>Ga0335081_10006119_pt1 | contig 19114 bp, 16 predicted proteins | sample Lox_Sample_35_FD_206713 | JGI IMG/M metagenome (GOLD analysis project Ga0335081, IMG submission 206713) | Soil microbial communities from Loxahatchee National Wildlife Refuge, Florida, United States - Lox_Sample_3.5 | ecosystem: Environmental > Terrestrial > Soil > Wetlands | place: USA...
GAATCTTCCGGCCGTCCCGAACCCTCTTTGGGGCTGGCCCGTTCTTTCGGCCGGGCTTCTGATGTTGATCGCGGGCAAGGCCGCTACGGTGTTGTTGCTTCAGGAGCTTTCGATCCCGGTGACGTTGACCGGCGCCGCGCTCCTGATTCTTGGAACCCGATTCTTGCGGGTTCTGTGGCTTCCCATCGCGTACCTCCTGTTCATGATCCCGGCGTGGGAAGTTGTGACCGATCGCCTGTACCATCCGCTGCAGATTTCCTCGGCCAATCTGGGGGTCTCCCTGCTCCGAATGACGGGCATCCCGGTGTATCAGGACGGCGTCTTCATTTATCTGCCGAACATCACTTTGGAAGTGGCGAAGGCTTGCAGCGGAGTGAACTACCTGATCGCCGTGGTGGCGATCGGAATTCCGATGGCCTATCTTTTCCTCCGGGGTTGGGTTAAACGAACGGTATTGGTCGGGATGGCGGTGGCCATTGCCATCATTGGAAACGGAGTCCGTGTCGCGCTCATCGGCCTGCTGGCCTCCCGCGGTCTCGCGGGCGACATTCACGGTCCGTTCCATGTGTTGCAGGGAATGTTCGTCTCGGTCGTAGGCTACGTGGTGCTTTTCACGGGCGCGTGGGTGCTGTCTCCGGCTTCGGGTTCTTCGTCCGCTCAAAAGGCGGGACAGGATTCCGTTGGAAAGAGGACGTTCGCGCCGACCCAACGGTCGGCTTCCCTCTTTGTGACCCTGTCGTCCGTGGTGCTTTTAACGATCGGCGGCTACATTCATTTTGTTCATCCGGTTCCCGTTCCGCTGAAGAAGGAGCTCAACGAATTTCCCGCGACGATCGGCGGTTGGCGAGGGGCCGATCGAGCGCCGAATTCCATCCCCTTTGGCGCCATGAAAGCCGACCGGACGCTCTCGCGGTCCTACCTGGACGGCTCCGGCGATCGGGTCGACCTTTTCCTCGCGCATTTTGAAATCCAGGGGCAGGGGAGGAAACTGGATGACTACAATTCCGATCGTCTCTTCCAGAATGTTTCTGAGATTGAAGTACGCACCGATCAAAAGGGCGCGATCCGGGTCAACAGGCAGATTCTTCAAGAGGGAAACGGACGCGACCTCGTTTTGTTCTGGTATGACCTCCATGGAAAAATCGTCACGAACCGTTTTCTGGCCAAGTTCTATATCATGGAGGACGCTCTGGTCCACGGGCGGAACGACGGGACCTTGATCGCCCTCTCGGTTCCACTGTCCGAGACGGTTGACTCCGAACACGCCCGATCCACCGCGGAGCGCTTCCTGTCGGAAATGATTCCGGTGCTGGCGGACTACCTGCCGGGAGACTGAGCGGATGGATCGACGCCCGGACCATATTCAGCTTTCCGGCGGCTGGGAGGGGGATGTTTATCGGAGTTGGGATTTTCCGCCCGACGTGGTCGAGTCCTGGAATTCACTCGCCCGCGCGGCCGGCGATTGGGGCGTTTTCATCGGTTACGGTTGGTTCGAGGCTTTTTGGCGGGCGTTCAGCCAAGGCCGCGAACCGTTTGTGGTGGTTTTAAAGAAAGAGGGGAAGGTCAAGGCCGTATTCCCCTGCTGCACGATGACGGGCTCGGGAAACGATCCGCAAAAGGATCCGGTCTCTTCTCTGACAAACGATCATACCTGTCATTATGATTTCCTGATCGAGCCGGAGCTGAGACAGGACGCAATAGGGTGCTTTATTGAATTATGGCGTCGGATCGCGCCGGATCGGGAAATCACCTGTGAGTACATGCCCGCGTTCGGACAAAATGGAATCTCCTTTGTTCAGGGTCTTCACAAGGCCCGGATCCCGGTCCATACCGATGACGGACCTTGGGCGCCCTGGTTAAAGATGTCGGGTAATTGGGATCAGTTTTGGGAGGCGCTGCCGAGAAAACGGAGGGATAATTTGAAGCGGCGCAGAAAAAGAGCGGAGGAGAAGGGGAAACTCCAATTTGAAGCGATCCGCGAAAGTCAGCGGCTCGATGAAATGTTGGACGTCCTGTTCGAAATCGAGAGCCGAAGCTGGAAGGGAAAAGAGGGGACGGCGATCCAATCGGAGCCGGAGGTTGACCGCTTCTACCGGCGACTCGCTCATTGGGCGATGCGGGAAAACCGTTTGGTCCTGTTTCTGCTTAAACTCGATGGGCGGCCGATGGCCGGCGGCTATTGCCTCTCATCCGGCGGAACGGTTTTCCTGCTGAAAATCGGGCGTGACGAATCCTTTGACGCGTTTTCTCCGGGGAGTCTTCTCCAGGCCGAAATAATAAAGTATCTTTTTACGCGGCCGGAAATATCGGTCTACAATTTCCTCGGCGCGTGCAATAGCTGGAAAACCGAGTGGACTTCCCAGACGAGCGACTACGGACGGATCATGGCTTATCCAAAGTCGCTGACAGGCTGGAGCCGCTACGTCCGTCGGTATGGCTGGAAGAACTTCCTGAAACGGTTTCAAGTTGCCAGGACGATTCGAGCATGGATGAGTCGAGAGGAGAGGAAGGCCGTTTAAACCCATGAAAGACCTATCCTAATGGGGTATCCGGCCGAATAATCATGGGCTTGTTGAAAATCATCAAGGACAAAGTTTATCCCACGACATCAAGGTACATCAGCCGCGCGAAACTTCTGGAAGGAGTTTTGAGCGGCACGGACCAGCTGTTCCGATGTCTCTTTGTCGACAATTCAAATCTTGCGGATTACATCGCGGGTCGAACGTATGAGGAAGCGCCGCGGATTGTCAGGCAATGGAGAGCATGGAATCCTTCATTAATAAAAACGATTGAAAAGAAACGGAACAATATCGACATGTGCGTCGCCGTCCTCCCGCTGGAGTACGGTTCCCGTTTTCAGAACGCGTATGATTTTAAAGCCCAGGAGTGGGTCCGTCAGGTCATCGATACTTCGGGGTCCTTGGAAGAAATCGTCGGCGCTTTTCACCAAAAGAAAAGGCAGCTGACGGGCAAGTTGATTCATAAAAGCGGCCTGACGTACAGGATATCCAATGACTTGGAAGACTTTCATCGGTTCTATCACTTCATGTATTTGCCTCTTGCGCGTCAGCGCTACGGCGGCAACTCGGTGATCCGGCCGTACGAGGAAATGGAACGGGTCTTTAAGAAGGGCTTCTTATTGTTGGTGACGGAAGGAGATTCCGCCGTATCCGGATGTCTGTGCTTTGTCGGAAAGGATCATCGTTTAAATTTTCACAGTACCGGGGTCTTGGACGGCGACGAGTCTTATATCAAGAAGGGAGCGCAGCTGGCCCTCTATTATTTTAACATCCTCTATGCCAAAGAGCACGGTCTTGACAAGGTCGACACGATGAAAAGCAGGCCCTTTCTGAACGACGGGGTGTATCGAACGAAGCGGGAATGGGGAGCGACGGTTTACCCGGATGACGAGCCCGAGTCGTGGGTCTATTTCTTCAACCTCGGATCCCCGGAGAAGTTTTCACTTTTTTTCGAACGGAACCCCGCCGTTGTTTATACAGAGACGGGATTGAAGGCGCTCGTGGGGGTGGAGAAAGGTTTTGAACCGACCCCGGAAAGGAAGAAGGATTTAATCGATCGCTTTTACGATCCCGGTCTTGACGGGCTGCTTTTCTTGGCCCCGGACAAGGAGACGCCCGGAGAATTTTCCTTCCGTGATTATGAGCATTGACGTTTCGTCGGTTCCAAGAGGAAGGGGCCGACGGCTCTCGCCGCGATAAAGACATGAACGAACCGACAACCCAAGGAAGGCCGATCAAACCGACGGTCAGCGTGGTTATCCCGGCCTACAACCGGGCGCCGTTTATCGCGGCCGCGGTTCAGAGCGTGCTGGACCAGACGTTTCAGGACCGCGAGATCATCGTGGTCGATGACGGGTCGACGGATCAAACGCAGAGCATGCTTCTGCCGTTTCTGGAGAAAATCCGCTATATCGGGACCGAGCACCACGGGCCCTCCCACGCCCGGAATACGGGGATGAAGGCCGCCACGGGGAAATACATCGCTTTTCTTGACTCGGACGACCTCTATCTTCCCCATAAACTGGAAGCCCAGGTTTCCTTTCTGGAATCGCATCCCGATGTCGGGATGGCGTGCACCGAAGCGTCGGCCTTTAATGAGAACGGGATTTTTGAGGAGCGCCACCTCCGAACCGCGCACACGATCTATCGGAGGAGAGGGCTGTCCTATCACGATATCTTCCCCGTCCGCGGCGAGTTCGCCGTCGAAGGGATGAAAGAGACGATTCCCTATTACTCGGGGAATATATTCAAATTTGTCCTGATGGGTCCCCTGGTATTTTCTCCCACCATCCTGTTTCAGAGAAAAATATTGGATCAAATCGGCTACCAGAACGAGGCCTATTGGATGGGGGAGGAGTATGAATTCGTCGTCCGCATTTGCAAACGGTATCCGGCGGCCTTTCTGGATATTCCGGCCTACCTGATTCGCTACCATAGCCATCAGATTTCGTTGGTCCGTCAGGAGAGGACCCGGAAGAAGATTTTGACGGAACTTGAATCGGAAAAAACGCTTCTACAGGCGGTCCTCGATTGGGGATACAGCGACAAGGAATATTACGCCAAAAATCAAGAATGGCTGAATCCGCGCGTCTCGGAGCTGTATCACTGTATCGGAGAGAAGTGGTTCGACCTGGGGGACTCGAAAAAGGCGCGGGAGTCCTTTAAAAAGGGACTTTCATTCAACCCGGCGTCCAGGGAAAACCTCACCTGTTGGTGGCTCTCCTATTTGCCGAGCGTCGGACGCCGGATATTCTGGGGCGTATCTCACCGAATACGAAAATGGGCATACTGAGAACGGTTAAAAACAAGATTTATACCGAGGCGTCGAAGCACATCAGCCGCGCGACCCTTCTGGAAGGGCTCTTAAAAGGCACGGGTCAAACGTTCCGATGCCTGTTTGTGGAAAAATCCAATTTGATGCGATACTTGTCGCCCCGTATCTATTCGGAGCCGCCGACCATTTTGGAGAGCCGGAAAATCTGGATTCCCTCGTTGAAGAAGACCGTTTCCGATGCTTCGCGGTCCATGGATATCTGTATCGCGGTGCTTCCCAAGCAGTACGATTCCGAGTTTCAACCGATGGACGGTTTTAAAAGTCAGGAAGACGTCCGCCAGGTCATCGATACGTCCGGGTCCATGGAAGAGATCATGGGCGCTTTTCACCAGAAAAAAAGGCAATGGGCGAACACGTTGATAAAAAGAAACGACTTGACCTGTCGAATATCGCGCGATTTGAGGGACCTGGACCTGTTCTATCACCGCATGCACGTCCCGCATATCCAAAAAAGGTACGGGGACCTCTCCTATCTCGAGTCGTTTGAAGAAATGAAGACGTTTTTCCTGAAAGGGTTTCTTTTGCTGGTGTTGAAAGGAGGCGAAGCCATCGCCGGGGCCCTCTGCCTGACCGAGGGCGACGCCCTGACCTTCCGGAGGACCGGCGTGCTGGACGGCGACGAGTCTTATGTCAAAATGGGAGCCCAGCTGGCGCTTTATTATTTTAACATCGTCTACGCCAAAGAACACGGCATCGGCAAGGTCGATGCGATGAAAAGCCGGCCCTTTCTGAACGACGGGGTTTACCGGACGAAGCGGGAATGGGGCGCGGCCGTTTTACCGGATGATGAAGCGGAATCCTGGGTCTACTACTTTAATCTCGGGGCCCCGGACAAAATGGCGCATTTTTATGAACAGAACCCCGTGATCGTTCATACGAAGACGGGGCTGAAGGGAATTGTGGGCGTGTCGAAGGGGTCGGAACTTTCACCGGAAGTGCAAAGCGACCTGACCGATCGATATTATGCCCCGGGGCTTAACGGGCTGATGTTCTTGACGCCGAAATCCAAGATTCCGATCGAGGTCGGTTTTCGGAAGAATGAAAAGGACGCGGTTCCGTTGCCATGATCATTCCGGGAAAAAGATGAGTCCATCGTATCGCGTATCCGTCATCGAATCCATAACGGGGATGGCCGAAATGGCCAAGCCCTGGAACGATCTCCTGCTCGAGTCGAGATCGAACTCGATCTTTCTGACCTGGGAGTGGCTGTACACATGGTCCGAGTGCTTTCTCGAGCCCGATCGGCGTCTCTTCATATTATTAGTCCATAAAGATGACGAATTGATCGGCGTGGCCCCCTGGTGCATTCGTCGGTCCCGTTCCTACGGTTTGCCCATGAAGAAGGTTGAATTCCTGGGCGTTCCCGAAACGGGGTCGGATTATCTCGACGTCTTCGCGAAGCGGGGCAAAGAAAAGGAGGTGGCCCGTCAGATCTACCGCCATCTCCAGAGCGCCAAGTCTCGCTGGGACGCCCTTGCCCTTCAGGACATCCCCGCCGATTCGCTTTTTCTTTTGCACTTTCTGAACCAGGCGGACGAGGATGGGAAATATGCCGAGCTTCATCCCGGCCCCTATTCTCCCTCCGTCTCTCTTCCCGCCACGGTCGAGGCCTTCATGGCTCAACTCTCTCCGAATCGCCGGCAGCAGTTCCTGCGGCATCATCGGATCCTTAAGCGGAGCGGGGAGGTGACGCATCGCGTCCGTCTCGCGGAAGAGATCGGGCCGGCGCTGAAGGAATTTTATCGGATTTATGAACGGCGCTGGGGCGGCTCGGAAGGGTTGTTCCGTTTTCTTGAAAAATTTATTTCACGGAGCGCGGGCGAGCCCCGGATCCGCTTCGATATGTTGAGTGTGAATGGGCGGGACATCGCGGGCCTGGTCCATTTGCGATACGGTCCCACCTTGTCGATGTATTTAATGGGTGTGGATCATTCCTTCGACAAAAGCATCAGCATCGGGAATATTCTGGTCGGGCTTTCGATCGAAAAGGGGATCGTTGATGGGTTTTCCCGCTACGATTTTCTGAGAGGGGACGAGGACTATAAATTCCACTGGTCGAACGACGGGAAACGGGCCGTCCATCTCTATCTCTACGGCAGGAAAGCCGCCCCGTTGTCCTGGGCGGCCGGGCGCTTCGTGAAAGCGATCGCCAAGATCTTGATAAGGTGACGGGGTGGAAGTCCGTTTATTTCAAGCGCAGGACCGGGATCGCTGGGAAGACTACGTGAAGCGGTCCCCGCCGGCCACGCTCTATCATCAGATCGGATGGAAGGAAGTGATCGAACGGAGCTTCGGCCACCGCGGGTATTACTGGCTGGCCGAAGACCCGTCGGGCCGGATCAGGGGCATTCTTCCACTGGTCCATCTGAAGAGCTTGCTTTTCGGAAGCTTCATGGTATCGCTTCCCTATTTCAATTACGGGGGCGTCTGCGCAGAGGAGGAGACCGTCCGGTCCGTGTTGATGGAAGCGGCCGTGGAGGGAGCGAAAAGAGCGGGCGCGGCGCACATCGAATTTCGCCAACAGGCGCCCGTCCGCGCCGATCTCCCGGTTAAAACCGCCAAGGTTTCGATGCGGCTCGATCTGCCGGCCTCGGCCGAGGCGCTGTTCCAATCGTTCGATGCCAAGCTTCGGAGCCAGATCCGCCGGCCGACCAAGGAGGGGATGGAAGCCCGGATCGGAGGGATCGAGGAACTGGATTCTTTCTACGAGGTCTTCTCGATAAACATGCGCGACCTCGGAACCCCCGTCTACTCCAAAACGTTTTTTAAAAATATCATGGAGGCCTTTCCGGGAATCAGCTGGATCGGCACCGTTTACAAAGGAGCAATGCCTGTCGCGTCGGGTTTTCTGCTGGGGTTCAGGGAGACGCTCGAAATCCCGTGGGCCTCCTCCCTGTCGGAATACAACCCGCTCGGTCCGAACATGCTCCTCTACTGGACCGTCCTCAAATTCGCCTGCGACCGGGGTTACAGGATTTTCGATTTCGGCCGATCGACAACGGGGGAAGGGACCTACCGCTTCAAGTCGCAATGGGGCGCGAAACCGGTCCCACTCCATTGGTACTACTGGATCCGAAACGGAGGGACGATGCCCGAATTGAACCCCGGGAATTCGAAATACCGTGCGGCGGTCGCCCTTTGGAAAAAACTTCCGGTCGCCTTGACGAAGCTCATCGGCCCCTCGATCGTGAAGAATATTCCTTAGAAGGTTACGATGACCTTGGGGGGGCGCATCGGAGATTACGCCGCGATGTCGAAGGAACAGGATCGTTGCGGAATTCGGGAAACGCACAATGAGACTCGGAAAGATTGACCGCTTCATCCCACAGGTGCGGCCGCATTATCGGTTGCAGGACCGGCGGCTGTTCTTTATGATATCGAGACGGCCCTCGCTTGAGTTGTCGCCCGAAGAAGTCCTCCTTTACGACGGCATCGACGGCCGCAAGACCGTGGCCGAGTTGGAGCGGATCCACCCTCGCGCGGGCGCCACAATACAGCGGTGGCACGAAGCCGAGATCGTGGAGTTGCTTCCTCCAATGACGCCTCCGAACGGCCCCCATCTTGTCGTCATCGAGCCGCACATGGACGACGCCGCGCTCAGCGCGGGAGGTCGTCTTCTCCATCGCCGAGACCGGTGCCGGATCACGATCGTGTCGGTTGTTGGATGGTCCAACTTCACGACCTATTTGTACCTTAAGCGGGACTTCCTGGACGCTCGCGCCATCACCGATCTCAGGCTCCGGGAGTCGATGCTGGCGGCCAGGCTTCTGGGCGCGGAGCACCGTTGCCTGAATTGGACCGACGCCCCGCTTCGTTTCCTGCCGGCCGAGCGATGGTCGATGGAAACCGTCGAACGGTTCGTCAGGGCTCGAAACGCTTTCGTGAGCATGCCGCCGGCGCCCGGGGATGTGTCGCTGCTCGCCGAAAGGCTGACGAACGAGATGAACCTCCTTGCGCCGGATGAACTGTGGATTCCCATGGGCCTGGGCGATCACGTCGATCATCGCACCACCCGGAGCGCGTGCATCCAGATGCTGGTCCGGGGCGGAGACCGGTTCGCGGGTATTCCTGTCGTGATGTACGAGGACCTCCCCTACGCGGGGGGGGACCACGCCGCGCAGATCTCGGCCGCGTTCGCCGCTCGCGGGACCCGTCTGGTTCGCGGCACCGAGGATGTCACGGATGTCTTTGAAGAGAAGCTCCGGCTCATCTCCGTTTATGCCTCGCAGTTCAAGCTTTCGGTGATGGAGCCCCGGATTCGCAAATGCGCCGAGCGCAAGGATGGCCCCGAGTCGGGGACGCTTGCAGAGGCCTATCACCGCCTCGAAGGAGAGCCCCGTCTGCCGCCCGAGTCGGATCTCTCGCCGGAGCGGGCCGATCTAGCGGCGCTCCGGATGGAGATGCGCGCGCTTGTGGAGAAGAGGGAGAGGTGCCGCCGTCTGACGGTAATGGCGCTGCCGTCAGCCTATATCGGGAGATGGACAGCCGATAGAGAGTGTTTGTTGGCGGCTTTCCCGAATGCCAAACTCCGCGTCTACACATCGGATGAGATCGCGTGGCAGGCTGAAGAAGGCGGGGACTCCAGGCTGAGGTTCGAAGTTGTTCGCAAGGGATGGCGAGGATGGATCGGCGTCGTCCTGCGTGAGCTGTTTCGTTTCCGGACCTTGACGGTGATCCTGTGGTGGGGTTCTTATCGTGCCGACGGCGGACTGAAGGTAAAACTCCTCGGATTGTTCCTGCTCTTCCGACACGTCCTGTTCGCCGAGAAGCTCGGCGACTTCTGCGGCCTGTTGGAAGAGCAGATCCGAAACTTCTAGAGACGCCGCGCCGGATCGTCCGCCGCGCAGAATCCGGGGGGGGCTTAAGGACTGATGGAAGAATTGATCGTCCAAGCGAGGAATCCGAAGTGAAAATAAAGCGTACGATTCCGCCGGCCGCGGCCCCGCTCGAGTGGCGGGATTTGTGGTACGGACTGGCCGGGATATTCGGGGGCGGGAAGTCCATAAGAAGGGTCGAAGACGAAATCAAAGAGTACTTCGGGGTCCGTCATGTTTTCCTCGTTTCTTCCGGCAAGGCCGCGCTGGCGTTGATTCTTCTGGGGCTGAAGGACCTGTCGTCGAAGCGGGAGGTCGTCATCCCGGCCTACACCTGCTACTCCGTGCCGTCCTCGGTTTTGAGGGCCGGCCTCAAACCGTCGCTCTGCGATATCGACCGCGAGAGGTTTGATTTTGACGCGGAAGGTTTGAAGCGGGCCGTGACCGACGACACCCTTTGCGTCGTTCCGTGTCATCTCTTCGGCATCCCGGCCGACGTGGACCGTGTGAAAGACCTCTGCCGGCCGAGCGGGGCTTACGTCGTCGAGGACGCGGCCCAGGCGATGGGCGGAACGAGCCGCGGCCGAAAGCTCGGCACGATCGGGGACGCGGGGTTCTTCAGCCTGGGCCGCGGGAAAAACCTTACCAGCGGATCGGGCGGGATCATCGTGACGAATTCGGACCGGATCGCCGATGCGATTGACCGCCACTATGCGAAGCTTCGAGCGCCCGGGATCGGCGAGGCCTTGGGAACGTTGTTTCAACTCAAGATGATGACCCTCTTTATTCATCCGGCCCTTTACTGGTTTCCGGCCGGTCTGCCGTTTCTCAAATTGGGCGAGACCTTTTTCTATAGGGATTTTCCGATCCGAAAGTTGTCCGGACTGAAGGCGGCTCTGTTGCGACGCTGGCCGCGGCGCCTGGAACAATCCAACCGGATTCGAAGCGAGACCGCGGCCTGGATGAACTCGCATCTTGCGGTCAAGCCCCGGCGGGAGGACGGCGTCGCTTACCTGCGCCTGCCGGTTCTCTGTGAAAGCCGGAGCGTCCGGGACCGTTGGCTGGCGCTTTCTCGAAGCCGGGGTTTGGGACTGAGCCCGATGTACCCGAAAGCCATCGATGAACTGGACGAGCTGAAGGGCCGTTTTGAGGGCCGGTCCTTCCCGATGGCGGGGGAACTGGCGGACCGGCTTCTGACCGTTCCGACCCATCCGCTGGTTTCTCGCCGGGATCGCGAGAACATCCGGGAGTTTTTTGAGGAAATGCATTCCGACGGGGCCCCCTCAAGCGGCGAGCTGCGCGCGGCGGCCGGCCGGTCGGCGGTTTAGAGTTGGAGCCTGTCACGGGATGAAGATGATCGTTACAGTCGACACCGAAGAGGATAACTGGGGCGATTACAGCCCGAGGGGCTGCACGGTACAAAATATCGAAGCGATCCCCGCGCTGCAGGAAATCTTCGACGACTTTCAGGTCCGGCCGACCTATCTCGTTTCCTATCCCGTCGCGGCGAGCGGGAAGGCGGTCCCGATCTTGAGAAGGATCCTGGACGCCGGGAGCTGCGAGATCGGATCGCATTGTCACCCCTGGAATACGCCGCCGTTCGAAGAGGAAGCCGGCGAGAAGAACAGTATGCTGTGCAATCTGGCGGGGGAGCTGCAGTTCCGCAAAATCCGATCCTTGCACGAGACCATCGCCAAAAACTTCGGCGTCGTCCCGTCCTCCTTCCGGGCGGGCCGCTGGGGCTATAACGGGGCGACGGCGACGGCGCTTGAGAAGCTGGGATACCGGGTGGACAGCTCGGTCCTTGCGTTGACCGACTGGACGGCCTATCATGGTCCGGATTATTCCGGGGTTTTTCCGGACGCCTATTATTTTTCGGCCTCGAAGGACGTTCTTGCGTCCCATCCGGGCGGCGGGATGCTGGAAGTCCCCGCGACGGTGGGATTCGTGCAGAGCGATTTCAGGCGTTCGAACGCCGTCTTCAATTTTCTGACAAAACGGCCGTTCAACCGGCTCCGGCTGGCCGGCGTTCTGGACCGGCTGGGTCTCCTGAACCGGGTTGCGCTCACGCCGGAGCTGTCCAGCGCCCGGGAAATGATCGCCCTGACGAAGCGCCTGCTCCTGAAGCGGTTTCCGCTGATCAATCTCTATTTCCATTCCCCGACGCTTCGCCCCGGGCTGTCGCCGTTTGTGAAGACCGAGGCCGATCGGCGCGACTTCGCCGCGCGTTTGAAAAAATTCCTGGCGTTTGCGAGGGAGGCCCGGATCGAATCGATCGGGTTGTCGGAAGCGGTGAACGCGGTGCCGTCATGATCGAAGCGATATTCTGGCTGTCGGCGGCGTTTGTTTTCTATGCCTATGCGGGCTACCCCTTGCTGCTGGCGGCGTTCTCTTTTTTCAGGAACCGCCCTGTTCAGAAAGGATCGTTCGCGCCGAAGGTCTCCTTCATCATCGCGGCCTACAACGAGGAGAAACGAATCGAGGACAAGCTCATCAATACCTTGAATCAGGTCTATCCCAAGGAGAGGATGGAAATCCTCGTGGCCTCCGATTGCTCGTCCGACAAAACCGACGGGATTGTTTTATCGTACCGGCCGAAAGGGGTGCAATTGGTCCGGGCCCCGGAACGCAGAGGGAAGGAGAACGCCCAGCGCTACGCGGTGGAAAAGGCCTCCGGAGAAATTCTTATTTTTTCGGATGTCGCCACCATCCTGGACCCGAACGGCGTCGCGGCCATCGTCCGGAATTTCAGCGATGCGGAGGTCGGATGCGTCAGCAGCGTCGATCGCTTCATCGACCCGGACGGGAAACTCACCGGGGAAGGGGCGTACGTAAAGTATGAGATGCTCCTGCGCCGTCTCGAATCGCGGATCAATTCGGTGGTCGGCCTGAGCGGGTCTTTCTTCGCCGCGCGGAGCGCGGTTTGCCGGGATTGGGCCGTCGACCTTCAAAGCGATTTCAACACCCTCTTGAATTCGATCCGGATGGGGCTGAGGGGCGTCGCGGATCCCGAGAGCGTGGGCTACTATAAAAATCTCGCGGACGAAGGGAAGGAATTCGAACGAAAAGTCCGGACGGTTGTGCGGGGGATCTCCGTCTTTATGAAGAGTCTTTTTCTGCTGAACCCGTTCCGCTACGGCCTGTTTTCGTGGCAGTTGTTCAGCCACAAGCTCTGCCGGTGGCTTGTTCCGTTTGCCATGATCCTGGGCTTCATCAGTAACGGTCTGCTGGTTTCACGCTCGGCCTTTTATTTTTACGCCCTTTGGCTTCAGGTCGCTTTTTATGCCGTGGCCTTCGGGGGAATGGCCGCCGGGCTTTCCTCCAAAAAATATTATTTGAAAATCCCCTCCTTCCTGGTCCTGGTCAATCTTTCCATCCTGAAGGCCTGGTACCGGTATATGCGGGGTGAGCGCTTCATGGCCTGGGAGCCGTCCAAGCGATGACCGTAAAGTCAAAAATCCGGGAGGCCCTCGCGCGGGGATATTACCTGACCCGACGCTTATCGTCCCGCCTGGAGGGCAAGGTTTTGATTCTGGCCTATCACCGGGTCTTGTCCGAGAAAGAATTGAAGGAGCAATTCGTGCAGCCGGGAATGTACGTCCGTGACGATGCGTTTGAACGGCAGATGCGATTTTTGAGAGAGCATTTCCGGATATTATCGTTTGACGAGCTTCTTGGGCTCTGGGACCGGGGGGGCTGGGACGGACGGCAGCGCTATTGTGTCGTTACCTTGGACGACGGCTGGCTGGATAATTACCTCCACGCCTATCCCGTTTTAAGGAAGTATGAAATCCCGGCGACCGTTTTCCTTCCGACAAGCTTCATCGGGACACGGGAATGGTTTTGGCCGGAAAAGCTGGTATTTCTGCTGGACCGGTACATCAAATCGGGGCAAAAGGAACGCCTGACCGCTTTATGGGGCCGATGGCCCCGGCCGGCGGCGGACGGGAACGGCGGCGAAGGGATCGATTCCATCATCGAGATCTGCAAAGGGCTGCCGGAAGGGGAAGTCGAAAAAATAATCGGGGAGATCGGCCGGGGATCGGGGATCGCGTTTCCTCCGGAACGGTCGGTCGTGAACTGGAAAGAGGTCGAAGAGATGTCGGCATCCGGGATTTCCTTCGGCTCCCACTCGGCCACGCACAAGATCCTGACAAAACTTTCCCGCGAAGAGGTGCGAAACGAATTGAAAACGTCGTTCGATACTCTGCGGGGGAAAAAAATCAAAACCGTCCCGGTGTTCTGCTACCCCAACGGAAATTTTGATCCCGCCGTCGCGGAGCTCGTCAGAGAGGCCGGTTACCGGGCCGCCGTTACGACGCAATTCGGCTTTGAATCCGAGTCTCCCGCCGATCGCTTCGGATTAAAGAGGATCGGGGTCCATCAGGACATCGGCTCGACCGATCCGCTGTTTTCATGGCATCTGTCCGGCATGAACCGTTTTTAAGCCGTTGAGGGATTTCATGCGAAATGCCGGGATGCCGGTGGGGAGCTCCTTGAAGATCGATTCGGAGGTTTCGAATGGCTTTGGCGAAAATAGCGAAGGGACCGAATCCGTGAATCGACCGGCCGTGGAAAGGAAAATATCCTCTGCCCGCGAGACGATGACCGTCCTCCATATTTTTTCCGGCGACCTCTGGGCCGGGGCGGAGGTGATGGTTTTCCATTTATTGGATGAACTCAGAAAAGAGCCTCACCTGAAAATCCTGGCGCTCTCACTCAACGAAGGGATTTTGTCCCGGAAGCTTCGAGACTCCGGTATCGAAACCCATGTGATTTCGGAGGCCGACCATTCGTTTGCCGTGATACTATTGAAAGCGTATCGAGCCTTGAAGGGACAAAGGATCCGGGTCATCCATTCCCACCGGTACAAGGAAAATTTGCTTGCGTTTTTTCTGGCGAAATCGACCGGAGCCGGGTGTTTGGCGGCGACGCTTCACGGTCTTTCCGAGCCGCCGCTTGATGTAGAGAATGGAGACGAGCGAATCGGGCTGAAAACGAAATTGGATTATTTCCTTCTGAAACATTTCTTCACGCGCGTGGTCGCCGTTTCTCAAAATATGAAGCAGGTTCTGGTTCAAAAATACGGTTTCAGACCTGAGAAGATCGATGTCATCTATAACGGCATTCCCATTCCGCCGGGGGAGTTCTCCGGCCGGGATTCAAGGGATGCGATATTTCAAATCGGGACGGTCGGCCGCATGGTGCCCGTGAAAGATTACGGTCTGTTCCTGGAAGTCGCGGCCGAAATGCGGAGGCAGACCGATAAGGTTCGTTTCAGTATTCTGGGCGACGGTCCCCTCAAGGAGGCATTGATCCGGAAAACGAAGGAATTAAAAATGGAAGACGACGTGGATTTTTTATCCCCTCGGCCGGATCCGTTCTCCTATTATCAATCTCTTGACCTTTACCTGAATACCTCTCTCCATGAAGGTATTCCGCTCAGTATCCTGGAGGCGATGGCCTGCGGTCGGCCGGTCGTCGCGCCGAAAGTCGGCGGGATTCCGGAGATCGTCTCGGATGGAGAGGACGGGTTTCTGATCGATGGGCGAGACCCGAAGAAATTTTCTGACGGCTGTCTTGGGCTGTTGCGGGATAAAAACCTAAGGATGAGAATCGGAGAGAACGCCTCCAAGAAAGTTTCCGCTCGTTTCAGCCGTTTGAGAATGGCCCAATCGTATTTGAAATTGTATCAACAGCCATGGGATCGGAAAGAAAAGGTCGGAGAGGTGAGATCATGACGCGCGCGAACGACAAAAAGGGTTCTTTTTTAAGGGCCGTAATCAGGCCCCTGGCATTTTACACGATGGCCGTATTCATGGCCGCGACGGGTTGCGGAGAGGAAACCGTGAAAAGCGAGACCGTTCATCTTTCGTCCATAAGCGACGTGCCCTTGTCGGACTGGCAAAAACTTTCCCGAATGAAAATCTATTTCGGGCATCAATCCGTCGGAAACAACATCATGGACGGCATCGCTCAAATTATGAAGTCGAACAACGATATCAAGCTGAACATCGTGAAGATCGGTGCGCTTCCGTCCTTCGACGAGCCCGTTTTTGCGCACGAGGAGATCGGGAAAAACGAATACCCTCTGACCAAGACGAAGGCGTTTCGCGACCGCCTCCAGAATGGGTTGGGCGACAAGGTCGACGTTGCGTTTCTTAAGTTTTGCTTCTGGGACATCCGGAGCCGGACCGATATCCAGGAGGTGTTCAAGAGCTATAAGGAGACGATCGCGGAGCTGCAGGCGCAATATCCGAGGGTAAAGTTCGTCTATTTCACGGTCCCGTTGATGATTCATCCGACCGGATTCAACGCCGCGATCCATCGGCTGCTGCACAGGCCGGTGGCATGGGATCAGGACAACATCAAGCGAAACGAGCTGAACCGGATGATTCGCGAGGAATACGGGGGCAAGGGACCGCTGTTCGACATCGCGGCGCTCGAGTCGACCTTGCCGGACGGCCGGCGCGCCGTCTTCTCCGATCACGGGAAAGATTATTATTATCTGGACCCCGAGTATTCGAACGACGGCGGACATTTGAACGAGGAAGGACGCAAGCGCGTGGCCGAGCAGCTCTTGATTGCGCTGGCCCGCCTTTCGGAAACACACTGAGACCCTCGGAAGCGGCCGACCGTATGACGACGGCATCAAAAGAAAGCTTATCGACGATGGAAGAGCCGTTCTTCTTTTCCAACAAGAACTACCGCCTTTTTTCCATCCTGCACCATCCGGCGGACCCCAAAAGCCTTCACGGCGAAACGGGGGTCGTCTTTTGCGATCCCTTTGCGGAGGAGAAGCTCTGGGCGCACCGGGTCTTTGTGAATTTTGCGCGGCTGCTCTCCAAAAACTCTTATTGGGTCTTGCGCTTCGACTGCATGGGCCACGGGGACAGCGACGGGAATTACGAGGATGCGAACGTTGAAACGCAGCTGTCGGATATCCGTCGGGCGGTCGGGGTATTGAAAGAGAAGGCGCGGGTGAAAAACGTGATGCTGCTCGGCGCCCGCTTCGGGGGGACCCTGTCGGCCCTGGCTGCGGCGAATGTGGACGAAGTCGACGGGATGGTTTTATGGAGTCCCGTCGTCAACGGGGAAAAGTATTTTCAGGATTGCCTCCGGTCCAATCTGACGACCCAAATGACCACGTACCGCAAAATAAACTATACGAGAGAGCAGATGGTCAGGGATCTGTTGGGGGGGAAAGCGGTCAACATCGACGGTTATTTGATCTCTCCCGAGTTCTACAAACAGATATCCCGGATACGGCTGAACGAAGTCATGCCCTCTTGCAAAAAGCCTCTGCTCATGATCCAGATTCATAAAGAGGAAAATGCGAGGATCGACAAGGAAGTGCAGGAACTGCAAGGGGCGTTAAAACAGGCGGGACGGCCGGCGCAGTTCGGCACGGTGAAAGGCGAGCCTTTCTGGCGGGAGTTGAATACATTTCCCCAACGGCTGGATGCTCTGTTTGCTACGACACTCGATTGGATCAATCGGCAAAATGATCCGGCGGTTTCGGGGTCCGGCGATCCTTCTCGCTTGACAGAGACGCGGGCCGGGACGGAGAAGGGGAGCGATTGAATTTGGAAAAGGCCGTCACCTTCAGGAACAACAAAGGTCAGCTTCTTTTCGGTATTCTGCATCTCCCGGAGAGCCCCAAACTCAAGTCCCGGATCGGAATTAATATCCTCAACCCGGGCCTGAAGAACCGGGTGGCGCCGAATCGGATCAACGTCAAGATGGCCAGGATGTTTTGCGACATGGGCTTTCACGTTTTGCGGGTCGACCCCTTCGGCATCGGGGACAGCGAGGGAGAATTGGCGGCCCATGAATCCGTCATGGACCTCTGGGGGATGATTCAGCGGGGCCTGTTCGTCCCGGATACCCTCGCGGCCAATGACTTTTTCGTTCGGGAGGCCCGGCTGGAAAAGTTGATTCTGATCGGGCAATGCGGCGCGGCCGTGACGGGCATGCTGGTCGGGGGCAAGGACGATCGGGTCGAGAGTCTTATTTTAGTGGACTCGCCCGTCCGCCTGCTCTCGTCACAAGTCGATATGTCGGACATTCTGGCCGAAATCAGCCGTCCGGGTGAAATGATGCTTTATTATCTGAGAAAAGTCTTCAGCGGGCGTTCCTGGCTTAATCTCATCCGATTCCAATCGGACTTTGGGGGACTTCGAAAGCTGTTCGCTCGGATGACCCATCCGCGTTCGAGCCGGAATCAGGGGAACGCGTCCGATGCGCCCGGTGTTTCCGAACGGTTCAATAAAAAGTTTTTGGATGCGTTTCGCCGGTTTACGGACCGGAATAAAAATGTCTATTTTCTGTTTGCCGCGAATGATTTCTCCTTGCAGGAGTTCCGGCAGGACATGCAGGCCCATTTCCTGGATCGTCACCCCGAATACCGGTCCCGATGCCGGATCGATATTATCGACGACGCGAACCATGTTTACACCGAGGAGAAGTGGCAACACGAGCTTCTTCATTACATGAAGTCGTGGCTGGAGCGGTATCGACAAGCATGCTGAACCTCATCGACGCGATCCGGAGATACCGGAGGGAGCGGTATTTCGCCAACCTGCTCAGGAACGGGCTGGTCCTGGGGCGGGATGTCCAAATCAACGACGGCGTTTTTATCGACCCCTCGCATTGTTTTTTGATCACGATCAAGGACCGTTGCGTGCTCGCCCCCTGCGTGCGCTTGATCGCCCACGACGCCAGCATGTTTCGTTTCATGGGAATCACGCGCGTGGGACGGATCACCATCGAACGCAACTGTTTCATAGGTGATTCGACATTGGTGTTGCCCGGCGTGCGGATCGGGCCGGATTCGATCGTCGGCGCGGGGGCGGTGGTGGTCGGGGACATACCCCCGCATAGCGTGGCGGCGGGCAATCCGGCGAAGGTGATTTGCAGCCTGGAGGATTTCCTCGCCAAGCATCGGGCCGTGAAAGAGAGAAGCCGGACGTTTCATGAGGATGAATACAGCCTCCTGCGCATTACGGGGGAGAAGAAAAAAGATATGCTGGACTATTTGGAAAAAAATATCGGCTACATGGAAGGAGAGATCCCCGCGGAGTAGAGGAACGTCACTGACGGACCTTCGATGGTTTTGGGGTCGGGAGAAATTATAGGTGTGGACCGGAAGAAAAATTGCGTTGGCCTGCTGTTTTTTGGTCCTGCTCGGGTTGTGGCTGTTCTTGAGGATCGAGGCCTTTCCGGGGCACAGGGAATTTCAATATTTCTTGATGCAGAAATTGACCAAGGATGAGCCCGTGCCGGAAACGTTTCATGCTTCCTCGCCCGATGCGAGCGACGTTATTTATGTGTTGGGCGGTTCGCCGCGAATGCTCGAATACCGCTTCAAAACCGCCGCGGAATTGTATCGGAAAAGAATCGCGCCGAAGATATTGATCGACGATGGAAAAATGAAAATGAATTAC
>Ga0335081_10006120_pt1 | contig 19113 bp, 9 predicted proteins | sample Lox_Sample_35_FD_206713 | JGI IMG/M metagenome (GOLD analysis project Ga0335081, IMG submission 206713) | Soil microbial communities from Loxahatchee National Wildlife Refuge, Florida, United States - Lox_Sample_3.5 | ecosystem: Environmental > Terrestrial > Soil > Wetlands | place: USA: Florida...
CGAACTCGGCTAGGTTCTTCACCTCCGCCAGTTGCCCTTCGGGCAGGTAGTCGACCACCTGGCCGGGCATGAGGCCGCCGACAAAGCGCGAGCCGAACTGCAGTCCCGGCCGGCATTTCTCGGTCCGGCTGCCCAGGTCCATCGCCAGCTCGGGAGTGTTCTCGATCAGCCAGCTCGAGACTTCAATGATCTCGGCAGCCGGCGCGCTCAGGCCGGCTGCGGCGGCCAGGCGCGAGGCGACGAGCTCGTTGGCCAGCACCCGCGGGTGCTGGGGATTGTTCTGGAATTTGACGACGTGGAGGTGGCCGTCGGCGCCCAGCATCAGCTGGCCCTGCGCGCCGCCGCGCATGCGCCGGATATGTTGGACGGCCTGAACGGCCATGGGCGCCTCGTGGTCGAAGGCAGACAGCTCTCAGCGTTCAGCTTTCAGCTGTTAGCTTTTAGCTCTTAGCTTAAACCGAAGCTCAGGCTCATCGCTGGAAGCTGATGGCGGATAGCTGAAGCTGAGAACCGATAGCTGAAAGCTGAGAGCTAAAGGCTAAAGCTAAAAGCTAATAGCTCCGTCCGGCGGCCAGGATCTCCGCCCTTGCCGCCAGCGCGATCGCCATCGCCATCACGCGGTCGTCGTGGGTGCCGGACTGCGCACCCGTCCGGCCGTCGGGCAGGCGCACGAAGGTGCGGCACTCGGCCAAGAGCCGGCGGCTCTGAAAGCATTCGGGCTGCTCGACGAGCGCTGCATTCAGGCGGCTGAGCATCGCCGGGCGGCTGACGGAGTGGGTGAGCCAGCCGGCCTGTCCCGTCTGTTGCCCGGCCTGTCGGCACCCCTGACAAAAGATACGGGGGTATTTCAGCACCGACTCGGCCAGCGCCAGCACGCCGCTGCCGTGATTGTTGCGCTCCACCACCAGCCACGCGGAGTTGTATTCGCGGGCGAGATCGGTGACCAGCCGCGCCAGCTCCAGGCCGCCGATGTGCCCGGCAAACTCGGCGCACTGCAACCCGGCGACGAGGTCGACGACCTGTGCGGCCGAGTAGTCGCCATCCGAGCCTCCGCCGGCCGGATCGACGGCAACGAGATACTCCCGGCCGGTCAGGGGCGGCAGCCAGATTTCCAGCTCGCCATTGCGTCGCGAGACGATCGGAGGCGGCGCAGCGGTCAGGCGCGCCTCGACTGCTTCCAGCTCGAAGACCGACTCGCCGCTGGCCAGGAAGCAGCTCTCTTCGTCTTCGGCGTACTCCTGGCGCGCCAGTCCGCGGAAGCCGGCGCGAATCTGCCGGCGGTAGGCGATCTGGCGCAGATCGAGACCGTGACGCGCCATCAGCTCGCGTTCTTCCTCGGCCAGACTTGGGGAGTCGACGGCTTTGCCTCGATAGCGGCGCTCCATCCACCAGGGAAAGAAGTGGCGCACGGTGCCGGTCTCGCCGGCTTTCTGCCACTCCTCGTAGAAGCAACCGCCCACGCCGCTTGGTGTCGACTCGAGGATCGTCTCGGCTTCCGGGGCCAGTGCGGCGCGCAGCCCGGCAAGAGTGTCGGCGGGATTTCCCGGCCAGCGGGCGAGCTCGGAGCAGTGCAGGTTCTGCACCGTGAGGCCGCGGCCGGCGTTGCGGTCGCCGGCGGAGACGACGCGGTACTGCGAATCCATCTCGGGGAAGACGAGCTGGCGCACGTTGGAGCGCGAGGTCTTGAGCGGGCCCTTACGCAGCTCGTCGGGGAGCCAGTCGACGAAGCGGTGAACGATGCGGAAGATCTCCTCGGCGGCCTCCTGCGTGTGCGCCACCTCGAGGGTGAGCGTGCCCGGCCGGGTGATGGTTTTCAGAAAAAAGCGCGCCGCGGCCCAGGTGGTGAGCCCCATCTGCCGCGCCTTGAGGACGATGTTGCGCTGCCCGCGACGCCGTTCGAATTCGCGCTGCACGGGGTTGGCTTTGAGCGGCGCGGTCCAGCCCTCGCGGTTCCTCACCAGCAGCAACCGAGCGGCCAGCGCCACGGCCACGGTGCGGCCGCGCAGGCGGCTGGGCCAGGTGTCGAGGATTTTGCCGAAGCGCTCGAGCTCGTCGCGGTCGAGCTTCGCAGGATAGAGCAGGGCGGCTGCCGAGGAAGGAAGGTCGATTGATTCGGTCAATGAGGCCTCGTTGGGCGAGTCGGCAGGTCAGCGAGTCAGCAGATGAGCTCTAGGTGTGGCTGACTTGCTGACTCGCTGACTCGCCGGCCTGTTTGCTCAGTTCCCACCGCACCAGTACCGAATCTGGTACGCCGTGGAGGCGGCCAGCGCGGTGTTGGCGGTGAGCGTCACGGCGGTCGTGCTCTCGCTCCACGTAATCGACGTCACCAGGCCCGTGCCGCTGAGCGTGGGCGCAACCATGCAGTTGGCCTGGTTCGTATGCGTGTTGGGAAAGCCGAGCGTGGCCAGTGTGCCCGTGGTGGGGCTGGTGCCGGTGGTCAGGCTCACGGTGCCGCTCACGCCGTCGCAGACATGGCTTGTGGCGCAGGCGATCGTCGGGCTGGTTCCGGCGGCCGCGCCGGCGGTCAGCGTCATGGCGCCGGTTCCGATGACGAACTTGCCGGAGAGAAAGCCGGTGGCCGTGGTATTGCCCGAACTCGTTACCGTGAAGGCGGCGGTGTTGAAGTTGCTGCCGCCCTCGTAGACGATGAAGCCGCCGGTTCCCGAGCCGCTGGTGTTGTTGATGGCGACGGCATTGGCGCCCGCGCCGGAGTTCACGGTGGTCTGGCCATTTTGAAAGTAGACTGACCGGTCGAGCGAGTTGGCCGTGTCGGTCAAGCGCGCCGTGTTGCCGGAATCCTTGCGCAGCTTCCACTGCGCTGAGCCGGAAAAATTGTTGAATTGGAGGGCGCCGACCTGGTCGGCGGTCGAGCCGGGCTGGATCACCACGTCGTCTTCGCTCGCCGCGTTGTTGGCGAAGCTCGTTGTGTTGCCCGTGAACGTGGGACCGCCGACCAGGGCCACGGCGCCGCTGCCACTGGTTGCGGTGGATTGCAGCAACCCGGCGCTCGACGTGCCGACCACCGTCGCGCTGGCCAGTCCCGTATCCGTAACCGACGCAAAACTCGCCGCGCCGGTAGCTCCGTTCACCTGCGCGGTCTGGGTCACGCCGGCGTTCGAGTACCAGGTGGTCACGGCACCGTTGTTGTTCTGCTCGGAGAGCACCCCGAACCCGTTATCGGCGAAGCGCTTGTAGTTGGTCTGGCCGCCGCTGGGCATGCCGTCGATGTCGAGGACCGAGCAGCCGCTGCACAAAGCGCCGGTGGCCTCGGCGTCGAGAATGCCATAGGTCGCGCCGGAGGCCACATTGACGGCGAGCTGCGCCGAGGCATTGGGATTGCCGTTGATGGCAACGCCGTTGGAGCCGGCGCCGACGGTGAGTGCCGTGCCGAAGATATCGAGTCCGGCGGCGCTGGAGCCTACATTCGGGTTCACGGCGAAGACATTTCCCGTCGAGTTATCCGACATGCGCGTCTGGTAGAAGTTGTAACTCGATGTACTCGCCGGAGAAGCATCGACGATGCTCGCCTGGCTGCCGGACGGCCGCGCGAAAAATTCGAGATCGACCTGCGGCGCGCCGGAGCTTTCGTTGCTGGTCTCGACGCAGAAGGCGCAGGCATAGTTACCGCTCACCGCCGCTCCCGCGGCAAAGGCCGGAGAGGTAGAGGAGCCGCGGTTCTCGATGTTCAGTCCTGCGCCGTAGGTTCTGCCGATGGTGCGCGACTGGACCACCTGCAGCCCGTAAAAGTCGCCGTTGTAGGCGAGCACCTGATCGAGCGTATCGCCTGCGCCGATGCCGCTCACGTCGACGGCGGTGAAAGTGTTGGCCGCAACGTTCACGGCGGTCGGGTAGGCCGATCCATAGATGGCGTAGCTCCCCGAGATCGCCCACGGCCACGATGTATTCTGCTGCGTGCCCACGCCGTAGAGATTCACGGTCAACGAGGTTGCGCTGACGCCGGAAGTGATGGGCACGCAGGCGTCGAACCCGCCGTTAGCGCCCGGCGCCGCGCAGAAAACCAGATTGTTGGTCAGAATGTTTCCGCCGCTGGCCAGGTTGTTGAACGTGGTATGCGTGGCTACGAAGCCGGCGATCGACGTCCACGAGGTGCCGCTGCCGGTGATGGTGCAGGTAGTCGGATTGGACCCGGTGCAGGAGACCGCCGAATACGTCCCCGCGTTGTATCTCGTGCCCAGATCGCGAATGAAGCGCGACTCGCCGAGAGTGGCGGCATTGGTGGGCGAGCTGAAGGTTACCACGCCCGTGCCGCTGTTGACCGTGCTTGCCGTAGCGCTCCAAACGCCGCCCTGGCTGTCGCTCAGGCTTCCCTGCTGCTGCTGGATTCTTACGCCTTCGGACGGCTCTTCGCCGGAGCTGACATAGCCGCCGTATTCGGTCTGGTTGCCGGAAAAGGGAACGGTCTCGCCGCCGGAGTAGCTGGAAAAGGAGCCGAGGACGCCGAACTTCTGCGCCACGGTCGCGTATTCGCCATTCAGCGCCAGCACCGAGCGGTTGGATTTGGTGCCGCTCGTGCCCGTGAAGTTATAAACGCCGCCGGCGATGCTGTTGTAGCTCAGGTGCAGGTCGGCCTTGTTGGTCGGTACGGTTGTGCTGTCGGCCGAGTCTTCGGCGGCTTCGATGCAGAGCGAATTGTCGGGAAACGAAAATCCGCCGGTCGAGTCCATGCAGTTGGTCCCGCGAGCGTCGACGATGCGTTCGAGCGAGCCCAGCGCCGAGGTCGGGCTGCCGGAGCCAATCTGCGGGTCCACCCACAGCACGCTGCGCGTTCCCGAGGTATTGGTGCTCGAAATCCAGTTATTGAATTGCGCGGCGACCGAAGAGCCGCTCAAGCCGGCGAAGTTGGTGAGATTGTCGACCACTGGAACCGTGAGCGGGCCCGACATGGACTGCGCGGACGTTTGCGCGGACGAGATGCCATTGAGGTTGGCAAGACCGGCGGAGGCTGTCGTCGCGCCCGTGCCTCCGTTGGCGACCGGCACGGTGGTCTCGCCGGCAAGTGAAGTGCCAGTACCGGAGTAGAACGCGATCTGTCCGTTGGTGCCGGAACTGATGGTGCCGCTTCCGCCGCCGCCCGTGCCGCAGGCCGCGCCGGTGTTGGTGATGAAGCCGGAGTTGTCGACCTGCAGGCAGAAGTGGCCGCTCGACGCGGCGAGACCGGGAAACTGGATGGCGTTTGTGCCGGTGAACGAGGCATAGAGCGTGCTTGAATTGCCCCCGTAGACCTTGAAGCCGGCTCCGGAGCCGCTCTCGTAGTTCACGCGCACCACGCCCGACGAGTTGGAAGCGTTGACGTAGGTGTCGCCGGAATTCGTGCTCTGGTAAGCCTTGAAGCTATCCAGGCCGCCGGTAGCCGAGTTCAGCGCCCAGTTATTGCTTGCATCCTTGACCATGTACCACTGGCTCGCGCCGTTATAGTCCTTGTAAATGAGCGACTCTTTCTGGCTCGCGGTCGCGCCGGCCCACAGGAAGTAATCGATCTCCGCATCGGCTCCGTTCCTCACCGTGGGAGAGCCGGCAAAGGTCGTCGTTCCATCCACCGTCAGATTGCCGTCGAAAGTCGCGTTGCCGGAGTTGTCGATGGTGGCGACGGTGGTCTCCGACGGGCCGCCCGATCCGAAGACGACGCCGCCCGTGCCGGAGTTATTCGAGCCGTTCAGGATGATTCCGCCTGTGCCCGCCGCGTTGATGACGGTTTGGTTGTTAGTGCTCGACGCGCCGTTGTTGTACTGGCCGACGGAGATCCGGTAGACGTTGTTGAGCTCGTCGAGAAGCTGGTAGAACTGCTCGCCGGCCGTGGCGTCGCTCAGGCCGATCGTCCAGCGATAGCCGAAGTCGGTCTGGTAGCGGTTGAGCAGGCCGCGCTCGTTGCCCGTGCCGATGCCCAGCCGCCAGTGATTGGTGACAGTGGCGTCCTGCTGGCTGCCGTACCAGTCGCCGTTCAGGCCATTGAAGCTGCGATGAAACGTATCGAGAAAGCTGTTGCGCGTGCCGTTGTCGGTGAGCTTGCCGGTGAACATGGTGCCGCCGGTGATCCACGAGTTATAGGAGCTGCCGGAATCGGCGACGATCTGGCTGGTCGAGTTTTCGTTGCGCAGGCCTACGAGGGTGTTGTTCTGCGCATTGGCGCCGAGATGCAGCGCCGTCGCGCAGCCCTCCACGTCGCCGCCGGTAAAGGTGTTGCCGTCGCCTTGCTGCAGGTTGATCCCGTATGTCCCGGCGATGGGGCTGCCGCCGCTGGTGGGGCAATCGATGTGCAGGCGCACGAAGCTGCTGGCGTTCATCCAGTCGGTGGTTGCCGGATTCGACACCTGATGGCCGATGGCGTTGACGGCGGTCGCGAAGCCGCTGAATTCGTTGTCGAGGAACGTGCCGCCGGTATAGTTGCCGGTGCCGTCGAGGGTCATGCCCGTCTGGTTTTGGTTGCCGAGAAAGTAGAGACTTTCAAGATCCAGCTCCTGGGTGCGGTAGGCGACGAATCCCTGCGCGCTTGCGCTCGCCGATCCGGTGGTGTTGAGCACGACGTTGTCGAGGTGGAAGCCCGGCGTGTCGGTGGCGTAGGTGGGGTCGCCCACTTGCAGCGCCGTCGCCGAGCCGGTGTAGGCGAAGGCGGTGCCGCCGACGCTGCCGTTCGCCGCTGTGCCGCCGCGTAGAGCGCAGCCGCGCAGCGAGACATTTCGCGTGCCGGCGGCGACGACGATCTGGTTCGCCGTCGAAATGGTTGCGCAAGGCAGAAGCACAGTGGCGTTGCCGGTGGAGATGGTCAGGTTCGAACTCATCGTTTGCGTGCCGGTGAAATTGCGCGCATCGCAGGCGCCGCCGTTGGTCGCGCTCAAGGCGCTGAGGCAGGCCTGGAGTCTGGCGCCGAAATCCGCACCGGGGAACTGGTCGACGGCGTAGAGGGAGCCGAGTCTGCCGTTCATCACCAGCGCCGGATAGGAGCCGGAGCCGCTCGGCAGCCGGCCTCCTCCTCCGCCGGTCTGCGAACCATATGTCTGCGAAGCGGTCGCATTCCACACCGTGTACCCGCCGTTGCCGCTGAGAAGATTGCCGCCGAAAAAGCTCATCGATTGGCCGGCGATCAGGTTCACCGGCGCGGCGGTGTCCCACGTGCCGGCCACGTTGAGGCTCGCCGTTGTGGTTCCCGAGCAGCCCACGCCGCCCGACGTGATCGTAACTGTGCCGATAGAGCCGTCGCTGTTGACCTGGGCGTTGGCGTGCGCCGTGCAGGCGCCGCTGAAAGTCAAAGGGATGGTCGCGCCATAGGGGTCGAAGCCGAGCCCGTCCTCGGGGCCGATCGTTACACCGGTTACCGCGCCGCCGGCGGCCACGACGGTCAGCCTGGGCTGCACGACGTTCCATGTGGGCGAGACCAGCGCGTTGCGAACGGTCCAGCCCTGCGCGGTTGAGGGCAGGTTCAGCAAAAGACCGGTCGGCGGCTCGGCGGTGGCCGCGGAGTTACCCGCCTGAGCGACGACGTTGTCGAGCACGTTGTTCGAACCGGCCTCGGCGGTGAAGGCATGCGCGGCCTGAATCGTGATGTTCTGCCAGCGGTTCGAGTCGGCAGCGAGGCCGGCCGGCGGCGTCACCGGCAGCGCGGGAATGGCGATACCCGTGTTCACGCCGCGGATGTCGACGTTGCGGAAGTCGCTCCACTGCGGCCACTGCGCGAGGTAGAGCCCGCAGGTGTGCGTAGAATGCGCGCCCGGGTATTGCGCCAGCGGGTCGGCGCCGGTGGTGGCGATCTCGATGTTGTCGATCTCGGCGACGCGCAGCCCGTTGCCGCCGAGGCCGGTGGCCGCGGGCATGGCGATGGCGCAGTTGCCGACCGCGTAGGCCGCGCCGGTTCCGGTCGTGCCGGTGAGTCCGTTGCCGCCGGGTGAAAAGATCGAACTATTTTCCAGCAGCCGGCTCACCGCGCAGCTTCCCGCAGTGGCGCGCCCTTCGGCCGCAGAGCAAGAAACATCCTGGCTCTGGTCGACGTAGAGGGTGAAGTTGTGGAGTCGCGTGTTCGAGAGCAGGTTGGTCGCGTCGGGCGCGGAGGCGAGAACATCCTGGCCGGGGAACCCCATCAGCGCGGATACCAGTTCGCCTTCACCCGCGATCGATTCGCCGTGCCAGTTCAGCGTCTGCGTCTTGCACGTTCCCTGGGGGAGGGTGATGGCGACGCCGTGCGCATTCGCATAGTTGAGAGCGGCCTGCAGCGCGTTGGTATCGTCGGTCGCGCCGTCGCAGACCGCGCCGAATTCTTTCACGCTGCGCGCCTGCGGCTGGGCGCCGCGCGGGCGCAGGTCGAGCACGTAAAGACCGTTGGGATTGGTGAAGGCGTCGGTGCCGGTGTAGGTAGGCGGAATTTCGAGCGCGCCAGTTGTGCCGGCGGCATTCATCGCCGCCTGCAGCGTGGTCTGCGAGGTTCCGGCGAGCGGCGACTCGACGCCGTTCACCGCCGGCACCAGCAGCGGCCCGGTCATGGTGCCGCCGGTAATCGGCACTTCCATGTTGAAGGTAGTGTCGACGTAATGCTTGTCGGCGGCCTGCAGAGGCTGCGTGGGATCGCAGCAAAGATAGAGCGGGCCCGTCAGCGTTCCTCCCGAAGCCGTGAGCAGGCTGCCCTCGAGCTGGGCGATGGCCTGATCGACATAAGCTTTACTGACCGCCTGCACGGCCTGCGCAGCGGGCAGCACCTGCGAACGCACCTGGCCGATGGAGGCCTGCGCGGCGGCGGGAACCACCCAGTATTCGGTGTTGGTCGAGCCGTCGCTCAAGTTGTAGACGGCTGTGTAATACAAGCCGGCCGGCGTGGCGCCAAGGTTCGGCGCGAGATTGACGCTGACGAATCCGTCGGCGCCGATGGCGACATTCAGGCTGCCCGCCGCCACGGCCTGGTTGCTCGCCGTGGTGAAGGAGGGCCAGGTGATGTGCAGCGATCCGGCACCGGGCTGCCCGTTGGCGAGAAACACCGTGCCTTGCACCGTGGTCGTGGTTACCTGGGCCGCGGCGATGAGAGCCGGCACGATCGCCAGAGCGCACCAAGCCAGACCGCGCGCGAGGCGCGACGCATTCTTTTGATTCATCTGTTTTCTCTTTCTCGTTTCCGATGGACTCCCGGCCGCGGGCGTATGAGGTTGATGGCATTCGCAGGCGGCAGCCGCTGAAGATTCAGGTTGGCCCAGCTGCGTCGGGAACGATGGGCTGCATTGGATCGGCTTCCGGCGCCCGCCGCGCCCTTCTTCCCGCACTCAGTCGTCGTCTTCCGGCGGGCACTGCGGGTCGGAGGCCAGATCCAGCGCCAGGCTTTCCAGGGGCTTGCCGTTGTCCTCGGATTTGTGCTTCTTTTTCTTCTTTTCGACCAGCGAGACCATGATTCTCGCGCTTGAGGAATTGCCTTCAAGAGCGCTGTTCACGAGCGATTCGGCCAGCTCTGCGCTCTGCTCGCGCACTTTCTTTCTCACTGCGCGCCGCAATTGTTTGAACGCATTTTTGGGGGCGTCTTCCTGCGCAATCTCGCCATGGGCTTGATCCTGCGGCTCCTGCTTCTCCGGCGATTCCTGCCGCTTGTGTTTCTTTGGCAACTCAGGCTGCTTCCGTTTTCTCGTCATCGTTTGCCGTTCTCGCCTCGCATGTACCGGTGATGACCTGGCCTAAAGCAATTCCTGAGTAGCTGTAACCCGAAGCCTCCGCACTCAAGTCGACGCGACCCCGAGGAGCGGCGACCTTGAACGGAATCCGCAAGGACACACCAACTCAGGAATTGCCGTAAAGCAAACAGGGGCAATTCGCAATGGAATTGCCCCGCTGGGCCCACAAATTGCCCAAGATTGGAATCAGCTTAGCGAATCGTGCGGAAATTCTCTGCAATCGAACCGAGCGGAGTAGGCCATGTGGTTTCAGACAAATGCGCGGTGCGCCACCGGGCACAGGCCTTGACAGAGCTCGCCATTCACCGCGGCGCGCCCAATGCTCTACCATGTTCCGGTGACGCACCAGCCCATCCAGTCGCCTACCCTGCTCGTTCACGGCGGCGCGTGGGCCATCCCCGCGGAGATGACCGAGGCACATGAGACGGGCGTGCGCCGGGCGCTGGAAGCCGGCTTCGCCATCCTCTCGCGCGCCGGAACGGCGCTCGATGCGGTCGAGGCCGCCGTGACCGTCATGGAAGACGATCCGGCCTTCGACGCCGGCCGGGGCAGCTTTCTCACCAGCGACGGGCGCGTGCAGCTCGACGCGCTGCTGATGGACGGCGGACGCATGAAAGCCGGCGGCGTGGCCTGCGTGGAGCGGCTGCGAAATCCCATTCACGCGGCGAGGCTGGTGCTCGAAAAGAGTCCGCACGTGTACTTCGTCGGCGCCGGCGCAGAAGAGTTCGCCCGCAGCCACGGCATGGAGCTGATCGAAAACTCCGAGCTGGTGCTCGACCGCGAGCGCGAGCGCCTGGCGCATGCGCAGGCGCGGCAGGCGGCGGGGTTGGCGGACAAGTCGTTCTCCGGCGAGCCGGCGCGCGACGACAAGGATCGTGAGACCGCGGTCGCGGTGGAGGAGGAAGAGACGAGGGACCGAGGGAACAAGGGACCAAGGGAACGAGACCCGCGAGATGAGGGAACAGGGAACAGGGAACGGGATCCGGGGTGGGAGTCGCACGACACGGTGGGTGCCGTGGCTCTCGATGGCCGCGGCAACCTGGCCGCCGCCACCTCGACCGGCGGCACGCTGAACAAGACGCCGGGCCGTGTCGGCGACTCTTCGCTGATCGGCTGCGGATGCTACGCCGACAACCTGGCCGGCGCCGTCTCGCTCACCGGCTGGGGCGAGCCGATCATGAAGCTGGTGCTGGGCAAATGGGCGACCGATCGCGTCGCCGGGGGCACGGCGCCGGAAATCGCCGCGCGTGAGGCCATCGCCTATCTCTACAATCGCCTCGGCGGGCATGGAGGGATTATTTTGCTCGGCCCCGACGGCCGCTTCGGCCTGGCGCACAACACGCCGGCCATGGCCTGGGGCCTGGCGACGCCGAGCGGGTTGCAGACGGGAATGACGGTCTAGCGTCCAGCGTCCAGGGTCCAGGGTCCGTCCCGGAGGGACGAGCCGAAAATAGCCCAGGACAAGCGAAGCGCAGTCCTGGGAAAAGCGAAGCTATATAACGAATCAGCCCCGTAGGGGCGGCGCGAACGGGCTGCTTCAAATTCGGGTAGAGGCCGCCGGCGTCGAATGCCGACTGCTCATTGTCCGGCCTCTAGGATTCACGTCGGTCGCCCCAGCTTCCACTTGATCCGCGTATACGCGACGCGGAATCCCAGCCGCTCGGCGTTGCGCTGCGAGTTGCTGCCGGCTTCGGCCACCATCATGGCCAGATCGCAGCCTTGTTCCAGGGCATGGCGCATGCGCGCTTCGAGCAAAGCAGCCTGCAGGCCGCGCCGGCGCATTTCCGGTATAGTCGCCGCGCCGCCGAAGAGCGCCACTCCTTCGTGCAAGACCAGCGCGCCGGCCGCGCCCGGCGCGCCGTCCAACTCGGCAAGAAAGCACGGACTTTGCTCGCGCGCCGCCAGCAGGACACCGGACTGGCGGACGAAATCCTCAAACTCCGGATGCTCGCGCGTCCATCCCCGCGCGCTCACGTCGCTCCACAGCTCCGCTTCCTCCGACCCGATGATTCGCACCGCAATGTTCTGAGACGCCGTAACCGCCGGCGGCTCGACCGCGCGATAGAGCACGTTGCTGATCTCGATCGGCCGGTAACCGCGCTGGCAAAGTCGGTCGAGCAACGCTGGCCCGGCCAGCGGGCACACTTCGTGCATCGTCTCCGCGCCGCGCGCGGAGAAAAACTGCTCCATTTCGTCGAGGGCGTCGGCGGTCGCGTCGGCAAAGAGGCCGAGTCCGAAAGTCTGCGTGGTTGGAGCTGCGGCTCCGTCGAAGATGAGCGTCGTGCCGGCGCACTTAGTCCATGTCGAACCGCTCTCGGGGAAGAGACGGGCGCGCGCGGTGGCGAACTGCGCGCCGGCGAAGCCTTCGGCGCGCTCCAGGCGCCGGGCAAGATCGAGATCGGCAAAAGTCATGTGGTATGGATGTATATCGTTCCGAACCCCGGTGCGGCAAAGGGTTTTTGGGCGCCCAGGCAAGACGATACCCTGAAGAGGAGATATGTACCGGCTGGTCCTTGCCTCCGCCTCGCCGCGCCGCCGCGAACTGCTCGCGCAAGCGGGATATGCCTTCACCGTTCATCCGGCACACATCCCCGAGGATCCGCTTCCGAATGAGGACCCCATCGCGTACGTGGTGCGTCTGGCGCGGGAAAAGGCGGAGGCGGTGTTGAACGAGATTGCCGCAGGGGCGAAAACCCCTTATCTCCCAGCGGCGGAGTCGGCACGTCCGAAAGCTGCGATCCCACCCTTTTCGTCCGCCGCAGCGGACGAAAAGAATGGGGCACCCACGGGAATGCTGATTGTTCTCGGCGCAGATACCACCGTGGTCCTCGACGATCAAATCCTGGCTAAGCCGGCGGACGCTGAGGATGCCAAGCGCATGTTGCGCCTTCTCTCCGGCCGGACGCACCGCGTGATCACCGGCGTGGCGCTGGCAACGGAGGCCGGGACCGAGGTCGCGGCCGAGGTGACGGCAGTCCGGTTTCTCACTCTCTCGAATGAAGAGATCGATGAGTACGTAGCCACCGGCGAGCCGCTCGATAAGGCGGGCGCATACGCCATCCAGGGCCGCGCGGCGCGATGGATTCCGCGCATCGAAGGCTGTTATTTCAACGTCGTCGGCCTGCCGCTGGCGCTGGTGGCGACCATGCTGGAGTCGATACGGACGACGAGTTAGCGTGTCATTCGTCCCGTCCCACCCTTGCCGCAAAAAACAAAGGCGCAGCAAGGATGGGGCACCCAATTGAATTGGGGAGAGATCGCGGCTCTATCTCCTCCTTTTGTTTACTTAAAAATCAATAGATGATTCTTTATCCTGCTATGTCACACGTTGGTGTGATAAGCCGGGCGAGCTTCGGCAATTTCTTCCTTGCCAGACGCGCATTTTCGGTTCAAAGTGAATGGCAAACCACTCCAACCGAATTCACCGTTCCGCGGCATTTATTCGGCTACATCCTTCAAGGAAGAACCATGCGAATGCGAAGCTTCGCGAATAGCTTTCTCTTGCTTTTGCTTTCGGCCGCGCCTCTCGTGCTTTACGCGCAGTTTCAGCAACCTACCGACGAAGAACTGAAGATGACCTCGGATCCCAAGGCGCCGGGAGCCGCCGCCGTCATTCTGAATCTCGAAGACATTACTGACGATCCGCTGCATTACCGAAGTTACTACACGCGGATCAAGGTGCTTCAGGAGAAGGGCAAGGAGCAGGCGACCGTCAATCTGCCTTACTGGCATGGCGAGTACAAGATCACCGACATCAAGGGACGCACCATTCACCCGGACGGCACGGTGATTCCGCTAGAAGTGAAAGCCGAAGACCTCATGATGTCAAAGAGCGGGGAGACGCAGCTGAACAAGAAGGTATTTACGCTGCCGAGCGTCGAGGTGGGCAGCATTCTGGAGTACAAGTACGAGCTGCGCTACGACGACAACCATTACTCCTCACCGACCTGGGAGATCCAGCAGCGCTATCCGGTGCGCAAGGCGCATTACGCGTTCACGCCCTTCAAGGCTTTCCAGAAAGGCGCGCAGGCATCGACGAGCCAATATCTCGTCGATTCGCATGGAAACGCGGTTACATCGCTGATCTGGTGGAGGCTGCTGCCGAAAGGAACCGATCTGCAGGACGACGCAATCGGCCGGTTCAGCCTGGACATGACCGACATTCCGCCAACCCCCGACGAAGAATGGATGCCGCCGATCGAGAGCCTCCTCTATCATGTGCAGTTCTATTACATGAGTGCTCACGACACCACCGATTTCTGGGTGAGCGAGGCTAAGCGCTGGTCGAAGGATGTGGATCGCTTTGCCGAGCCGTCACGGGCGATTCACGACGCGGTGGGCGGAATCGTTGCGCCGACCGATAGCGACGTGGACAAAGCCAAGAAGCTGTACAAGGCCGTGCAGTCGCTCGACAACACCGACTTCTCGCGCAAGAAGGGCGCAGTCGAGCTCAAGCGCCTGGGGTTCCGCGAGGCCAAGCGCGCCGAAGATACCTGGACACAGAAGAGCGGATCGAGCGAGGACATTGCGCTGCTCTACCTGTCCATGCTGCGCGCCGCCGGGATCACGGCATATGACATGAAGGTCGTCGATCGCGAAACCGGCGTCTTCGATCCCAGTTACCTCAACTTCGGGCAACTCGATGACGACATCGTCATCGCCAGTCTCGGCGGCAAGGAAGTGGTGCTCGATCCGGGCGAGAAGATGTGCCCGTTCCAGACGGTGAGCTGGCGGCACTCCGGCGCCGGCGGAGTGCGCGAGAGCGCCGATGGCCGTTCGGCTGCGGTTTCGCCCCAGCAGGTGTTTACCGCGAACACGCTGACGCGCGTCGGCGACTTTACCATTGACGAGCACGGCGGCGTTACGGGCAGCGTGCGTTTTCTCATCAACGGTCAGGAAGCATTGCGCTGGCGACAGGCAGCGCTCAAGGGCGATCTCGACGAACTGAAAAAGGAGTTCGATCGGTCTCTGCTGCCGCAGGTTCCGGATGGAGTCGAAGCAAACCTCGACCACTTTCTCGGGCTCGACGAGCCCGATGTCAACCTGATGGCCATCGTCAAGGTGACGGGCACGCTGGGCACGGCGACTGCGAAGCGGCTGATGCTGCCGGGCTTCTTTTTTGAAACCCGCGGCGCGCATCCGTTTGTCGCCGAGGAAAAGCGCCAGGAGCCGGTGGACATGCACTACGCCGACGAGGTCACCGACGAGATGACTTATCATCTGCCGGCCGGCATGACGGTGGAAGGCGCGCCGCAGGACGAGAAGATTCCGTGGCCGGGCCACGCGGTGCTGGCGTCGAAATCCAAAGTCGACGCGGGCCAGCTAACCGTCGCGCGGCAGCTGGCGCGCGGATTTACCTTCGTTAAGCCGGAAGAGTACCAGAGCCTGCGCGACTTCTATCGGAAGGTGGCCACCGCCGATCAGCAGCAGATTGTGCTTGCGCGCACCACCACCGCGGCCAAGGGGAACTGATGCCTCGGCGGATCAACGACCGTCTTCACCCGGATTTCGCATGGAGAGGGTTTTCTCCACAACAGCTGTGTGCCTCGGCGTGCCTGTTGGTACTTCTCTTCGGCTGGCACTCCGTTCATCTCCGCGCCCAATTCCAGCAGCCCACCGAAGAAGAACTCAAGATGACCTCGGACCCAAAAGCACCCGGGGCGGCAGCGGAGTATCTCTACCGGGAAGAAATCGTCGACGACACCCGCGGCTTCGAATCGATCTATGAACGGATCAAGGTGCTGGGCGGAAAAGGACTCGACCTGGCGACCATTCGCCTGCCTTACACGGTAGGATTCGATGACAAACCCGAGATTCAAGCCCGCACCATCCACACGGACGGCACAGTGGTCCCGTTCACGGGAAAGCCGTCGGAGCTTGTCGATCTGAAGGGCAAGAACTTCCAGGTGAATTCCAGGGTCGTGACGCTTCCCGATGTCGAAGTCGGCAGCATTCTGGAGTTTCGGATCAAGACGCATCGCAACAACTTCGCGCCGCTTCCGTTCTGGGCGATTCAGCAGTCTTACTTCGTCCGCAAGGCCCATTACTACTTCAAGTGTGGTTCGATGTATCGTCCGGCATTTGAGGCGATGATCGGATCCGGCGAAAAGGTCGTCTTCAACAAAAAAGGCGAATTCACGCTCGATCTCGCCGATATCCCGCCCTTGCCGGATGAAGAACGAATGCCGCCGCTCAATCTGATTCGGTGGCGCGTTCGGTTCTACTACTCCGAATTCCCGACGCCCGCCGCATTCTGGGACAACGCGGCCCAGACCTGGGGCAAAACCACGGAAGAGGTCATAAAGCCCTCAGCGGCATTGAAAACCGCGGTTGCGGGAATCGTGTCGGGGAACGATGCGGACGAGAGCAAGGCGCGCAAAATCTACGCGGCCGTAATGACCCTGGAGAATACGGATTTTGTGGGGGAGAAATCGAAAGCAGAGAGAAAGAAGGAGAAGCTCAAAGACATCAAGACGCTGGACGATGTCTGGAAGCAGAAGAGCGGCTCTTCTGGCGCGCTTGCCTTGCTCTTCGTCGCGATGGGCCGCGCGGCAAATCTTGCCGTATGGCCCATGGAAGTGGTCAATCGCAGTCGCGCCCTCTTTGACAACGGCTATCTGAACTCCGGTCAATTCGACGACTATATTGCCGTGGCCGAGCTCAATGGGAAGGACGTCTATCTCGATCCTGGCGAAAAGATGTGTCCCTTTGGCGCGCTGCACTGGACGCACACCATGACCGTCGGCTTTCGCCTTACGGCAAAAGGCGGCGTTTTGACCAGGACACCTCCTGGGAATCTCCAGGCTTCGGCTCTTGTCCGCGTGGCCGCTCTCTATATCGGCGATGGAGGTGATGTGGCCGGAACCGTCCGCTTTGTCATGTCCGGGCCAGACGCGCTCTATTGGAGGCAAAAGACGCTGATCGACGATACCGACGAGATCAAAAAGGAGTTCAACGACTCGATGAAGGAGTATTTGCCCGAGGGGGTCCAGGCCGAGTTCGATCACTTTCTCGGACTCGAGGACTACTCCGCCGACCTTCTGGCCATCGTCAAGGTCTCCGGCTCGCTCGGCACCATCACGGGAAAGCGTCTCTTTTTGCCCGGGCTCTTCTTCGAATCCCGCGTCGATCGTCCCTTCGTCACCCAGGACAAGCGAATCACTCCCATCGATATGCATTTCGCCCGGTTGACCGAAGACGACGTGACCTACTTTCTGCCGGCTGACTATCGCGTGGAAGGCATGCCCGCGGCTTCCGATGTATTGTGGCCCAACATGGCGCTCTTCAAGATCACAACCAAGGCAGATACCGGCGCCGTCAAGGTTGTGCGAAAACTGGCCTATGACTTCGCGTTCCTCGATCCGAGAGGATATCCGGATTTGCATGGCTTCTATCAAAAAGTTGCGACCGCCGATCAGCAACAGATCGTGCTCGCCCGCACCGCCGCGACCAAGGGAAATTAATCATGAAAGCATTACGAACGTCGGATGTCTCTCTTCAATGCACTTTTGCCGCCGTACTCATCGCGATTTCGTGCCGTCCGGCTGCCGCGAGCTGGTTCAGCAAAGGCCAGCCGCTGCCGCAATGGGCGGTTGACGCTTCCAAGACGCACACGCCGGACTACGGCAAGGATGCCGAGGCGGTGATCCTCTACGACGAATACGTGGAGACGATCGACGCATCGGGGCGCGCCACGGAGCGCGAACGCGAGGCCATTCGCATCCTGAAGCCGCAGGGCCGCCATCACACCTGCGGTGTCTCTTACGACGTGGACGAGAAAATCAACTACTTCCGGGTCTGGACGATCGCGGCCGACGAAAAGCAGTACCAGGCGCAGGATACGGACTTCATCGAGGAGGGTGATACGGGCATACCCATCATGCTCTCCACCGAGAAGCGGCGCGTTGCCCATCCGCCGGCGGTCGATGTGGGCGCCACCATCTTCTGCGAGTCGGAAGAGGTGCTCGAGCCCTATATGCGCGAAAAGGTGTGGCGCATTCAGGAAGGCATCCCGGTGGTGTTTCAGGCGCTTGAGATCGACCTGCCGCAAGGAAAGACCTACGTTGACGCGTGGCACAACGTCCCCGCGGCCAAGCCGACTGAGGTGGCGCCGAACCACTGGCGGTGGGAGCTGCGCGACATGCCGGCGCTGACTCTGCGCGATATTCCCTCGCATCCGGAATGGGCAGCCCTCGCGGCGCGCATGTCGGTGCAGTGGGGCGAGGCGGCCGTGCCCGGCACCGACAACCAATGGCGCGCCCTGGGCGAGTGGGTCACGGCCCTGGAGGCGGGAAGGCCCGATCCGTCGCCGGAGATCACGGCTCAGACCCAAAGCCTGCTCGCCGGCGCGCCGGACTTCGACACCAAGCTGGCGCGGATCACCGAATTCATCCAGAACAACATCCGCTATTTCATCGTGGTGCGCGGCATCGGCGGGCTGCAGGCCAACCATGCGGCAGACATCTTTCGCAACCGCTACGGCGACTGCAAAGACAAGACCACGCTGCTCATCTCCATGCTGCAGGTGGCCGGCATTGCGGCGCACTACGTTCCGGTGGACGACCACCGCGGCATCGTCGATCCCAATGACCCGTCCCTCTACGGCAATCACATGATCACGGCGATCGAAGTCCCGGCCGGTGTCGACGATCCGCGCCTGATGGCGATCGTGAAAGGCAAGGACGGCAAGCGGTACCTTATCTTCGACCCCACCAACGAGCGCACGCCGGTGGGCAATCTGCCTTCGTATGAGCAGGGCGGATACGGCATCCTGGCCGCAGGCGCTCAGAGTCAGGTCATCCAGCTTCCGGTGCTGAGTCCCGATGCCAATGGCACCGAGCGCACGGGCGAGTTCACGCTGTCGGCCGACGGCACGCTTTCTGGCCAAGTCGATGCGTCGCATTCCGGTCCCGACGGCGCGGAGATGCGCATGATGTTGAAGTACACCGACGAAAAGGAGCGGCGCGAGTACTGGGAGAACTCGGTCGCCAGCGATGTTCCCGGCGTGGTGCTGGACTCTTTCCAGTTCGTGCAGCCGCCGGCGCTGGACAAGCCGCTCCAGTTCCACTACAAGCTCACCGCCGGCCAATACGCGCATCAGGCCGGCCCGCTGCTTCTGGTGCGGCCGCGCGTTGTCGGCAGCGATGTGCTGCCTTTCAACGACAAGCCGCGCACCGTGCCCATCGACCTGAACGAGACCGGCCACTGGCACGACTCGTTCGACATCACCCTGCCGCCCGGCTACACGGTGGATGAGACTCCCGACCCGGTGAACGTCGACGTCGATTTCGCCAGTTATCGGTCGACGATCACTGCCAAAGCCAACCAGCTCCACTACGAGCGCGACTACGTAGTGCGCAAGGTCGAGATCCCCGCCGACAAGGCCACTGCCTTTCGCGAGCTCGAAAGCGCCATCATCGCCGACGAAAAAGGGACGGCGGTGCTGAAGAAGCAGTGA
>Ga0335081_10006121_pt1 | contig 19112 bp, 16 predicted proteins | sample Lox_Sample_35_FD_206713 | JGI IMG/M metagenome (GOLD analysis project Ga0335081, IMG submission 206713) | Soil microbial communities from Loxahatchee National Wildlife Refuge, Florida, United States - Lox_Sample_3.5 | ecosystem: Environmental > Terrestrial > Soil > Wetlands | place: USA...
CACGCCTGATGCTCGGACTTCCAATTGTATATTCACCTGGGATTCTGTACGTGACCACCTGGTCGCATAGGGCAGAATCCATCGAGAGAGGCGGAGCGTGAACATCTCATTTTTGGTTCTCAAAGGGCTCCCTTTTCCCGGGGGTATCGAGCGCTACATGGAGGCGGTGGGGCCGCGGCTCTCGGCGAAGGGGCACGACGTCCGCGTCTACTCCATCTCGTACCGCACCAGCGTGCCTTCGTCATATGCGGGCATGGAGATCTGCACGGTCCCTGCAGTGCCTTCCAAGAACCTGGAGAAACCTTCGGCCGCGCTGCTGGCGGCCCTGTGGGCTGCGGTCGATCGCGCCGAGATCGTGCATGTCCACTCGTTTGGTCAATCGTTATTTGGCATCTTGCCACGATTGGCCGGCAAGAAGGTGGTGATTCAAGGGCACGGCATCGAGTGGCGGCGTTCCAAATGGAGCGGTTTCGCTCGGGCATTTCTTCGCTTTTCTGAGTGGTCCTCCGTCTACGTCCCACACGCCGTGACGGTTGTATCGCGCGCCCAGCGGCAGTACATGCGGGAGCGATACGGCATGGAAGCGAGCTTCATCCCACCTGGCGTCGCACCCGCCAGCGCGGCCGCGCCGGAGGAGATCAAGAAACTCGGGCTGAGCGGCGGCGACTACATCCTGTTTGCAGCCCGGATGGAGAAGGAGAAGGGGCTGCACTACCTCATCGACGCGTACCGCGCGCTTGATCCGAAAATGAAGCTGGTGGTGGCGGGCGACAATCCGCTGGATGGCACGTACAAGGCGGCGATGCACACGCTGGCGGCTGGTCATCCTCGGATCCTCTTCACTGGCTTCGCGACCGGCCGCCTCTTGCGGGAGCTATTCTCGAACTGCTACGCCTTCGCGCTGCCTTCCGAGCTCGAGGGACTCCCTCTCGCGGTACTCGAGGCGATGAGTTACGGCTGCGCGTGCCTGGTGAGCGATATCCCCGAGAACAAGGAAGCGATCGATGGCCATGGGATCACCTTCCGAAATGGTGATGCGCATGACTTGGCACGTCAATTGAGGTCTCTCATTGACTCGCCCGAGCGTGTCAAGGCGATCGGGAGCGCTGCCAGGTCCCATGTGGCTGCTCAGTACAGCTGGGATCAGACCGTGCTGGGCCTCGAGGACTTGTATCAATCGCTCCTGGGTCGATCCCGCCAGCAGCACCGCCAGAGAGAGCCCGTCCATGCCTATCCACTCCCATCTCCCGCACGCTTTGCAGATGCACAACTTGACGGGCATCAGTTGAAGCAGGCCTCCCAGTAAATGCGAGCTGGCCTTTCCTCGAGTCACCAAATTGCCACCGGGAAGCCTGCGCGTTTACGCGTCGGGAGGAACGGTGGCGGCGAGCGTGTCAGAGGTCGGTGGTAAGCTCCATGGAGTCGTGGCTCTTTGAAAGCTGACGACACGCTCGATGTCCGGAATGCCGCACGGCATTCGCTGCGAAACCGCTGCTTCGACGGGCGGCATCGAGCGAGCAGCATGAACCTGCGAGCGGGGTGGGATTCCCCATCCCCACGCGCCCTGGCGCGAGAGCGGGTCGCCCGTCGAAGAGAGGCAAACACGGTCGCGAGGCCGGAGACGTCGTAGCCGAAAGGCCAGGGCTCCAAAGAACGCACGCCAGGCCGGGCTTGTTGCCCTCCCTGCGCGTCTTAAGAACCCCCGGGATTTATCCCTGGGGAGGTTTGGTGTTCTGGCCACGAGGACCATCAGGGGCGTCTCGCCTGTCCCTGAGCGGTTTCCCATCTCGGGACCCCTCGAATCCCCGGGGAACTTCCGCTCAGACGACGACCTTGCGGCAATAGAACGCCTCGGCCAGCCCCTCCGTGGCGACGCACTCCATCCCCCGGATGCGCGCCACGGCTCGCAGCAGATCGCCATCCAACCAGTGCTTCCTTGCCTGCGACGGAAAGTGCTGCAGGATGAGTTCGATCTTGCGGCCCAGCGTGACCGCCGGCATTGGCACAAACCAGTTCGGCGATCCGAAGTCACCGTCGTACTTCGGAATTTCATACTCGAGGATCATGTGGTCTCGCCAGGTGTTCCAGGTCAGGTCGGAGACCAGCCGGTGGTCCTGGTGCCGATCCTCACGGAAGTGCGTCAGCACGAGATCGGGAGAGAACGCGTCCTTGACCTGCTCGCAGGCCTCCTTTATCGCGGCACCCGAGTAGGGCAGGAAACCGTCCCGGTAGTCATGGACGAGCAGCCGGTACTCGCACGCCTTGGCGAGGAACGCGCTCGCCGACGCGCTCGCCTCGTTCTTGCGCGGTCCGGGGGCGCAGAAAACCACCCACATGACCTCGAGATCCGGCTGCTCCGCGACGAGCCTCAGAAACAGCCCGCCACACCCGATCTCGATGTCGTCGGCGTGAGCGCCGAGCGCAAGCACGCGCCTGGGCCCGCTCTCCTGTCCTAGCCAACTCACTCGATGCATCATCTCGATAAAGCCTGGCGCGAGTCATGCCTCGTCTGCGCGCGGCAGCGAGGTCTCGCGCGCGCCCCACTGCTTCCAGACCTCCCACGGGACCTTCCCGCGCGTGTACAGGTCCTCGAGGAGCATCTTGTCCTTGAACGTGTCCATGCACGCCCAGAACCCGTCGTAGTTGTACGCGACGAGCTTGCCCTCCGCGGCCAGCCTTCGGAAGGGCTCTTCGACCAACTCCTCGCCGAGTCTGATCCAATCGAAGATGCTGTTTCGAAAGACGAAGAACCCACCGTTGATCCGCATCCCGACATCCCTGATGTGGTGGATATTGCTGACGCGACCATCGTCCTCGACCTTCACGAGATGGAAGCTCTGGCTGGGCACCACAGCGGCGAACGAAGCCACGGCGCTCATCTCCCGGAAGTGATCGATCACCGCCGGGAGGGGCAGGTCCGAGACACCATCGCTGTAGTTCGCCAGGAAGATCTCCTCCCCCTCGAGATACCGTCTTACGGCCTGGAGGCGCATCCCGATGTTGGACCTGAGCCCGGTGTCGACGAACGTGATGCGCCAGTCCTGGATGTCGCTGGAGATGAGATCGAGACTTCTCCCGCCATTCGTCATGACGAAGTCATTCGACATCGCCTCGTTGTAGTCGAGAAAATACCGCTTGATGATGTCGGCCCGATATCCGAGGCACAGGATGAAGTCCTTGTGACCGAAGTGCGCATAGTATCGCATCACGTGCCACAGGATGGGCCGATAGCCGAGCGGCACCATGGGCTTCGGCAACGCCTCGGAGTAGTCCTTGAGCCGCATCCCCAGACCTCCGCAGAACAGGACGACCTTCATCGCGCACCCCCCGTGTCCGCAGGTTTGACCATCGGACGGACCTTGACCTCGGTGACCTCGGCCGTTCTCGGCAGCATGAGGGCGTGGACCACGACGGCCGCCAGGTCACTCGGTTGCAAGAGCTTCGCCGCGTCGTAGCTCTTGCCCTCGAACGCATGGATGCGCTCTTGCATGCGCGTGGCGGTCCGCCCCGGGAAGACGCTCAGCACGCGCACGCCGAGTGGGTTCACCCGCTGCCGGATGCTGTCGGCGAGCGCCGTCAGCCCGGCCTTCGTTGCCGCGTAGAGCCCGTTGTCCTCGCGCGGGCACAGCGCCGCGCTGGAGCTCACGAAGACGAGCTGGCCCCGCGCTGCCGCAAGGCAGGGCAGCAGCGCCTGGGTGAGCAGGAACGGCGCCCGGAGGTTCACGCGGTACAGCTCATCGAGGTCGCCCGCACTGGCAGCCATGAGGTCGCCCAGGTGGAGCACCCCGGCCGCGTGGACGAGCACGTCGACCCTGCCCATCACCTCCGCCGCCGCGACAAGCGCGCGTACGCCGTCGTCGGTGGCGAGGTCCGCCTGGACAAGGCTGGAAGACGCGCCGGCTGGCAACTCACGCGCAGCGAACTGCCGCAATCCCTCGATGTCTCGTCCGACCAGGCACACGTGCAGGTCACACTTCGCGAGCGCGCTTGCGATGGCCCCGCCGATACCTCCCGAGGCGCCGGTCACGATCGCGGTGCGTCGTCTGGTCTCCGCCACGATAGGCCTCCGCTACTCTGGCTCGCTCCGCAACAGGGCACTCGCGAGGAGCGCATCGGCCGCGGCCCGCAGCGAGCGAAACGGGAGCTTCGCCCTCTCGGCGATGTCGAGAAGCGTGTGCCGCCCATCCGAAAGGTTGAGGACCCAGAGCAGCGCCAGCTGGGCCTCCCGGGCGTGACTCTGGCCACCGAGCGAACCGTACAGGCGGCGCTTGCCCAGATGGGGCTCGCACCGCGGTGACAGGTTCACGTAGCGCCCGTTCCCCTCGAGAACCTCAAGGACCTCAAGGTAGCGCCGCAGCGACTCGATCAGGGAGTCGCGGTGGACGAACGACAGGTCGTCTCCCGAGGTGTGGTACTCAGGGTACTCTCCGTGCGGCGTGCGCGTGAGTGATCCGACCGCGAGGTCGAAGCCTGGTGAGCAGTACTGTCGCTCGTCGTAGCCGTAGGGGGTGAAGTTGCGGATCGAGAAGCGCTGTCCCGCGTGCAGGAGGATGTGGGCCACGGCGCGATCTATCTCGGCGTCGCCACGTCGGCTGCGCTTGTACGTCATCGGTCCGGCGTCGCCCACACAGGCGACCACGAGGCCGTGCTTGATCCGGTGCGCCTGCGTCTCGTTCCTGGCCAGCCAGCAGATCGAGCCGATCGTGCCCGGAGCGAACAGGAAGCGGTACGTGTACCGGGGCCTGAGATGCCCGACCAGCCGGGCCAGGGTTGCCGTCAGCGCCATGCCCGAAAGGTTGTCGTTGCACAACGAGGGATGGCAGCAGTGGCAGGACAGGAGCACCTCGTCTGTGGTCGAGCCTGCCACGACGTGCTCCGCGTACGTCAGCGCACCGTCCTCGAGCGAGGAATCGACGTGCACCTCGTATTCCCCGGGCGGGAGCCGACTCACCACCTCTTGGCTCGCGCAGAACCCCCAGCGCTCCTCGTAGTAGCTCGTCCGGTACGGGACCAGCGCGGGTTGCTCCGGGATCGTGTGCAGGTGCCGTTTCAGCGTCTCGAGCCCGACCTTCCCGTGAAATGGCGCGCTGTAGTTCAGCAGGTGCAGGTTCGAGCGACGGAAATCGATCACCACCTCGCCGGATGGGTCCTTGACCCACGCCTCCCGGACGTTCCACTCCCGCGGCACGGTCCAGTCGAAGACTGCTGCCCCCGATGGCACCTCCGTCGTGGTCAGGGGCACGACGCCCCCGAGTATCTGCAGAGATCGCCGGAGGCCCTCACCCGTGATGCTCCGGCAGATAGGGAACAGCTCGGCGATGGTCGCCATCATCTGGTCACCAAGGCCACTCTCCGGGAGCGCCTCGAGCAGGTCCCGAAACCCGGTGGTCCTGACCTCTCCTGTCGCGCAAGCTCGGTTCACTGACAACTCACAATCCGCGCAGCTCTTCGAGCTGGCTTGGGGAGAGATCCGGGGCGTCGCGATCGCGAGGCGAGATGACCTCGGGAGGCCGCGGCCACTCCACCCGCACGAGCGGATCGCTAAAGCGCACCCCCCGGGCGTGGTCCGGTGAGAAGGCGGTCGACATCTGGTAGGAGACCTCAGTCGCGTCGGCGAGCGTGATGAACCCGTGGGCGAAGCCCCGCGGGATGTAAAGCATTCTGCCGTTCTCGGGGGTGAGCTCCACCCCGATCCACCTGCCAAAGGTGGCAGAATCCGGCCGCAGGTCCGCGGCCACGTCGAAGAGGGCCCCTCTCGAGCAGCGGACGAGCTTGACCTCGGCGAAGGGAGGCACCTGATAATGCAAGCCACGAACCGTGCCACGCCGGGGGTTGAAGGAAACGCTGCACTGGACCAGCCCGGGGTCGAGCCCTCGCTCCGCGAACTCCCGGCTACACCAGGTGCGGGCGAACCAGCCCCGCTCATCGACGATTCGCTCCTGCTCGATGACGTAGGTGCCGCGGAGGCCTGTTGGCAGGAATCGCACGGTTCGTTGGATCCTCCGGAAGCGGGACCACCGTCAGGCCAGGATCTGCACCTCCGGGATGGGGACGACGAATCTGCCTCCCCACGACCGAACGTGCGACATCTGCCCCATGATCTCGTCCTTCAGGTTCCACGGAAGGATGAGGACGTAGTCGGGTTTCGCCTCCCCAATCCGGTCCGGGTGGAAGATGGGGATGTGGCTTCCCGGCAGGAACTTGCCCTGCTTGTAAGCGCTCCGGTCGACCGTGAAGTCGAGGAAGTCGGTTCCAATCCCGCAGTAGTTGAGGAGCGTGTTGCCTTTTCCTGGGGCGCCATAGCCGACGATCCGCTTCCCCGCCCGCTTCGCGCCGATCAGGAATTCGAGCAGCTTTCGCTTGGTCTCCTTCACACGCTCCGCGAACGTTGCGTATGTCGCGAGGCGCGTGACCCCCCCATCCCGCTCGCGCTCCCTCAGATCTCCCACGCGAGGGCTCAGCTGCAACATCTGGTCCGCGTGCCTCGCGTACACGCGCAGCGATCCACCGTGCGTTGGCAACTCGTCGACGTCGAAGATCGTGAGCCCGTTCGCGCCGAAGATCTGCTCGATCGCATGGAACGAAAAGTAGGAAAAGTGCTCGTGGTAGATGGTGTCGAACTGGTTCCCCTCCATGAGTCGCATCAGGTGCGGGAACTCTATCGTGGCGACGGCACCTGGCTTCATCAGCAGCGCTATTCCCCTGACGAAGTCGTTCACGTCCGGAACCTGCGCGAGGACGTTGGCCCCGCATACCAGATCGGCACGCGTGCCGCTCGCCACGAGTTCCCGCGCCAGTCCTTCTCCGAAGAACCTGGCGAGCGTGGGGATCCCCTTTTCGATCGCCACCCTGGCAACGTTCACGGCAGGCTCGATCCCCAACACCGGGATGCCCTTCCTCACGAAGTGCTGCAGAAGATACCCGTCGTTGCTGGCGACCTCCACGACGAGGCTGTCGCGCCCGAGCTGCAAGCGTTCCGCGATCGCATCGGCGTATTGCCGCATGTGCGAGACCCAACTGTCGGAGTATGACGAGAAGTAGGCATACTCGCCGAAGATCTCTGCGGGACTCACGTATTCCTGGAGCTGAACCAGCATGCACCGCTCGCAGACGTAGGCATGCAGTGGATAGAAGGGCTCCATCCGATTGAGCCCGTCGGGGGACAAGTAGCTCTCGCAGAGCGGGGACATCCCGAGATCGACGAATGTGTACCGGAGCGGCGCCCTGCAGAAGATACACGGGGCAGGCGCGATGGCGTCAGCGGCCTGTTCGCCGCGAAGCGCGCCTGCCGGGGTGGGCGAAGCATCGGAGGCCACCACACGGGCTCGCCCCCCCTCCGTCTCGGTCGAGATCACGGCTCCTCCCGTTCATCACGCATCGTTCTCAAGCCGGCTCAAGCCGCAGCCGGCAGCGACCTCCAGCGCAGGTCATCGCTCAGATGGCCTTCAGACATGAGCGTGCGAAGCTGATCGATGCGCCGGTACCGCTTCCCCTCGAAGTCCTCGACCGTCAGGCCGACCGCGCGGCACGCGTCGTAGATCTCGCGCGCACCCATGCGGGCGTCCCATCGCGGAACGAAGCCCGGCAGCACGCGAGCGACCCTCGAGAAGTCCGCTCGGTAGCAGCGGAGGTCCGGCCCCGCATCGCGGGCGAACGCGATCTCGCATCCCGGCACCGTCTCCTTGACGATCTCTGCGATCTCTCGAATCCGGTAGTTCTGGTCGGTTCGCCCGACGTTGAACGCCTGGCCGTGGACAGCCTCGCGCGGAGCTGCCAGCGCTGCAGCGAATGCCCGCGATATGTCCTCGACGTGCACGATCGGTCGCCAAGGCGTCCCATCGCTCTTGAGATACACTTTGCCCGAAGTGTACGCCCACGCGACGAGGTTGTTCAGGACGACATCGAAGCGCAGGCGCGCAGATACGCCGTACGCTGTCGCGCATCGCAGAAACGTGGGGCTGAATCCGCCGTCGGCACAAGCCGCCAGGCCTTGCTCGGCCCTTACCTTCGAGATCCCGTACGGGGTCACGGGGCGCAGCTCAGATTCCTCGTCAACCGGCTCATCCCCTGCCGCACCATAGTTGCTGCACGAGGAGGCGAACACGAACCGCTTCACTCCCGCCGCCTTCGCCAGCGCGGCGAGCCGGACGGAGCCCACGTGATTGATGTCGTCGGTGAGCCGCGGGTTGAGGTTGCCGAGCGGGTCGTTCGAGAGCGCCGCCAGATGCACAACCGCGTCGAAGCCCCGCAGGTCGCGCATGTCCAGATCTCGGAAGTCCTTCACGATTGTCGGGATGGTCTCGTGCAACTCGCCAAACGTTGACCTCCTGTACAGATCCGTGTCCAGACCCACCACATCGTGCCCGGCGGAGACCAGCATCGGCGCCATGATGGGCCCTATGTAGCCGCGGCTTCCCGTGAGCAGGATCTTCATTCCTGTTGCCCCATTCGTATTGTTCAGTACAACAATTGGTCATGAGACAGGATCGCGCGGCACGTCTTCGTTTCACCCCCACGCGGTCGCCTTCGCGCGCCACGGGCCGACGCGACGCGGCCAATTGCCGCACTGGTTGCTCTCATCGAGAGAAATTCCACGTGTCGTTGCGTCCCGCCACCTCAGGATTGGACCTCACTTCAACTCGCCCCTCACGCCAAGAGCTGTCCCGCAATGACGGCAACTTCTGTCCATGAACGACAGGTCGGTCTGCATCTGCGTCCGGCTTGGCGTAATTCAGCACCGTGCCGATGCGCCGCGGAGCCACCATCCGGCTGTTGATGGTGTCCGCCCCCCCGGCAAACGATTCGGTCGCGGAGCGCTTGGCATGACTCAGACGGGGCGCCTTGCGTCCCCGATACCGCTGGATCGCAAGGCCACTGCGACTTTGCGTCGGCCCCTGCACTGGCTGTGCCACTGCTGGTACGATTGCAAAGAGATCTGACATGGCGCTGCCGGCTCTTTGCGGGCCTTTGCTGCGTTGATGTTCCTGGCTACCGAATCTTCACTCGCGACGAAGTATGGGACACCTCATAGCACAAACAAGTCCGCCAGCGTGTTGACACTAAGAGCTGCCCCGCAATGGCAGAAGTGTTCTCGCCGCCACGCTGAACAGGTCGGTTCGCGCTCGTGCCCGGCCCTGCGTGGTCCCAGCCACAAAGGCCGGTCTCATCCGGGGTTGGGGTTCTACGTAGCTGACTCGGACCGGGCGTCTTGCCACCCGGATGCCGCGAACTGGAGGGAACGGCCAAGGAGTGCCGGCTGACCACCGAGATGATCCCTTCGCCGCGGCAAGGTCCACGGCGGCAGTGGAGGGATCGGTGGGATCCTCGAAAACGAGGTGAGCCGCCAGCGTGGCCGAGGCGATCACCGGGCAAGGCCACACCGCGGGCAGTGGTGGGTCCGTTCGGCAAGTGTCTTCTCCACGCAGGCAATGTTGCGAGAGAACAGTTTCTTGGTGCGCCCTAAACCTCCCCAGGGATGAATCCCAGGGGTTCTGATAGGTAGAGGTGATGCCATCTCGTCGGTTGCTCTCCGGAGCCCTCCGCCTTGCGGCTACGACGTCTCCGGCCTCGCGACCGTGTTTGCCTCTCTTCTGACGGGCGACCCGCTCTCGCGCCAGGGCGCGTGGGGATGGGGAATCCCACCCCGCTCGCAGGCTCATGCTGCTCGCTCGATGCCGGCGTCGCAGCAGCGGTTTCGCAGCCGGGAATGCCGCTGCGGCATTCTGGACATCGAGCGTGTCGCCAGTTTTCAAAGAGCCACGACACCATGGAGCTTACCAACGACCTCCGACACGCTCGCCGCCACCGTTCCTCCCGACTCGTAAACGCGCAGGCTTCCCGGCGGCATTTTCGGTGAATGGTCGCCCAAAGACTGTCACGACTTGGGATCTTTGCCGCGACCAACGATCGGGCCGTCACGATTAGGACACGGCTCGGCAGCATGGCCCGCGATAAAAAGTGATGCTCGAGGACGTGGTCAGGGCGGTCAGTCCTTTCCCCCCTTTCTGTTGGCGCGACGTGTGTGGGCTGCCACGACAGGCTGGTTGACGGCGATGCGAAGGATGCGAACCGCGTCAAGGGCGTGGCCGCTTTCGGCGGTGCCCTGGGGGCACGGCTTTGACCTGGCTCATCTCTCTTCGGAGACGCAGTCATACTTTGGGATGAGGTTCCGTCCGAACGCAGTCGAGCACGCACCTGGAGTTCCCACTCATGACCGGTTTCCGCCGGGCATCCCACTCGATAGCATCCTGCTTGGAAGGGTGATTCCATGAGCAAGGCAAGCCTGCGGGCGGGTGATCAGGCGGGGATGCGGAGTGCTTCGGAGATCCTCGCGACACTCGGTGCGCAGGCGCTCCCGTTCATGCCCGAGATGATGACTATCCCGCATGCGCTGGGCGAACTCGGCGCGATTGTGAATTCACCCACGGCATCGTCCCGCCAGACAGGTTGCCGTGAGTGCTCGCCCGCGCGATGGTGCTTTGGGAAGGAGGCCTCGCGGACGCTTGGCCTCCTTCCGGAGATGCACGTTCCGGGGACCCTCGCCAGGATCCGCCAGCATCTTTCCTCTGCAGCTCCAGCCCGGAGAATTGATTTTGGGAGAAGTCCAGAGATGAGATCGCGAAGACGTTGAGGGGCGAGGGACGCAACCGCGGGCCGTGATTTCATCGGGAGAAGCTGGGCGGCGCTCTTCGATCCGGAACGGGCTCAAGGGTTGCCTGACCGACTACGACTGAAAAGATGATCGAGATGAAGATCGACTGCGTTACGCTGGACGATGTCGCCTTCTCCGGTGAGCTCGGCACGTGCCGCTGGTTCCGCCCGCGCACCATCTACCCGTACTGGAGCGAAAGCTGGCTTCGACAAGCCGAGGAGGGCTCCGCGGCTTCTAGTCCTGGGCGCGCCGGGCATCGGACTGCCGTCGGCCATCGTGGGGTGTAAGCTCAATGTCGCGCTCCACCATTTCGTTTTCCCCGTCTGGAAGCACCGGCTCACGCGCGTTCTTGCACGTGGCAGGTAGCTCTGATCCGGGGGATGGAGTGTGCCCCGCCGCTGCCTGGCAACCGCTGTCGAGAGGGTCCCTCTGATGCGGTACTGGAAGGCACCGTCAGCGGGGACAACGCCGCGCGTCTCGGTATGCCTACCTGTCTACAATGGGGCCGATTACGTCGCTGACGCGATCCGATCGGTGCTCCACCAGACCTGGACCGACTTCGAGCTCCTCGTTCAGGACAATTGCTCGACAGACACGTTGCCCGCCGTCCTGGATTCGTTTCACGACACCCGCATCTCCATGGAGCGGAATACGGCAAACATCGGACCCGTGGGCAATATCAACCGCTCGATAGAGCGCTCATCCGGCGAGTACGTGCACGTGGTCTGCCACGATGACGCGCTCGCGCCGACGTGCCTGGAAGAGCAGGTCCGATTCCTCGATGCGCACCCCTCGGTCGCGGTGGTCTTCACGTGGTTCGAGGCCATCGATGCGGCTGGACAGAGCATGGGGCCGATGCTCCTCGAACGGCTGCTGCCCGAGCCCGAGATCTTGTCACCGCGCGAGGCAGCGATCTTCCTGTACAGCAAGGGGTGCCCCTTGCATCTCTCGACCGCCATGTTCCGCCGGGCATCGCTCACCCCGTTCGACACCAGCTTCACCGGCGCCGTGGACTGGGCGAAGTGGGTCGAGATCTCCGCACAGGCGGACATTGCCATCCTCCGCAAGGTCCTGGGCGGTATCAGGCAGCACGACAAGAATCTGACCCTCTCGTTGAAGAATTCTCGCGCCGAGGAGACCTACCGCGTGCTCGAGATGCTCGAGCCGCGGCTGCCCGCTGGATTTCCGATCGCCCGGATACGGCGCTGCTTCTATGGGCAGACGGAGTTCGCCTACGCGCTCTGGCTCGCGTTGAACGGAAGAGTGGACCTGGCTATACGAATAGTGAACACCATCCGGAGGTACGACCCGCTGCTGCCGATCGTGGCCGCATTCCTAAAGACCCGGCCCGAATGGTTGAAGAGACGGCTGGCCCGCCGCGCGGCCGATGGTGGCCCGGCTCCCAGGACATCGGTGGAGGCGGGTACGAGATGAAACAGAGCTCGTCAGCGCGTCACGCTTCTGGCGTGACCCCCGCCACGTCGTCGATGACAGGGAGCCCGCAAGCGGCTTCGGCGCCAGTGACCACGTCGGCAGCCACCGATTCCTCCCGGGTAGACTACGGGCGCTCCATCGCCGGGACCACGGCCACCAATATCCTCAACATGGTGCTCGGCCTCGTCTGCGCGTCGGTGCTCGCGCGCACCCTTGGCCCCGAGGGGCGCGGCGCCTACGCGGCAATTCTTGCCTTGCCCATGGCGCTCGCAGTGGTGGCGGGCTTTGGTTTCACGAATTCCATCCTCCTCGAGGCAGCGCGACGACCCGAGGAGCTCGGAAGCGCCTTCATCACGGCACAGCTGGCGACCCTTCTGCTCTTCATCCCAGCAGGGGTGGCCGGCTGGATAGCCATGCCGTCGCTGCTCAAGTCGCAAGAGTCGAGCACGATCGAGGCGGCCCGGTGGTTCCTCATCCTGTCCGTCCCGGCCATGGGCGCCTTCAACCTGTCGGCAGCCGCTCTTCAGGGCGCCCGCGCCTTCCGGGCTTGGAACTGCTTGCGCATAGGTCAGATGGTGCTGTGGCCCGTACTGCTCGTCGGATCCGTCGCGCTCGGTCACAGAAACGCTCGCCTGTACTCGCTGCTCATGGCGGCCAGCTACTGGCTCATGATCCCAGCCATGCTCGTCAGCCTGGTGAAGCGTAGCCCGCTGCCGTGGAGGATAGCTCCGCACGTCGCGCGCCGCATGCTCCCGTACGGCATGTCAGCGTGGACCGCGCTTCTCCCCATGCAGCTGAACCGGCGAGTCGACCAGATGGCCATGGCAGCGGCAGTCTCGCCCGCGATCCTGGGCCTGTACGCAGCAGGAGTGACGATCAGCTCCATCGTCGTGATGATGGTCGGGCCAGTCGCGAACGTGGTCGCTCCCCTGGTCGCAGCGGCTGGCAACGACGAGCAGCCGCGGATCTTCGGCCGCTTCGGCCGGGTGTCGGTCATCGCCGGGGTAGCGTTCGGCGTCGGCGCCTCGGCCGCCGCGCCCTTCGCGATCCTGATCCTTTTTGGCCGCAGCTTCGCCCCGGCGATCTTGCCCACCGTGGTCCTGATCCTCGCCGGAAGCGTCGAAGGGGTCGCTCGCGTGCTCGGGGACGCGTTGATGGCACTCGGCCGACCCTCCCGAGTGCTGCGCGCCGAGTTGGTGGGCCTGGTCGTGATGGGCCCAGGTTTGTGGCTGTCGCTGCCGCGATACGCTCTCGTCGGGACCGCGCTGACGTGTCTGGCATCTCGTACGGCAACCCTGATCGTCACGGCCGAGCAGATCAGCCGAGTGCTGGCGATGCGCCGCCGCGACTTCCTCCTCCCCAGTTTCTCGGACATGGCGGAGTTCCTCACCCGCGCGATGGCGTTCGTCCCCTTCCTCGGCCGCCTTGGACAACTTCACCGGCAAGGGGCGGACCGCAACCATGACAAATAGCCAGGAAGGCGTGTCGATCGTCATCGCCGCCTACAACGCGGAGCAGTTCATCCGGCGCGCCATAGAGAGCGTGCTCCGGCAGGACATGGCCGTGCGCGAGATCGTCGTCGTCGATGATGGCTCGCGCGACCAGACGGCGGATATCGTCCGAAAGTCCGGCGGCCCGGTGAAGCTCGTGCGCCAGGAGAACCGCGGGCCGGGCGCCGCGAGAAACCGGGGCGTCCGCGAGTGCTCCTCGGAGCTGGTCGGGTTCGTCGACGCGGACGACGAACTCCTGCCCGACATGACGGCGATTCTCGCCGCCGCTCTGGCAGAGCACCCGTCGGCGGGTGCGGCCTCAGGAGCGCACTACTACGTCCGTGATGGCGTGACCAATCGCAGACCTCCGCCGCGAAGGGTCACCGCCGGCGGCGCCGTGCAGCTTTTGCCCAACTTCTTCGAGGTAGCGCGCCGCCACGACATCGCCATCGTCGGGTCGACCCTCGTGCGAAGGCGCGTCTTCGAGGAGATCGGCGGATTTCGCGAGGACATTCGCTTCGCCGAGGACCTCGACCTCTGGACGCGGATCGCGGGAAGGCACGGCTGGGTCTTCGTCGACCGCCCGCTCATGGTGTACCATCACAGCGCGGCGTCCTCCTCGACGTTGCGCACCCCGGAATCCGCGAAACCGGTCGCTTTCCTCCTCGACGAGCGACGGCTCGTGGCTGAGGTACGCCCCGAGCTGTGGCGGAGCTGCCGACGCTACCGGCGGGACATGCTGCTCCGCCAAGCGCGCGTGGCCCTTGTCCAGCGGTCGCTCCCGCAGGCGTGGCGACTCCTCGCTGCCATCCCCCCCGCACCGGCGAGCCTGGAATGGGCGGCCACCGCCGCGCTGGCTCGATCGCAGTGGATGGCCTCACTGGTCCTCGGCGTGACCGGGCTCGCGCGCCGGGTAGCCCGGCGGGTCCGATCGACTCATGAACCGATGGAGCAGCGCCTGAAGCGCCCTGAGCAGGGAATGGTCACTTGACTTCCCCATTGACGAGTGCGTTTCGAGTGGCAATCTCGGCCACTGGGCAACGCCTGCCCTTGACGATTGACCCTTCGGGTGGCCCCTGTCCGTTGTGTTGCCGGCGGCGGGCCGGTTCGTCATCTCTCGCGGGCGGTCCGCAACGCGCGCGGGGGCTACCGCCGCCGGGAGCGTGAAGGATGTCCATACGCCACGAGGGGGATTCTCCCGCTATCGACGCCGGGATCCCCCCCATCGCCGAAGACCTCTCCGGAACGGCGCTCCTCACGGCCACAGCGCTCCTGCTTCTCGCCGGGAGCATCGAGCTGGTCGCGGTGGCCGGGTTTGCGGTCGGCTTCCCCATCTCGCCTGCCACGCTTCCACTCGCTGCTCTCTTGGCTGGGCTCGGGACGGCAGCGCTCGCTCGCAGTCGCGATGCCGCAAGGTGGCGCCGCTCTCTGCTCCGAGCGCTGGGGTCGGCGCTGCTCATCGCGGTAGGCGCGATCGGCATTGCAGGATTGATCCACGACACGACCTGGGATGGAAACTGGTACCACCAGCCAGCGATCATGGCGCTGGCGCACGGATGGAATCCACTGGCCGGCCCGCCCAGCGGCGATGCAGCACGAACCGCGATGCTCGTGCACTACTCCGAGAAGGCTGATGCCACGACGGCCGCGGTACAGGTGAATCACTTCCCCAAGGGACCGTGGTACCTGGCTGCCTCGCTGATCCGTGCCGGTGCGAGTCTTGAGCAATCGAAAGCGTTCAACCTCATCCTCATCGCCGTCGCAGCGCTCACCGCGTTCGCTGCCGTGCACGCTCTGGCACGGTGGGGTACGCGCCGTTCCGCTCTCGCAGCAGTGCTCGTGGCGCTGAACCCGGTCGCGACTTGCCAGGCCTTCAGCTTCTATGTCGATGGGCAGCTCGGCTCTGTTCTGGCGGCGCTCGTGGCCGCCGGCGCTCTTGCGGCCCGCGCACCCGACCCCGCCGCAGTCCTTGCGTTCGGCCTGGCGGCTGCCCTCGCCATCAACGTCAAGTTCAGCGCGATCGCATACGCGGCGATCCTCGCTGTTGCCGCGTGCTGCCTCGCGGTCCGGCTGCGCGGCCTGCCTTCAGCTGCTGCCCTGGGTTCACTCTCATTGGTCGCCTTGACCGTGGGCGCGCTTGCGATAGGGTGGAATCCCTACGTGATGAACACCCTCACGAAGGGTCATCCTCTCTACCCGCTAGCCGGTCCTCAAGCCGTCGACATCCTGACCCAAAATCTTCCCCACGGGTTCCGCGCACTGAACCGCTTCGAGAGGCTGGCTGCGAGCGTGTTCTCCATTTCCAGCAACGGCCATCCGCCCGAGCTCATCGCGATCCCCAAGATCCCGTTCGAGGTTTATCGGTCTGAGCTCCGGTTGCGTGGCGGACTCCTCTTCGCATCGCCCGATGTTCGCCTGGGCGGCTTCGGCCCCCTCTTCAGTGGGGCACTCGTGCTGGCGGCCATTCTCGCCCTCGCCTCGTTCGCGAGCGGACCTCTGGCAGCGGTGCCCTGGGTGATCGGAGCGCTGAGCCTCCTCATCTCGACAGTGGTTTCCACGGAGGGATGGTGGGCGCGCTTCGCGCCGCAACTCTGGCTCGTTCCACTCATGGTCTCGCTCGCGACCATCGCGAACCGACCGCGGCTCACGTCCAGACTCAGTGGGCTGCTCCTCGCAGTGCTCGCCATTGATGCGGGCCTCGTGCTCACCCTCCACCTCGGATACAGGGGGGCCGTCGAGATGGCGATCAGGCGCGAGCTGCGAACGCTCCGCGCCGCGCCCACGGGAGTCGAGCTGAAGGTGAAGTACTTCGAAGGCGTTCGCTTCCGGCTCGCCGCGGCCGGCGTTCCCTTCCGCGTGGCGGAGTCGTTATCTTGCGCACGGCCACGCCCCATCCTGTCCTCCGATGCGCTCTGGTGTCCCCAGGGCCGGGACGGGGAAGACGTCTCCGCTGCGCGTCGTGTAGCGCCATGAAGGAATCACGCGGAGAGATGGTGAGACGACCGCTGCCGCGGGTGGAAGGACAGGCACGAGATCCCGCCCCGCAGGAATCATCGACCGGCCATGCGTCGTCAGGGGGCTATGGTGGCGAGGTCCACGGGCGGCGGATTGGCCTGCAGTTGCGCCGCGGTGAGCGTGGTCATCGCATAGAAGCGCCAGTAAGGCTTCACGTACTTCATCTTGCCTACGGCGACGCCGGGGTTGGCCGCTCCGCTTCCCCAGCCCCCGGTCTCGGCGGGGTAGTAGTCTGCGCCCGAGCTGATCAGGAACCGGGCAGCGTCTCGGTCATCGGGCTTGGTGGGATCCGCGACAACCAGTCGAGCCTCCACGAAGGTCAGGATGCCCCCCACGTCATTCGGATCGATGCTCGCGCGCGTCGACGGATAGAAGTGGAAGTTGTACCCGCCACCGGCGGTGACCGAGATCGAGCCGTCCGGTTCGCTCCTCACGTCCGCCGGCTTGTTGACCTGGCCGACGAAGTCCTCGGCATACGCGGCCCCGCCAGGAGTGCTCGTGCGCTGGAGGAGGGACCACGCTCCGGTGCTGGCGGATAGCAGCCACAGTTGCTCATTGCGGAGGTTCACTCGCGTGTTGGTGGCGGAATTGCCCTCTGCCGCCTCATAGACCTGGCCCCATCCCGTGATGGCCCGCCATCCGTTCGGGCTTTTGCCCATTCCCATGGCGGGTCCTCGGGAAAATCCCCAATCAGCCGGCACGCCGTGCGGGGAACCTTCATTCCTCCCGCTCATGTCCGCCGCGATGTGCGCCAAGAGAGCGGACGTGGGGGCCGGCTTGGCTGTGGCCGTGCGGCTTGGTGCGCATGGTCCGTTTCTGCAGCTGGCGACCAGGGCGGCGCACAGTGACCAAGTCAGCAGATTCCGAGGAAGCGCTGCCATCCGTCAACGTTAGCCCGGATCCTGCTCCGGCGTGTTCATCGCGGTCAATCAGGCGGATCACTCCCCAAAAGACCACCTGCTGGCTCGGCCTACAAGGGATGCATCCCCGCCGCTGCCGGCGTGTATGCTATCACCATGAGCGTACCTCTCCCGACCGATTGCTCGGTCATCACAACCTACCGCTGCCAGATGCGCTGCGAGATGTGCGGCATCTGGGCGAACCCTACCGACAAGGATCGGGAGATCGCCGCGGCGGATCTCGCGATCCTTCCCCACCTAAAGGTCATCAACATCACAGGCGGCGAGCCTTTCGTGCGAAAGGATATCGACGAGTTCGCCGCCATGGCTCTGCAGAAGGCAGAGCTGGTCGTCGTCTCGACCTCCGGCTGGCACTACAACCGCATCATCGAGTTCTGCAAGCGGTTCCCCCGGGTCGGGATCCGGGTGAGCATCGAGGGCCTCTCGCAGAACAACGACCGGCTCCGGGGCCGTCCCTCCGGATTCGACCGTGCGCTGAAGCTCCTCCTCGCTCTGAAGGAGATGGGGCATGAGAACATCGGGTTCGGCATGACGGTCTCGAACTACAACTCTGACGACCTGCTCCCGCTCTATCGGCTGGCGCGGTACCTCGGCTTCGAGTTTGCGACCGCCACCTTCCACAACTCGTTCTACTTCCACAAGAACGACAACGTGATCACCAACCAGGAGCACGTGATCGAGAACTTCTATCGCCTGGCGGAAGCTCAGCTCACCGAGCGCCACCCGAAGTCCTGGTTCCGGGCCCTCTTCAACCTGGGCCTGATCCGGTACATCCGGGGCCAGCGGCGGATGCTGCCGTGCGAGGCGGGCCTGGCGAACTGCTTCATCTACCCTTACGGGGATGTCTACCCCTGCAACGGCCTTGAGGACCGCTACTGGCGGAAGAAGATCGGCAACATCCGCGAGGTGAAGTCGTTCGACGAGCTGTGGTACAGCCCGGCGGCGGAGGAGGTCCGGAAACTCGTGCGGACCTGTCCCAAGAACTGCTGGATGGTGGGCACCGCCTCCCCGGTGCTCAAGAAGTACATCAGGGCGACCGGGCCCTACGCCGCGCGCGCCAAGTTGCTCAGCCTCGCTGGCCAACCGATCTCGCGCGATCCTGGCGCTCTCCCCTTCTTCGACGTGTGCCAGGACCCGCAACAGGGCGACCTGGCCGACCGGAAGGGGCCCGTCGATCGGCCTGCGGAGGACGGGGCCGAGCACTTCGTGGGCGACTTCGAGGAGGACGACGCGCTCGTGCACGCAAGGCCGGTGCAGATCCATGCTGCGGCGGCTGGCGCACCGCCGGCCCACCCTCCCCCGCGCATGAATGTGGATTCCAACAGATGAAGCTGGTGCTCGCGCACCAGCGCATCGGCCGTTCTCCGGAGCCCTCGCCTTTGCTGCGACCTCGCGACCGATGTCGCCCCTATTTCGAAGGAGACCCGTTCCGCCATGACGCCCGTTGCAGGAACGGTGCTGCCATCCGCATTGCGAGCATCGAGCGCAGCCCGTGCATCCGATCGCGCCGGGACCGCGATCCCGACGCGTAAACGCGCAGGTTTCCCGGTGGCAATTTCGGTGAAACTCAATGGGGCGGGGCACGAGGCCCCGCCCCACGAG
>Ga0335081_10006124_pt1 | contig 19110 bp, 17 predicted proteins | sample Lox_Sample_35_FD_206713 | JGI IMG/M metagenome (GOLD analysis project Ga0335081, IMG submission 206713) | Soil microbial communities from Loxahatchee National Wildlife Refuge, Florida, United States - Lox_Sample_3.5 | ecosystem: Environmental > Terrestrial > Soil > Wetlands | place: USA...
GGTCACCTTGCCGTCGACCGCGAGGACCTGGCCGTCCTCGGTGAGCGCCATGGGGTTGACCTCGACCAGCGTGGCGTCCTCGTCGGTGAACATGGCCCAGAGCCGTTCGGCCAGCAGCGCGGCGCCCTCCGCGGCCTCGGCCGGGATGCGGCCGGCCGCGATGATCTCTTGGGCCGTGCCGGCATTCACGCCGGTCAGCGGCGACACCGGGATCCGCGCCACGGCCTCGGGGGTGCTGTGCGCGACCTCCTCGATCTCCATGCCGCCCTGCACCGTGCAGATGGACAGGAACGTCCGGTTGGCCCGGTCGAGCAGGAACGAGAGGTAGTACTCGGCCGCGATGTCGACCGCCTGAGCGATCAGCACCGTGTGCACGGTGTGGCCCTTGATGTCCATGCCGAGGATCTGGCTGGCCTTGGCGTAAGCCTCGTCCGGCCCGTCCGCCAGCTTCACGCCGCCGGCCTTGCCCCGCCCGCCGGTCTTCACCTGCGCCTTCACCACCACCAGCGGGTGGCCCTGGGCGGCGAACTCGGTGGCGATGTCCCGTGCTTCCTCTGCGGTGCTCGCGACCTTGCCCGGCTGCACGGGTACGCCGTACTCGTCGAACAGGTCCTTCGCCTGATACTCAAACAGGTCCACTCTCAGTCCCTACTATTTCCGCTGCTCATATGCCGTCTCTTCGATCGACCAAGGTCCTGGAAGCCTAACTGGTAGCCTAACCGTTCAGCTTTCGCCTCCGTTGCTCGTTCCTTTGCTATCGAACAGCGGCCCCAGCGCGATGGCCGCGGCACGGGTAGCCGGCCGGAGCTGGTGCCTGTACACGACCTCGGTGGTCCGGGTGCTGGAGTGGCCCACCGCGTCCGCGCTCTTCGAGACCACCGCAGAAGTGTGCGCCGGCCCGGCCGCCGCCTTCGATCATGCCAGGCGGTAGCTGCTGCGGCGGCCGTGGCACCGCACAAGCGATCAGCAGTGGCCAGTGGGTGACGCCTTGGTCCGTTCGGGAGAAGACGATTCGCAGCCCCAGCCGTGGTTCACGCTCTCGGTCAGGCGCTACCAGCCTCGGTCCGGCAGATCATGTGACCGAGCTGACCGGCCACAGCAGTAGCCGGCGCACTCGCCCGTCCCGGGCCGCGATCGCGGCCGGGAGAACGGCCGTCCAGCTGGCCAGCAACTGCCCGTGCACGGGGCATGAGACTGAGTGAAGATTCCGGCGTGCGATGTTCCTGGACCTCACCAGTAGTCGCAGACCGCGGTAGCGCTCGAACCGCGTGCCGGCCGGATCTTCGTCGACGAACGCAGCTACCCGGCCGCAAGACCGGCAGGCCAGCTTCACCCGCCGCGCCTGGACGCTCGGCTGGGCCGCGAGCATGGACGCCAGGCTGCGCGCTGGGCCCTTCCTCCGCGGCAGGCCGCGCGCCAGCGAGCCCGGTCTCATGTATACAGTCTACCGGAACGATACCCGCAGGCAGAGCGGGCGCACTGGTTGCCCTTACCCTCCCGTTTTTACTGTGCCCGTTGTCTTCGCCGCGCTGCGCTCAGGTCCGTCATCGGGCCGGTGGCGGCCGTTTGGTCCGTTGGGCGGGATGTGCGCGAGGGCGTCGTCCAGGCTCGTGAAGTTAGGGATCATGCGGTCAATGCCGGTGACCGCGAAAACGCGGAGGACCGCCGTACTGGGAATGACCAGCAGCAGCTCGCCGCCTTCGGCCTGAGCGCGCTTATGCGCCGCCAGCAGGGCATGGAGCCCGGACGAGTCGCAGAACTGGGTCCGGGTCATGTCCGCCACGAGCATCCCGGACCGGTCCGCGGCGGCCTGCAGCAACGCCGAGCCAAGTTCCGGGGCGTTGGTGATATCGATCTCCTCCGGTGCCGTCACAACCGGCACGCCGCTGACCAGCTCGACGGGGAACCTGCCGTCTTGCATCTGCGTCACCTCCCGTGGCGAGGGTGCGGCTGCGGCGGACGTCGCTGCCGCGGACACATTGCGGCGTCCGTACCGCGCGCGGACCTGCGTGGCGGGTTTACCCGCTCACCGCAGTACCAGGATCGGCCCGCGGCCAGAGACCTGTCAATAGAAACACGGGAAAAATCTCATGCTTTATCTCTCGCGGGAGATCACTCGCGAGTTCTACACTGGGAGACATGAGCGACGATAACGGGAGCGGCGGGTCCTGGACGCTGCTGACCGGTCACGGGCACGTGCTGGTGGAGATCACCCGCAACCCCCACGCCCGGATCCGCGACATCAGCCCGGTCGTCGGCCTGACCGAGCGCACCGTGCAGGCCATCGTGGCCGACCTGGAGGCCGCGGGCTACCTCACCCGGACCCGGGTCGGGCGGCGCACCCGCTACACGGTGAACCCGGACAGCCCGTTCCGGCACAGCGCCCAGGACGGGCTCCGGGTCGGCCCGGTCCTGGACCAGCTGACCGCGATGGCCGACGCCGACCCACCCGGCCCGCAGACGGCCCGGCACCAGCGGCCCAGGGGCAACCGTGGCTCGTGAGGCTGCCGGAGCTGGCTGGGTCGACCGGAGCCGGGCGGCCAGGCCGTCTCTGGCCGCTGGCCGGTTGTATGTTCCGGCGGCGAGCCTGGCTGTCACAGTCCCCATCGGATCGCTCAGCCCGGCGAGCATGACCAAGAGGCGATGGTGACGTTGTTGGCCCACCGCCATGACCCGGCCGCTGCGCCCGCCGCCGCCTGCCGGTCAGCAGGACCTCTTTCAGCCCTCCCGGGAGCGACTCAGTGTCCTGGCTGCAATACTCGCCGGCGACGACGCGGCAGCGCTCACGATCTATGTCCCGCCAGCAGCTTCACGACGGCTTTCTCCGCATGGTCCCTGGTGGCGAGGTCACCGAAGTCGCGGCCCTTGCCCAGATCGCCGAGCACCGAGGCGATCGTGCGGCCTTGCTCGTATCGTTCGATGACGCGCGGGTCGATATAGGAGGCCCTGGCGACCGCCGGGGTGTTGCCCAGGTAGGCGGCCACTTCGGCGACGACCCGGGCGATAGCGCGCTTGCGGGCGGCGTCGCGCCCGGCGGCGGGTTCGGACACGGCCAGGCCCACGGCGGCCAGGACGGTCGCGTGCCAGGTTCGGAAGTCCTTGGCGGTGTAGTGGCCGCCGGATACCTCGCGGAGGTAGTCGTTGATGTCCGCTGCGGTGACGTCGTGCCAGCGCGGCCCGCTCCGGTACGCCAGCAGCTGATCCCCTCCGCTCCGGCGCCGGCGCAGGCTCCGCACGACCGCGCAGACGTGATCCTCGGCCACGGCCTGCTCCCGCTGCCTAGCTCCCTTAGCGGGATACTCGAATACCAGCTGGCCCTGGCTGAGCGTGACATGTTCTTTGCGGATGGTGGCCAGGCCGAAGGTGCCGTTCTCGTCCGCGTACTCCTCGCCGCCGGGCCGGAAGAACCCCAGATCGATCAGGCGGATCGCGGCCGCCAGGACCCGGTTCCTGTTCAGCCCCTGGCTTCCCAGGTGACCGCCGATGACCTGACGGATGCGCGGCAGGGCCGCCCCGAACTCCAAGACCCGGTCGTGTTTATCCTGGTCCCGTTGCTCGCGCCACACGTCGTGATACCGGTACTGACGGCGCCCGGCTGAGTCGGTGCCGATGGCCTGGATGTGGCCCTGCGGGTCGGCGCAGATCCACACGTCTTCCCAGGCCGGCGGGATCACCAGAGCTTTGATGCGGGCCAGCGTCCGTGGGTCGGTGACCACCGCCGCATCCGGCCCGAGGTAACTGAAGCCGCGGCCGCGCCGCCTGCGCCGGATCCCTGCGCCGCCAGGGTCGCTGCGCCGCAGGCCCGGCAGGCGCAAAGCGCCAGAGCGCACGGCCAGGACGTTCCCCGACGCGGCGAGGGCATGAGCACCGCGGACAAGGACAGGCTGGCCGACCAGGAGTTCGCCTTCCCCGCCGAACGTAAGGAGCCGCTGACCGACGCCCGGCACGTGCGCAACGCGATCGCGCGCTTCGACCAGGTCGAAGGCGTCAGCGATGCCGAACGGGACAAGGCGTGGAAGCGGATCATGGCCGCGGCCGAGCGATTCGACGTCGAGGTTTCCGAACCGGACTGGCGGGACCTGGCCAAGGGCGGCAAGGACCGCAGGCACTAGCCCGAGCTCAGAGATCCAAGACAGCCTTCGCGGAGGCTCAGACAGACATGCCGTTAGGACACGCCCGTCTTCCCCACCGTGGTCATGGGCGACGCTGAGCCGGATCCACCTCTGCCGGGCCTGGGGGTGTGCTGGATAACAAAGACCGTCACCAAGGTCAGCGCGGCCATGGTGTCACCCGGGCGAAGACCAGGCCTAACGCGGTCAGCGCCGCCGGGGTCGCGTACGGCGCCAGGCGATCGCGACCAGAGCAGTCAGCACGAAGACGATCAGCACCGTCCCGCCAGCGCTGAGCGCGGCCACCGCCAGGCCGAGGATGAGGATGCCCATAACGTAGCGGTCACGTCGGGAACCGCGCCGGTCCAGCCGCCGTACCTGACCGGACCAGGTCTCGGCGTGGCCTTTCTTCCGGCGCAGCCGGCCGAGCTGGTGCCGGAGCAGCCGGCGGTCCTGGTCGGCCCATGTCCCGCCACCGCGGACGCGCTGGTTGTGCCGGATGCCAGCATGACGGGGGCGCCCCCACTGGCTCATGATGTCCTCCTCGCGCAGGCTCCGAGCCCAGCCCCCTGCCCGCGCAGGACGCGCCTAATCCCAGGACATCCGCAGTGATTGAAGGATCAGCCTCAGCGGGGAACCTGTTCAGGAGGCCGGGCCGGTACCGCGTCCGTGTGAGCCGTGACCTTCGAGCGCGGTGAGCTGGTGTCAGCCCGCCGTCGTTCCGGAGATCAGCGGGAAGGCTCTGAGGATCTGCTGCAGGTGAATTACCTGCCGGGGGATGAATTCGGCGACGGTGAGCCCGACGACGTCCACGGCGCCGTCGAGGTCGGCGACGATGCGCCGCACCTGAGCGCTGGTCAGGCCGTCCGGCTCGGCGCCTAGGCCGAGGACGATCTCGTTACTGTCGATGGTGTCGACGTCGAAGTGGATGGCGGCGTGCGAGCAGCCGGTCGCCGCGAGCCAGTCCAGCAGCGGCCGGGTGGATTCGCGCAGCTCGCCGGGGCCGAAGGACTGGATGCCCCAGTCGGCCACGTTCGGGATGTCGTCTTCTTCCCAGGCATGCAGCCCGGCCAGGGCCACCCGGTCGGGCGGGACGGTCGCCGGGAGCAGCGCCTGCACGTCGGCGTCACCGTGGCCGGTCAGCGCGGCGACGGCCATCGCGTGATACCCCGGGTACTGGCTGTGCGGGGTGCCGATGTCCGGGTGGGAGTCGATCCAGACGATCGCCAGGTCCCCGCCGTACCGGCGGGCCAGATGGGAGAACGGGGCCACGCTGACCGAGCATTCGCCTCCGAGGGTCGCGATCCGGGCCGGGCCGTACTGGCCGATGACCTCCAGGGCGCGCGAGTTGGGCGAGGATGACCGTCTTGGCCTCGATGCCGTCGCGTTCGGCCAGGCCGTCGTCGGACATGGTGACCGGCACGGTCGCCGTGGGGCCGTCGTGCGGCGGCAGGACCGCTTCCAGGACGGCCGAGCCCACGGCATAGCCGCGCCGGGCGACGTCAAAGGGGAACTCAGAGGCGAGTTCCCTGACGCTGGATGTGCCGGCGCCTTGCCACTGGGGCCACAGCAGGCGGAGGTTGACGCCATCGCGGCCCGAGCCTGAGCCCGAAGGCGAGTCGGGATGAGTCATCCGTGGGTCCTTCCGGCGGGCAGCAGATGGTTCCAGCATGCTTCACATCATGTGGCGCGCTAGCAAGCAGGCCACGATGCAGCACTGGCCCGGCCTCCCCGGGACCAGGCTCGTCCATGCCCGGGCTGTTTCGCCGACAGGCTGGCAGAGTAATCGGGGGATGGCAGTCACCCGGTCCGTTCGGTCCAAGATCTTGGCCCCGACCGGACGGCTCTATCGCGGCGGCCTCAGCCTGCTGCTGCCCCGGTAGATAGGGTTCCGCGCAAGGGGTTGTCTAGATGGCGTACTGGGTGGGGGTGGTGGTGTAGGTGCGGCCGGCCGGCCGGGGTGTGCCAGGCCAGGACGCCGGGTTCGGGTTGTTCCAGCCACCAGCCCTCGGCCTGCTTGCAGCGATGGTGGTGCCGGCACAGTGGAGCCAGATTGCACTCGCACGTCCGGCCGCCTTGGTGGTGGGGGTGGGTATGGTCCAGGTCGCAAGCCGCGGCGCGGCGGCCGCAGCCTGGCGCGGCGCAGGTCGCGTTGCGGGCCTTGATCAGGTGCTGGAGTTTGCGGCCGGGCCGGTAGCGGTGCTCGACCCGGGCGTGCTGGCATGGTCCGCGAATGACGTGGCTGAGTTTCGTGATGTTCAAGAATTCCAGGAGGCCGCGGAGGGTCATGTGTCCCGGTGGCCCGTTTCCCGGTGGCCAGGGCCGGGATCCGGCCGCGCAGCCGTGAGCGGCCGCGGTCCCGTCGGGGTTCAGGACGGTCAGGCACCACCGGGTGGCCGGGTTCCGGGCGGCGGCGGCCACCAGGTCCCGGGTGTCGGCGTGATCCAGGATTCCGAACCCGGCCACGTCACCTGGCGGACCCGCGTCGCCCCGCAGGGCAGTGTGGGGCACGGTGATGGCGATCATCGCGCCGACGCTGGGTCCCTCATCGGCAACCGGGCGGCTGCTCGCGTCCGGATCAGAGCCTTCCGGATCGCCGTCGCTCGCGGACGGTTTGCCTAGGGCGGGCCGGGAGTCGCGTTCTTGCAGCAGGTCGAGGGTGGCGCGGACCTTCAGCTCCTCCCAGGTGCAGGGGGCGCCGGCGTCGCGGAGGGCGCGGGCCCGGTCTTCGACATGCTGCATCGAGGCCAACACCTCCACCGAAGGCATCTCCCGGCCGGTAATCCCGGCGTTGCCGGACTCTTCCCGGAACGCCCGTACACGCGCCTCCCCGCGCGCCTTTTCCTTCCGCTTGCGCACCGCCTCGGGGTTGAGCTTGAGCACAAGTTTGGTTGCGGCCCGGCGTGGCGCTCTGGACCGCGGCGGTGGTCTGGGCGCTGGTCGATTTGCTCCTGCTGGCGCGGGCGTACCCGCGCGGAAACCTGTTCTCCGGGGCGGTGACGACGAACTGGCGGCCCGAATACCTGGTCCTGCTGGGCCTCCCGGTGGCCGCGGCGACCGCCGCGAAGGCCGCCGTCGTGACGGCCAACTCCGGGCGTGGTCCCCTTGACTCTGTCTCAGCGGCCAAGGCGCAGGGCCTGGACCGCGTCTATGTGCGCGCCCCTGTCCCGGAGGAGGCGAGGGGGTTCTGGACCGGGGTGGCCGAGCTGCTCACTGGAGATGACGGCACGGTGGCCTGGGCCGACCTGCAGTACGTCGTGTTCACGCTGATCACGCTGGCCTACTTCGCGGCCCAGTTCCTGGCCAGCCCGGCCGACGGGCTGCCGCCGGTGCCCGCCGCGCTGCTGACGCTGATGGGCGTTTCGGCTAGTGCCTACACGGCGAACAAGATCGTCAACACCAAAGGCGCGGCACCGCAACAGACCGCCCAAAACGCAGCCCAGCCGATAACCGCGACGTTGGCCTCGCCGGACGGCGCCGCCAGCGGCGGAGATGACAGGGCGGAAGCAGGCTGAGTGAACTCAGGCCCCATCCGCACCGCGGCCACCAATTCATTCGATGTGAATGCCGCTCCCATGTCGTGCCAGCAACGTGAGAGTGGCATCCATGCCTAATCAGCGAGCACTCCGTCGGCTGATGTCGCGACAACGAGCGACTTACTCTCCGCGTCAGCCGAGGTCAGCGGGCTTCGCCGGGGATGTCACAAACCGGCACGCTGTCCGGTCTCAGTTAATGAGACCGAGAGAACAGAGGACAAGGTGCGGACGATCCTGGTGGTTGGCGGCGGCTACGCCGGCTTCTACGCGGCGTGGCGACTGGAGAAGAAGCTTCGCGCCGACGAGGCGCGGATCGTGGTGGTCGATCCTCGGCCGTACATGACATATCAGCCGTTCCTGCCCGAGGTGCTGGCCGGATCCGTCGAGGCCCGGCACGCCGCGGTGTCCCATCGGCGGCACCTGCGCAGGGCCAGGCTGGTCGCCGGGACCGTGACCGCGATTGACCACGCGCACCGGACGGTCACCGTCCACCCGGCCGAGGGACCCGATTTCGTGCTCGGCTATGACATCATCGTCGTCACCGCGGGTGCGGTAACACGCAGGCTGGCCATACCCGGTGTGGCGGAGTCGGCGATCGGCATGAAGCACGTCGAGGAAGCGGTGGCGATCCGGGACCGCCTGCTGACGGCCTTCGACCAGGCCGCGACGCTCGAGCCGGGTCCGGCGCGCCGGCGACTCCTCACCGTGACCGTCATCGGAGGTGGTTTCTCCGGCGTCGAGGGCTTCGGTGAGCTGTTGTCGCTGGCGGCGTCGCTGGTGCGGTCGTACCCCGAGCTGAGCCGGGCGGAGCTGACCTTCCACTTGGTCGAAGCCCGTGACCGGATCCTGCCCGAGGTGTCCGACCGCCCCGGCCAGTGGGTGGTGCGCTCGCTGGAGAGCCGCGGTGCACAGGTACACCTGAACACCGAGCTCGTCTCCGCGTGCAACGGTCATGTGGTCCTGTCGACCGGTGAGGAGTTCGACTCCGAGCTGATCGTGTGGACCGTGGGCAACGCCGCGAACCCGATGGTGCACAGCCGCACCGACCTGCCGATCGACCAGCACGGGATGCTGGTGGTTCGGGCCGACCTGCGGGTCGGCACCGCCGTCGAACCGGTGCCGGACGCGTGGGCCGCCGGTGACGACGCGGCCGTTCCTGATCTTGTCGCGAACCGGCCCGGAGCCGCGACGGTGCCCAATGCTCAGAATGCGGTACGACAGGGAAAGCTGCTGGCGGACAACATTGCCGCCACGCTGCGCGGGTCTGAGCCGAAGCCGTACGTGCATCACAGCCTCGGAACGGTCGCGACGCTGGGCCTCGGCCGCGGGATCTTCCAGTACCGCCGCCTGGTGATCAAGGGATTCCCGGCCTGGCTGATGCATCGCGGATACCACGTACTGGCGGTCCCAACCTGGGAGCGGAAGATCAGGGTGCTGGCGATCTGGCTGACCGGGGCGCTGTTCGGCCGGGACATCGTCTCGCTGGCTTCGGTGCAGCACCCTCGCGAGGCGTTCATCACCGGCGGCGAGCCGGCGCTTCCGCCGTCTGATGCCCCGGCCGATGTGACGCGCGACCGCGGCCGGGCCGTGCTGGCCGGCCATGGCTGAGACAACGGCCGAGCGCCCGGGCGAGCCGTTCGACGCCGTGATCTCCTTCGACACCGTGCACGACCTGCCGGATCCCGCGGGCATCCTGATTCATTCATTCCGAACGGACCATGGTTCCCGTCTCCGGCTCCGGCTCGAGCGCACCCAGGTTCAGTGCCCCGTGAGGCGAGCGCTGACCCTGGCCAGGACCTCCGCTAGGACGTAGTCCGGGCTGACGTAGATAGCCCGTTCGGCTTCCTCCGGCGGCTGGAGCAGGGAGATGTCCAGCCGCATCTTCCCCTCGGGAACGCTGGTCCGCGCCCGCGTCCGCGAGTTCGCCGCGCGGCGCTCGTCGATCACTGCCGGCGGGGTGTCGAGGTAGACGAGCACGAATCCGGCCCAGTGCGCCTCGGCCACGGCGGCGAGCTTCCTGCGGTCGTCCCGCTCGAGCAGGAGGTCGTCGTAGATCAGGGATTCCCCGCCGGCCAGGATCGCGCCGATCTCCCGGCGAGCGATGCCCTGGACGAAGTCGTACTCCGCGGCCGCCGACGACCCGGCCGGCGCCAGGCGGCTGTGGACCTGATAGATCTCGGAGTCGTAGGAGAGCACCCTGATGCGTAGCTCCCGGCTCAGCGCGCGGGCTAGGACGGACTTGCCCGCGAACGGCAGTCCGCACATCGCGATCAGGGCCGGCACGACGGCAGCCTAGACGAGAACCCGGCGTGCCCGGGCGCGGCGCCGTCGGCAGGCCCAGGAGCATCAGCAGGTAGCGCGCGCCTAGATGTCTCGTTCACCCAGAAATGGAATCAATCCACGAATGAAGTCGCGATCTACCGAGGGTGGCGCGTCGCGGTACGCGACGTCGAACTCATCCAGCGCCGCCTGGACCATCTGCCGCAAGGTAGCGCGGGCGAAGTCGATGCTGGCGTAACGCTTGAACAACCGAAAGACCCACTCCACGTCCTGCTCCGTGCGCTGCTCGCGTGCGACGGAAAAGACGCGCCCGAGCTGCTCCCGCTCGTCGGCGGTGCACTGGCGCAGGGTGTGGACGAGCATGAGCGTGCGCTTGCCCTCCCAGATGTCGCCCAGGATCTCCTTACCGTACTGGGTCTGATCGCCAACCAGGTTCAGGATGTCGTCCTGGATCTGGAACGCCGCGCCGATCAGGAAACCGAACAGGTTGAAGCGGTCGGCGTCGATTGCGCCGGCTGTCCCGATCAGTGCTCCGATGCGGCACGGGTGGATGCACGTGTACCAGCACGTTTTCTTGAGGACCAGCCGCAGGTAGTCGTCCTCGGTCAGGTCGAAGAAATTGTCGCGGGTCCAACCGAGCTCGAGCGCCTGGCCCTCAACCGACTGCAGGACGAGATGCTGCGCCTCATGGAAGATCCGGTATGCGAGCTCAGCACCCAGGACCGGAATGTTCTCGGTTAGCGAGCCAATGCTGATGGCATTCATCGCATCGCCGACGTTGACCGCGATCGGGACGCCCTCCTCGATATAGAGCGTCGCACGGTTGCGCCGGTACAAGCTTCCATCCTCGATGTCGTCATGGACGAGGAAGGCGTTGTGCAGCAGTTCGATGGTCACCGCCGACGGCAGCGCCTGCTCGATCGATCCGCCAAAGGCGCGGCAGGTGGCGATGCACAACGCCGGACGCAAGCCCTTACCCACATGCGACAGCTGGCCCGAGATCAGGTCGTACAGGTAGCGTCGCGGCTCACGGGTCGGAAGCTGCCCGAGCAGGGACCGATAGGTGAGGTCGCGGTAGCGGGCGAGCTGCCGCTCGGTGCCCGCCGCCGTCTCGGTCTGACTGGTCATGCTACGGCTCGACGAAGCGGACGTCGCCGGTGGTCACGCCGGGTGATCCCGCATCCGGTGGATTGCGCTCCGCGGACGCGAGCGCCTCCAGCGCCGAGGTCGCCACCGACTCCGCCGGGCTGGCGGCTAGGCCGGCCAGCGTGGCGAAGGCACGCAGCAGCTCACCAGACGGCACTCCCGGCCCCGATGTCAGGCGCTGGACCAGCTCGGACCGGCTCTCGCCCGTCCTGATGTACGACAGCAGGTCCTCAACGTTCATCGCCGAGCTGACCACGTTGACGATCGATGCCTCGAGCGCGCTGGCCCCGCGGTAGAGCGCCGCCAGCGCCGACAGCCCGAGCCTGACCCCGGTGTCGTCCCAGGGCAGGCCCTGCCGGTAGCGCACTCGATCGTTCGCGCGCCAGGGCTCCAGCAGCTCCGGCTCGTGCAGGTCCCAGAGCCGGCACGGCGGCGCGTCCGACCCCGAGTGCTCGAGGATTCCGTTGACCGCGCGCCGGGCGGCCTCGTTGGCAGCCTCCATGGTGGCCAGATCGGTGAACGTCTGGACGTAATCGGAGGCCAGGAACAGATTCGGGATGGCGGTCACCGCCCGCGGCCTGAGCCGCCACGTGTCGACGAGGTTGACGAACAGCGGCTCGGCGTCGGCCCTGAACAGCGGATCGATATCGAGATCCAGGTACCAGTGGACCAGGTCCTCGTCCTCGAGCACGACGGCGCCCTGCACATTGAGACTGCGCTTGAGCTGGTCCCAGACCTCGTCCCTGATCTCGCGACGGGTGCACTTCCGGGCCGGCTTCCCGTTCAAGCCGGGTGTGTCCCAGTCGGAGATGTCGACCGAAATCACCCCACGGATGTTTCCGTCGCCGAACCGGCTCAAGTCGACATCGGACCAGAACTGCGCCTGGGATATGGATGTGAGCGCCCAGGGCGAGTCGAGGTAGATCTGGTGGCCGCGTCCTATGGGCACGTCGTCCTTAAGGTAGAACTGGATGCCGTTCATCCACTCCGTGTTGTGGCTGAGCGGGAAGATGTTGGCCAGGCCAGGATCGGCGCGGACCATCTGGTCGGTGACGATCGTCGCCATGACCTCGATCGGCAGAGCGGACACGTAGTAGTCCGCCGTGACCTCGCGCACCGACCGTTCCTGCTCCACCATCACACCCCGCACGACGTCACCATCCATCTCGACCGAGCGAACGCGCGCGTTCATGTGGTACTCGACGCCCCGTCCGCGCAGGTACGTGAGCCAGGGATCGATCCACACATCATTGGTCGGCCCATTGAGCACGCGGTCGCTGCTGATCTCCGGCTCGGCCAGGTTGAAGGCGAGCTGCGTGTAGATGTCGCCGATCGTCCTGGTGCTCGCCACCTTCGCCCGGGCTGCGACCAGCGAGCGGGTGAGGCCAGTCGCGAAAAACTCCCGATAGGCCTCCGATCGTTGCTCGGCGCCGATGAACTCCCACCAGCCGATCTTCTCGTATTCGTTCAGGCGGCGCTCCGAGCAGCTGGTGAGGATCTGCCAGATGCGCTCGCCGAAGAAGGCGAAGTCCTCGGGTGGGATGCCGAGCTCGGGGCCGGACCACGACTCTAGGTCGCTGACCAGCGTGAACAGCTCAGGGACGTTCGATGGCGTGATCGTCGGCAGCTTTAGCGGTCGGCGACCGAAGCGGGCGAAGGTGGTGTCGGTGGTGTTGACCAGATTCTCGGCGACGGAGCGGGAGCCTCGATACGGAGTCCGCGCCATGGTGTCGATGATGTGCTTGTAGAACCGTGGAAAGAAGCGGAAGCCGTGCTCGCCGGGGAGGTCCCGCCGCGTCGGGGCGGCCAGACTGCCGAGGTTCACGGCGCCGACGTTCTGACGCGGCACCGTGCTGGGGACGACCACGCTGCGGGCCTTGCCACCGGGCACATCCCGCAGCTCGAACACGCGAACGGAGAAGCCGCGCTCGCTCAACTCGTGGGCAGCGCTCAGGCCCCCGATGCCACCGCCGATCACGATCACCGTCTTGGACACCGTCAGCTCCTGCCGCTCAACGGACCGCGTACATATCGTAGGCGTAGAAATATTCAGGTAGTCGTGCCTCGCCTACGCCGAGACAGTGGAGGCGGTTGAGCCACTGATACTTCGGATCGGCGGTCAACAGGAGAATTTGCGAACGCACCGGCAGCGAAGCGGGCCACTGTCCGAGTGGCAGCCACACGGCCCAATCCTCACCGAAGTCGACCGTTGCGGTGTAGCGCAGTGCGACCGCCACATGATCATGCGTCTCGACCGTCACGCTGACGTTGAGGATGCCGATCCCATCCGTGCGGATGATCGTCTGGTGCATCCCGCCCGGAATTACCCTGGTATGCAATGCGGGCCCATCGAGGGTGCCACTTACGGGAGGCCAGCTGATAACAAAGCCGGCCGGTGTATCGCCGAAGAACTCCGGCTCTCTCGCAAGCTGGACCCTGGCGCGGGCCACGTGCTCAAGCCTGACCGGAAACACCGCTTGAGGGTCGGACGGACGCTGGGGGGAGAGCCTGCGCGGTGACGACGCCTCGCCAAGCCGGAACGACGACGGAAAGCTGCCGGCCGTGGCCGGATCCGGCGCGCGACGCCCCTCACACGACACCACCGGCACGTACTCGACCGTCTCGCCACTCCAGAAGGTGGGGAACGTCGCCCGGAAGTACTGCGTCCGCTGCTGGAAGTCGTTGGCCACCAGAGGCGCCGACACCGTCTCGGCACCCCTCCCGTCGACGCGGTACCGCACGCTCACCGCGTTCGAGGGATTGGCGGGCCGAACGCCCACCGTGACCGAGACCCCTTGGCGTGGCTCGGTTGTCCCGTCGGGCGCAGGCGCATCCGGCGTCCCGTACCACAGTTCGAGCCCGTCGTGCGCAAGTTGAACCATGTCCGCGATCCCGGTCAGGAGTTGGCAGAGGAAGTCGTGCCCCTATGGCCGGAACCTCAGGGACATAATAGCTTTGGCGTCCTTTATTCGAAGGGCAAAGCGCTCGAAGACGGAAAACACATAGCGGCCTTTCTCGTCCACTTGCCTGAACTCCGGTGTCGCTTCGGCGGCCAGCGCGAGGTCGACAGGCTCATCCGCCATCGAGAGGAGCACACCCCGGCTCGGCCAATTCACCTCAGCTGGTTGTCGATCATACAGCTCGAACCTCCGCGGAAGGACATCAATGCCACTGGCGTGCAGGAGCTCACGCCCTATGAGCGGCTCGAGTCGGTCTCGCGGAAGCACGGCCGAGTTGTTAATCGGTTTGTAGGCCGCCTGGAACGGGTTACGGCCGAATACACACACGTACGGCGCGACATAACCGTTTTCCTCCAGTGAATTGATAGCGTCGACGATCGCTTGCATTAGGCCATCGTTACTAAGGGATGAGATCTCGCCCCGCACCTTCCGGGCTGCCTCGGTTTGCCGCCGGGCTTTCTGAACTTTCTGCCGGGCTTCCTGCAGCCCTTGCTGCTGCGCTTGCGGCAGCGCTCGTTCCGCTCGTTCCGCTTGCTCCGCTTCCTGCAGCGTTAGCGCCGCTCGCTCGTACTTCTCCGTCCGCTCCACCCTTGGACCCTCGATCAACCCCAACGCCCCGGGATTCCGATGACGCATACCGTCCTTCTGGAGCCTCTGGTTTTCTTCGTCGATCGGCCTTGGGGTGCCACTTATAGGGGCCCATCCCCTGGGGGTCAGCTGATCCAAATAAGGGAGATCTGGCCGGTAATGCGGAAACCCGTCCTTCTTGTCCTGCGCAAACTCAGCTGCAGCATTCTGGCGGAGCTTGATGCTGGGATAGGTCCCGTTGAAGATGAACCAGTCCTCGAGCTGGCCCAGCTGGGTGGCCCTGCGCCTGAACTGGAGCAAGGCACTGGACAGGTCCTCCTCCATGATCTGCTGACGGGAGAGAATTACGGGCAGGTCGATCTCGACCAGGTCCGCGGTCGCCCGGTCGTCAACCGAGCCGTCGGGCTTGAGCACCTCGCTGGGGACGACCGTGGTGCTGGGCGGCAGCTGACTGTAGATAGGGAGAAACGATCCGGCCACCCGGACGCGTTGCCACGCCTGGAGGACTTCTTCACGAACCCGATTCCATTGCGCTTCGGTCCAGCCAACCTGGGCATTTCGATCGTCCATTATCGTTCTCCATCCAGAGGAGTCAGATCGGGTTCAGGGCGGAACGAGAGCTCGTCCAGGAGCGCGGCCGCCTCGCGCAGCTCGGGATGGTCCAGGCCTTCGGTGAACTGCTCGTAGATGGGAGCCAGCAGCTCGCGGGCTTCGCCATAGCGGCCCGCGGCCTGCCACAATCGCGACAGCGAAACCGCGGCGCGCAGCTCGAGCGAGCGCGCGCCCTGCCGGCGCGCGACCTCGAGCGCACGGCGGTAGCATGCCTCAGCCGAGGCTGGAGCAGTCGGCTCCGCCGTGGCTAGCAAAAGCCTACCGCGCAGGCGGTGGATTTCGGCTTCCCAGTAGTGCTCATGGGTGTGCTCGACGGTTGCGTCGGCGTCGTCGAGCAGCGCCAGCCCTTCGCGGGCGGCGCCCGTCCGCTGGCACACCTCGGCGAGCAGCCACAGCCAGTACGGCCTGCCCAGCTCGGCGCCGGTGGCGAGCTGAGCGGCAAGCCCTCGGCGCATCTGGGCCATTCCCTCGTCGAGCTCGCCCTCTCGGGTGCGCGCCCAGCCCACGAACATAGAGGCCATCGCGTCGATGAACGCCAAGCCGTGCGCCTCCGAGATCACCAGGGCCTCCTCGGCCAGGGCGCGAGTCGCCGGCGGGTCGCCGAGATACTGGCGCAGGAACGCGGCCACACTGAGGCCGAAGGCGACGCTGTAGGGGTGCTGGACCTGCGACCGAAGGATCGCCAGGTTCTCTTCGCTGCACCGCAGCGCCTGGTCAGGGTAGCCGAGCAGCCACAGCACGGACGCGAGCACGGTTCGCGCCGACGTGGCCAGATTGTCGCCGTAGGTGAAGGCGTGCGAGCTATGGCGCTCGTGGTCGTACAGCGCCAGCACGCGCTCGAGATGCTCGCGCGCCTGCTCCAGCTCACCCAGGAAGAAGTGCGACCAGCCCAGCTCCATGTTGGCCGGCAGCAGCAACCCGTCGTCGCTGGTGGCGGCGCCAAGCTGGAGGACCTGTTCGCCGAGCGCCAAGGCGCTGGTGTGCTGCGCCCGTACGATGTGATAGCTCCACAGGCCGTGCAGGACGGGCACGAGCTGCGGCGTGTCGCCAAGCTCCCGGCACAGCTCCCGTGCCCGCTGGTAACACGCCTCGACCTCGGGCGCCGCATAGCCTCGGATGGCCATGTAGGCGGGACCGAGCGTCAGGCGAAACTGCAGCTCCACTCCGGCGCGCTCCGGGCCCGCGGGGAGGTCCGCTAGTAGATCGAGGCCGGTCGTGAGGTGGGCGATCGCCTCGGGGTTGGCCGAGGCGCGCTGCGCGTGCTGGCCGGCGTCCAGCCAGCACGGCACCGCCTCGGCCATCATGCTGGCCTGGGTGTAATGGTGCGCCAGCAGCTCAGGCGCGGTCTTGACCGTGGCCGGGAAGTGCTCGGTCAGCGCCTGCGCGATGTGCCGGTGATACTGCAGCCGCGTGGTCCGCAGCAGCGACCCGTAGGCCGCGTCCTGGATGAGGGCGTGCTTGAAGGTGTAGGTCTCGCCGCGCGCGTTGCGTTCGACGAAGAGCAGCCCGGCGTCGGCCAGCCGGGCCAAGTTGCGCTGCAGCGCCTGCGTGTCCACGCTCGCGGTTGTCTTCGACACGGCTTCGAGTAGCTTGTATGAGAACTGCCGGCCGATGGCTGCCCCGAGCTGGGCGACACCTTTGGCATCGGTCAGCCGGTCCAGACGTGCTGTCAGGGAGTCCGCGAGCGTGGCCGGGATGGCTAGCGCCGGCCTGGGGCGGGCCGGATCGAGCCGCCCGTTGCCACGGCGGATGAGGCCCTGCTCGCTGACTAGCTTGGTCAGCTCTTCGAGGTAGAGCGGCACCCCGTCGGCCTTGTCCACGAGCTGGTCCAGCAGCTCGGCGGGCGCTGGCGTGCCGGCAATCTCGGTCACGATCCGCGCCGACGCCTCCCGGTCGAGGCGGCTCAGATTCAGCCGCTCGAGCCCTGGGCCTTCTGGCCAGGGAGGCTTGAACTCCGGACGGAAGCTGAGGACCACTAGCTGCCGAGTGCGTGGCACGTGTTCGATTGATTGCGTCAGCAGGTCGAGCGAGGAGGGATCGATCCACTGCAGGTCCTCGACTACGACGAGGAGGGGCTGATAGTCAGCACGCATGAGCGTGATCGTGATCAGCGCGTCAATGGTCAGTTGCCGCTGGCGATCCGCCGGCAAGTCGAGCGGCGGATAGCGACCCTCGAACTTCAGCGCCAACAGCCTGGCCAGCAGGGGCCCCACGGTCGGGAGGTCGAGACCGTACTGCGCCAGGAGGCCGTCCAGCTTGTCGAGGCGCAGCTCGGGGTCGTCCGGCCCGAACTCCAGGACACGCTCCAGGTCCTGGACGACCGGGTAGAAAGCCGTGTTCATGAAGTAGGGCGAACAGTCCAGGTGGATCAGGAACGCGTCCGGGGATTGGGCTACATGCTGCTGGAGCGCCCAGATCAGCCGCGACTTGCCGATGCCCGGCTCGCCCGCCACCAGGGCCACGCCGCCCTTACCGGCCCTGGCCTGCGCCCAGCGGTCGGCCAGCGCGGCCAGTTCGCCGTCGCGGCCCTGCATCGGGGGAAGTCCGCGCCGCGCGGCGACGTCCAGCCGGGTTCGCGCCCCGCTCTCGTGCAGCACCTGGTAGATCGCCATCGGCTGCGAGATGCCCCGGATGGTGTGAAAGCCGAGTTCGCGACAGTCGAAGTAGCCCGCGATCAACCGGTACGCCGCCGCGCTGATCACCACCGAGTCGGGGGCGGCCAGGGCCTGCAGGCGCGCGGCGATGTTCGGCGGAACGCCGACCGCCGCGTCCTCCATGCCCTCGTCGGCAGCAATGGCACCGGCCACGACCAGGCCGGTGTCGATGCCAATCCGAACGTGGAGGTCGATGCCGTAGTCAGGCTGAAGGCGGCTGTTGAGCTGCTCGACGGCCTCGACGATCCCGAGTCCGGTACGCACGGCCCGCTGGGCGTCGTCCTCGTGGGCCGACGGGAATCCGAAGTAGACCATGATGCCATCGCCCAAATAGTTGTGGGTGTGGCCCTCAAAGCGTCGGACGACGGTCGCGCAGACGCGATGGTAGGCGGCCAGAGTCTCGCGTAGCTCCTCGGGATCCAGGCGTTCGGAGAGCCCAACCGAGTTCACGAGGTCGCAGAACAGACACGTCATCTGCCGCCGTTCCGCCTCCGCGAAGGCCCAGTCGGACTGGCGAGGCGTTGCCGTCTGCGCGAGTGTGAGCGGCGATCCGCATTCGAGACAGAATTTGGCATTAGCCGGATTCTCGGCATTACATCTTGAACAGCGCATTATCCCCCCTCCTCGGCATTACCTCTTAAGCAGTGCTTCATTCCCCCACCACCGTGTCACTGTGTCACGCTGCGGTCAATGCCCAGCTCAACGGTCAAGGCCGACTGGAAACGTCAGCAGCGCGCGCAACCCCGCACGCTCGGTGGCCTGGAGCAGCGCGTGATAGAGACCTGGCCGCGCGTCGTCGGGCACCTCCAGGCCAATCGCGAGGTCGACGCAAGCGCCAGGCGGGATTCGTACTCGGCCGGGCAGGAGCCGAAGGCAGCCCGCATGGATGCGGCCATCGGGTTCGGCGACCAGATCGCTCCACACAAAACCGACCTCAGCAAGGGTCGGGCTGTCATTCCGCAGACGGGTATGAATTTCGGCAGCTCCGCCGACTGGGGCGGAGCGCCGGGCGCGCAGGACGGGCAAGGGTTCGATCGTTTGCCGCCCTTGATCTATCGTTTGCCGCCCTTGATCTACGGCATAGTCGGGCATGGCGGCCGGTGGTGGCGGCGACGAGGCGGCCGCTGACCGTGGCGGCGATGTGAGAAGGTCGAGCACGGTGTCCAGCAGCCCGCCGAACTCGGCCGCCAGCCGGCGCGTCGCCTCCGGAGTGAGGAGATCACGA
>Ga0335081_10006125_pt1 | contig 19110 bp, 16 predicted proteins | sample Lox_Sample_35_FD_206713 | JGI IMG/M metagenome (GOLD analysis project Ga0335081, IMG submission 206713) | Soil microbial communities from Loxahatchee National Wildlife Refuge, Florida, United States - Lox_Sample_3.5 | ecosystem: Environmental > Terrestrial > Soil > Wetlands | place: USA...
AGATAGCCGGAGATTACCGCCATGGGGTTCCGCAGTTCATGGGCGATGCCAGCCGACATCTCGCCGAGGGCGGTCAACCGCTCACGGAGTTCGACCTGTTCCTGAAGATGCTTAACTTCCGTCAGGTCTGAAAAAGACAGGATTACACCGATCGCCTCATCATGACGATCGGTGAGGACTGCTGTATTGTATCCGAGCCAGAGACGTCCCTCTGCGCGGTCAAGCATTGCTTCCATACGCGCCGAAGGAACTTTCCGTTCCAGAGTACGATGGACCGCTGTTGTAACCCCACCATCGTCGAAAAGATCGCGGCAGCTTTTGCCGAGGACCTGATTGCGATGCAAGCTGAGCGTTTCCTCTGCCGCACGATTGATCGTTGTGAGCTTACACAGGGTGTCGAAGGTCATCACCCCGCTTGTTACGCATTGAAGGATGTTCTCGTTGTAGCTTTCGATGTTAGCGGCCCGCTGTTCTGCCAGCGCTTTGAGCCGTACGAGTTCCTTTTCCTTCTCTTTCAGCTGTTTCGTAACGTCGTAAAAAGCGCTGATGATAAAAGAAGTATCTGTCGATTTCTTTTTTTCTTCTTTTTGAAGACCGAGGTCCCGCCGAAATCGGCGAGTGACTCTCCAGAGCACGAGCCCCGCCGCCAGAAGGATAAAAAGGGCTGGAAGAAATGTGAAGAGTGTTTGTGGCTTCATAGTCTGATCAGATTGAGATACCACGATATGATAGCAGACCCATAGAATGCGGTCATGACCGCGCCGAAGGCAAGGAACGGACCGAAGGGAATGACTTTGTCCATTTTATGCCGTTTCAACAGGATCAGTAAAATACCTCCGACGGACCCAGTAAGAGCGCCGAGCATGATGGTGAGGAGGGCGCCTTTCCACCCGAGAAAGCTGCCAATCATGCCCATAAGCTTCACATCGCCACCGCCCATTGCCTCGACATGACGAAGCCTTTCCCATATCCATCCGACGGCAAAAAGAGGGACAGCCCCTGCGAGCAATCCGATAAGAGAATTGAGGAATGCGGTCAGATAGAGACCTGCATGCGGCAAAAGGTTGCCGAGATGGAACGGGAGCGGATCGGTAAGCGGATAGAGATAAAAAGGCGCGAAGGAAAGGCCAACGAGCATCCCGGGCAGGGTAATGATATCAGGAATAATCTGATGATCGAAGTCGATGAAGGTAATCACGATCAGCGATGAACAAAGGATCATTATCAGCACAGTTTCACCGCCGAAACCGAACTCACGGACTACCCATACATAAAACAAGCCGTTTATAAGTTCAACAAGCGGGTATCGCCACGATATCGGCTCTCCGCATTTCCGACACTTGGCTCGGAGGAGGATAAAACTGATAAGAGGGATGTTGTCGTAAAATCTGATCGGCTCTTTACAACGGGGGCAGTGGGAAGCCGGTTTGCTCACTGAACGGCCGCTCGGCAGCCGCACGATGCAGACGTTCAGAAAACTTCCGATGACAAGGCCGAAAAGAAGGGCGGTGAAAACCATCATGAAAGCGTGTCCTCCGTCTGCCTTACCACGGTTTTTAAATCCCGCCGGACTATTTTCAATTCAGTCCTGAGCTCTTCGATTTCCTGTTCCCGATGTGCCAGTTCGGTCATGACCGTGACAATTTCTTCGTCTCGGAACAAGAGTTCGGTCGCCTTGGGGAGGACATCTTGCTTTTTGAGATCCATGATTTTTCGGCCGATTTGACGGTGCAACTGATCAATCGCGGTCTGCGTTTCGTCTATCCTGATTCTCAGCCGTATGATGGCAAGCTCCGTCTTTACCCACTCCGTAAAAGTAGCGGCCATGACAGAAATCTTCTTACTGCCTTTCTCTATGTTCAGGACTGCTTTTCCCCAGATAGTCATGGCAATTCCTTTCGTGAGGGTCTCGTGGCAGGAGGTATGGATTAGACCGGATCAAAAACTGGTATCAAATTGCCGGTCAACATCCCTGACTAGTTTACTTTATCAGAATAAACCTAAAATATCAACCGACCGTAATCAGCCCCAGCCGTCCCTGCCACTTCCGTTTCAGCAGTCCCCTGAGCCGTGGATACTGTTCCAGTTGCGGGTCCTGCTCGAGGATCTGCATCGCCTCGTTTCGGGCCGTTTCCAGCAATTCGGCGTCGCGGATTATGTTGGCTGCGCGTAGGTCAGGAAGTCCGGACTGGCGGGTGCCGAAAAACTCACCGGGTCCGCGCATGCGCAGGTCCTCTTCAGCTATCTTGAAACCGTCGTTCGTACGCGCGAAGGCATTGAGACGCTCCCGGGCTTCTTCGGCAAACATGCGTGGCCCCATCAGAATGCAGTAGGATTGATGGGGACCTCTCCCTACTCGGCCGCGAAGCTGATGGAGTTGTGCCAAACCGAAACGCTCAGGATGCTCGATCACCATGACCGTTGCATTCGGGACATCAACGCCCACCTCGATTACGGTGGTCGAAACCAGTAGCTGAATTTCGCCTGCTTTGAATGCGGCCATGACCGACTCTTTGTCTTCAGCTTTCATCCTGCCGTGAAGCAGCCCTATTTTCCAGCCCGGGAAAATGTCCTTCTGCATGTGAGCAGCCATCTCGGTCGCAGCCTTGAGATCGCTCTTTTCCGTTTCCTCCACGAGCGGATAGACGACATACACCTGATGCCCCCTCTTGAGCTCAGCGTCCATGAACAGGTATGCCTCCCGACGCCTGCTCTCAAAATAAAGCCGCGTGACAACCGGACTCCTCCCTTTCGGTATTTCATCAATGACCGAGACATCGAGATCGCCATAAACCGTAAGGGCGAGCGTGCGCGGAATAGGAGTTGCGGTCATGACGAGCACGTCCGGTTCATAACCCTTTGCGGTCAGCGTTGAGCGCTGCATCACTCCGAAACGGTGTTGTTCATCGATTATTGCAAGACCGAGCTTGCTGAATGTTACCTGCTCCTCAATAAGCGCATGAGTGCCGACAACAATCTGGGCCTCCCCAGATCCGATTTCGGCGAGCACGGCCGATTTCTCTTTCTTTTTGCGGCTGCCGGTGAGCGACCTAACCGTGATGCCAAGGGGCCGGACCAGTTCATTCATGTTGTTAAAGTGTTGTTCCGAAAGAATTTCCGTCGGCGCCATGACACAGGCCTGGTATCCGTTTTCCACAGCGAGCAGAGCGGCAATTAGGGCTACAATTGTCTTTCCGCACCCCACATCGCCCTGCACCAGCCGATTCATGGGACGGTCCGCCGTCATGTCATGCCTGATCTCGGCTATTACCCGTTCCTGGGCTTTCGTCAGGCTGAAAGGGAGACTTTTCCTGAGCATCGTTTCAAGATTCTCCAACGACTTGAACTGAATCCCCTTCTTTTCCGCCATCACTCCCCGTTTTCTGAGCGCAAGCCCCATTTCCATCACGAAGAGCTCCTCGAAACTCAGTCTGCGGTGCGCTGCGCTTAAACCTCTGTTTAATACGTTGATATCCTTCTCCCGCGTAGGAAAATGAACCTCGTAGTACGCCTGCGGAATCGGCATCAGGGAATACCTTTCTATGATCCCCTCGGGAAGCATCTCAGACATTGTTTCGCCACAGGTATCAAGAATGTCCTTAATCATACTACGGAGGTAGCGCACGGAAAGTCCAGCAGTCGTCCGATAGATGGGTACGGTTCTGCCGGTATGGATCAGCCCATCTGCCTCTGCGTCATCCATGATCTCGTAATCAGGATTGTCGATCTGAGGCAACCCTCCTTTGTAAGGGTTTGCCTTGACGATACCGGATAGGATTACTTGCTGGCCCTTCTTGAACATCTTTTGCATAAAGGGTTGGTTGAACCAGGATCCGATTAGCATGCCGCTTCGGTCCGCGATCAGGAGTTCGAAGATTCTTACGCGTTTTCGTTTCGTTTGGACTACTTCGGCGGAGATAACCTCCCCCGATACGGTCTCATAGGAACCGTAGGTGAGCATGCCGATTTTTTTTAGGTTTCCCCGGTCTTCATAGCGCCAGGGAAAATAGGTCAGCGCTTCTTCAACAGTCGAGATGCCGATTTTTTTCAGCATCTCAGCGCGTTTTGGGCCAATACCCTTGCAATATTGAATGAGGGTATCGAGCCGGAGAGAATCCTTTTCGCCTCCCCCCTGCGCCGCATTCGGGAAGGGCGAAGACATATTTCGTATTTTCTCTCCTTGGGGAGAAGATCCGTACTGAGGTTGCCGGATGGAGTCCGCGTCGAGGGGGTCCTGTCTGATCTCTTGAGCATCGAGCAGTGTCGTCGCATTCAGGATGCGATCACGCTTCTGTTGCGGCGGCAGTTTATCAAAATCCGTAAATAGTTTTTCGATACCTTCAATCAATATTTTGTCGTTCGACAGGCGTTTCAGTTCTGCGATCTGTATCCGCATGAATGGTTCAAGCTGAGCTAGGGTTTTGAGGTGGGAAAAGTCGTCTCTGCCGGCGAACGCAAGGGGCTTCCTGATTCTATCAAGGATAGTTTTTATAGATTCCATTGGAGATGCCTGGGTAATATTAGATTATTTTTAGGGGTTTGTCGAGGGAAAGCAGATGGAGTGATGTATATTTCCAACAGATGCCGGTACGATCTCCCAGTAAGTTGTGGCTAATAAAATCAGTTAAAACCATATTCTTTATGAACCTCCCCTCAGCAAGCAGGCTGTCCGACAATAGCTTTTTTTGTCGTTTTTGGCCCCGTATCTATTTGAATTTACGTTAGCCAAATTAACAAAATTCGAATTGTCGGACACCCTGCAAGCTGCGGGGAATTGCAAGTTAAATAAAGTTTTAGGCTGTTTAATAATTGCGGCTCGCCGGCGATTCATGTTTCAAGGTAATTTATTGAGCTATTTGTTTCTAGCGAACTTCTTCTCATGAGGACCTTACCCGATCCAGCGGTAAGGACCGTTACTCATATCGTAGTGCATCGATAGGATTGAGCAGTGAGGCTTTATACGCGGGATAGAAACCGAAAAATATGCCAATAAACCCGGAGAAACCGAAGGCCGTTACAATGGAAATCGGAGAGACAATAGTAGGCCACCCCGAAAGGGAAGAAAGAATCAATGATGTGGAAATTCCTGCAACGATGCCGAGGACTCCCCCGATCAACGACAGCGTCAACGCCTCGATAATAAACTGGAGCCTTATGTCCCAGGTCTTGGCACCAATGGCCATTCTAATGCCGATCTCGCGTGTCCGTTCGGTGACAGACACCAGCATGATGTTCATGATTCCGATTCCTCCGACAAAGAGCGAGACTGAAGCAATTGCTCCTAGTAGCAGGGTCATGACCTTCGTCGACTGTTCTGCAGCCTGCATGATCTGGGTGAGGTTTCGCACTGTGAAGTCGTTATCCTGTTTCTGACCGAGATGATGGCGTTGTCTAAGCAGTGCATTGATCTGACTTTCCGCCCTCGCGAGGTCGTCAGCGCTCTTTGCCTTTACAATGATGATTCGCACCATTCCCGGGAACTGGGTTCCGAAAAGCTTCTTCTGCGCGGTGGTGACTGGTACGAGGATTGTATCATCCTGGTCTTGGCCCTGTGCGCTTTGCCCTTTCGGGGCCAAAACTCCGATTACCGTGAAAGGCATGTTCTGGATTCTAATAGCCTGCCCAACAGGATTCTGATCCCCAAAGAGATTGTCAACGACCGTCTGGCCGAGCAGGCATACTTTTGTTGCGCCTTTCACGTCTTGCGCGGTAAATGCACGGCCAGCGGACAGTTCCCATTCCCGTACGGTAAGGAAACTCAGTGTAGTACCAATAACACCGGTAGACCAGTTCAGATGCCCGACGACGACCTGAGCAGTGCCATTGTGGATAGGCGCCGCGTCGGCTACTGCTGGACATTCCTTGATGATGGCTTCCGTATCACCTATCGAGAGCGTCGGTTGGGTGCCTGCCCCCATTCTTACTCCTCCCGAGGTCGTCGCTCCGGGAAGGACTATGAGGAGATTGCTTCCCATGCTCGAAATTTGTTCGGCGATTTTTTGGCTCGCCCCCGAGCCCACGGCAACCATCGCAATGACGGCGCCAACGCCGATAATGATTCCGAGCATGGTAAGTGCGGAGCGCATCTTGTTCACGCGAAGAGCGCGAAGTGATATCTTAAACGTGGACGGGATATTGATCACTGTTTGATTCCCTGCTCATCGCTCACGATATGTCCATCCAAAAAACGAATGGTCCTTTTTGCATAAGTTGCAATGTCAGGTTCGTGGGTAACTATGATGACCGTTATGCCCGGCTCACGGTTCAACCGAACAAAAAGCTCCATGATTTCTACGCTTGTCTTGGTGTCAAGATTGCCAGTGGGCTCGTCAGCAAGTATGATGGGCGCATCATTCACGAGCGCCCTGGCAATGGCAACCCGCTGCTGCTGACCTCCGGAAAGCTGGTTCGGGTTGTGATCTTCCCTTCCTTCCAACCCAACGCTTTTCAGGGCCTGCCGTGCACGCTTGCTTCGTTCATGTGCGGCCACGCCGTTATACAGCATGGGAAGCTCCACGTTCTCGATAGCCGATGTTCGCGATAACAGATTGAACCCTTGGAACACGAACCCGATTTTCTGGTTCCTGATTTCGGCCAATGCATCCCGGGAAAGATTTCCTGTATCCACACCGTCGAGAAGGTAGTGCCCATCCGAGGGGGTATCGAGACATCCCAGGACATTCATGAATGTCGATTTTCCCGAGCCTGACTGACCCATGATTGCAACGAACTCGCCTTTCCCAATGGTCGTGGAAATTCCGTCGAGCGCCCGCACATCTACGTCACCCAGACTATACACCTTGCTTATATTGCGTGCTTCGATAAGAGCCACGTTAGAACATCCTCGGTCCCGATGGTGCCTGTGTCTTCGTCTTATTCAAGGCTTCCACAATGACCTGCTGGCCTTCCTTCAGATCACCTGAGACAATTTCGGTATAAGTTCCATCGCTGACGCCCGGTGTTATCGAAACGCGCTTGGGCCTGTCGTTCTCGAGCACCCATACGGCCGGCCCCTTTTTTTCGGCCCCGCCAAGCGTAGCAGCCGTACCTGAACCGGAACCCGCCGGCCTCTCGGTTAACCTGAATCTGAGAGCGGCATTTGTGATACGCAGAACCTTGATTCTCTTGGTTATGACGATGGAAACATTGGCCGTCATGCCGGGCATAAGTTTGAAATCGCGGTTATTTACCTGGATCACGACGTCGTAAGTTACAACATTTTGCACCGTTATAGGAGCCTGCCTGATCTGCAATACCTTTCCCTTGAATGTCGTTTCGGGATATGCATCAACGGTAAATTCTACCTCCTGGTGAACTTTCACCACACCGATGTCCGACTCAGCCACATTCGTGTCAATCTGCATTTTCGTAAGATCCGCGGCGATTGTGAACAAAGTCGGAGTCTGGAAGCTAGCGGCGACGGTCTGGCCCACATCCACATTTCTGGAAATTACAACACCGTCGACAGGCGAGATGATTTTCGTGTACTCGAGGTTTTGCTGTGCACCATCGAGCGCTGCTTTTGCCTGCTCGATCTGTGCTTTTGCCGCGCTCACCTCTGACCTAGCAGTGTCAAAGTTCGTCTGCGACGTGTCCACCTCGCTCTGCGCAATGAGATTTTTTGAGATTAGTTCCTTGTTACGATCGTAGGTCCTTTTTGTATCTACGAGCGTAGTATTCGACTTTTCCAGGTTGGCTTCAGCTACGAGCAGATTTGCCTTGGCCTGCGCCACTAGGGCCTCAAAAGTAGCAGGATCTATCTGAGCGATGAGTTGTCCCTTCTTCACGCGCGAGTTGAAGTCCACATATAGCGTCTTGATTGTTCCCGAAACCTGTGTCCCGACCAGAACTGTTGTCACGGCATTGACCGTACCCGTGGCCGTCACTGACTGCTGGATGTCCCCAGTCGATACAGGATCAGTCCGGTATGACGGTGCATCGCCTTTGCAGCCAAACAGTACAAGGGCAAGAACTCCCGCGAGCGCTGCGATTCGTTTTAAAACCATCTGTCGCATTTTTTTCATATCCTCATACAGCAGACATCATTTTTCATAATTACAGGAGACACCCGCGTGTCGCATAAGTTGAGCGTTGAGCTGCATAGGGACGTTTTGAATCATAACATCCCCTGTCTTGACAGATACAGCCTGCCTGGACATTGGTTTTGCTTTGCTGTCAGTACAGGATATGATGACAATTAATAACTAGAGATACAACGAGCAATGTAATTAAGCGTTTCGGGTATTATAATTGCGTAAATTCTTTCGCAGCCTCACTTTTGCGTGGATATATAAAACGTTTTAAAAAAGCTCACAATATTTTCCCTTCGCATCGTGCACCAGAGTACCGAATAAGGACTCCGTTACCGGGCCCCCATGGCATTTTCAATACTGGCTTGAGCAATTTTGTAGTTATACAGCGCGGCGTTATAGGCCGCCTCGGCGCTGACATAAGATGCGAATGCATCGGAAACCTCAATCGTACTGCCTACCCCTGCAACGTATCTGCCGTTTGCGAGAGCAAGGTTCTCTGTGGCCTCATCGGCCGAGAGTTTAGCCGCCGAAATACTGGCCTCGGCGGCCTGCAAGTTCAGGTACGATTGCCGGACATCAAGGATAATCTGCTGACGCAAGGCTTCTTCATTTTCCTTTACGAGGTATAAATTGGATTTGGCCTGCGCCACCTGATGGCTCGTCAGGAAACCGTTGAACAGGGGTATATTCAGTGCCACCCCGATATCCCAACTGCTGCTTATCGTATAGGGCGACAAATCGATTTCCTCTTTAGAGTAACTAGCGTTCCCCGACAAAAAGGGATAGTAACCTGTTCTCTGTAAACTGATGTTCTCTTCGGCGGCATGGACTTGCGCGATAATTGACTTGAGGTCAGGCCTGTTCTCGAAAGCTCGCACTGCGGCGTCTTCAAGGGTTATGGGATATTTCTTGAAAGAAAGATTATCCTCGATCGTGAATTCCGGCGCATTGGAGACCCCCATCGCGTTCCTAAGGGTTACCCATGCTATTTTGAGAGTATTGTCCGCGTTGATAAGGGCGAGCTTCGCGTTGCTCAGATTTACTTCTGCTGTAATAACATCTATTTTTGCATTCGTCCCGACTTTATAAAACCCTTGTGCCTGGTCAAGATGCAACTGGTACTGCTTTATAACATCAGCGGCCACATCCAGGTTCCTCTTTGCCTGGAGCACAGCGTAATAGGCCTGCTTGACGCTCAAGATCGTCGTATCCTCTGTCGTGTTAAGGTTCATGCGGGACGACTCCAGATTATATCTCGAGATCCCGACGGAGGATGACGTCTTTCCAAAATCCAGGATCGTTTGATTAAGGCTGATACTGCCCGTGTATGCATTGTATGCTGTCTGGGGAACGAGCGACATCCCCGGGTAGGGCTTAAGTCTGTTATATGCCGCCTGGGCGCTCACCTGGGGATAATAATTTGAAAGGGCCTCGCCTACCTGTTCCTTACTGACATCAACGGAGTACAGTGCGGCAATGATGGTCGGATTTGTTCTGAGTGTTATATCAATGCACTGGCTTAAGGTCAGCATGGTGACCGTCGGCGCGCTTTTCATGTCTGCCTCTTTGTTAATCAATCCCTGATCCTGCGCTACGGGCTTTTCCTGAACCGGGGGGACACTCTCTTCAGACGACGCATCCGCTACCGCGATACACAGCAAGATTAATGCCAGAAACAGCGATTGAAAAACTAGCCGGCAACTACCAGACCAATTCATCGTGATTTTCCTCCGCACCGATTAATTGAATTTTTGAGTGCCATTGATAAAAATATCCGTCATGTCCTTTACGGCCTGCTCCATTCGTTTTTTCGTCATACCGCTTTCTTTCATGATTTCTTCCGTTCTGAAATAATGAAAGAGCATGCCCAGGAAAGTCCATGCGGCGACTTCCGGAGAAACGTTTCTTAAAACCCCTTTTTTCTGCATCAAAACGAAATAGCCCGCGAGCGTCACACGAACCTCATCGACATAGGTACGGTACATTTTTTTCACTTTTTCCGGATAAATATGAATTTCTGACAACAGTATTTTCATCATCGATTTTCGCTCTTTCAGCGTGGTCAGGAACTTCTCCGCGATCAGGATAAGCGCCTGTTCGTAAGTTAGGTCGCCGAGCTCCGGCATAAGCTCCTTGAGCCTCGGCAAAAAAGCATAGCTGCTGAGGAGTTCTAAAAAAAGCTTTTCCTTGGTTCCGAAATGCCGAAATAATGTGAGTTCTGTTACGCCGGCATTGCGGGAGATCTCGCGTGTCGTGGCGCCGAGATAACCTTTCTCGGACATAAGATGCAGCGTTGATTCCAGCAATCGCTGCTTTGTTTCCGTTTTTTTCATTCCGCGCCTGCCCATTGGATATAAATTGTAAGTACGCACTTACACTACATCATACGTAGCCCCGCTGTCAAGAAATTATCCAATTTTCCGCTCCGATTCCTCGGGGAGATCTTCTGTGCCCATTTCTCCATCTTTGCTTTTTCAGATGCCGAGAGGTATAATGTGCTCCATGAAAAAAAGCACGACTATGCTCTACCCCCTCCTGCTGGTCCTTTTCGCTATACTTACCGGCGGGGCGGTCGGGTTTGCCCTCTATTCAGTTTGGGATCTTCCTCAGGTCCAGGCCCTCGAGGAATACCGCCCCAGCATTACATCGCGAGTCTATTCCAGTAACAACAGGCTCCTTGCCGAGTTTTTTCTCGAGAACCGCAGACCCGTATCTTTGGACGATGTGCCGCCGATACTCATCGATGCGCTCATCGTTACGGAAGACGTGAGGTTTTACAGCCATCCCGGCATCGACTACCGCGGCATGGCAAGGGCATTCATTCGGAACATCCGCGCACGGAAAGTCCTGGAAGGCGGCAGTACGCTGACCCAGCAGTTGGCCAAAGTCCTCTTCCTCACACCGGAGAGAAGTTACAAGAGAAAACTCAAGGAAATGGTCCTGGCGCTGAGGATCGAACAACGCTATACGAAACGCGAGATCCTGTCCATGTACCTGAATCAGATGTACTTCGGCAGCGGAGCCTATGGCGTGGAGTCAGCTGCACGCATCTATTTCGGGAAATCAGTAAAAGACCTGAATGTGGCAGAGTGCGCCCTGCTTGCAGGTTTACCCAGGTCTCCCAAATATTACTCGCCGTTCAAATCTCCTCAAAACGCGGCGTCCAGACGCGCCTATGTATTAAACCGAATGGCCGCCGCGGGTATCATTACCAGAACACAGGCTGACGAGGCAAAAAAAGCCCCGCTACCGGTACAAACAGCGGAAAAGAGAAGCGGTCTGGCGCCGTACTTCGTCGAATATGTCCGTCAGAAAGTAGAAGAACGCTTCGGATCGAGCATCCTCTACTCAGGCGGCTTGAATATCTATACAAGCCTCAATGATGAACTCCAGACGTATGCCGAAGAAGCCGTTTCGGCCGGTCTGGAGAAAATCGAGTCGCATCGCGCAAAAGCAGGGCATGCACCGCTCCAGGCGGCGGTTATTGCCCTGGAGCCATCAACAGGACGCATTCGCGCCATGGTCGGCGGCCGTGATTTTAGCAGCAGCCAATTCAACCGCGCTATGCAAGCCCTCAGGCAACCCGGGTCCGCGTTCAAACCCATCATCTACGCCGCGGCCCTGGAACAGGGTTACAGCCCGTCCGAGCTGCTTGACGATTCGCCACTGACGATCAAAATAGACCGAAAAAAGACATGGTCTCCTGAAAACTTTACACACACCTACCAAGGTCCCGTTACGCTCCGAAACGCCCTTGCCGAGTCTCTGAATGTACCGACCATCAGGCTTATGGAGAAAATTGGCATCGACGATACAATCGAGTACGCGAAAAAACTGGGGATTCGTAGCCCGTTGACGCGTTATCTGCCGCTAGCGCTCGGCAGTTCGTCACTGACACTCGACGAACTTACCGAAGCCTACGCGGTATTCGCCAACCACGGCACCAAACTGGGTCCTGTCTCGATACTGTCTATCACCGACAGCTCAGGACAGGTCCTCTACATGAATGATTCATTGCCGGAGCAGGTCATGAAACCCGAGACGGCTTATCTGATTACCTACCTTCTGAAAGGCGTCATCGAGCGGGGAACTGGTTGGAAAGCGCGTGAACTCGGTCGACCCGCTGCGGGCAAGACGGGCACGACGAACGATTATCGTGATGCATGGTTTATCGGATATACGCCTAATCTCGTAGCAGGAGTTTGGGTCGGCTATGATGATCAGGAAAGCATCGGGCCAAAGGAAACCGGCGCCCGCGCGGCCTTGCCCATCTGGCTCGAATTCATGAAAAAAGCTACTGCCGAACAACCGGCTGAGGATTTTTCTCTTCCTGACGGGATTATTTTCAAGCAGATTGACCCAAAAACTGGCCTTCTCAGCACGGAAAAATGCAAGGTTTCAATCCGTGAAGCCTATCTGCCGGGTACTGAACCTCATCAATACTGCGATGAATCGGTGCCTGAGACCGATGAGATAGGCATCCAGGACGAAGCTCCGTAATTTGCCCATAACTCCATACAATTGTTGACAATTCCATATTTTTTTGTTAACTTAACGATGTGGGTTCTTTTCCGTCTGACATGAACGATCCTTCCTCTTCCCCATTTCTAGACTGGCTCGTCCCGTCGCGGCTCTTTGCCCGCATGAGCATCGCCAGCAAAATGCTACTAGGATACATGACGCTGGTGGCGCTCACCGTCATGGTCGTCGTTTATACACTGGTCAATCTACAACGTATCAACAGCCTTAATCAGAGTATCGTCAAGATGGACATCGTGGTGAAGGAAATTTCGGACAAAATGCTCGACTCCCTTCTCGGCCAAGATATGTATGAAAAACGGTTCTTGATTCTAAAAAGTCGTGAGATGTCTTCTCTTTTTGAAAATCGCGGTCGGGAGTTTAAGGCATGGCTCGTGGCGCTGCAAAACTTACCAGATGAGTCGAACCTGCCGCTCGCGGACATTGACAGGCTGCATACCAGGTATAATGAACTCTTCAGTCGAGAAGTCAGGTTGATCCGGGGCAATAATATGGAACAAGCCAATGCCCTGTCGAACAATGAAATGAAAAAAGTACTGGAATCACTCATTGGGTCCCTTCGAACCATGTCTTCCGAAGCCAAAGACGCACAGGACAGGAAGATGATGCAGATCAGTGCCATCGGGCGCACGGCACTCCTTACGACAGCGCTCCTTTGTCTCTTCAGTATTATTGCCGGCGCCGTCGCCGGTCTAGTGGTAACCCACCATATTTCCTCTTCTCTTCACAAGCTCAAAGTAGCTACCGCTCACATCGCTGAAGGCAATTTCGATTACGACCCGGATATTAAAACAGATGACGAGATCGGCAGGCTTTCCGAGGCATTTCTTGCCATGGGTAAGCGGTTAAAGAAACTGGAGGAAATGTATCTCGACGCCAGTCCCCTCACCCGCCTGCCGGGTGGCATCGCCATTGAAAATGTCCTCAAAAAACGCCTCGAGTCCAAACAGCCCCTCGCCTTCTGCGTCCTCGACCTAGATAATTTCAAGGCATTTAATGACCGCTACGGCTATGCGAATGGCAGCGAGGTAATCAAAGAGACAGCCAAAATCATAGAGATCGCTGTTAAATCAAAAGGCGGAACGGATGACTTTATCGGCCATGTCGGCGGCGATGACTTTGTTGTCATTACAACACCGGACCGCATGCGCGAATTATCGTCGGAAGTCACGACAGCCTTTGACAAGCGGATTCCGTTGTTTTATGAACCGGCCGACCGGGAACGAGGCTATATCCAGGGAAAAACAAGACAGGGCATCGAAATGCAGTTTCCCATAATGACCATATCCATCGCTATCGTAACAAATGAACGGCGCGAGCTGACGAACCCTCTAGAGGCATCGGAAATCGCTGCAGAGCTTAAGGATTATGCAAAGACGCTCCCCGGGAGCGTATTTGTCGTAGACAAGAGGAGGAGTGGGTGAGCAAGGCAATTATTCTGTGCTTTTTGATTATGATCGCGGGTTGTGTCCCTGTCATGCATCCTTCGGAACCCGGACCTGAACTTGATTTACGAAAGGCTGTTTCGTTCGAGAAAGAAAAGAAATACCCCGACGCCATCACCGAATATCGGAAAATCGTCAAGGATTATCCGCAGGCGCCCATTGCCGCTGATGCGCTTTTCGCGATCGCTCACCTCCATGCATTCTATGACAATCCGCAAAAGGATTACACGCAGGCCCTTGCTGATTTTGAGAACTTTGTCAATCATTATCCGAACCACGAAAAAGTCAATGATGCGAAGAACTGGGAGGCAGTTCTAAAATTGATGCTTGATGCCAAGAAAGAAAACAACCGGCTGCGCAAGAGTATTGAGCAGCTTGAAAAGGTCGACATCAGACATGAGGAGAATCGGAGGAGATAGAACCAGTCAATGGAAGGATTTCATTGCCGGGGAAATATACGGCTCCAGATCCGAACTTGTAGTGCTTCTCACTTTGCCGTCTTGCTCAACGAAATAAGTGCCACCGTACGGATCCAACGGAAGCTTATTAATAATATTTCGGTGCACCAGTTCGTCAACAGTCGGTGGTAATTTGCCAAATTTCTTTTTATACGAGGCTACCCCTTTTTCAAGAATAGCTATCGACCGCAGAGCCTGTATCCGGGTTTCATAGATCTTCTTGAGAGATTCCTCGTCAGTCCTTCTCACCGTTTCCTCCAAAAAGAAGATTGCAGTCTCGGTTTGGTTTTCTTTAAAAGCAAGACGTGCCGCAATACTTGCCAGCATTGGTTCGCCGCCTGGTCTGCGGGATGCCTCCATAAGAAAGGGGACAGCCTCAACATTTTTTTGTAAAAAAAAGAAATCATTGAAGCCGATAAAGAACGGCAGCATCCAGTCCCAGTTCCGGTAGCGGCTCCCTTTTTCCAGAAGATGATTCGTCTCCTCAGCCATATGAGCATCCCATGGGAGGAATGCATTTGCATAAAAATAGGGATCAAAGAAATATGGGTCTAGATCTGTTGCCGCATCAAGTGTTTTCAACCACCAGCGCCATTCCCATTCCTTGACCCTCGGTCTCTCTTTACGCTCTTGTGTTTCGCCAATAAAAGCCATGGAATTCAAAAAGAGCACATCAGATGCAAGGCCCTGGTATTCGAGTGCAGCTACTTTTAAAATCGGCGATGGGAGAATAAAAGCATGGTCATCGCCTTGAGGCAGTTTTTTCATTTCCTCAGATGCTTTCCCGAGGAACACCACATGGAGATATCCTGCTATTAACACCAATATTATCAGGAACAGCCTCCGCATCAAGGAAACTCCTTCTTCCGGAAGATAAGAGCCGCCAGTGTGATTGCAAGACAGATGTATACAACGCCGTACAATACGGTCCATACAACATAAGACGTTGCGACCGGCAGATCATGCGCCGCCTGGAGTTTAATATTAAAGAGTGAAAGATTAGGGAAGAGATAATATGCTGCCTGAACTAATTTCATAGTAACCGGTGAAACGGTAAAACCCAAAGCCTGAGGAGGAGACTCGATCAGTGCTTTAACTCCGCTGATGGACTGACCGATGATGTAAGTGATGATAGTCAGAACCAGGGTAATAAACGAAGTTGAAGTAAAAGAGGCAAAGAGAAAACTGACTGCCGAAAGTAGAATAAGCATGAGTGTCGTCAAGAAAACCGATAGAGCTATCATCGACCAGGAAAATCGTGTGAAGAATTCAGCATGCGTCATCTTGAGAATGAAAGTCGCTGCCATAGCCATCACGCTTAATGAGAGCGTTGTTACCGTAATGAGAAGAACCATTCCAAGGAACTTGCCCACGATATACTGCGGTCGCGAAACAGATCTGGCAAGAACGGTATAGATCGTCCGTTTGTCCAGGTCTTTTGCCATGAGATTTATACCGACGAAGAGGACGATAAGCAGGCCAGAGAACGATATAGTAGAGAGGGCCATGTCAACAGACACTTTGCCAACTTCCCTCGGAACCATTGTCGCAACAAGGGCCGTCGCGCCAAAAAGCAGGAGCGCAAAAAGGGTAATTCCATAGATAGCGCGGTTTCTAATTCCTTCCTTGAACGTGATGAACGCAATGGGCCACAGTGATGTCATGCAGCTACTCCTCCTTCCGCCGATGCAACTTCGCGTAAGAAAACATCCTCAAGATTCTTGTTTCCTTTAAGAATGTTTGTCAAAGAATCGACGAGCCTGAGTTTGCCTTTGATGATTATTCCAGCACGGTCACTAAACCGTTCTATATCATTCAGAATGTGAGAAGAGAAAAAAACCGTTTTCCCCTGCTGCTTCAGTTCTACCAATAGATCACCAACCATCTTACGACCGACCGGGTCAAGCCCGCTCATAGGTTCGTCGAGAATGATAACATCGGGATCATGAATGAGCGCCAGTGCCAAACCCGCCCGCTGAAGCATTCCTTTTGAGTATGTCCTGAGCGGTCTTCTCCTGGCATTGTCCAGATCGACTTTCTGAACAAGGAAATCAGACCGTTCTCTGATAGTGGACGGTGTCAAGCCGGCAGTTTTTCCACCGAACCAGAGCAGTTCGTCGGCAGTAAGATAATCATAGAAATAGGGGTTTTCCGGAAGATATCCGACCCGTTTGCGCGCTTCCGGGATCTGTACGTCTTTACCAGCGATTGTTGCTGTGCCGGTGTCGGGAAAAATGAGGTTCATGAGGATTTTGATGGTTGTTGATTTCCCCGCACCATTCGGGCCGAGAAAGCCGAAAACCTCTCCCTTTGGAATATCAAGATCGAGCCCTTCAAGCGCCATGATTCGCTTTCCTGTAATCCCCTCTTTAAAAACCTTTGAAATGCCTTTAATCGTGATCATGACAGAGAATCCACCTTTTTCACAGTATCAGTATGATGAGTGCACATGCAATGGCGGGACGATGATTTCATTTATGTAATTGTTTTGGAATATTATAGAATCTGAAAGATAGTGTGTCAAGAAAAAGGCTGGGTTTCCCCAGCCTTTTCGGAATGTCTGCATTATGGTAAAAAATTACAAGGTCGTCCAGACTAGCTGAGTACCAGCACCATTACCCGCGCATGCTCCTGCGCCCGCAACTCCAGGGAAAAAATCGGTAGCAAGCGCTGTCGAATCAGGACCTTGAGCAGCACCAACAAGTATGCCAACGGAAGGAACACCGTTTACCCAGTAAAGTGACGTGGTATCGGAATCCGCACCAAAGCATCTGTCACCGCTGTCATTTTTCGATATGAGCGTATATTGACCACCTGTAGCAGCAGTGGTATTGGCAACAAGTGACACCCCTTGTGAAACGCTCGGGTTAAAGAGTGTATTTGCAGTAGGGGCCTGCGCAGCAACTATTGTAAAAGCAGCGATTGATACCCCGTACCCACTACGCATCGCGATTCCAGCACCGGCCGTACCACCGGCAGGATAAACGCCTGCAGCAAGGGGACCGGAACCGGCAGTTGATGCATAAACCTGCCAGTCAGAAAAGAAGGCTTCTTCGGCGGTTCTTGCATTACGGACGTCCGCCGTAGCAGCGGCGTTGAAACCCCTGATACGATATGAAGAAAACTGCGGAATGGCGATTGCCGCCAGAATGGCGATGATTGCCACCACGATCAGGAGTTCGATAAGTGTAAAACCTTTGCTGTTTTTAATTTTCATTTGTTACCTCCCATAAAGTTAGTTGTGTTAGATATATGAAGATACTATATTACTCGCTACCGTTGTTTAAGGCTTTATATGGGATTCTCACCTCCTCTCATTAGCCTTAAGTTTTCTGATCTTTGTTGATGCACATCATATGCCATTTCTTAAAAGTCATATTATCAATAGCTTATATGTTATTCATTACGAAAACGCCATTATTTGTCATTGGACACTGACAAAAAATGGCACAAGATCCTTTCTTGACAAGTAAATTATCGAATGTTAGCATCAATTCAAACCTCTATGATAATAACAGCTACTAAATTAATGACTTGTAATTCCCATGCTAAGATAGTTTCCGATGGAGCCATATTGATAAATAAAGGAATTATACGTGCTGTTGGCGCATTACGCAACATCACGCAACAATTTCCTAATGAGAAGATCATTTACCTGCAAAATGCCTTTTTGATGCCGGGACTGGTCAATACGCACACCCATCTTGAACTTCCCACGCTAGACGATACAATACGGAGCAAGACGTTCCCGGAATGGGTTTTAAATCTCATTGCTGCCAAAAAAAAACTGGCCATCAAAGACTACACACTTGCTGTGCACAACAATATCAGCACGCTCATTCAAACAGGCACCACTATGGTTGGAGAAATCTGCACACATGGTATAAGTCCTGCCCTGCTCAAAAGGAGCGGTCTCAGAGCAGTGGTGTATTATGAAAAAATAAATATGGTGTCAGAAAAAGAGGGGCTGAAGCCGAAGAATTGCTTGCCTCGGAGAAGAGACTCGGTGCTTGTTCAATCCGGCCTTTCTCCTCATTCGCCCTATACGGTTTCAGAAACGGTATTGCGTAATATTCGGAAAGCAGCACAAAAGAGGAATACCCCATTGGCCATGCATATTGCAGAATCAAAAGATGAGATCAGATTGCTCCAACGAAAATCGAGCGGCCTCGAAAGGCTCTATCAATTCGCCCGTTGGAATCTTGATTGGGCCCCGAGGGGTTTTTCGTCTTTTGAATATTTGGACAGAATAGGGTTTCTCTCCCCAAACCTTCTGGCCGTACATGCAGTTCAGGTTACGGATAAGGACATCAGAATCATACAAAACAAGAAAGTGTCGATTGCGCACTGCCCGCGAAGCAATAAAGTAACTGGCGTGGGAAGAATGCCACTGAAACTGTTCCTGGATGCAGGGATTTCCGTTGGTCTCGGCACCGACAGTCTCGCCAGTTCCCCAAGTCTGAATATGTGGGACGAAATGCGCTACGCTTACCAAATTCACCGTCACGATGGGCTCACTCCGAAGGATATCATTTTACTCGCCACTTCGGGAGGTGCCCGGGCCCTGGGAATGGACAAACAGATCGGGTCCATTGTGCCCGGAATGAAATCAGATGTTATTGCCGTTGCTTTACC
>Ga0335081_10006126_pt1 | contig 19110 bp, 16 predicted proteins | sample Lox_Sample_35_FD_206713 | JGI IMG/M metagenome (GOLD analysis project Ga0335081, IMG submission 206713) | Soil microbial communities from Loxahatchee National Wildlife Refuge, Florida, United States - Lox_Sample_3.5 | ecosystem: Environmental > Terrestrial > Soil > Wetlands | place: USA...
GCGGATGTTGAGTTCTACATCGCCGATCGACAAGGTACCATGGTTGGCCGCATTGCAGCCATTGTCAATCATAATCACAACAAGGAACACGATGACAAGGTCGGATTTTTCGGATTCTTTGAATGTGTAAACGATCAGGCGGTCGCGAATGCGTTGTTTGACCGAACAAAGCAATTTCTGAAGACCAAGGGGATGAACGCGATGAGGGGGCCTGCGAATCCGTCGGTGAACGATGAATATGGGCTGCTCGTCGAAGGATACGACTTGAGTCCAACGCTGCTGATGACATACAATCCACCGTATTATGCGACCCTCATTGAGAAGTATGGATTCAAAAAGGCGAAGGACCTTTACGCATATCTTCTAAGCCAGGACACGGTCTATTCCGACAGGCTTGAGCGGGCAAACGCAATTGTGAAGAAGCGTCAGGGGTTGACGATTCGCACGATCGACATGAAGCACTTCAACGACGATGTTAACCGGGTGAAGGAAATCTACAACAAAGCCTGGGCAAAGAACTGGGGTGCAGTTCCCATGACTGATGAAGAAATCGATGCGATGGCGGTTGATTTGAAACCAATTATTGTTCCGGGGCTAGTCCTGTTTGCTGAAGCAGGCGGGAAAACAGTCGGATTTGCACTATCGCTCCCCGACATCAACATGGCCCTTAAGTATAACAAGAATGGTTCGCTGCTTCCGGGGCTGTTCCATCTCTATACGAAAAAGAAGAAGATCAATACAGTAAGAATCATTGTACTGGGAGTTCTGCCGGAGTGCCAAAGCACGGGTGCCGCTGGAGTATTGTTTTATGAGACCGCAGCGCGGGCCAAGGCTCTGGGTTATCAATTTGGAGAGGCGAGCTGGGTTCTGGAAGATAACGAAGCGATGAACCATTCTGCGGAAGTGATGAACGGTACGATAACCAAGAAGTACAGAATCTACGAGTACCCTCTTTAAGCGTTCTTGAATATTCACGTGCGAGGAAGTGCGCTCTATGCCTGTCAATAAAGTGAGCAAAATTTGGATGAACGGTAAACTCGTCGATTGGGATGATGCAAAGATCCACGTTCTTTCACACGTCGTGCACTATGGATCAAGTTGGTTCGAAGGTATTCGTTGCTACGAGACAAGAAAAGGATCAGCGATCTTTCGCCTGGAAGCGCATTTGCGACGGCTGTATGATTCGGCAAAGATCTATCGTTGCGAAATTCCCTACGGAAAGCAGGAGCTCGAACGCGCTATTAAGGAAACGATCAAGGCGAACAAGCTGAAAGCGTGCTACATTCGACCCATCGTCTACCGTGGCTACGGGGAAGTTGGTGTCAACCCGATCGGCTCGCCGACGGAAGTGTCGATTGCTGTGTGGGAATGGGGAAAATATCTCGGCGCTGAAGCACTTGAAAAAGGAATCGACGTGTGCGTCTCCTCCTGGCGAAGACCGGCGCCAGACACGCTCCCGACTGTGGCAAAATCCGGCGGGAACTATCTGGGATCGCAGCTGATCAAACTTGAGGCTCTGGCGGCAGGGTACGTCGAAGGAATAGCGCTGGATGCATTTGGAAATATCAGCGAAGGAAGCGGGGAAAACATATTTCTGGTGCGGGAAAACACCGTATTCACTCCCCCTCTTTCTGCGGCAATATTGCCCGGCGTTACCAGATCTTCTATTATCACAATTGCTAAAGAACGTGGCTATTCGGTGGTAGAAATGAATCTACCTCGAGAAATGCTCTTTACGGTTGAGGAGGCGTTCTTCACGGGAACTGCAGCCGAAATTACCCCCATTCGTTCGGTGGACAAGATAAAAATCGGTGAGGGAAAACCGGGCCAAGTAACACTTGAACTTCAGAAAGCTTTCTTTGATATTGTACTCAGTGGGGACGACAAATACGGTTGGTTGAACTTCATCAACTGACATTCAGTTACCGCTTCTAAGTCTGGGACTACGATCTATGGCCGTACCAAAAGTTGTCAGTGGCAATGCTCTCTGGAAGAACATTTTTTCGGAGCGGGTCGTGCGGGAAGGTTCGTTGGAACAGATCCTCAGCAAAGTGCCGGCATTTTCAGGTCTGTCCGCGAGGGAACTCAAAGAGGTTGCTGCAATTGTTCATAAGCGGGAATATCGTGCAGGTGAGCCTGTATTTGCCCAAGGAGATCCCGGACTTGGCATGTACATCATTCAGGAAGGAGAAGTCACCATTTCGATTAGCGGAAAAGAGGATGGTGATCGTGAGCTTGCAGTACTCACGGACGGTGATTTCTTTGGAGAACTTGCCCTCATCGATGAATCGCCGAGGTCGGCAAACGCCCGGTGTAAAACGGACTGTATCCTCATTGGATTCTTCAGACCCGACTTATTCGAATTAATCGAAAAGAAAAATCAACTTGGGATCAAGATCATTTTCAAACTGGCAGAGATCGTCTCCCATCGGTTGAGGACGACGGACAAAGAACTTTCCAAAGCAAGAAGTCAGCTTGAGCAACTTCAAGCAGAACGAGAGAAGGTCGCTAATGGCCAAAAAGCGAACATCCCCTAGCGCACGCAAACAATCCAAGAGAGCTCCAGCAGCTCCACTCACGCGCCTCGGCATCAAACGTATCTTGGTGCCGATTGACTTTTCTGAACATTCCAAGAATGCACTTAAGTACGCAATCCCGTACGCAGTCCAATTCAAAGCCCGCCTCGATTTGCTCTACGTCGTTGAACCCACGATCTATCCGGCAGATTTCAGCTTTGGCCAGGTTGGGTTCCCAAATATTGAAGAAGAACTGCGCAAAAGGGGGGACGAAGAACTGAATGCCCTCTTACGGAACGAAATCAAAGGTCGTGTTCCGGCACAAGCTGCCGTCCGAACGGGCAAGCCTTTCTATGAGATCTACGAATATGCCCGCGAAAACAATGTGGATCTCATCATCATTGCGACTCACGGTCATACGGGGGTCGAACACATCATTTTTGGCAGCACTGTGGAAAAAGTAGTGCGGAAGTCCCCGTGCCCGGTGCTGGTCGTCAGGAATTCCGAACAATAATTGCATACAAGATATGTCGGCTGTGTAGCCGTCTACCGGGCATCTGGGTAGACAGCGCGACATGGTCGTAATTAATGGAGAATGGGAATGAAAAAGGTACTGTGTGTCCTGATGCTCTTTGTTTCTCTATCATCGAACGGCATTTCACAAAATAGCGGGCCGGCTACCATCATCCCCGAAAAACCAACAATTGGGGACAAGATAAGCGTTGCGTATGCCCTGAACTCGGACTCTGCGACACTGAAAGGATCGAAGACGGTGACCCTTCAGGTTTTGTTTTTGAACGGTAAGGGATACCCGACACTCATTGAAATGCCTTTAAAAAAGACGCGGACGACGTGGAGCGGTTCATTTACGCTGACGCAAGAGGGCACAGAATTGCTCCTGTTTAAGTTTGTGTCCGGCGATAAGGTAGATGACAATGGGGGTGATGCTTGGGACCGATTGGTTTATGGACGAAATGGTAAGGAAGCGGAGGGAGCGCACCTCGGTCTCTCACGTGTTCTGTTGAGCGGCGAATACTTTGGCTTCAAGAAAACAAAAGACGTCGCCAAAGCCTTCGCTGAATTGAAGGTCGAGCGAGACCTTTACCCGGACAACATTGAAGCTGCTACATATTTCTGGACCCTCAGCATGCGTGTGAATCCCGGCGTGGAGACGAACGAGCACATACTGGGAGAACTCAATGGTCTGCTAGCAAAGCACAGCGAGGAGGAGACACTTGTTGCGTCGCTTGTGGGATTCTATGATCGCCTTGGTCACGATGCCTTGGCAGATTCATTGCGCAAATTATGGTTAGAAAAAGACCCTCAAGGAGCGATCGCAGAAAACGCAAGACTGGACTCAGTGCGTTCAGAAAAGGACGTGGCAAAAAAGGCAGAGATGCTTGAAACATTCCTCGCTGATTTTCCGCAAAGCGGCGAAAAGAAGAGGAACGTCGAAACCAATATGATCCTTTACTATGCCCAAGCCAAGAATTACGACAAAGTCAACAGCTTCCTGGCAAAGAGTGAATTTCCATCAGGAGCTTTGTACAACACGCTAGCTTGGGACATAATCGAACAAGGACAAAAGGGTCCGGATTTGGATAGAGCTCTTGCTTGGGCGAAACAAGGTATCGAAGCCATAGAATCAGGGAAGGAACGCAAACTTGCTTTCATGTCGGAGAGCGATTGGAAAAAAAATGAAGCATCCGGGCTCGGTATGACGTACGACACTTACGCGTATGGGCTATTCAAATCGGGCAGGTTGAAAGAGGCCGAAGCCGCTGGCGCGAATGCCGTGAGACTCACCAAAGGTGAGGAAACCGACATCGATGATCGGTATCTCGAGGCTTGTCTAGCGAATGACGACTTCAAGAAAGTCATGTCCGTGGCCCTGGGCCTTGCTCGGAAAGGCGTCCTGAGCGAAAAGTCCCTTGTCTATTACAAAACCGCATATACGAAGGTGAAAGGGTCCGACAAAGGTTTCAACGACCTCATCGCGGGGGCCAAGAAATCTGCCAATGAAGTTGAGCGGAAACGAATCCTTAAGAATCGAATCAATAAGCCGGCGATTGACTTTTCACTGAACAAGTTGGATGGCAGTATCGTGAATCTCAAGGATCTCCGTGGAAAAGTGGTTGTGGTGGATTTCTGGGCGACGTGGTGTGGACCCTGTCAAGCCTCATTCCCTTACCTGCAGAAGATCTACGAACAGTACAAGGACAATCCCAGTGTCGTCATTTTGGCGTTGGACACCTGGGAGAAGGTAAATGGACAGGAGCGTGAGGATCTGGTGAAGAAATTCATTGCAGAGAACAAGTATACATTTCCCGTAGTCTACGATGAAGGATTCGTAGAACAGTATGGAGTCGATGGAATTCCTACGAAGTTTGTGATCGATAAGAAGGGGAAAGTCCAATTCAAGAGCGAGGGATTTCTTGGCGGTGAGAAAATGATGAACGAATTGACAATCGAGATTGATCTTTTATTGGGCGACGATTTATATTCAATGAACTAGAGGCAGGGTTGCGATGTGCACGAAAATTCCGCCACGCCTTTGAGAGGCGGAGTTTTTTATTGGGTCCAACAGTCAGGAAGAAGGGTGACGATAGCCGCTCCTAGCTCGTCCTGGCAAGAACGAAATCGACGAATCCTGCGAGCGCATCCTTGGCGGGTGAGTCGACAAAACTCGTGAGGTTTTCCGTCGCTCGTTGACCGAATTCTGAAGCCTTCCTCATCGCATACTCAATACCACCATTCTCTTTGACAAAATCCAGAACCCAGTCAACCTCTTTGCGCTTAGCCCCATTTCTAATCAGTTTCAGGGCTTGACGAGATTCCCTTGATGTGGCGCGCTGTAGGGCGTAAATCAATGGGAGTGTGAGCTTCTTTTCCTTAATATCGATCCCCGTGGGTTTCCCGATGATGTGCTTGCGACCGAGGTAATCCAGTAGATCGTCCTGAATCTGAAACGCCATACCGACGTTCTCTCCATAAAGCCGCATCGATTCACGTTGATCCGAATTCTCCGTTGTGCTCGCTGCTCCAATTTCAGTACAGGTCGAAAACAGGGAAGCCGTTTTATCTCCAATAATCTGCAAGTACACGACTTCGTCGATATCGAGCTGACGGCTCTTTTGGATCTGCAGCAGTTCTCCCTCACTCATCCGCTTGACTGCATTGGAAGTTGAATGAAGGAAGAAATAGTCTTTGTTCTCGAGTGAAAGAAGGAGGCCGCGGGAGAGGAGGTAGTCACCCATCAGGACTGCGACTTTGTTCTTCCAGACGGCATTGATCGACGCCAATCCGCGCCTCGTATCGGAGTCGTCTACGACATCATCGTGTACAAGTGTTGCGGTGTGAAGAATTTCGACCAGCGTGGCGGCGCGATAACTGCTGTCATTGATTGTTCCGCATAGCTTGGCACTGAGGAGGACGAGGAGTGGACGGACCTTTTTCCCCTTTTGCCGGATGATGTAGCGGGCAATCAAGTCAATGAGACCGACTTTGGATCGCATTGCCTCTTTGAAAAACCGGTCGAATTCTCCGAGCTCATGTTCAATGGGCCTTCGAAGCTCAGTGAGCGACGCAGATCTGTTCAAGAGAACGTTCATGCGGAGCCCGCCTCAGCTTCTGGTTCTTTCCGCTGTGAAAAACGACAGACAAGGATGCTCACTTCATACAAGGCCATCATAGGGAGTGCCAGGATCAGCTGCGTCACTGGATCCGGCGTTGGCGTGACAATCGCCGCTATGAACAGGATGACGATGATAGCGTGGCGGCGGTAGTGGCGCATAAAGGAAGGTGTCAGAAAACCGAGTTTTGTCAGGAAATACGATATCATGGGCAGCTCGAATACCAATCCGGATCCCAGGATCAAAGCAAGCACGAAGCTGACATAGCGGTCGATGGCCACGTTCAGTTCGATAGTCTTAGTCCCGAAGGTGGAAAAGAACGTGAGGGCGGATGGAAGCAGGACAAAGTATCCAAACGCAACGCCTGCAAAGAAACAGAGCGTGGTGAAAAATACGATCCATCGGATATATCGCCGTTCCTTTGGAAGCAAGCCGGGCGCGACAAATTTCCAAAGCCAGTACAGAGTGTTCGGCATGCTCAGGATCAATCCACAGATCAGAGCGGCCTCCATGTAAAGAATGACGATTCCGTACGGTGTGAGGACCTGGACTTTCATACCCGTAGCGTGGACCGGACGAAGCAACACGTCCTGCACAATGTAATCCGCATAGATAGCGCAGATTATTGTCGCCAACACCAGGCCGACTAATGCCTTGATGACATCCCACCGAAGTTCCTCCAGATGGTCGAGGAATGACATTTCCGTTTCATCAGTGCCTGCGGCTGTGGCAGCGCGCTTGAGGATTTTTGTCAGGACAGATTGAAAAAATGCCATAAGGAAGAGCGCAGAAAGAGGGCGCCAGCAATCAATTTGAAATCAGGTCTGGATAGAGGGGAAACGAGGCGCATAAGTGCCTGACTTCATTGCTGACAGCTGTTAGGATATCCGTGCTGGTGCTGTGCACGATCACCCTGTCTATGAATTCGGCAATAGCGGCCATCTGAGGTTTCTTCATACCCCTGGTGGTTATCGCTGGAGTTCCGATACGAATGCCGCTGGTAATAAGAGGGGACTTATCATCGAATGGCACTGCGTTTTTGTTTACAGTGATTCCGGCGAGGTCGAGAGCCTCTTGGGCGTCCTTGCCAGTCACATTCTTGTTCCTGAGATCGATGAGCATCAGGTGGTTGTCGGTGCCGCCCGATATGACATTGTAACTGCGTTTGGTGAGCTCAGAAGCGAGCGCAGTGGCATTCTCGATCACCTGCTTGGAATAGGATTTGAACTCTGGCTTGAGGTTTTCTCCAAATGCGACAGCTTTTGCCGCAATCACATGCATCAAAGGACCGCCTTGGATGCCCGGTATTATGGTTGAATCAAGGAGTTCCGACATCATCTTGGTGCGTCCGGATTTCGGTGCGACGAGGCCAAAAGGGTTTTCGAAGTCTTTGCCCATGAGGATCAGTCCTCCACGCGGTCCCCGAAGAGTCTTATGGGTCGTGGAGGTGACGACGTGACAATGGGGAAGAGGGTCGTTCAAGAGCTTGCTCGCTATGAGCCCTGCGGGATGAGCGATGTCTGCAAAGAGAAATGCTCCCACCTTGTCTGCAATCACCCGAAACGCCTTGTAATCGATGTTGCGCGAGTACGCACTTGCACCGACCGTGATCATTTTTGGACGTTCCTTTGTCGTCACTGACTCAACTTCATCGTAATCGATGAATCCAGTCTCTTTTGACACACCGTATGATACAAAGTTATAGAGTTGACCGGAGAAATTAACGGGAGAGCCGTGCGTGAGGTGGCCGCCGTGAGAAAGGTTCATGCCGAGGACTTTGGCTCCCGGCTTCAAGAATGTGAAGTAGACTCCCATGTTTGCTTGCGAGCCTGAATGAGGTTGCACGTTCGCATATTCTGCGCCGAACAGCAATTTCACCCTGTCGCGGGCGAGGTTCTCAGCCACGTCCACAAACTCACATCCGCCGTAGTACCGTTTGCCAGGGTAACCTTCGGCATATTTGTTGGTCAGGACGCTCCCCAGCGCTTCCAGCACTGCCCGGCTTACGAAATTCTCAGACGCTATCAACTCGAGCTTGGTATTCTGTCGGTTGATTTCGTGTTGAATCGCTGAGAAGACTTCCGGATCGTTCTGTTTCAAAGTGTTCATAATAGTTACTCGCAAGGAATTGGGGCAGCAACGAAGGGGTGACTAAAGACCTGTAATATCACGGATCTTGTTGACCCGTCTCTCATGACGTCCGCCTTCGAATGAAGTGGATAGAAACGTCTTCACAATGTCGACTGCAGTTTCCCAGCCGGTGACACGTTCGCCGAGGGCAAGGACATTTGCATCATTGTGCTGGCGTGATAGTCGGGCTGCAGTCGTTGATTCGCACGCCGCAGCACGTATACCTTTATGCTTGTTTGCGATGATGGACATGCCGATCCCCGTTCCACAAATCAAAATACCGCGGTCACAGTCGCCCTTGCCGATAGCCACAGATGCGAGATGTGCCCAATCAGGATAATCGGTCGATTCCGATGTGAAGGTTCCGAAATCCTTGTAGGGAATGTTAAGGAGATCGAGCAGTTGTTTGATGTTTTCTTTGTATTCGAATCCAGCGTGGTCACTTGCTAGTGCAACCATAGATTACTAATCCTCCTGGAGCCTGACAAACCACAGCTCGCTTGCGCTAATGGATGCCGTGATGCGGAAAATAGTGTCCTTCTGCAGGCCATTGTCGGTTGTCCCGTTGACCCCCGCCTGAAAGCCCAGGTCCAAATAGCTTTCTGGGCCAATGGGCAAACCGATGCCGGCTGTGAAAAACATACCGTCGATCGCTTGATTACCTATCTGAAGATAGCTTGAGCTGTAGTAGAAGCCCGCACGATAAATCAAGTGACTCATATACGAGACGGCATCCTTGCTTGGCAAGACTTCGAGACCCACACTGACACGCGTGCTGTTGCGAAGTCGGACGATCATACCGGTTACGTCGTCGACAACTGGTGGCGAGCCCAGGAATTTTGTGCTGCTCCAATCTTGGGATGCAAAATCTGCGCCGACTACATATCTGTCCGAGAATTTGTAGGATGCTCCGAGTGCCACAAAGGCGGGAATATCCGCCGTGCCGTAACGGGTGGATATCGTATCATATTGACTGGACGTAAGAGTGAAGCGTTCTTCACGAAGGTCAAGGCTCGCGGGAGTTTCAAGAATGGCTCCGAGGACCAGCGGTTTGAGCAGAGACGAATTGAAAAGATCGCCGATTCCTTCGTAATTGACTCCAAGAGTGTATGTGAGGCCCGAATAATGGTCGCTGAAGGTGAGTTCGCTGTTACTGTAGGTATTGTCGGTGAAGGCCAAATCTGTCGTCTGTGACACCGTCCCCGCGAGGTAATCGATCTTGACTCCGACGTGAAGGCTTTTCGTTATCGATAACGAAGAACCGACATCGAATCGCGAGATCCCCCCGCTGCCATAGAATTGTTCGTTTGAAGTTATTCCGAGTTGTGAATCGTCTCGCTCGATTGCATACCTGGCGGAGCTGTAGGGCGTCAATTCACCGATGAGTACAATGCCATAGTCTCTTGCGACTGGGATGGCGACAGCGAGCCCTCCAAAATCACCTTTGGCGTAACGCGCGGAACCTGAGGGATCCGTTGACGAATAATTCGAGTATTCGAATGTCCCTGAAAACCGGGTGCTGGTGATGCTTGCGAGTCCAGCGGGATTAAGCCGGTTGATAAAGCCGTCTCCTATAAGTCCTGCGCCGACTCCTCCCATCGCATAAGATCTGCTTCCCGCGAAATAGTAAAGATCGCCTATCCCATATCGTGAATAAACAGGCCCTCCCGCGTAAGCAAATGAAGTAAGGATAACGCATATGATGGATAACTGTGTCAGATTCCTTTGTAGCATACGTGGGTTGTGTGTCATGGTAGAATGTACGTAACGATCAACCTCGGTCTCACATCGGCTGGCGAACGTGTCCCGTAAAGAGCGTAACGGTCCAACGAATTTGTTTCACGCAGTCCGGCAAACTGCAATCGCTGCAAGGTATCGCCTTTTGCCCACGAACGGACATAATCCGCAACTGCAAACCAATACACTGTGCTGCTACCTACAGTGACTGTCTGGCTCTCGACAGGTTGTGCTACAATGGTGCTGTCTGGGTTTACAAAGTACGAATAAAGCGTATCTGTTAGGTTTGAACTTGTAATTGGATGTGTAACATTGGGGGTAAGCTCGAGTTGCGCTTTAACAATGAGTGCAGCTTTCGGGAGAGTATCGAGATTGAAATCCAGTTGAGCTCGATACGCAACGCCGGACTGAACGTACATGGACTGCGGATCTGGAGACACTAAGTCCGAAAGAGCTATATTCGCGAAGAAATGGGACTCGCCGGTAATGTAAGTTATCGTGTCCTGGGTGCCGTTTGCGATACAGTCGACAACGAGCGCCGGTGCATACGAAGTTGAATCATTCGCAAATGAAGCAAATCCTTTTATGGTGTTCACATTGGTTGCGATGAGAACGACCCCATAGTTGGTTAATGTACCTGGGATTGTAAACCAGTTGTGAACAATCCCGGTGTCAATGAGGCATTCTATGGTGCTTGTATCGTTCACAATGGTGGGAGGGAATGTCAGGATAGGATTGGCGAAGTAGTAGTCACTGGGCCTCATGATAAGGGAATCATAAGTGGCCGAATCTGTGAGTGCTGCTGCCTGATATCCTTGGAAGGCCAAGGGCGCTGGATCATCGCCAAAATGATAAACGGCGCGGAGTACTATTTTCGCATCAATAATTGACACGGTGTCAAGCTTGCCTGCTGGAAGTCCCGTAAATGTCACGACGGAGATAGCATTGTATCCCGGATATTTCCCGACGAGAAGCTGGTCGGATCCGTCGGTATTGATTGGCGTGGCTATCGTGGAAGAAATTGCGGCACTGAGCGTGTCGATTCTTAGTTTTGAAAAATCGCCCTGGCGCAACAAACTCACTCCTACCGCAGTCGGGTTTTCTTCACAACTCTGTGTCGACAGCATCATCCCTGCGGCGCAAACAACGAGTAACCAGTTAAGCTTCAAACGCGACAATCCTTTCCTGAATCTCCAGGAATCACGCGGCCGGGATTTCCTGATAGTTCAACATCCTTTAAATGCAACGCCATGCCGCATAAGCTTCTTCGACAACATAATCGACTCACGCGTTGGCTACACATTCGTTTTGAGCAATCGTGCCGTAACAGGTTGAGACGAGCAATATCGTGCAACCTGCTTTTTACCACCATGAAGTCCGGGCACCGATCTCCAACGACTCAAGACATCATGAAGAGGCGTTCCAGTCTGACGCCATGTCTACTGTCTCAGCAAATCCTTGTAAAGACTGATGTATTTGCTTGCCGAATGTTCCCACGAGAAATCCTTCGTCATCCCGTTCCGCATCAGTTTCTTCCATTCATCAGGCTGATGGAAAACCTTGGTGGCACGCAGAATAGCCTTAAGAAGTTCCTTGGAATCGTATTTCTCAAACTTGAATCCGGTCCCTTTTCCACCCCCAGCATAGTCTTCGACGGTGTCATCAAGGCCTCCGGTTGACCTCACAACCGGTATCGTTCCGTAGCGCATACTATACATTTGATTGAGACCACAGGGCTCATATTTAGACGGCATAAGGAACAAATCGGACCCAGCTTCGATAAGATGGGCTAATTCTTCATCGTAGCCAAACGCAATTCCCATCTGCTTTGGAAATCTCTTCTGGAATTTCTCGAATTCGCGCTCCAACTCAGGGTCTCCCGATCCGAGCAAGACAAATTGGACCCTCTGTTTCATGAGGTCTTCGAGACAATCAAGAACAAGGTCGAATCCTTTTTGTTCGACGAGTCGGCTGATGGCCCCGATCACCGGGATTGATTCATCAAACAAAAGGCCGAGTTTCGTGACAAGGGCACGTTTGTTTTCAATCTTGGCATCGATAGACTTCATGTCATACTTGCGGTAGATGTAGGGGTCTGAAAGAGGATTCCAGATGGAATAGTCGATACCGTTAAGAATCCCCCTCAGGTCCTTTTTACGGGTTTGCAAGACTCCGTGGAGTCCTGCACCATATTCATCGGAATTGCAGATCTCGTGCGCGTATTTCTCGCTCACCGTGGTAATAGTGTCCGCATGAATCAAGCCGGCCTTCAATAAATTGAACTTCCCATACGCCTCCACCGAGTCAGACCGAAAAGTGTCTTTGGGCAGTTTCGACTTCTCGAACGACTCAAAAGGAAATGCCCCTTGGTAGGCCATATTATGTATGGTGAATATGGTTCTGACGTTTTTGAGGAGCGGATCGTCTGGATAGACGGTCTTTAAATAAGCGGGAATGAGGCCTGTCTGCCAGTCATTGCAGTGAATGATGTCAGGTTGCCAGCCAAGCCTCTTGAGCGTCTCCAACACGCCTCGACAGAAGAAAATAAACCTCTCATCGTTGTCCTTATAGTCCTTCTTGCTGGTAGGACTCTGGTACACACCGTCCCGGCCATAATACTTGTCATTGTCTAAAAAGTATACCTGGACCTTTTCCTTCAGGTTACTGATGAATGAAGATTTCACGTTTCCGAGAGGACTCTCATTTCCCACGGGAATCGGGATGTCTTTTAACCTTATGATGTCGTGGAGCTTGAACTTCCTTTCGCTGATGAATCTGTAGCGTGGCATCATTATTCGGATCTCGTGTCCCTGCTCCTTGATCGCTTTTGGAAGAGCGCTGGAGACATCTGCTAGTCCCCCGGTCTTGGCGAATGGGTCTACCTCGCTGGATACAAACAGAATGTTGATAGGCTTCGACATCGTTCTCTGGCGGAAAAAATTAGCAAATCCTATAAAAAATACGCAAAAATTGGTACAACAGCAAAGGAAAAAGGCTCGCCAGCAATCTTAAAGGCCGGATTGATTCTCTACGGTCTTCTTGTATGGTTTTCAAACGAAGAAAAGAATTGCAACTCCACCGACCGCTATGATTGCGCCGGCGTAAGCTCGCCAACTAAGAATTTCATTATAGATCACTTTCACCAAGGGCAGCATGATGATTGGGACTATCGCCATAATGGTCGCCGCAACCGCGACTTTTGTATGGGCAATGGCAAGGAGACTGAACGTGATCCCAAGATACGGTCCCAGGATTGCGCCAAGGAACGTTAAGCCGAAAGCTTTCCTGTGGGAGAGGTAGATGCGCCACGGCGCAGCATAATGTCCTGTCAACCGGGCAATTGGGATCAGGAGAATAAGCGCGGAAGCGATTCTGACAAATGTTGCTGCGAGTCCATTGATTGAACCTTCGTTGAACGCAAGTTTTGCCGTGATGAGTCCTCCACCTTGTCCGCAGGCGCCAAGGAATGCAAAGAGTATTCCCCGACCGGTGATTTTCCTAAACTTAGATGTGATTTCCTGCCGTGCGGTCACGACCAGTGCAATGCCGCCGAGAGTCACTGCCATACCGATAACAGAACTTAAGGAAAGGGATTCGTGCAGGAAAATGTAGGCCAGGATTGCTGCAATGGCAGGAGCCGAGGACATCACAAGAGAACTTATTCGTGGACCATTATACTCATAGGATTTGAAGAGGAAGGAATCTCCAAAAACAAGGCCGAGAATCCCGCTGAAGAATAGGTCAATGAACTGTGATTTCGAGAGGTCGACGGGGATGGCGAAAATCAAAAGGGTGGCAACCAGGAGGGAAGCAGCAAGGATCAGCCTCGTGACATTCACCTTCACGGAGCCGACCCGTAAAGAGGCTTCAGCGAATGAGATTGAACTCCCCGACCAGCAGAATGCAGTGGCGAGAGCACATAGTTCACCAATCAATGCTATGTTCCCTCGGTCCCGGAGAAGATAGATTGAAGGTTCAACGAAGTCGATTTTGTCCGACTGGCAAGGGAGACGTATCGTCGGGCGAGCGAGTCCTTGCCTGCTCCCAGCACCGTGCTTACGAGGCCCAGCGCTTCCGCATACTCGGTCGCCGGCAGGTGTTTGAGAATGTTCATCCAAATGGACTCTTCCAAAACATTGAAAGCGGTTTGAACTTCCGAAAGGTCGAACCCAGCCGAAAACCGCTCGTTCGCTATCGTCTCAGCGTGTGCAATCATTGGGCCGAGGTTCCGCTCTTTGATTGCCCGGACGGTAAGCACAAACAGCGCTTTAAGCCGCTGCTGGATATGCTCGTCACCGGCTTTTTCATAGCTTTTGAGCTGGGATCGCTTCACGGCCTCAAAGGAAGACGTGAGGATTTCATTGTGCTGATCTTGCAACAATTCAATGATGGTCATAGTCATTCACTGGTTTGCTTGCGAATTGCCAATTTGTTGCTTTCAAAGTAAATATATGAAGGAGTCTTTGAGATTTCAATGCAGGAACATTTCCATTTCTGATAAACACGAATCGACTGTTTGGTATAAGCAATACCCGGGAAGAACATTCAAAGGAGTTTATCGCTGTCATTGAACGATCATCCTGGCGAGAAGCTCAACGTCTGGATCAAACTTAATATCTGACGGTTTCTTAGCGAAAACGTGCTTCAGTTTGAATTCGTTCGTTTCAGTTGCCTGTACCAACACTCGCTCATAGAATCGCTTGCCGTCGGCTGCGATCGATTCGACGGTAAGGAAAAACCGATACGGCGGAAACGGTCCCATTTGTCGAACGGTGAGTTCGACGCGCCTTGACAGATCATCGTAAGACCAATCTGTCGACAGAGTGGCGAATCCTGGCCGGCGTAGCCATTCGTCGAAAAACCATCGCAGGTTATGTTGTGCCGTCGCTTCGAATTCCCTCTCGAGATCGTCGGTAACCACAGTCGAATTTCGGTAATGCTTATAATACGAACGCAGGGAGGTGAAAAATGTCGAATCGCCTAACATAGAGTGAAGCATGCGCAGAACCCAAGCCCCCTTCTGATAGCTATTGACGTCAAGAAGAGCCGTGAGATTGGTCTGCAAACTATCGATCACGGGCCGCTCCGATACTACGGTTGACTGAAACACCTCGGCGCGAGTTCGCTCCAACTCCGCCCGAAATGCAGAATCACCGAATTCGTGTTTCGTCCAAAGCTCTTCAAAATATGTCGCAAACCCCTCCGAAAGCCAAAGTTGCGCCCACTTTTTTTCAGTCACTGCGTCGCCAAACCATTGGTGAGCCGTTTCGTGGGCAATGATTTCTGGCTCCATAGTGCGCGATGAGATTCCCTCACTGGCATAGAATATTGCACTTGCGTTTTCCATCCCTCCGTACTGTGTCGAACTCTGTACGTGATCAAGTTTCTCGTAGGGGAATTGTCCGATGAGCCCTGAGAAATACGATACGATGTTGTTCGCATACTTGAATGGACCTGGAAGGTAACCTGACAATTCAGGCTCCACATAGACGGACTGTTGAACGTCGCAGTTCGACGATTCGCCTTGAACCTGCGACGGACACAGGTCGAATTTCGCCATGGGCGCTGCCGCAATGACCATGAGATATGTCGAAATTGGCTGCGACTCTTTCCAGACGGTTAGGGCATACTGGTCTCGGTATCCCTCGTGAACGAGTGTGCGCTCTACGAACGCTCCATTGGCCACAACCTGTCTATCGGCAGGGGCGATAACGCGCCATTCTACCATCGCTTTGTCGTCCGGACGATCCCTGCAGGGGAGCCAGAATCTGGCTCGTTCCGGCCAGTTGTCCCCAAAAGCTGTCCAGCGTCCCTTGTTGTCACGGCCAATCATCAATCCGTCGCTGACAAGGCCACCATAATCGATTCGCAATGTCAGAGTATCACAAGTATCATTGTTTTGGTAGGCGAGAGGCACGTTGATCGTGAGGCTGTCGCGTACAAAACTGCTTCGTGCACCATCAACTTGGACGGAATCGACGTTGAGGCCAACCAGATCGAGCCGTACGCCGTCAACCGCTCCAATTCGCCGCAAAGAAACTAACGCCGTGCCTCTTATTGAGCGACCGGTGTCGGGAAGAACAATGGTAAAAACATAATGGAGCACATCGACATTTCCGATTGCTGCATTTTGTGGTTGGGCCTGTGCGCCGAACCGGAACAGAAGGTGGGTCACAATGATGCCGACGATCGCACGAGTCTTCATTGTCCTTGTGGCTAAGTTCAAATCGTTCAGAGTTTAACAAAAGTAAGACAATTTTGGATGCCAATAAAGAATTTCAGATATTGATACCAGATGTCACATTGAACACGTTCGGCTCTGTCGGGATTTGAAACACTCAATTTTGCTTTGGATCGTCGCTTTCCTGTTGACTGTAGTCGCAGCCTATGTTCAGCGAGTCACGGGGCCAACATACCCGCTCAGCGGTGTAGTTCATTTTAATGAAGTAACTGTTGAGTACTCGTTGCCAAGGAGTCACGGCGGTACATCCGACGCGTCGATCGAGATCGCGACGGACGATCCCGCCGTTCGCGGGTTCGTGGAATGGAAACGATTCAAAACTGACGATGGTTGGGAACGAACCTCATTGTCCCGTAAGAACGGGATGTTGGTTGCAGAGCTGCCGCTCCAACCTATGGCGGCGAAGGTTCAATACAGAGTGGCTCTCTTTCGCGGAAATGAGGTCGCTGTAATCCCGGTGGAGGACGCTCTGGTAATGAGGTTCAAAGGAAGTGTTCCTCTCCCAATCCTGATTCCACATATCCTCTCGATGTTTGCGGCGATGTTGCTTGCAGCCCGTGCTGGTCTTGAGTATTTCAGCAAAGAATTGAACTTAAAAGCGCTCACATATTGGACCATAGGACTTCTCGTTCTCGGTGGATTCGTCTTGGGCCCAATCGTTCAACGCTATGCTTTTGGTACCTGGTGGACCGGATGGCCTCTCGGGTCAGACTTGACTGACAACAAGACGGGAGTTGCCCTGCTCGTGTGGATTGCTGTTGCTCTCACAATACGAAAAGTGCAAAAACCGCAATCGTGGGCACTCGCTGCCGCCGTGATTACGTTCGTAGTTTTCTTAATCCCTCATAGTCTCTTTGGTTCAGAGCTCGACTACAAGACTCTGAAGCGACAATATACGAAACCCGATACAATCCTCGTTCGATAAATGCTCCGTTCCAGAATTCAACGTTGCCAAGAGTTGATTTGTTCGTTATATTCAATCACTCCAAATGCCGAAGTGGCGGAATTGGTAGACGCGCTGGACTCAAAATCCAGTAAGGCTTAACCCCTTGTGAGGGTTCGAGTCCCTCCTTCGGCACCATCTACCTCAGGATTGGTATTCCAGTCTTGAGGTATTTCGTTTCTTACATGCAAACTCACGAATGAAAGAAATCGCGAAGCAACTTGAGAGAAGAACAACGGCAGAAAAATGCATTTCGTGCATAGAATCCTGACGTTGGAGTGGGAGAAAATATGGCAAAAAATGAAAAGGCAATCTTAGGGGCAGGGTGTTTCTGGTGCACGGAAGCAGTGTTTGAACGGATCGACGGTGTTGTTTCTGTTGTACCAGGATATGCAGGCGGTACCAAGTCAAATCCCAGTTACGAAGAGGTTTGCACGGGGAACACTGGTCATGCAGAGGTGGCGGAAATCACGTTTGATGCGTCCACGATTAGTTATCAGAAAATTCTTGAAATGTTCTGGATTTGCCACGATCCCACCACCTTGAATCGGCAAGGGGCAGACGCAGGCACACAATACCGGTCGGTGATATTCTTTCTTGATGAATCTCAACGGACGACGGCGGAACAGTCAAAAAAAGCCGCACAGCAAATGTTCCGGGATCCGATAGTCACCGAGATTGCACCCATCGCAAATTTTTACAGGGCCGAAGATTATCACCACAAGTACTTCGACAACAATTCCAACGCGCCGTACTGCCGCGTCGTCATCAAGCCGAAACTGGAAAAGCTCAAATTGATTTAGGACCTCACTTCCTTCCGCTACCCGACCGTTGGAAAGACATGACCTCCTGGTTCGTGATGTTTAAACCATCCTTCGATTGCAGCAACGATTGAGCGGCCCAAAGAAAGCAGTTCTGCGATCGACCGGAGCAGTGATCGTCGGAACAACCGGTCACAATGCGGGAAACGAGTGAGAGTGCTCGGGCCGCCGAACGAGACGGTCCGCATCGCCTGGGCCGTCTTGATTTTTGAAACATACCCCGGTACATTCCTCCAAGCAGAGTGCAACTGCAATCCGCTCATTCCAAACAACGCAAAGGTTGCTTGATGGTCTCATGATACTGCGTTTGCTTCCGCCGGATTTGACAAATCCTTCATGAACGACATCAAGCATCATTGCCAAATATTGTTGCTTTTGCTTTTCCTCCCAGGCTCACTCAGGGCACGTCAGGAGCAGCCTCGATCCACCCAGAACAATTCGTTCGAAAGAACGGTCGATATCCCGCTCGCACGTGAGGATAGCGTGTTTCAATTGCCGAGAGGCTATATCGTTCAGAACAGTGAAAGAATCTGGGTCGATTCATTAGTTCTGCTCGCAAGGGACATAGATTACGACATCAACTACGATCGGGGCGTTGTGTCGTTGCGCAAAAGCCGGCTCGTGCGGTTCTTTTCGGACTCCACACACCATCGTCTCGTTATTCAGTTTGTTCCTCTCCCGTTCACATTTGAGAAGGAGTATGCGCTCAGGGAATTGGTTGTCAAGTACGATTCCAGCGGCGCGAGACGTGTTGTCGTTGCCGAATCCGGACTTCGTTTTGAGCCGGACGAAATTTTCGGGAAGGGCTTTCAAAAGAGCGGAACGCTCATGCGGGGATTCACGATTGGATCAAACCAGGATCTCACGCTGAATTCGGGTTTCAGAATGCAGCTGAATGGTGCACTTTCGAGGGATATCAATGTCACGGCAGCTCTCACAGATGAGAATTCCCCGATTCAACCGGAAGGAACGACACAGACGCTACGGGAAATTGATAAGGTATTCGTCAATCTCCAAAGCAAACATCTCGGCGCTACACTTGGCGATTTCAATCTTGATGTCGGTGAAAATCAGGGGGGGGAGTTCGGAC
>Ga0335081_10006128_pt1 | contig 19108 bp, 13 predicted proteins | sample Lox_Sample_35_FD_206713 | JGI IMG/M metagenome (GOLD analysis project Ga0335081, IMG submission 206713) | Soil microbial communities from Loxahatchee National Wildlife Refuge, Florida, United States - Lox_Sample_3.5 | ecosystem: Environmental > Terrestrial > Soil > Wetlands | place: USA...
ACGGCGGTAGTAGTGATTGAGAAGGTTGCGGTCGTAGCTCCTGCCGCCACGGTGACGGTCGACGGAACTACTGCTGATCCATTGTCACTGGCCAAGCTTATCTGGGCACCGGGTACCGTGGCCGGGTAAGTGAGAGTCACGGTTCCCGTGGAGCCGTTCCCCCCCACGACGCTCGTGGGGTTCACGGTTACCGATGACAAACTTGCTGCCGGCGTAACCGTGAGGGTTGCTTGAACTGTGGCCTTACTCGGGTCCGTAGCGGAGATGTGGGCCGTCGTCGAGGCGGTAACAGTTGTGGTGTTGATGGTAAAGGTGCCGCTGGTCAGCCCGCTGGCAATGGTGATGCCGGTAGGATTCGGAGTCGCAGCGGCGTTGTCGCTGGCAAGGGTGATCGCCAGGCCCGAGCTGGGCGCAGGCGCATTCAGCGTGACGGTGCCGATTGACGCGTTGCCTCCGGTGACGGAAGTCGGATTGAGCGTCACCGAAGAAACGTCAACTGTGGTCGCTGCGGGCGAGAACACCACGTCTACCCAGTAGTTGGCGGACTCCCACGCCTGGGTGGGGAATGCGTTGCTGTTGCTGTAAAGGTAAAGGCCATTGATGCCGGGGTTCCCGTCCTGCGTCGCTTCCAGCGGCGGGTTGTTATAGACCGAAGTAAAGAAGTTATCGTCTTCGGAGTAGTGGCCAGCGGGCACGAGGTAGCTGGCGACGTAGGGAGTGTTGGCGGTAATCGCCACGGGACTAGTGAAGGTAACGGTTTGCCATCCCGAGGCGGTTTCACCGGTAAAGGTGGCGGAGGCCAGCAGGCTGCCGCTGTTGGACCAGAGACTGCCGACGTGCGTGCCGGTATTGGATGCGCTCTTATAGAAGCGTATCCCGGTGATCGATCCGGCGACACTGGACTCGAACCTCACGCCCAGGTTGACGGACGAGTCGGGCCCACCGTCCGGAGTTGCGGGTACGGCACTGCCGAAAATAGTGCAGGGGCAAGTCTGGGTGCCCGAGCCCACGGTCACAGTGACTCCGGCGGAGGGATTTTCCAGGTTGCCGCTGTCGTCCACGGCGCGGCTGCGGATGGTAGTGGTAACGTTGCCCGCGGTTGTCCACGTGTAAGTCCAAGTGGCGCGTCCTGTGGCGGGATGCCAGGTAGTGCCGCCGTCAGTGGACACTTCCACACCCGCGACCTGTCCGCCTCCGGTATCGGCGGCGGTGCCCGAGATAGTCACTTTGGCGCCGGAAGCGACGGTCGCACCCTGCGCCGGCGAGGTGATGGTCGAGTTGGGGGGGATAGTGTCTGTGGAAGCTGTGGCCAGGGTCAGACCCGACTGCAACGACACCGGCTGGATGCCCATGTCCGCGAACAGGTTTACCGTCGCCTGCTGCATCGGGACGTTAGTGCTCGAGCCCTCACCGGTGTCGTCGTGATGGTTGTCCAATCCCCAGGACCACCGGTACGTTCCGGTGGAGAACACGATGGCGCCGCTGGGATGGCGGTACATGACCACCTTATTTATGGCGGTGCCGGAGCCGTAGGTGACGCCATAGTCGAGCAGGTAATTGCTGGAATCGGTAACGGAGGTGGAGGTAAGCTCGAACAGGCCGGCGGGCCGGAAGCCATTGTCCTCGTCGTCGTCAAACTCAGCCCCGATCGTCCCCGGGGCCAGATTGGTGGTGCCCGAGGCATTGGCCACCGTGGTATTGCGCCAGAAGCGCATCTTGCCATCGGCTGACGGCACCTGCATGGTTACGTCTTGTCCGCCGTTCATGCGGAAGATGTTGCCCTTGACCGCGTTCTCCGGAAGCCCAGCATCGGCGGGCGGACTGTTGCGCGGGTCGCGCCAAGTGCCGGTCCAAGTCCAGTTGGGAGAGCTATCCAGCGGATCGGTCACGTCGCCATTGGTTTCTTTATAGCAAACCAGGGTGCGGTAGGGCGTATTCGTGCCGTCGGTACTGTTCTCCCAGCGCGTCTTCCAGAACATGGTGTTGCCGCTGAAGAAGGCGAGGTTTACGCCGGCGTTGCGCGCCGCCTCGATGTTCGCCCGCTGATTGGCAGACCAGTACTCGTCGTGTCCGTTGGACATCCACAGTTTGTGATTGAGGATCAAGCTGCCGTTGCGGTCGGTATCAGTATCGGTGAAGTAGGTAACGTCGTAGCCATTGGCTTCGAGCCAGCGGACCATCGGATACTCATTGCTGAAAACGAAGGTATCCATCTCTTGCTCGAAGTCGCGGGTGGTAAAGGGCCGGTTGTAGCTCACCTTGTAAGACCTGCAGGTAAGGTCCCAGCCGCCACAGCCATAGAGGTTTTGCCCTCCGTACGGGTTATAGGCCTGCCAGCTGGTATCGGAAGCTTGGAACAGGATGTTGGAGTGACTGGCGTCGTTACGCACGATAAAAAGGATGAGACTGGCACCACCGGTATCGTTGCGGGTGGCGCGGGCGAAGTAAATCCCCGAAACTGCCGTGGTGGGCACCGCCCACGAGGCCGACACCTTCCAATTACCGCAGTCATAGAGTCCGGTACTGGAGTTGGTGAGGCAATTCGGCTGGCTTTGCGGAGTGCCTTGGATCGTGGTCACCAAGCGCGCGCCGTTCCCCTGGTAGTACCCCATACGATAGATGTCCAGATGAAAGCTGGTGGCCGGGGTATTGACCTTGAAATTAATCGTCTGACCTACATTGACGCTGATATTGTCGGCGAACCCCTGAATGGTGGAATCGCCCGTCCCGGTCGAGGGCGGTGTTCCCACGTCCCAGGTGCTCTGAGGCGTACCCGTGAGGCAGTTCTCCGCCTCGATGGCGTTGCCGGGTGCGCTGCAAGACGCCCAGGCTGGAGCACTGAAGATCAATGCACACGCGAGAAACAAAAGGGCGGTAGAAAAGATGGCGCGCTTACACATGGTAAAGCTCCTTGGTGACCGACATCGGCCACGTCTTCATTCGGCGGGAGCGCTCAGCTCCCTCCAGCCGGCTTCCTCATTGCTGCCCGCCGGCTGCTTGCGATCCTTCGACGAAGTGCCAATCTTCTGCGGCTTTGGTTTCCCATTCGCCGCTCCTGCGCTTAAGGCGCGGGGAGAACCTCCACGATGCTCAAGTTGTAGCGGTCGCCGGTGGGCGCCGTATCGTTGATGGTGACCACCGTGCCCGCCGCCGGGGTGGGAGCACTCTGACTCTGCACCCAGTAGGTGTCGCCGACGGTCGCCAGGTATTGGTGCACCAGAGTCTGACCGGCTGGGACCGTGCGCGCGGTGGCGTTATCCCAGTCGTTGCCCACACCGAAGACCCAGGAATTGGCCTGAGTCGTGGTCAGGCTGGCGGTGGGCGCACCGGAGGCGCCGTTGCCGCTGGCTGAAGCTCCGACGGAGCCGGAACCGCTGGTACCGCTGGTATTCGCGCCGGTGAAGGTGACCACGGTGATCGAAGCGGCGACGCTGCTCGACAGAGTTGCGGTAACGGTGGCATTGGTCAGCACCGCAGGAGCGAAGGCACGCCAGATTTCGGCAGTGCCGCGCTGTGTGTTGGTGCGCTGCGCCAACGTCCACGTCAGGCTGCCGCCGGCGATGCTGGAGACGGTGGTGTTAGTGCCCGAACTGGTGCCATCGGTGGAGACAAACGCCAGCAACAACTCGTTAGCCGCCGAGGTGGTGAAGGCCGGGCTGGCGATGGTCTTGGAGCTGCTGCTGCGGTCGGTTGAGGCCGTCTTATCGACCGCCAGCAGCACCTTGGGCGTAACCGTGAGGTTGGCCGCGGTTTGAACCGTCCCGTAAGACGCGGTGATGGTGGCCGTCGTCGACGTGGTCACGGCGGTGGTGGTCGCCTGGAAGGTGGCGCTGGTGGCGTTGGCTGCAACCGTCACGCTGGCTGGAACCACCACACTGGTGCTGTTGCTGCCGAGCATGACCTGGGCCCCTGAGGCCGGCGCCGGACCCGTCAGCAAAACCGTTCCTGTGGAGGGATTGCCGCCGACCACCGAGTTCGGATTCATGCTCACCGAGGACAATGCCGGAGGATTGACGGTGAGCACGGCCTGAGCGCTGCTGGTCCCGTACGTGGCGGTGATGGTGGCCGGGGTGGAACTGCTCACCGGCTGAGTAGTCACCGGGAAGGTAGCGCTGCTGGCGTTGGCGGCCACCGTCACGCTGGTCGGGACGCTGGCGCTGCCACTGTTGCTGCCCAGCGTAACCGAGACGCTGCTGGGTGCCGGGCCCGACAGAGTCACGGTTCCGGTGGACGGATTCGGTCCAACCACGGTGCCGGGATTCAAACTGACCGAGGAAACCGTCAGCGGATTGACGGTGAGCACGGCCTGAGCGCTGCTGGTGCCGTACGTGGCGGTGATGGTGGCCGGGGTGGAACTGCTCACCGGCTGAGTAGTCACCGGGAAGGTGGCGCTGCTGGCGTTGGCGGCCACCGTCACGCTGGTCGGGACGCTGGCGCTGCCACTGTTGCTCCCCAGATTAATGGAGATGCTGCTGGTGGTCGCACCCGACAGGGTCACGATTCCGGTGGACGAGCCTGGACCTACCACGGTCGCCGGATTCAAGCTCACCGAGGTCACGGTCAGCGGGTTGATAGTGAGCGTCGCCGCCGGTGGGGTGACCGAATTGTAGGTGCCGGAGATGTGCGCCGTGGTAACGCTGCTTACGGCGGTAGTAGTGATTGAGAAGGTTGCGGTCGTAGCTCCTGCCGCCACGGTGACGGTCGACGGAACTACTGCTGATCCATTGTCACTGGCCAAGCTTACCGTAGCGTTACCTGGGGGCGCGGGATTGTCCAGCGTGACCGTCCCGGTGGAACCGTTGCCCCCCACGACGCTCGTGGGGTTCACGCTTACCGAAGACAGATTCGGGACCGGTGTTAGGGTCAAAGCGGCTTGAACGTTGGTCTTGCCGTCCGAGGCCGTGATGTGGGCCGTCGTCGAGGCGGTAACAGTTGTGGTGTTGATGGTAAAGGTGCCGCTGGTTTGCCCGCTGGCAATGGTGATGCCGGTAGGATTCGGAGTCGCAGCGGCGTTGTCGCTGGACAGAGTGATGGCAACTCCCGAGCCAGGCGCTGGCCCGGTCAGGGTGACGGTGCCGGCGGACGAGTTGCCTCCGATTACGGATGTCGGATTAACAGATACCGAGGACACCCCGGATGAGGTCGCCGCGGGCGTGAACAACACGTCCACCCAGTAGTTGGCGGACTCCCAGGGCTGAGTGGGGAATACGCTGTTGGAGCTGTATGCGTACACGCCATTGATGCCCGGAACTCCATCCTGCGCCGCGTGCAGCGGAACACTGTCATAGGATGAAGTGAAGAAGAAATCGTCTTCCGCGTAGTGGCCGATGGTGCTGTGATAGCTGGCCACGTAGTAGGTGCCGGCGGTGATCGCAACCGGTGTGGTGAAGTTGACCGACTGCCAGCCGGATGCGGTTTCGCCGCTGAAGGTGGCCGAAGCCAGCAACGTCCCAGTGTTGGACCAGAGACTCCCGACGTGCGTGCCGGTGTTGGCCGTGCTCTTGTAGAAGCGCAGACCGGTGATGGAACCGGCCACATCGGACACGAACCTTACGCCCAGGTTAACAGGCGTATCCGGTCCGGAGTCCGCGGCATTGGGCACGGCGGTGCCAAAGATCGTGCAGGGGCAGCTCTGGATCGCATCGAAATTGACGGCGCTCAGGTTGACGCCATTGACGAGCACCGTCTGAGTGCCGGGAGTGAAACTGGCTCCGGTCTTGGCAGGGGTAATGATGTAAGTTCCACTGGGCAAGCCGTTCAACGAGTAGTTGCCGTAATTGTCGGGAGTGGCGGTGACGGTAACCGGCCCGCTGGCGGTGACGGTAGCACCAGAACCTGCGCTGGCAGGGCTGATCGCGCCCGAGACGCTGAACAATGGGGCGCTCCCGTAGGTAGCCTTGTAGTTTCCAGCGCTGGCCGCGAATACGGCGTACTGCACGCCCTTGATGGTCTGCAGTTGATAACTGACCGAACTGCTGCCCAACAGGATGCTACTGAGGCCCAGCGAGCCGAAGTTGACCGGCAGCATGGCCTGCAAGTTGTTGGCATTAGCGCCGACCGTGATGCTGAAACTCAGGGAATTTCCGCTCCAGCTCAGCGCGCCAAATGACGATCCATTGCGCCCGTCAAGCCACTGCAGCATTTGCAAGGAGGTGACCACCGGCACGCCGCGCGCCTTAGCGGAGGCAACGATCTGATTTGCTCCCGGCCCGGGATAGCTTCCGCTGTCGTTGTGCATGTTGGCGGTGAAGACGCCGTAGTAGCCGGCCCCACTGAGCGCGTTGTCCAGCAGCGTGTTGATGTTTTGGGGATACGTCTGGCCGGACTCATCCGTCATCTGTGTAGTGGCCTGGTAGACATTGATCAGGTTGCCGTTGCGATCGGCATAGCGCATGGGCATGCCGGAGCCGGTGAACATTCCCGGCAGATCATTGATCCACGAAGACGGCCAGTAGTAGTAGGTGGTGTCGAAACGAATGCCGTGTTTGAGTTCGATGGTTGGCTGCGAATCGTAGTCGCTCCAGGAAACGCAGTGCATACGGTGAGTCTGCGGAGCGGGCAGGCTGGGGAACTGCGACGCCAGCGAGGCCAGGTAATTCGTGTAATCGGTGTCGAGCGCGCTGGTCGTCCAGTCTTTGCAGTCGCTGGCGGAATCGACGTGTACTCCGATCTCGAATCCTTGGGAGACGTAGGAAGACACTTGCGAATTGGTCAGCGAATTGGTAGCGATGATCTTTGGAAACAGATACGCGGTGCCACGAATGCATGTCCAGTTGGCGACCGAACAGCCCGCGGGACTGGCGGCGAGGAAGTCGTTGAACCGCTGGGCGGTAGCGCTGCTGCCGTAGTAGGAGCCGTGGTCGTCGCCGGTCATGATGACCGCAGCCTTGTATCCGCTGGGCAGATACCAGAAGTGGGGCAGCGGCTTCTTGCTCATGTTCATCTGCAGGATCAGGTTGGCTAGCAGGCGTTGCTGCTCGTCCGCCTGTGGAATCTGCACCTTGTTGAAGTCAATCCAATCAGGCTCGGGATCGAACGAGGCGTCGCCGTAGAACAGGTTGTAGGAACGTATGGGAGGAGCATTGGGAGCGTCGCGTGCCTCGCCGCTCCACGCGGGATTACCTTGGCGGGTGTAGACCACCGAGCGCGCCAGATCGTAGGCAAACGCGGCTGCTTGCCCGGAACCCGCTTGGTTTAGAGTCACCGCCGGATTGCTGGTGGAAGTGCTGCTGCTCGAATAAAGAGTCGTATAACTGGTGGCGCCATTCAGCGTGTAGCGCTTGGCCGGACCGTGAAACTGGATCGTCTGCCCCACCAGGCCCACGCCGGGTCCGCTTGCGGCGTTCATGAGGACATAGGCGTCAGTGAGAGTTGAACCGGTGTCGACCAGCCCCAGCAATCCCGCCAACTGCGGATCGGGATGCATGGCTACCAGGTTGCCGCCAGCATTCACCCAAGTGCTGACTGTGGTCGCCTGCGCTGCGGTCAAGGACATGTCGCCCAGAATCGCCAGATCGTAGGCCGCCAGTGTGGTGCCACTAACCGTCGAGATATCGGCGCTGTCGAACTCGTTGAATCCTTCGTTGCGCAGAATCTCCGGCAGGTAGGTGGTATAGGGGTTAGCCGAGCTGGTGATGACCAGGATCGGATTCGCTGCGGCCGCCTGGGCGGCAACGGCCAGCACCAGCAGGCAGACCGCAGATACAAGAACTCCCCGTCGGTTCATATCCTAGGGACTTAAGCACTTCGGTAGCCAAGTCCTGCCGCCACAGGCTTCTGGTGGGAGCCTCTATCTCCTTTTGTGACAATTCGTAACCGCTCGATGATCTGGGAAGAAAATCGGCCACGGGCGGGCGAGATTGCAGGGATTTGCAATGGATATGCAAGCGATTTGCGCTCAGGCCGTGAAGCTCGGCGATGCGCACAGCGCGCAGGACTTGTCTAGGTGCGCACCGACTACCCGACGGCCGAACCCGCGAGCAACTGGGCGAGGAAAACAGCCTATGAGCTGGAGCTAGTTTTGTGGGCGGAGCAAAAACTGTTGAACAAGTCCGCAGAGCGAAAAAACCGCGTCAGGGCTGGCGGAGAGGGGGGGATTCGAACCCCCGGTAGAGGTTTTGGCCCCTACAACGGTTTAGCAAACCGCCGCCTTCAGCCACTCGGCCACCTCTCCGCGGCGTGTTTTCAAGAGTCTAGCACAGACCACTGATTCGCTGGCCGCACTCATGATGTCGCCTGCTTTGGTTACGGCATGCGTGCTACAGTCGGCCGCGGGGGCGTGACCGTGGGTGCTGAACAACCAGTCAATGAAGCTGCTTTGATAGCCAATGAGCGCCTGCGTCACGGGCGCGTCAGCACGGTTTGACGGGGATCGATCAGTAGTCCACGCGCCCCGGCGGGTGCCGGCAGGTGGAACTCGGTCTCGGGCCCGTCAGCAAAGACGCGCCCGAGGTAGACAGCTTGGCCACTTTGCGTGTTGGCATAGAGCGGAACTGAGGTCACCAGGGTATCAGGCGCGTCCTTCTGCAGCAGCGTTGCGCTCACCAGTTGCCTGCCGTTGTTGTGGCTGAACCTGACGCCGGAGAGTTCGAAGCGCGGCAGCGCCGTGCCGTCCACCCATTCGTCAAAGAACCACGCCAATGATTTCTTCCCCTCATAGCGCAACGAGTTGGGCAAGGCGTCTTCCAGGGCCTTCTGGAAGTCCTGGGTGGAAAGCGCGCGGCCGTCGAAACGCTCGCGCACGCTGCGCAGAACCTGGAAGAAGCGTGCGTCGGGGTCGGCAGCCTCACGATCGGCGTCGCGGAACATCTCGCGCAGCATGTGGATGAGCCAGGTTCCGCGGCCATAAACCACCACTTCGTAGGCTTCCGGCAGCCGCGATGAAGTCAGGCGATGACCCAGGGTGACCGGACCGGCATCCTTCATGAGTGGGCCCTCGTGCCATTTCCGCAGCAGGTCCTGGCGGTATTGTTGTAGAGCGGTGGGGAAGGCGTCCGGCTGCTCCTGCCCCAGCGCCAGCAGGGCGCAATAGTTGGCGAGAGCTTCCGAAAGCCAGACGTCGCGATAGCCCTTCCACAGCACGGCATCACCCCACCATTGATGCGCGACTTCGTGTGCCTGCATCAGTTCGCCGTAAAGCAGCTTCTCGTAGCTGCTGAGGTGGAGACTCTCCCGTTCTTGGGAATTCAGGAAGGCGTAGCTGGAAAGGAAGACCAGCCCGGGCCATCCCTGGCTGAGCCGGCCAGGCATTTGCGTGACCGCCAGCGAGCTGAAGGGGAACGGGCCGAGATGGCGGGAAAGGAATTCCAAGGCGCGGGTCGAGCGCTCGGCGACCGCCTGCGCTTCGAGGGCCGGCGTGGGCGGCGGTGGTGGCGGGGCAGCGATCATGTTTTCTTTCCGCCGCCGTTCGGGGAAAGGGAGCGGATCCACCAGCCTCGCGGCAGGCTCCGGGAATGCCTTCTCAACCCCGCGCCCGGCGAAGGTCTCCACTACGGTTGCTCCTGCCTTGCTGCGCGCGGTGGTGTACTTGCCGAGATTGAAGCCGGCCAGGGGAATGGGGCGCTCGGAGACCCAGCGCGATACTTGCTCATCGCCCGAAGTCTCGACCGAAACCCGTTTGCCGGTGGCCAGCAGGGTCCAGCCCGCGGGATAGCGAAACTCTAGATCGAAGTCCGACATGGCGGGGCCGGTATTCGGATACCAGATGCCGCGCGCTCCCACGTAGATCAGCCCGCTGCCTGCCTCCGACAATACCGAACCGCGGTAGCTGAACCCCAGCTCGATTTTTTCTCCCGCGCGCAGCGGACGCGGCAAAACGACGGCGACCAGATCATTGCCGCGGCGCGCCAAGTCGCCGCCTCCGAGCGATTCGTTCTGAATGTACTCAACCGGGAAGCCGTCGGCCATCACTGAGCTGACTCTTAGATAGCGCGACAACTCGAACACCAGCGTGCGCTCCCCACTCCCAAGGGCTTCCAGCGTAAGCTGTGCCTCGCTTTCGAGATCCCGCGAGGGCAGAATGTGGGTGCGGATCTTGGAGGCCGTGATGCGGAAGCTGCTCTGCCCCAGTTCGCCGATGTTGTCAGCATTACCCGAGAGAGGCGATTCCGCAGCCCGGCTGGCAAAGGAAGCCCAGACGTCAAACATCGGCGCCTCGTTCACGTAGTTGGCCTGTCCCACCAACACCTGCTCAGCATTCTCCGTATCGAAAAACAGATCGAACGGTCCCAGGTGCAGGCCGGCAAGGCGCGCATGCCAGTACGCTCCCGGCCCCTGGGGCTGTGCAGGCAACCGGGAGGATGCAGCTGTGCCGGAGGGCCGCTGCCAAGTCAGGAATCGCAGCAGCTCCAAGGCGTCCATTCCGCAAAGTTCGCGGAAAGCCGGGCCCCAATGGGAGAGGAACTCCGGCGCTCCCCCGGCACGCTCGGGGTCCCGGACGAAGCCGCTTTCGCTTCCGTGGAATGGAAGCCCGGTTTCGGCTTGCTGGGGTGCGGGACCGGCTGGGCGAAGCGACGGCGCAAGCTGCTTGAAGGTGTCGTCGGCGAAGCGGAAGAAGGCCGTCGAGAACCTTTCCTCGAGGATCGGCGTGCCGGTGAACAGCGCCATCGAGGACCGTTCCACATGGTTGGGCGGGACCACCAGGACCTCGCCGTCGCCATCGAAGAACGCCCCAGTTACGTGTCCTTCCACGCTCTGGCTAAAGGCGATGGTTCCGCTGTTCAACGTGATGTGGATCTCGCCGCGGTCCAGGCCGGCGTCGCGGATCTCATAGACCCGCGCCGGATCCAACTCTAAGTCGCGCAGTTGGTGGTACAGCGTGACCGCCGGCCCAGGAGCCTCGGCTGGGAAACCAGCGGTGGCTGCCGACACGACCACCAGCAGCAGCACCGACTTGAAAAAAGCACCCCGCATTCGCCCTTAAGCATGCTCCTGGTGGGCAGCTCTTGTCACCTGCGATGATCGGTTTACTCGATGCAGGCGCATGGAACGCCGGGGCGGCAATGGTTTTCCGCGAACTGCGGCCGGCTGTGCCGAGCCCGATCATCTGCCGGTCCCTCTCCCGCCCCCCGGCATTTCTAGCCGCTGCAGCCGGCACGAATTGTGGTACTCTGCATTCTCTCCCCAAGTACGCAGGCATGAAGCTGCCCTTCCAGAGCCCAGCGCCACGACGCACTTTGAGGCGTCCTCAACCCACGCTGGTTCCCGAGCTAAAGAAGGCATCGATCTCCGCTCTCTATCGCGCCGCCCGCGTGGGCGGCGATTTCTATGATTTTCTGATGACCGAGTCGGGACGTCTGATCTTCGTACTGCTGGACGTAGCCGGAAAGCGCGAGGAAGCTCTGGACATCGCCGCCGCGGTGCAGGACCGCATGCGCTCCCTGGCGGCCGAGTTGTTTCGCGCGGACAGCGTCAACGAGGCCGAGGCGCTGCCTGCGCTGCTGGTCGAACTGAACCGGGTCGTCATCCAAACGGCGGGAGGGGTGCGTTGTGCGCCCGCGTTCTTGGGCTGCTATGACGGGGAGCTCGGCACCTTGACCTACATCAATGCCGGACACACCCCCGCCCTGCTGAAGGACCACCAGGGCGTCGCCCAGCTCGAGGCCAACGGTTTTCCCTTGGGCCTGTTCTCGCATGCCACGCACGACGCGCGCTTCACAGCCATCCAATCCGGAGCCGCCCTGCTTCTGGTTTCCCGCGGCTTGGTCGAGTCGAAGGCGGGTTCCAAGGAATACGGCATTGAGCGGTTGGCGGAGTGCATCTCGCAGATCTCTTTCCACGACGCCCAGCACCTTTGCAGTCAAGTGCTGGACGCGGTCAAAGTATTCACTGAGAGCTCGTGGCGGCACAAGGAATCGGAAAATGACGTCACCACGCTGGCGCTGGTGCGCGCGGCCGCGCAGGCGGCAGCCGGCGCCGCTGGTTAGCCCACCTGCTCAGAATGAGCGCCGCAAAAAATTCGCAACTGCCAGTGGACATCCGCGCTGCAACCGCTGGCGATGTGCCGGAGATGATCCGCGTAGTTAATGCCGCGTTCGCCATCGAGACCTTCTTAGAGGGCCCACGGACAGACGAGGCGCGAATGGCGGCAATGACCTCCAAAGGCGCGTTCCTCGTCGCAGAAGCTGGCGGGCGGATGGTGGCCTGTGTTTACGTTGAACAGCGCGGCGAACGTGGCTACTTTGGGATGCTGGCGGTCGACCCCGGGTCACAAGGGAAGGGGCTGGGGCGAGCGATGGTAGAGGCAGCAGAGAATTACTGCCGAAGCCGAGGGTGTATCGCGGTGGACATCTCTGTCCTGAGTTTGCGTCCGGAGCTGCTGCCCCTTTATCAGAAGCTAGGCTACGTGAAAATCGGCACGGAGGAGTTCCAGCCGTCGCGCCCGCTGAAAGACGGAATCCTGTGCCACATCGTAATCCTGTCCAAGCAACTGTGAGGAGCGCGGCGCTGGCGCGGGGTGCTCAACCGCGGCAGGATGCCGGCCCCGCGTCTTGCCGAGCGAGCGCCAGCCGCCAACCATGACTTTCCAGCCCAGTCACTTCGTTGCACCCTTTCCCGCCACGGTGCTAGCATGCTGCCGCTCTCTTCAGGCGAGTCTGACCTCGCTTGCCACTGTTCGAAATGGGAGGTCAGGAGGTTTTGTATGCCGAAGAATCGCCTGCTGCTCGCGGTGCTCATCGTTGTGGGCGTGCTGGTGGTCGTGATCATCGCGATCCCATTCGTGGTGAATGCGAACTCGTTCCGCCCAGCGATCCAGTCGCAATTGCAGTCATCCCTGGGACGGCAGGTCACGATCGGCGGACTGAGCCTGTCGCTGCTGGCCGGTGGCGTCACCGCCGATGACATCGCGATCAGCGATGATCCGGCCTTCAGCAAAGGCGACTTCCTCAAGGCCAAGTCGCTCGCCGTTGGGGTCAAGCTGCTGCCGTTGATCTTCTCGCGCTCCGTCCAGGTGACCGCGATCACCATCAACCAGCCCGAGCTCACGCTCATCCATTCGCCTGCCGGCCCGTGGAATTTCTCCAGCCTGGGAGGGAAACAATCCTCTTCTTCGTCCGCGGCTGGCGGGAACTTTTCGGTGGGCAAACTGAAGATCACCAACGGCAAGGTGACGGTGGAGAAAACCGCCGGTAAGCCCTCGGTCTACGACGACGTGAACCTGGTAGCGAGCAACATTTCCTACGATTCCTCGATTCCCTTCACTCTGGAAGCGAAGACGCCCGGTGGCGGCAAGTTGAAGGTTGAAGGCAGCGCGGGTCCCATCAACCAGTCCGATACCGCGCTCACGCCGCTCCAGGCGCAGGTCTCCATCAATAACATGGACCTGGCAACCACTGGCTTCATCGATCCGTCCTCCGGAATCGCCGGCGTGCTCGACTTCAAAGGGACCGTCAAGTCCGACGGACACACGGCGCACTCCGAAGGTCAGGCGACGGTGGACAAGCTGCGCCTGGTGCAGGCTGGGTCGCCGGCGAAGCAGCCCGTCAAGTTGAACTACGCGTCGGAGTACAATCTCAAGAGCGAATCCGGCGTGCTGACTGGCGGCGAGCTGCAAACCGGCAGCAGCTCAATTCGAATGTCGGGCGACTATGATATGCGCGGTCCTTCCACCATGGTGCATATGAAGCTGAACGGCTCGCAGATGCCGGTCAAGGACCTGGAAGGATTGCTGCCTGCCCTCGGCGTCATCCTGCCCGCGGGGGCATCGCTGCAGAGCGGCACCATGAGCACCAACTTGGCTCTGGACGGCCCTGTCGACCGCCTGGTCACCAGCGGCACCATGCAGCTCTCGAACGCGCGTCTGGCGGGATACGACCTGGCCTCCAAGATGAAGGCCCTGTCTGCACTTTCCTTCCTGCAAAGCAGCTCGGCCGATACCGTCATTCAAACGCTCAGCTCGAACCTGCGCATCGCGCCCGACGGCATTCGCGCCGACGATCTGAAACTCGTGGTCCCGGCGCTGGGGACCTTGACGGGCAACGGCACCGTCGGGAGCAACAATGCGCTGAATTTCCACATGGTGGCGACACTGGCGCAGTCTGCCGGCGTGCTGGGCCAGGTAACCAGGGGCATCCCGATCATCGGCGGCGCCGGCCGCGGCGGGGGCATTCCCTTCATGATCCAGGGAACGACCACGCAACCGATCTTTGTGCCCGACGTTGCTGGCGCGTTGAAGGGGGCTGTGGCCAATCCGCTGAAGCAGCCGCAACAGCAGAATCCGCTGGGCAATATGCTGCAGGGCATCCTTGGCGGAAAGAAGAAATAAGCAACCCGTTGCAGCCGGTCGGCAACTCAGCTTAGGAGGTCACCATGCGCTACAGATCTCTGCAATGCCTGGTCTTGGCCGTTTTCACTGCGCTGGCGGTCTTCGCCGAACAGCACCCGATATCGCAGCGCACCATCCAGCATATCCAGAAGGAGGTGCGGCACGAACTGGTGATGCTGCCCTTCCTGACGGTCTTTGACAATCTCGAATACAAGGTGGAAGGCGACAAGGTGACGTTACTGGGCCAAGTGACAAAGCCAGTCGTCAAGACTGACGCCGAAAAGGCGGTCAAGGGCATCGAAGGCGTCGAACAGGTGGACAACCAGATCGAGGTTCTTCCCCTTTCCCCCAACGACGACCGCCTGCGGTGGGCCTTGTACCGAGCCATCTATGGCTACCCGCCGCTGCAGAAATACGATATGGGGGTGATCCTGCCGATCCGCATCATCGTCAAGAACGGACACGTCACTCTGGACGGGGTGGTGGACAGCCAAACCGACAAGGATCTGGCCGGGCTGCGAGCTAACGGTGTCCCCGGAATCTTCTCCGTAACCAACAACCTGATGGTCAGGAAGAGCTGAACAGCCTAGCGCCCAGCTGCCAGCAAGGCCTCCACCTTCACAATCATGGGCAAGAGCATCTCATGGCTGCGCCGGCACAGTGGGCAGACCACGAGTTGGGGCTGGGGAGGGCTGTCGCCCAGGACTTTGACCCACCATTCGTGACCTTCTGGACAGGTTACCAGCACAGGGCGTTCGGGTGAGCTCATAGGCAGTCAGATATATCCCGAGCGCCGCCCGCTGGGCAGTTCTCCGAAGTCTAGCGGCAGAGCTGTCCGGATTCACAACCGGGCTGGAATTCGCACAGGGGCGAAGGGGGATGGAGGCTTGTGCTGGGCACAGGAGACGGCTCCATGGTTTTTGCTAGATGGATTCTTCCCTTAGGACTCGCCCTGGGGCTTTCCTTCTCCAGCGCTGCGCAGCAGACTGCAGCCGGCAATAGCGCGAATCCTGCCGGCCAAAAACAGGGTCAGCCGCCGGCCCAAACCGAAGAGGAGATCCAAAAAAAGGAGCAATCTCAGCGGATGTTTAGCGTGGTGCCCATGTTCTACGTAACCAGCCGGCAGAATGCGCCCCCGCTGACACCACGGCAGAAACTCCGTTTGACCCTCAGGGATGCGCTGGATCCGTTCGAGTACGTTGCCGCGGGATTGCAGGCCGGACTCGAGCAAGCCGCGAACGATTTTTCGGGATATGGCCAGGGAGCCGCGGGCTACGGCAAGCGTTATGGGGCGGCCTTTGCCGACGAGGTTTCCAGCCAGTTCTTCGGTGATTTCCTTTATCCTGTGCTGCTCAAAGAGGACCCACGCTACTTCCGTAGCGGACAAGGTACGGTCAAACGCCGCATCGGTTATGCGCTGGCCCAGGAGTTCGTTTGCCACACCGATGCCGGCGGGCGCTCGTTCAACTGGTCCGGTGTCCTGGGCGCGGTCACCGCTGGCAGCCTCTCCAATGCCTACTATCCTTCCACCGACCGCGGATTCGGGCTCACCATGAGCCGCTCGGCAATTGCCATTGGATACGGCAGTGCGGGTGCGATCGTGCAGGAATTCTGGCCTGACATCCAGCGCAGGGTCCTCCACAAGCGGCCCCAGCCTGATTCCGCACCTCCGCACTGAAACTGCCGCACCTGTTGTCCCAACGCGGAATGCCCGCCGCTATTGCCATTCGGCCCGCTGCTCAGGTACAAGGTTTCTTACCTTGTGATGAGGCGCCTATGGTTGTCTTGTTGATCTCGGGGATCCTGGCCCTGCTGCCGCTCCTGGGCATCGCTTACATCGTAATGACCAGCAACGGCATCACCGTGGGAGCCCTGTTCATGAGCTTGATCCTGCTGACAATGTCCGGAATCTTCTCCCTGAATATTGTCCTGGAACTGCTGGCACGCCGCAAGGCAGCGGGGCAGCCAAGCGGTACGAAGGCCACTGCGGTCGGCTCGCGTATCGCGAACACCGCACCAGGCACCCACGTTGAGAGCGGCCTGGTGGAAACTGTGCTCTTCTATGAAACCGAAGTGGGCCGCCCGGACAAATCCCTCGTGACCTTGCGTCCTGCGAATGGCGGCCCGGGCAAGACCCTCGTGTTCAACGGTGACCTGCGCCAAGCCCTGCCTGCCGGCAAGCGCGTGAAGATCACTTATACCGCCGGCGCCGAAGGCAACCGCCTGGTGGGCGTGGGCGACTAGCACCACGCACCCCGCGCGACTCTCGGCCAACCTGCAAACATCTTCATTGTTCAGGGGAACGCGAGTTACTTCGTGCTTTGTCCGACAGTAACGGGAACGGATTACGCGTGTTACTTGGCCCGCGCGACATTTGGGCCGATGATTGGTTTAGGACATTGAGGTCATTTGTATGGAACCCATCATCATCTGCTTCTGGTGCCGGCAGCACGTGAACCGCGGGGAGCTGGTCAACGGCCAGCACAACCACGTGGACGAGCGCGAGCGGCTGCAAGCCCAGGCAGAAAACAAACGGAGCAGTTGAAGCCGGATCGGCGCCATCGGCAAAGGCCCGGCCACTCCTGCGAGTTCGCTCAGGTAAGGCTCCGGCTGGGTACAGGGACGCCGCTCGTCTGTTCCCTTCCAGCTTAGATCTTATTGGGTTTTGCCGGGCACAGCCGGCTTGGCCTCCATGTCCTGACCCATCATCATGCCACCGCAGCCCAGGCCCATAGCCTGCACATGCTCGGCGTGCTGTGCCATGTGGTTGAAATGGTCAGCCACCGCCTGCCACATGGCGATGTTGGATTCCCAGCGGCTGCGCTCATTTAGATTGCTGATCAAGGGCAGCGTAGACTTCATCTGCGCCAGGTTGCTAGCCAGCGTCTGGGATGTGGCTTTTATCTCGGCCACGAACTCAGCCGTCATCTGCTTGCACAGCGGCTGCACGTGTTCCTCGTGGTCAGCGGGCATCTGGGCATGATCGTGCTCTGAGTGCGGCAGGGGCGGCATCGCAGTTTGCGACCAGCTCAAGCTGGCGAGGACGAGCAGGAAAATGCTGACAAGAAAGCTGCGCTTCATTTCTCCTCTTTTTGGGGCAGAGAGTATAGGTGAAGCCACGATTTGCGTATCGGGGCTCGCGAGCGGAAATCAAACAGCCAGGAGCTAACGGCCGGGAACAAAAAACAAAGGCCGGCTGGGAGAGCCGGCCCTTGCCGCAAAATACGTTGACTACTTCTTCGGCGCAATGGAGTCCTTCACCGCCTTTGCCAGATAGAATTTGGCGGTGGTCTTGGCCGGAATCTTGATGGGCTCGCCGGTCTGGGGATTGCGCCCCATGCGGGCCTTGCGCTGCACCTTCTTCAAGCGGCCCAAGCCGGGCAGCACGAAGACCCCGTTCTTCTTGGTTTCCTTGACGGCTGTCGTGGCCAGCGTCTCCAGGAACGCCGCCGCCTGCTTGTTGTTGAGCTCCATCTCTTCGGCCAGGTGGCGTACGAGCTGGGTCTTGGTCATACCTGCCATGCTTCCTCCTCTAAAGTTTGTAGTTTTCGAGTGCCGGTGCTGCAAGAACCGGCCCCCATCATATACAAGCGGCCGCGGAAAGAGAAGCGCCCGCAGCCGCATTTTTAGCGGGTTTTCCACATTTCGTATATTTGCTCCGCGGATGGTGCGGATCGCAAACCCGCGCCGGCAGCGGGAAAAACTGTTATCGTACGGTCGGTTGTCGTTAGCCTCGCGCTATCATGGCGTTGCTGACGAGCAACGACGATTTATGGCCTGTGCCATTTGCCAGACCCGCAAAGAAAAACGCTTCTGCCCGGCGGTGCACGGACGCATCTGCCCGGTCTGCTGCGGGCGCGAACGCGAGGTGACGCTGGACTGTCCCTCGAGCTGCGAGTACCTGCAACAGGCGCGGCGCAACGAGCGTCCGCGGCCGATGGCGGAACTCGACCAGGAATCGCTGTTTCCTAAAGTCGAAGTCCGGCAGAATTTCGTGTACGAGCGCGAGCCGCTGATTGTCGGTCTAAGCTTCGGCGTGGCCAAGGTGGCGCGCGGCGATCGCTCCATTAACGACCGCGACGCGATTGCGGCCATCACCGCCCTGGCCAAAAAGTATCAGACGCTTACCGGCTCTGGGCTCTACTACGAGACCGCCGTCACCAGCGTGCCGCAGCAGGCGATCATCGCCGAGCTAGAGAAGATGATCGCCCAGTATCGCGAACTGGAGCAGAAGCACGTGGGATACGCTACGCTGAAGGACAGCGAAGCGCTCGAAGCTCTCGTATTTCTGGTTCGCATGGCAAACGGACGCACCTCCGGGCGTCCCAAGTCGCGCGCGTTTCTGGATTTTCTCTTCGAGCAGTTCCCCGAGAAGTCAGGCGTGGTCGCCCCCACGGAAGCCGGCAGCCGGCTCATCGTGCCGTAGGAAAACTGGCGCTCCAATCGTGCTATAATGTGGTTACGTTCCAGGTGATAACTTCCTGTAAATGCAAGCAGTTAGGACATATCGCGCCACCCAGGCTGATAGCGTGCGCGAGGGATTTTTTGTGCCGTCCCCACGGGACTCCGGACGTTTTTGGAAGCGGACCCAGGGCTTCCGCCCTGGGCTAAATTCGTTTGCCCCTGCGGGGCTTTCTTTAACTGGCAACTGACAACTGGCAACTGAGAACTGATTTCAAATGGCTGACGAACCTCGCGATCCCCAGCTCCCCCTGACGCCGCCCGGTGATGGCGGCGGCATGACGCCCGGAGGTCCGGGCGCCGCGAACATTGTGCCCATCAATATCGAAGAGGAGATGCGGCGCTCGTATCTCGACTATTCGATGTCGGTGATCATCGGGCGCG
>Ga0335081_10006129_pt1 | contig 19108 bp, 14 predicted proteins | sample Lox_Sample_35_FD_206713 | JGI IMG/M metagenome (GOLD analysis project Ga0335081, IMG submission 206713) | Soil microbial communities from Loxahatchee National Wildlife Refuge, Florida, United States - Lox_Sample_3.5 | ecosystem: Environmental > Terrestrial > Soil > Wetlands | place: USA...
TACTAGTTGATCTGCGTAACCTGTTGGAGCCAGATGGTCGGTGCAAACAACTTGTTCTTTTTTTAACTCAAATTTCTTCGCCAGGATGTGTGCGGTCTGAATCGAGCGCAGGTAGGGACTGGTCAGAATCAGGTCGAGCCGAATCTCCAGTTCCTTTAATCCCTGCGCGATGGAGCGCATCTTCCTGCGGCCCTTGTCGGTCAGCGGGCGCCGGCTGTCGTCGCCCTCGAACGTTGCCGCTTCCGCGGCGATGGCGTGACGGATGATGTACAGGATCATACGTATTCTCCCAAGGAAAAGGTTGATCGAACGCGGCCCGCCAAAAGGTGATGAGTTCACCTTTATCTTCGATGAACGCCGCGATAGTTTCAGTGTGGCGCGTTTCATAGAAACGGCGAACAGGCTTCGGGTCAAAAGAGGATACGCCGCTTTCGGAAAAGTCACTCAACGCGCTGAGAAACACTTCGATATCTTGGATATCGCCCATTGCGCTTTGATATTCGTGCATGCGTTCGAGATGCGACTCCGGATAATCGGGAATGAACGGTTGGACGACCTCAGCCATGTAACGAAATTTTTTGAAGGCGAGCCGCAAGCGATGAATGGTGCTGGGCTGAGACGCATCCACCTGAACGAAAGCCTGGGTCGTTCTTAAATAAACATTATCCACTGCTTGAAGCAACTGCACATGAAAAGTCTCTTCCACGATTCGTTTCTTCAGCGAGTCGCGGATTTTCTCGATGCGCTTCTTCACCTCAGACAGCTTTAAAGCGTTGACTAGTTTTCGCGCCAAGCGCAATAGATGCTTTTCCCGTTCCTGCAAATGGATATCGAAAGGCTTGAGATCGAGAAAGTTATCCATCGTTTCCGATACTTCAACCAGCATCACTTGCACATCACGCAAATCATCCAGATCGTCGAGCTGATCCTTTAGCAAACGCCGCATCTTTTGAAGGCGCGGATGCGGATCGAGGGCGCGGGCAATATCCAGTACGGCTAATAAACGCCGTGTGGCCACGCGCAGATCGTGCACTGCTTCTTCAGAAAATTCGCGGCGGCAGGTTTTTACTTGCATCCGATAATTTTCCCAGCGTTCATCCAGCGCGGCGATTAAGAGCGTGCCGTTTTGCTGAGTATTTCTCGTCGACACCGATTTTTTAACGATCATAAGTGTCTCATCCGATTTCGAGTTCCACGCCGAAGATTTCATGGAACAATGCGCGGCGTTTATTCAAAGCCCATTTCTCGAGCATCAGATCGCCGCGGCCGCGCAGGGTCAACAGCCATCCTTTTTTCTTTGGCATGAGCTTTGCATCCGATACATGTTGTGCGTGGCTGACATCCATGCCGTCTGCGAGACGAATCAACGCACATAATTTTGTGACCGCCGCTCGATCCTTTTGAGGCAAAGCCCTGAAGTTTAAATCTTCGAGCGAAGGAAATGCTGCGCGATGATAGCGCACCAAGTTTGCAACAATTTCCTGTTGATGTTCATTCAATCCGATCAACGGATTGGCTTTGAGAATGTAATACCCATGTTTATCGTGGTCAATCGTGTTGATGAAATGACCGATGTCATGCAGGAGCGTGCCGACCTCCAGCAAGAGGCGGTCTTCCTGACTCAGATGATGAAGCTCAGTGGTTGCATCAAATAGATGACCCGCAAGACGGGCTGTCAGTTTCGCATGGTTAGCATCGAATTGATATTTCTGACCCAGTCGTATCGCCGATTCCCAGACCTGTTCGCGGCGCGGCCTGCCTTCGGCTAACTTCAACTCCGCAGCCATATCCAACAACAATCCATCCTTCAAGCCGACATGAGGAATCGCAATCTGCTTCACGCCCGCTTCGCGCCCGATCATGTGAAGCACAATCGTTGCAGGCAGAATGACATCGGCGCGGTCAGAACGAAGCTTTAATTTGCGGATGCGCTCCTTCACGGTCATACTGCCGAGTTCTTCGATCAAATCCTGCAACTCGCTCAACGTGATCAGCTTATCACTATCGCGTTTGAAAAGCTTTTGGCGGAGTCTGCCCATCTCTTCTACATTTCCTCCGGTTCCCGCGCAGACGTCCACCTTTGCGTTGCCAATTTCACGGTCAATGCGCCGACGAGCGGCTTCTGCATATTCGAGAATCAGCAGGCTGAAAGGATGTTTGGGAGCTCCCAAAGAGAAAAAAGATTTGTCCTCACCATTCAACTTTTGGAGCAGGCGAACCGTGCCCATGTTGTAACTCTCGGTCGAGATAACTTTCTTATCCTCGGCAATGGTTACTTCAACGCTTCCACCGCCGATGTCAATCAATACCGCGTGTTTTCCTTTTAGGTTAATCGAGTTAGCCACGGCGAGATGAACGAGCCGCGCCTCTTCTTCCCCGCTGATGGTCTCGATGCCGATTCCCGTAGCGCGCAGAACGCGATCAATCAAAATATCCCCATTGGTTGCCTCCCGCATCGCGCTCGTGGCAATGGCGCGCACCTTCGTCACTTCCAAGTCCGATGCGACCCTTTGAAAGTGGTGAAAGGCGTTTAAGGTTTGCTGGATGGTAGCATCACGCAGGCGGCCGGAACCAAAAGCATCCGTTCCCAGCCTTACGGGCAGGCGGATGTTCTCTAGAGTCTCCAACTTGCGGGTCTCGTTGAACCTTCCAACCATCATCCGAATGGCATTCGAGCCAACATCAATCGCGGCGATTGTCTGCACCATGTTTTTATTTTCCCACCTAAAACCATTTTTGTGCAGACTCAATCATTGGATTCCTAAGTTGCAGGACAGGGTGTTTTACGAGAAATTTTTCGTAACACATAATACCTACGATAAAATAACATATCGAGATTAACAGTCATTTTTGGAAATGTTAATAGTTTGTAAACGACCTAACGTATTATTATGTTTGTTTAGAGATCCACTCTATCCGTAATAGTCATTTGAGAATGTACGAAACCTTCAGATTGGCGTATGATTAACTTGATGAACGATACCTCTGCTTCTCATCCTGATATTCTTTCTGCGATTCATCGCGCCCTGTCTGAAGACATCGGCACAGGCGATATTACCACGCTCAGTATTGTTCCACGCGACGCATCCATGCGCGGACAAATCATCGCCAAACAAAATGGAATCGTTGCAGGCTTGGATGTTGCCAAGATTGTCTATCAAACGGTTGACTCTGAAATCGCATTTGATGCGAAAGCTTCCGAAGGCGCCTGCGTTGAGAATCGTCAGTCGCTCGCGACTCTTTCCGGTTCCGCTCGTTCTCTCCTGACCGGAGAACGGACCGCGTTAAATTTTTTGGGTCGCATCTCTGGCATTGCTACATTAACGCGTCAATTCGTGGATGCGGTTGCAGGTACGAAAGCCATCATCCTTGACACGCGCAAGACCGCACCTGGATTGCGTATGTTAGACAAATTAGCTGTGTTGCGCGGCGGTGGTAAGAATCATCGTGTTGGACTCTACGATATGATGCTGATCAAAGATAATCATATTGACTTTGCCGGAAGCCTCGAAGAAGCTATCAGACGCGCACGCGCTGCAAATAGCGGCGTCGAGATCGAAGTCGAGGCACGAACGTTGGAGGATGTGCGCCGCGCGCTGGATTTAAATATCGAACGAATTTTGTTGGATAACATGACTGTCGAGATGATGGCGGAGGCTGTCAGCATCACGAAAGGACGCGCAAAGCTCGAAGCGTCAGGAAATGTAAATCTGGAAAACGTCCGGCGCATCGCGGAGACTGGTGTTGATTTTATTTCAGTTGGTGCATTAACGCATTCTGCCAAAGCGTTCGATGTTTCATTCGATTATGTTAGATAGAAACGTCATTGCGAGCAAAAGCGAAGCAATCTCCTGTACGATGAGAAGATTGCCACGTCGCCTGTGAAACAGCTCCTCGCAATGACATTTGAAACCCAAAGGAATACGATGAATCCTGAAGCACAAAAATTATATGAAGAAATGAAAATTCATCTGGCGAACGTTGTGCCAGATTTTGAGCTGGCATACAAAGCCGAGATTGCGGTTGAGATCAATGAATTAAAGAAACAACGCAACGCCGTCATTCTTGGACACAACTATATGGAGCCGGTTCTGTTTTATTCCGTGCCAGATTTCAAAGGCGATTCGTTAGACTTGAGTCGCAAGGCGGCGCAGACTGATAAAGATGTGATTGTGTTTTGCGGCGTGAGATTTATGGCAGAGACCGCTAAGATTTTGAATCCGACCAAGACAGTCCTTCTGCCCGCGACGAAGGCAGGTTGTTCGTTGGCGGCCAGCATCACAGCGGAGGATGTTCGCAACCTTAAGAAAAAGTTTCCGGGCGTGCCCGTCGTGACGTATGTCAATACCTACGCGGATGTCAAAGCGGAAAGCGATATTTGTTGCACATCCAGCAATGCGGTTGCGGTGGTCGAATCGCTGAAAGCTGATACGGTTATCTTTCTGCCCGATCAATATTTAGCCAGCAATGTGGCAAAAGAAAGCGGGAAGCATATTATCTTTCCGAGTCTTACCCCCCTCCGTCTCCCCCCAAATTCTTTGAATTTGGGGGGAGAGAAAGAGGGGGGCGAAAACTTGCTCGATGTTCAAATGATCGGCTGGCATGGACGATGTGAAGTCCATGAAAAGTTTACGGTCAAAGATATCGAAACGGTGCGCGCACAATTTCCAGATGTTGCGATTCTCTCACATCCCGAATGCAGTCCCGATGTGGTTGCCGCCTCCGATTTCTCGGGCAGCACCAACGCTATGATCAAATATGTCCGCAAGACGAAAGCGCCGCAATATCTCATGCTGACCGAGTGTTCGATGGGTGACAATGTAGCGGCGGCAAATCCTGAAAAAGATATGTTGCGGTTGTGCATGGTGCGCTGTCCGCACATGAACACGATCACGATGGAAGACACGCGCGACGCGCTGAAATACAATCAATATGTGATCGATGTCCCCGAAGAGATTCGCGCGCGCGCCTTTCAAGCCGTGGATCGAATGATCAAGATCGGATAGCATGAAGACTACAGATGTTTTGGTTATCGGTTCGGGAATTGCCGGAATTGCCGCCGGGATTCAACTCGCGCAGAATCCGAATCGAAAAATCATTTTGCTTAATCGTTCTGCCGATATTCATAAGTCGAATACTTTCTGGGCGCAAGGTGGAATCATCCATCGCGGGCCGGGCGATAGCGCCGAACTTTTGATCCAGGATATCCTCGCCGCTGGAGCAGGCGCATCGTTGCCCGAGTCGGCACATATTCTCGCCGAAGAAGGGCCACGGCTTATCGATGAAGTCCTCATCGGTCAAGCAAAGATTCAATTTGACCGCGAACCAGATGGCACGTTATCATATGGTCAGGAAGCCGCGCATTCATGCCGAAGGATCATCCATGTTGCCGATGGAACCGGCGCGGCGATCAGCAATGGCTTAGTCGCTTTGTTACAGAATTATCCCAACATCGAAGTGCTTTCCAATGCAACCGCGGTGGATTTGATCACATATCCGCATCACTCGCGCGACCCGTTAGATAATTATCGTCCGATTAAATGCTATGGTGCGTATGTGTTTGATCGAAACGGAAAAGCGATTCATCGAACGTTAGCCTCGATCACGATTCTTGCGACGGGCGGGCTGGGACGCATTTATCGCAACACGACCAACCCTCCGGGCGCGCGCGGCGACGGCATCGCAATGGCTTCCCGCGCGGGCACGCGCATCATCAACGCCGAATACATTCAATTTCATCCAACGGCGTTGGCGGCTCCAGGCGCGGAAGGATTCCTGATCAGCGAAGCGGTGCGCGGCGAGGGCGGCGTGTTGCTCGATCCGGATGGTCATCCGTTCATGCAGAAATATTCTCCAGAATGGAAAGACCTCGCCCCGCGCGATGTCACTGCCAGAGCCATCCATGCAGAGATGGAAGCGAACGGTTATTCGTTTGTTCTTTTGGATATCGCCTCTCATATGTCCGCATCGGAATTAAAAACTCGCTTCCCGAATATTTACGCCGAATGTATGCGTGTCGGACTTGACATCACCAAAGAACCCATTCCCGTTGTTCCCGCCGCACATTATTCATGCGGTGGAGTCGCAGTGGATGAATATGGACAATCCAGCATTGCTAATCTTTATGCGGTGGGTGAAGTATCTTGCACCGGCTTGCATGGCGCGAATCGTTTGGCGTCCACTTCCTTGCTGGAAGGACTCGTCTGGGGACATCGTGCTGGCCAAAAAATAGAAGAGTCTTTAACTGCAAAAATGTTTCCAATCCCAACTCGCGAAGATATCCCTGCCTGGGACGAGAGCGGATTAATTAATGATTCCGATCCGGCTTTGATCCAAGGCGATATGCAGACGATCCAAAATATTATGTGGCATTATGTCGGCTTGATCCGTTCCGGCGATCGGCTGGCGCGCGCCATTCGCGAGTTGCGTCATTTGCAAAATGAGATCGAAACCTTTTATCAAAAGACTAAATTGAGTGATGGCTTGATCGGCTTGCGAAATGCAGTGGAAGTGGCGTTGATCGTAGCGCGTGCCGCCTATCATAATCGTCAAAGCCGAGGCTGTCATTATCGGGCCGACGCGGTCGAAGCTGGAGATAGATTGCTTTAGACACTTACTTATATGAAAAAAACTTTTTTCTACACGCCATTCGTAATTCTTTTTGCAATAATTGGATGGGAAATAGGCTATCACGGATTCTTTTCTTGGAAACCTATGCTATCAGGTAATTGGGAAAAGGTTATGCAAATCAGCCGCCGTCAATTGGACCCTGATTTTCCAAGTTTGGAAATATTGGCTGTAAATTATCCGGTGCTGTACATATACTCAGGTGGTTATATTCCTTATCTATGGGAGTGCAATTCAGAGACCAATGAGTGCTCCATTGCGAAAGATCAAACAACTCTTCCCCTAGAACTTGACGTCATTACATTCACACATGATGTAAATAGATCAGAAGTCCCTCCCATACCTTCCTATGACGGTCAATATATGGACTTAATAAAAATAGTCTCTCACGTGAGTGATGATATTATCTACCAATATTATGTCTTACTTTACAACGGGGAAATCTGGAGTTGGGGATCTTACAGCTCTGGTCGTTTTATCAGTGGTCTCACTACATCTTTCCTGGGAATCATGGGTAGTAGTCTTGGAATCGTTATTGCAATTGGCCTCATTGTTTTGGGCAAAAGTTTTTCACAAAGTCGGCAACAGGAAACATAATGCCTTGATCGCGTGGATCAAGAGTATTGTAAAGTCTGGCAGTATCTTGAAGAAACTGCAGTTAGAAATTCGTGTGGACCGAGCCGCGCGGGATTTCGTTTGGATCATAAGGCGTGACTTGGTAGACATAATAATTTAGCCAATTGGCAAATAATAAGTTTGAATGTCCGCGCCAACGAACTTGAGGCTGACGTGTTGGATCATCGTTTGGATAATAGTTTACAGGCACATGGATTGGCAAACCCTTATTCATGTCGCGGTCATATTCGGACTTGAGCGTGAGCGGATCATATTCCGAATGACCGGTGACAAAGATATGGCGTCCATCTTTGGTAGCGACAATATAAATTCCGGCTTGATCCGATTCAGCGAGAATATTTAGTTCATTATTTTTTTCTATGTCAGCGCGGCGGATCTCGGTGAGACGCGAATGTGGGGCGAAGAAAATGTCATCGAAGCCGCGTAACAAACTTTCAGTCGAGGATAGAGTTCGATGCTCAAACACACCGAATATTTTTTTGGGCAAATCATATTTTGGGATTCTATAACGATGATAGAGTCCAGCTTGCGCGCCCCAACAAATATACAACGTTGACTCAACATTCGTTTCAGCCCAATCCATGATTTGAGTCACTTCGTCCCAGTAATCAACTTCGTTGAACGGCATCTGCTCGACGGGCGCGCCCGTGATGATGAGGCCATCGAATTTTTCATTATGGAGCGCGTCGAAAGTGACATAATGGTGGAGCAAATACTCAGCGTCTGTATTTTTTGAATCGTGCGTCGCAGTGTGAACCAATGTAACGTCTACTTGTAGCGCGGAGTTGCTGAGCAGACGAAGCAATTGAGTTTCAGTAGCAATCTTCGTGGGCATGAGATTTAGAATCGCAACGCGCAGAGGACGAATGTCTTGATGAGTAGCACGCTCCTCGCCCATGATGAAGATGTTTTCATTTTCGAGAATTGCGCGTGCGGGAAGTGTGGATGGAATTTTTACTGGCATAGGTTTAAAGGATGAAGTAGGAAGCATGAAGGATGAAAATTTTTAATTCATCCTTCATCCTTGTTTATTTAACTTAACGCCTGATTGAGGTCCCACAGGATATCATCAATATCTTCGAGACCGACACTCAAGCGAATGAAATCCGGGCTGACGCCAGCCGCAACTTGATCCTCAGGACTCAATTGACTATGAGTTGTAGTCGCAGGATGAATTGCGAGACTCTTCGCGTCGCCGACGTTGGCGAGGTGGCTGAATAGTTGTAAGCTCTCGATGAACTTCTTTCCTGCTTCGACTCCGCCTTTGATTCCAAATCCGAGAATCGCGCCTGCGCCCTTTGGTAAATATTTTTTCGCGCGTGCGTAATCAGGATGACTCTTGAGTCCGGGATATTTCACCCAACTTACTTTTGGATGATCTTCGAGATATTCGGCAACCGCTTGCGCGTTCTGAACATGGCGTTCCATACGCAGACTCAACGTCTCGATGCCTTGAATCGTCTGCCACGAATTGAAGGGAGCTTGGCATGCGCCTATGTCGCGCAGAACCTGCACACGCGCTTTGATCGCAAAGGGCGGCAGACCCGCTTCTTTCAAATCAGCATAGATCAAACCGTGATACGAAGGATCGGGTGTGGTGAAATTTTCAAACTTGCCAAAGCGCCAATCATAATTGCCGCCATCCACGATGACTCCGCCGATAGTGGTGCCGTGTCCGCCGATGAATTTGGTAGTGCTGTGGACGATGATGTTTGCGCCCCATTCAAAGGGTCGAAAAAGATACGGAGTAGCAAAGGTATTATCAATCATCAACACAAGTTTATGTTTCTTCGCAATCTCAGCCACTTCTTCAAAGGGGAACACAGTGATATCGGGATTACCTAAAGTTTCTCCGTAAATTATTTTCGTATTCGGTTTGATCGCTTTCTCGAAATTCTTTGGATCGGTCGGGTCAACGAAAGTGACATCGATGCCGAGTTTCGGAAACGTATATTGGAATTGATTGTAAGTTCCACCATATAGTCGGCTCGATGCAACGATGTGATCGCCCGACTGGCACAGCGTGAAAATAGCTTGCGCTTGCGCGGCGTGACCTGAACTTGCGGCGAGTGCGGCGACGCCACCTTCCAGCGAAGCCAGGCGTTGTTCCAACACATCCGTAGTCGGGTTCATGATGCGGGTATAAATATTTCCCAACTCTTTGAGCGCGAATAAATTCGCAGCGTGTTCCGTGCTTTTAAATTGATAACTTGTTGTTTGATACAACGGCACAGCGCGGCTTCCGGTAGTTGGGTCGGGACTATATCCCGCGTGGAGCTGACGGGTGGCAAAACCATATTGACGATCATTTGATGCAGACATTTGATTCTCTCTCCTTGTATGAATTTACCCGCCCTTCAGAAGAGATAGTATCTTAAAAAATAAAATACCTCTTCTGAAAGCCAAGAAGAGGTACACGCGTATACCATCCTCTCATCTTCCAGTGATCGAATAACAGATGCTATTCGCTGTCGGAGTTGGCACCTTGACTTGCGTCAGGTTGCCGAGGCGTCATCGGGCCGTTCCCTCAGCCTCTCTGGATAAGAGCGAGTATTTATTATTAGGGCGAGTTTATATCAAAATAATCATGATGTGTCAAGGGTTACAACAAATTTTCTTTTACCAACAATTCAGCATTATAGATGGATCCGCCAGCCGCGCCGCGAATGGTGTTGTGCGATAACACAACGAACTTAAGACTCAATAACGGATCGCGGCGAATGCGGCCCACGACTGTTGTCATGCCTTTACCGGTTAATCGGTCAAGTCGCGGCTGAGGGCGATCCGCTTCATCTCTCACCTCGATAACGGGTCGCGGCGCTGATGGCAATTCACACGCTGATAGCGGCGCGCGATACTCGCGCATAGCGCGGATTGCTTCTTCAGGACTCGCTTCATTCGCTAATTCCACGCTGACGCATACCATATGTCCATCCGTGACTGCGACTCGATTCGTATGTGCGCTGAATTTTATTTCGGCTAAATCAATTTTATTGTCATTGAATTTACCGAGCATCTTACGCGGTTCCCATTCCACTTTATCTTCCTCGCCACTTATATTTGGAACAACGTTATCGTTAATGTCGAGCGATGGCACGCCGGGATAACCTGCACCGGATAACGCCTGCATGGAAACCGCAAAAACTTTTTTCACACCGAACGAATTATCCAGCGCTTTGAGTGCAACCGTCAAACCGGTGCTGGTGCAATTTGGATTCGTTGTAATGCATCCACTCCAACCGCGCTGTTTGCGTTGTTGCTTGACCAATTGAATATGATCCGCATTCACTTCGGGAAGCAGAAGCGGCACATCGTCCGCGCGGCGATAAGAAGACGCGTTCGAGCAAACTGCAAATCCGGCTTGAGCGAACTGTGGCTCGAGGTCTTTAGCGAGATCTGCTGGCAACGCAGAGAAAACTATTTTTGCTTGAACCGCTTCTGGCGTCGCGTGAACGACGATCATATCGTGCGCATATTCCGGCATTGGATCATTCAATATCCAACGACAAGCCTGCGCGTACGGCTGACCAATCGAACGGTCTGACGCGGCGAGTGCAACCACTTTGAACCATGGATGATGATCGAGCAACGAAATGAATCGTTGACCGACCGAGCCGGTCGCGCCGAGAACTGCCACAGGAATTTGTGATGGCGACATGATGGTTTCTCCTTATTATTTAACAATCAATTCATGTAGTGACTTCACCGCGTTTTCAGTATCCGCCGCGGCGACAACCATGCTGATCGAAACTTCTGATGAGCCTTGAGCAATGGCGAGGACATTCACGTTGTTGTTTCCCAGCTGCGAAAAAACTTTTCCTGCTATGCCGGGTGTGTGAATCATTCCAACACCCACCACCGTGATGATTGAAACATCTTCCGTCATCCAGACGCGGTCAATGTCATTGTCTTCGATTTCGCTAGAAAAAACTTTTTCGAGTTGATTGACTACAATGGATGCAGTCTCTGCCGGCACTGCAAAACAAATGGATTGTTCTGAAGAGGCTTGCGTGATCAATGGCACGCTTGTTCCTGTCGATGCGACCGCTGCAAAGGCGCGCGCCGCGACTCCGGGGACTCCCAACATGCCGCGTCCTTCAACAGTGATCAGTCTTTGATTGCGAATAGCGGTCACTGCTTTGACGACTTGCCCATTCACGGGCTCACGATTCGATTTTGAATTCGCAATCAAACGCGTGCCAGGATTCGACGGATTGAAGGTGTTGCAAATGCGCAGCCCGATGCCTGCATCAATCACTGGACGAATCGTTTTTGGATGCAAAACTTTTGCGCCGTAATAGGCAAGTTCCGCAATTTCGCTGTATGTGATTTCTGGCAACGTCCGCGCCGAAGATATAATGCGCGGATCGGTGGTCATCATGCCATCCACATCCGTCCAAATCCAGACATCATCGGCTGGCAATACCGCGCCAATAATTGCTGCGGAATAGTCGCTTCCGCCTCGACCCAATGTGGTTACCACGCCTTGATGCGTCGCGCCGATAAAGCCGGTCGTGATGGGAATGGTTTCATCATCCAATAACGGATTCAGAAGTTCGCGCGTTTTCTTCGTTGTCGCTTCAAAATTCGGATGCGCGTTTTGAAAGTGATCGTTTGTGATAATGTATTCCGTTGCTTCAACCACTTTGGATTTAATCCCGGCATTTTCTACAATTGCTCCTAATAGTCGAACACTCATCCGTTCCCCAAGCGACGCGACTGCATCCACTGCGCGCGGACTGGCTTCGCCAAGCACGGCAATGGCTTTGCATAAATCCACAAAAGTGAAAATCAAGGCATTGATTTCAGTTTTCGTTTTTGCGCACAGAATTTCGTCGCGGATTAATTCGTCGCTTGGAGAGAAATGTCTTTGGCGCAAAACTTTTTCTGCATCAACAAGTGTTTCGATGTTTCCCCGCATGGCTTGAGACGCGCTGTCAAGCAAAAGATTGGTTACGCCGGACATGGCGGAAGTCACGACCACGACGCGTTTCCATTCTGTGCGCGTATCTTGAATAATCTTTTTAACATTCATCAGTGCCTCCGTAGAACCGACGGATGTCCCGCCGAATTTCATCACGAGTGTTTGCTTTGATTGTGGCATAGTAATTTTTCTCCTTTGGTTTTCCTCTCCTTTTAGGAGAGGGCAGAGTGAGGTAAACAAAAACGCCCCACGTTTTCGTGAGGCGTTATGTGTTTTGATATAACCTATGTTTCGATTATTTCTGCCCAAACACAAATTCCTCACGGAAAAGCCGAGAGGTAGCTGTAGTCATGGACATGCTTAAGCGAATCGAATTCAATGTGCCGTACATATTGGGCGGTATTCTATACGCGAGCACGAGATTGGTCAAGAGGATTTATCGAGGTGAGACCAAGTTGTAAAAAATCAGACCACAATTTCCCCTCTTGACTTATTTTCGTTTCCGTCTATAATCGGGCGAAATACCTACAGCCAATGAACATATCATTGTTTCTCTCCATTATTGTCGTCCTTCTTGCGGTCCTTATTATTAAGGATCAATTTTCGGTTAGGATGGCAACGGTGAGAGAAAAGTAACACACCTTCGTAAGTGCAAAGAGCCGCCCTAACCCTAGGCGGCTCTTTTATTTTATCTATTTGAGGAAAAGAGTCATGCGATCAGATACTGTCAAAAAAGGTTATGAAAAAGCCCCGCACCGAGCCTTGTTCCGGGCGACAGGCTTGAAGGATGATGATTTTGATAAACCGTTCGTCGCTATTGTTAATTCTTATGTGGATATTGTCCCAGGCCACGTTCATTTGCAAGAGTTTGGAAAGCATATCAAAGATGCGGTGCGTGCCGCGGGAGGTGTGCCATTTGAATTCAACACGATTGGTGTGGACGACGGAATCGCAATGGGCCACGTGGGGATGAAGTACTCGCTTCCTTCGCGCGAACTGATTGCGGACTCGGTTGAAACGATGATCGAGGCGCATCGTTTTGACGCGATGGTCTGCATCCCCAACTGTGACAAGATTGTCCCGGGCATGTTGCTCGCTGCGATGCGCGTCAACATCCCGACCATTTTTGTTTCCGGCGGGCCGATGGCGGCAGGTAAAACTCCCGAAGGTGAAGCCATTGATTTGATCTCCGTCTTTGAAGGCGTAGGCGCATACTCAGCGGGAAAGATTGATGAGAAACGATTAACCACATTAGAAAAATTTGCTTGTCCTTCATGCGGTTCATGTTCTGGCATGTTCACTGCAAACTCAATGAATTGCCTGATGGAAGTCTTGGGGCTTGCGTTACCTTATAACGGTTCTGCATTAGCAAAGACTCCTGAGCGTGAAGCGTTGGCAAAGCGAGCCGCAGCGCAAATCATGACCTTGATCGAGCGCGACATCAAACCGCGCGATGTGGTGACTCCCGAAGCGATTGATGATGCGTTTGCGTTGGATATGGCGATGGGCGGTTCGACGAATACGGTTCTTCATACCCTGGCTTTAGCAAATGAAGCCAACGTGGCTTATCCACTGAGCCGCATCAATTCAGTGGCGGATAAAGTTCCGCACATTTGCAAAGTGAGTCCGGCGGGCAAATGGCATATGGAAGATGTCCATCGCGCCGGTGGCATTCCCGCAATTTTGAATGAAGTTCAACGCAGCACCGGCATGTTGCACTTTGAGCGAATTACAGTCAGCGGAACAACTCTCGGCGAATCTATCAAAGGTTGTGATATCAAAGACGATCAAGTTATTCGACGGTATGAAAATGCACATTCGAAGCGCGGCGGATTATCGATTTTATTTGGGAACCTCGCACCGAAAGGTGCAGTCGTCAAAGTTGGCGGAGTGAGCGAAGCAATGATGAAGTTCAGCGGTCCCGCGCGGATTTTTGAATCACAGGACGAAGCATTAGCAGGAATTATGGCGAACGAGGTTAAGGCTGGAGATGTAGTTGTGATTCGTTACGAAGGGCCAAAGGGCGGACCCGGAATGCAAGAGATGTTGTCGCCCACTTCTGCGATTATGGGAATGGGGCTTGGCGATAAAGTCGCGTTGATCACCGACGGTCGATTCAGCGGCGGGACGCGCGGCGCTTGTATCGGTCACGTGTCGCCGGAAGCTGCGTCAGGCGGACCGATTGCCGCGCTCAAAGCTGGAGACATGATTGATATTGATTTAACGGAACGCCGATTAGACGTCCGATTGAGCGAAGCGGAGATTAATCAACGTCTGAATCATCTGCCTCCATTCAAATCGAAAATCACATCGAAGTGGTTGAAGCGTTATTCGTATTTTGTCACCAGCGCGGATGCCGGCGCGGTGTTGCAATCATAAGGAGCAAGGATGAAAAAAGCTGGCGCAGAAATTTTATGGGAATGTTTAGTGCGTGAGGGCGTGGAAGTCGTCTTCGGTTATCCGGGTGGCGCCAACATGCCAATCTATGATGCGATGTTGAATTATCCTGTGCATCATGTCTTGGTGAGGCATGAACAGGGCGCGGCGCATATGGCAGACGGATACGCGCGCGCTTCGGGGAGAGTCGGTGTGGCGATGGCAACCTCGGGACCAGGCGCGACCAATCTGGTCACGGGCATTGCTACAGCGATGATGGATTCTTCGCCGGTGGTTTTCATCACAGGACAAGTCGCGGCACATTTGATTGGCGGCGACGCGTTTCAAGAAGTAGATGTTACTGGAATCACTTTGCCGATCACGAAACATAATTATCTTGTGACGCGCGCGGATGAAATTGCCGAAGTTGTGCGTGAAGCATTCTATATCGCGCACAGCGGTCGGCCCGGACCTGTATTAATTGACATCTGTAAAAACGCTCAAATTGAACTGACCGAATTTATATATCCGGAAGATGTGAAATTGCCGGGTTATCAACCCGTTGACCATGCACCAAAAGATTCGCTTGAATGTGCAGTCACTCTGATCGAGAAGGCGCAACGTCCCGTCATTTTGTGCGGACACGGCGTGCTCATCTCCAACGCGGAAGAAGCCTTAATGCAATTCGCCGTCAAGACGCAAACGCCGGTTGCAAGCACATTGCTCGGGCTTGGTGCATTTCCTGCTTCGCATCCATTGAGTCTCGGCATGATGGGTATGCACGGCGAAGTCCACACCAATCTCGCCATCCAAAACTCCGATTTGATCCTTGCTTTCGGAATGCGTTTCGACGATCGCGTCACCGGCAATTTAAAATCGTATGCACCGCGCGCCAAGAAGATCCATGTCGAAATCGATCCGTCTGAAATCCACAAAAATGTTGCGGCGGATGTTCCGCTCGTTGGCGATTTAAAAACAGTTTTGACTGACCTCGTTCCCATCGTGGATGAATATGATCACGACGTGTGGTTGAAACAAATCAACGAATGGAAAACTGAAGCCGATACGCGCAGTATCATGAACTGGCCCAACGACGATAAATTATATGTTCCTCATCTGATCAGCGATATATGGAAAGCAACCGGCGGCGGTGCGATCATCACAACCGATGTGGGTCAGCATCAAATGTGGGCCGCACAATATTACGCGCTCGATAAACCGAATCGCTGGATCACCTCAGGCGGCGCAGGGACAATGGGTTTTGGTCTGCCCTCGGCAATCGGCGCGTGGTTCGCAAATAAGGATCAGGAAATTTGGGCAATCGCCGGTGATGGCGGATTCCAAATGACGGCCGCGGAATTGACCACCGCCATTCAAGAAGGCGCGAACGTGAAGGTTGCCATTATGAACAACAACTTTCTTGGCATGGTTCGACAATGGCAGGAATTCTTTTTTGAGAAACGCTATTCTGCAGTGGATATGCTTACCCCGGATTTTGTTAAGCTTGCCGAAGCACATCAAGTCCCGGCGCGGTTGGTGACCAAGCGTGAGGAAGTGGACGATGCCATCGAATGGGCGCGCAAGACTCAGGGCCCGATCGTGATCGAGTTTCGCGTCGAGCGCGAAGATGGAGTTTATCCAATGGTTCCGACCGGCGCGTCGTTAGACCAGATGATCCAAAGACCCGCAAGAGTCGAAGGATAAGGATTGAATATGCAATACACATTCATCGCATTAGTTGAGAATAAACCTGGCGTGTTGAACCGGGTCGCCTCATTATTTCGACGCCGCAACTTTAACATCGAGTCGTTGGCTGTCGGGAAAACGGAAAATCCCGAAGTCTCGCGCATGACCGTTGTGGTGGGATGTCCCAATGGGGAAGTGGACGCTCATAAATTGGAAGCGAATCTTTACAAACTGGTCAACGTGATTGATGTGCAGGATGTTACGCATCAACCTTCGGTGACTCGCGATTTGGCTTTGATCAAAGTTAAGGTGAGACCCGAGCGACGCGGCGAGGTCAATGGACTGGCAGATATTTTCCGCGCCCGCATCGTGGACGTTGCGGCGGATTCCGTTATCATCGAGATCACCGGCACCGAGGACAAAATTGAAGGCATGATCGAATTGTTGCGCCCAATTGGAATCGTCGAGATGGTTCGCACCGGACAAGTCTCGATGACGCGCGGAGTCAACGATGGCGTGCGGCGAGTTCCCGGCGTGAATGGGAATCGCTATCAGGAAGATTTTGAATCGTTGAAGATGACGCCGTAATGCAAAAAGATGTCATTGCGAGGCGTGTATTACCGCCGAAGCAATCTCATGTAACTTGCAAACGTTAAATTTTGTGTGCGAGAAGATTGCTTCGCTCGCAAAGACATAAATCAAATAGGAGAATTATTTTATGGCAAGAATAAATTTCGGCGGTGTAGAGGAAGAAGTTGTCACACGTGGAGAATTTTCGCTTGAGAAAGCGCGTGAAGTTTTGAAGAACGAAGTAGTCGCGGTGCTCGGCTATGGCGTTCAAGGACCCGCGCAGGCCATGAACATGCGCGATAACGGAATCAACGTGATTGTGGGTCAGCGCGAGGGAACAGCCAATTGGGATAAAGCTGTCGCGGACGGTTGGGTTCCTGGCAAGACATTATTTTCCGTGGAAGAAGCCGCGGAAAAAGGAACCGTGATTCAATATTTGCTTTCGGACGCGGGTCAACGCTCGCAGTGGCCCAAGCTGGTGGAATGTTTGAATGAAGGTAATATGCTTTATTTTTCACACGGCTTCTCGATCACATATAAAGATCAAACGGGAGTCATACCGCCTCCGCATGTGGATGTCGCGCTGGTCGCGCCAAAAGGCTCTGGGCGAAGTGTTCGCAGTAACTTTTTGGATGGCTCCGGCATCAATGCCAGCTTTGCAGTTCAACAAGATGCTACGGGCCGCGCCTATGAACGCACGATTGCGCTTGGCATCGCGATCGGCGCAGGATATTTATTCCCGACCACGTTCGAGAATGAAGTCTTTTCAGATTTGACCGGCGAGCGCGGCGTGTTGATGGGCGCGTTAGCTGGCGTGATGGAAGCGCAATACAACGAACTTCGCAAGCACGGACATACTCCATCAGAAGCGTTCAATGAAACCGTGGAAGAACTCACACAATCGCTGATTCGTTTGGTCGGACAAAACGGAATGGACTGGATGTACGCCAATTGTTCCACCACTGCTCAACGCGGCGCATTGGATTGGAAAAATAAATTCCGCGATGCGGTTGCGCCGGTCTTTGATGATTTATATCAAAGCGTGGTCTCTGGGGTGGAAACGCGAATCGTTCTGGAAAAGAATAGCGATCCGAAATATCGCGAGAAGTTGGATGCAGAACTCAAAGTCATGCACGAGTCTGAAATGTGGCGAGCCGGCGCGGCTGTCCGTTCATTGCGTCCCGAAAATTGGAAGAAATAATTTTCCCCTCACCTCTTGCCCCTCTCCCAATGGCAGAGGGGATGGGTGAGGGAGGAGAAAATTTATGAATAATTATGTCAGAATTTTTGATACAACGTTACGCGATGGGGAACAATCTCCCGGCGCAACGATGACTTCCGCTGAAAAATTGGAAGTGGCACACAACCTCGCGCGCCTCGGTGTGGATATTATCGAAGCAGGATTTCCCGCCGCTTCTCCTGACGACCTCGAGGCGGTTCGCCGAATCGCTGAAGAGGTCGGCAACCCTCCGCCAGGCGATCCCAATGCCAAGGTCCCGGTGATTGCCGGGTTAGCGCGCGCGTCGAAAGACGATATTACTAAAGCATGGGAAGCCGTTCAAGGCGCGCAGAAGCCGCGTATTCATACGTTCCTCGCGACTTCTGAAATCCACATGAAACACAAACTCAAAATGGATCCCGAAGAGGTGATTCAACGCGTCTCGGAAATGGTTGCTTATGCGCGTTCGCTGTGTGCGGATGTTGAGTTTTCGCCGGAAGATGCGGGTCGCTCTGATCCGGAATTTCTTTACGTTGTTTTAGGCGAAGCCATCAAATCCGGTGCAACCACGTTGAATATCCCTGACACCGTCGGCTACACCATGCCCGATGAATTCTTTAATCTGATTGACGGCATCATCAAGCATACGCCGGGAATGCATGATGGCATTACCATTTCTGTGCATTGCCACGATGATCTTGGCATGGCAACTGCTAATACATTGGCTGGCATTCGCGCAGGCGCACGGCAAGCCGAAGTGACTATCAACGGCATTGGCGAACGCGCTGGCAATACATCGCTCGAAGAAGTCGTAATGACGCTCAAGACTCGTCATCCCATCTTTGAATTGGAAACAGGAATTGATGCGACGCAAATTGCGCGCGTCAGCAAACTGGTCAGCAATTACACGGGCATCGTTGTCCAGCCTAATAAAGCGATTGTTGGCGCGAATGCATTCGCACATGAAGCGGGCATTCATCAAGATGGAATGTTAAAACATCAAACCACTTATGAGATTATGCGCCCGGAAGATGTCGGCGTGAATCAATCCAAGTTGGTGATGGGCAAAC
>Ga0335081_10006130_pt1 | contig 19107 bp, 15 predicted proteins | sample Lox_Sample_35_FD_206713 | JGI IMG/M metagenome (GOLD analysis project Ga0335081, IMG submission 206713) | Soil microbial communities from Loxahatchee National Wildlife Refuge, Florida, United States - Lox_Sample_3.5 | ecosystem: Environmental > Terrestrial > Soil > Wetlands | place: USA...
CGCGAAGATTTTGGAACCGCCCGCCTGGACCATGTGCTTTCTTCACGCGATTCGCTGTCCGGTGTTTACACCATCGATGACGGCGAAGACCTGACCGCGACCACTCTCAACCCCTATAGCACGGATGTAGTTACGCTCCGCGAACAGGTCATCAGTCTTGACGAAACCCATGCCTTCTCAGCTTCCACGCTAAACGTCGCCCGTGCGGGTTTTTCGCGCGCCGGCTACTTTTTCACCGGCGAGCCCACGCCCGGGACACCCGCCGCCACGGTTCCCGGTTTTTTGCTCGGGCTTCCCGTAGGCGCTGCGGTGGTGGGTGGGAGTGCGGCGTCGAATCCCGCGGCCCAGATCGGACTAGCCGGCAGCAATAACGGCAGCAATCTCCGGGTTGCGCGAAATTTGTACACTTTTGAGGATCGCTTTCAAATGATCCGGGGCTTGCACCAGTTCACTTTTGGAGCGTGGTTCCAGCCCTTCCAGTCGAACGAAACCCTTGCGCTCAGCCAGTATGGCCAGGCGACGTTTGCGAGTCTGCAAACTTTCTTGCAGGGGACCACGTCCAGCTTCCTCTACAACCCGGCGCCCACCGAAATGAACTGGCGCTCACTGCTGGGGGCGTGGTATGCCCAAGACACAATTCGCGTTGCACCCCGGCTGACTTTTTCATTAGGTTTTCGGGCGGAGTTCACTACGGGTTGGAACGAAGCGCACGGCCGGGCGGCCAATTACACATTCAGCAACGGCATAATCTCGACCCAACCGCACATCGGAGACGCGCTGTTCACGACCAACAACGCCAAGTTCTTGCCCCAACCGCGCGTGGGACTGGCCTGGAGCCCCCTAGCCGGCAGAACCGTGTTTCGCGTGGGCTTCGGCTTGTACAACGATCTGCAAGATGCTCTGGGCTACCGCGCCGATCAGAACGCGCCCTTTAACTCGACTTACAGCATCTCGGCGCTGACGGTTTCATCCCTTCCCATCGACCCGTCTGCCCCTGCGCCATCCAATGCCAAGTTGGTTCCGGGAGGAGTCCAGCCGGATATGAAGACTCCGACACTGATCTCATGGTCGCTGCGAATGCAACAGGAACTTTCGCCCAACACCGCTCTCACCCTCGGGTATGTGGGCTCGCATGGCTATCATGAAATCATTGGGATCGACGCTAACCAGCCGTTTCCCACCATCTGCCCCGCTTCGCCTTGCCCGGCCACTTATCCGAGCAACTTTCCCGCACCCTTGGCCGGTGCTCCGGTACCTGCGGGGAGCTTTTTTATTCCCGCTAACACTCCCAAGGCAAATCCCAGCCTTGCCAACACCTGGACTTGGTTCTCGGTCGGCAACAGCAACTATAACGCCCTTCAGGTGGATCTGAACCGGCGCTTCAGTCACGGTCTGTCTCTGAGAGGTGTCTACACTTGGTCGAAAACACTGGATGACGGTGACTCACTGAACGGAACAACCGCCGGGAATGCCCCGGGGCTGGTATCCAATCCTTTCAACCTGCGAGCCGACTATGGGCTGGGCACATTTGACGTGCGGCACGTGGGAGTAATCAGCGCGCTTTACAACCTGCCGTTCGGACAAGGCCAGGCATTGGCGGGCGATCTGGAAGGTTGGCGCAGTACTCTAATCAGTGGCTGGTCGGTGAACAGCATTATTACCCTGCAATCAGGATTCCCCTTTACTCCCCAGCTCAGCTACAACCCCTCGAATAATGGTGATACGCGCAATCCCGTGCGTCCGTTCGTGAACCCGGATTTCGTCGGACCGGTCATTCTTGGCAAACCCAATCAGTGGTTCAACCCCGGTGCCTTTCTGGCGCCGCCGCCTAACAGCGGATTTTACGGCAACCTGGGCAGGGACACTCTGATTGGGCCGGGCCTGGCGACCTGGGATTTTTCCGCGCTGAAAAACACGCGTCTGCGCGAACGCCTCAACCTCCAGTTTCGCGCGGAAATCTTCAACCTGCTCAACCGTGCCAACTTCAACACACCGAATCTGATTGCGTTTACGCCCTCGGGTGTCTCAGGAACAGCGGGCGCCGTGACCAGTACTTCTACGACATCGCGGCAGGTACAATTCGGCCTAAAGCTGATCTGGTAGATCCGCTTTTCTTTCTAGGCGCTCAAGTTCGCCAGGTCAACCATTCTTGATTTCGCGGTTGGCCGCGATGAGTTTCTCTGCCTCATCGCAGACGCGGGGCAACATTCGCTCGATCTCCGCGCCGCGTTTCCGAACATCAGAAAATTTCGACATGCCGAGGTCGCTCAGCAATTCCCGATAGCTGTCTTTGAGACTCTGGGTCAGCCGCTCTGGTTCATCCTGTAAAAGAACCTTCTGACACCGGGAATGCGTGACGCCGATCCAGAACATTGCTTCCCGATGAAAGCCCCTCGCGATCAGTTCCATACTGCCATCGACGGCAACTGCGCGCGCCTGGTCGCTGATGTCTGATGCGAAGGGAAAGGGAGTTTTGATTGATTTTTTGGCTGTGTCAAATATCTCGACGAGCGTGGCAAGATGATGCCTGGCTCGTTCCCGGCTGAGACGAGAGGACCCAAGCAACTGCAACAGCGCTTCGTAAAATTCAGACTGGCCGTAGTCTGCCAGCAGATCCCGAACCGCCACGTACCGCGTGCGCACTGTGGGATTCTTCAGGCCCGCGACTAGCAGCACGTGCGTGGTTACCCCTGCTGCGAAAAGACACGCAATCACTTGATCTTCTATTGTCGTTTTCTCATCGATCGTTTTCTCGTTGATGGGCCTGAGATGTGCCAGCACCTTGTCCGTGGCGTTGGCGCAACGCTGACGAACCCAGCGTCGTTGGGCATATTCGCGGGACACGGGCGCCAGGAACGGAGTGAGCTGCCCCATCGGGTCAAACAGGATTTTCGTTGTCCTAAAACTTGGGGCAAGATGGTAGTCGCTCAAAACCCGTTCCGCTGACTGGAACTGATCGGTTCGCAGGTAAGAGATCTCGAGAAGGGCGCCATGATAGAGGAACTTGTCACGCCTGCCAGCCGGATTCTGGTCTGTGAGCACGACCATAATATCAAGATCAGATGCCGGGTTCAGTTCCGCATGATCGGGAAGCCAGTTCGTTGAGCCTGCAGTGTACGCTGCGCAGAATCCCGGTATTCGAGTTGCTTCCTCGATCATCCACTGCCACGCCGCCTCTCTCGCTTGCTTCACCGTCATAGTTCATTCAAGCGTGCACGATCTCTCCCATCGCTGTCCAGAAAGCAGACCGGGGTTCGAGGCGCGACCCCGGCAAACGCGCCTTAACAGCGCGCCTCTCACCAAGGACTATCGCGCCAGAAAAAAGGGCCACCCATGGGTGGCCCTTTCCGCAACCGGACATCTCAGTAACAAACCGAAACTACTGCGATACCTCCGCTACCACGTCTTGAATAAACGTTAAGCCATTCGGTGTGCCCAGGCCGGTAACGTTGTCCCAGCCAGGGCCAGTGGTTAATCCCGTGTCCGTGCCAAAAGACAGCACGAACCAGCGCGTAGAAAACGGACTATTGTAAATCCCGCTGACGAAGTTCTTGGTTTTCTCGAGAGGCTGCACCAGGCTCGCTGCAGAATAGGTGACCGGTTTAAACGGGGGATAAAGAACTACCCCCGTCGGGTTGGTGGGAGAGCTGACCTGCAACACGTCGTAGAACGCGTCGGAGGGCAAGCTATAGAGTAATGCCGCGGCTTGTCCGAGCGGCTCGCCCGCTGCCTGATTTGCCAGCGCCCACACCGCGGAAAATGTGGGGCAAGCAAGACTTGTGCCCCCAATCACCGTCACTCCTTGCTGTTCCCCTTCAGTGATGACGATCTCAACCCCGGTAAAGTCGTCGGCGATGAAGCTGACATCGGGGAGCTTGCGCTTCCCTCCGCTCAAGCTTTTTTGGTAGGCAGGTTTGGGCCACGCAGCGCTCGTACCTCCGCCGGCGCCGCCGTCGAATCCCTCCAGCAGCGGGGGAACAGTCGGCGGGTTGGGAGTGACATCGGCAATCCGCGTGATGTTGTTGCCCCAGCCGGTCTGGAAGTTCATGGTTTTGTCTTTGTTGATGAACAGGCTGGTTCCGCCAACTGCAGTTGCGAACGGCGAACTGGCTGGCACGGAAACATCGGTGTAACCTAACACGGTTGAATAATCGCCGTCATCGCCGGTGGCGAAGTTCGCCGACACCCCAAACGAGGCGGCGAGTTCGTTGATGCTATCTTCGACCCTAAGCTCTGCCGGTTCAAATTCGATGAGCTGCGATTCTGGGCCGCCGTAGCTGTTGGAAATTACATTGCCAAAGCTGAACCCAAAACCGCCTTCCGCCGCATAGAGCACTCCCAGATCGAGATTGCTATCCGTGTTGTCGTAGGTTTCGATCAGAAGAATATTCGCCTGTGGAGCAAGGGCGTGGGCCCATTCCACATCAAGGGTAGTTTCGGCTACCCAGCTGGAAGGGTTGCAACCGTCGCCTGAAGTGCAGCCGGTAGGCCCACCGATGGGAATTATGGCAAAGTTCGAACTGGTGAGCGCCGGCAGATGGTACAGTGCGGAAAACGTATTGGCATCAGCGGTAATCGTCGGCGAGCCAAAAGCGTCGACGATGATGATGGTTTGCCCTTTTCCCTTCCACTTCTTGTAAACGTCCGTCAAGCCATATGCGGTCTGGACTTCAGACGGATTGTAGCCGCAGGGTGGAAGATTGGGAGGCTTGCTGTTGATGGCCGAACCATAGCGGTTTCCCGTGTAGCTCGCATTGGGCCCACCCCCGGGTGTGACGAAAGTGTCAGTTTCCTGAGGGCGCAAACAATTCGCACTGTAGAAGAGCCCGTTGGGGCCAGCCTCGGCCAAAGGAACAAGCGGAAACGGTTCGCCGGTTCCTGGATCCACTGGGAGCTTAGAGGCGGGTTGGTAAGTCAGGTAGGTAATACCTTTAACTGCCGAAACTAGGGCGCCGGCGGGTCCTTCGATCACCGGGTCCGAGGTATTGGCACGAACCACCTGGCCGCGGACACTATAGCGGTTGATTTGGACTTGAAATGCCTTCTCAACAGCGCCAACCTTGCCTTCCGCGGTGACGAAGTGATTGTTGCGGTCGATCGCGGAAACTTTTAGATTATGCGCTTCGAGAAAGTTACGCACCGTCAGCGCATCCTGCGCCGTTGGCGCATATTTTGCGTTGTATTCCTCGCGGGTAAGCCATTTATGAAAGGTGGGCGAGCCCTTCTGATACATCTGCTGGACCCGGCTGTCCAGTTCAGCCTTGTTGCGTTGGTTCAGCCACAAAGTAACACTCATGGGCTTGGACTCGTCTTCCGCCCCGAGGTTTTGTGCCTCTGCTCGGTAGCGAGGTGTGTTGTTCGCAATGACGTGGCGGCTAACGCTCAATTGAGAAAAACCCGATCCAGCCAGGGTCAAGATCGCAAGTAGAGTGGCGGCTACCGTACCGATTTTCATGGGAGCAGTTTGACTCGACATAGGTTCTCCTTGGGAGGGTGGTGTACATCGTTTGCCGTTATGGAGCACTTGATTGGGCAGGACTGGGCGGGAAGTTTGTCACTTGGGTGCTTGCACTGTCAAGAAGAGAACAGAAGAACCCGACGTTGAAAATGATTGCACAAAATGCGCAAGGACGTGAGAGCAGAAAAGTCCGAAGAGGAATAATCCAAACGGATTAATGCCGAAGCGAAAGCATACTGACGATCTCTCGCAGGCCCTGACGGATGTACCGCAGATCCGCTGGTGAGCGGGACGGAAAGGGCAGCGGTGATTGTTTCTTGTCGGCCTTTCCTTCGGTGCGCAGGTGTTGTCGTGCGCCAGGAATCGTGAAACCGTCTTGGTAGAGAAGCTGCTTGATCCGCAGTACGTTTTCCACGTCCTTGCGGCGGTACATTCTTTGCCCCGTGTTGCTCTTGACCGGCTTCAACTGGGGAAATTCTGTTTCCCAAAACCTGAGCACATAGGCGGGAAGACGGCAAAGCCTGGCCACTTCGCCAATGCGGAAATAAAGCTTCTCAGGAATTACCACATCGGCATTGGTCGCCGGTTTGGATGCAGTGCGCGTGCGCGGACTCATAGTCGTCTTATCGCCAGTTAAGTGTCTTCCGTTGCATGTTGGACTCGTATAGCCGTTTCTAGCACGGTGGCGGCTTCCGCGACAACCGAATTTTGATGGAGCGAGCCGGAAGTGCGAAATTTTGACCGGGCGTACACTAGCAGGCGACTGCCGGCCAACATCTATGCCTCGCAATCCCATCGAACTCGAGATTTTCAAAAACATCTTCCGGTCGATCGCGGAAGAGATGGGTGCTGCGCTGCGCCGCACCGCGTTTTCTCCGAATATCAAAGAGCGGCGGGATTACTCTTGCGCGGTATTCGATGCCAGCGGACAGGTGATCGCGATGGGCGATCACATGCCGGTGCACCTCGGCTCCATGCCTATGTCAGTGCGCGCGGCGATTGACGCGGGTTCACTGGGTGCCGGCGATATGGTGATGCTGAACGATCCCTTCCGCGGCGGGACGCATCTGCCGGATATCACACTGGTGGCTCCTGTGTACGTGAAGTCCGCCATGACCAAAGCACGCGGGCAAGCGCGGCGGCGCCATGGTAATCCGGATTTTTATGTCGCTTCGCGCGCCCACCATGCCGACGTCGGGGGCGCCTATCCGGGATCGATGGGATTGTGCCGCGAGATTTATCAGGAAGGCGTTCGCATCCCGCCGGTTCACCTGATTCGTTCCGGGAAGATGGAGCAGGACGTTCTGGCGCTGTTGCTGAACAATGTACGGACGCCTGCGGAGCGGGAAGGCGATCTGGGAGCGCAAATTGCCGCCTGCCACGCCGGAGCAGCGAGGCTACAGGAAGTGACCGACCGCTATGGCATCAAGCGAGTGCAGCTGGCGGCGGGGGACCTCCTGAACTATTCCGAAGAAATGATGCGCGCATTCTTGACGAGCGTTCCGGCTGGCGCTTATCGGGCCGAAGATTTCTTAGATAATGACGGGATCAGCGATCGAGCAGTGAAGATCGCGGTGACTTTGAATTTCGCCTCGGGGCGGAGCCGGACCTCTGGGTCGGGGAGGCTTGCCAGCAAAACGCCGGGCCGCGCCCAAACGGTTACTGTCGATTTCACCGGCAGTGATCCGCAGGTTGAGGGTAGCGTGAATGCCGTGGAGGCAATCACTTATTCGGCATGTTTCTACGTTTTTCGTTGCTTGCTTGCGGAAGATGTTCCGGCAACCGCGGGGCTGATGCGTCCGATTCGCGTGATCGCGCCCGAAGGCACGGTGGTGAACGCGCGTCCGCCGGCAGCCGTGGCGGGCGGAAATGTCGAGACTTCACAGCGCATCGTCGATGTGTTGTTGCGTGCTCTTGCGCAGGCCCTGCCCCAGCGAATTCCCGCGGCGGCCTCGGGAACTATGAACAATTTGACCATCGGCGGAACCGATCCTCGAACCGGTGAAGCATTCGCCTATTACGAAACCATCGCCGGTGGAATGGGCGCCCGGCCCACGAGACCGGGCGTTTCCGGCGTTCATACCCACATGACCAATTCGTTGAACACTCCGGCTGAGGCGCTGGAGTACGCCTATCCTCTGCGGGTGACAAAGTATGCGCTGCGGGGCGGCAGCGGAGGTTCGGGCGCTTATCGCGGTGGAGACGGTATTGTGCGTGAAATCGAAGTCCTTACCGATTGCGAAGTGACACTGCTTTCTGAGCGCCGGACGCGCGGGCCGTGGGGACTAAGCGGCGGAAAAGACGGACAGATGGGGCGAGCGTTTGTGATGGGGCAAGACGGATCAAAGCGAGAATTGCCGGGAAAATTCAATGTGCGGCTGAAAAAAGGGGAGCGGATCAGGATTGAAAGCCCGGGCGGAGGCGGCTGGGGAAAAGTTAATCGCCAAAATTAGACGACGGAGGGTACGATCCACCGCATTAAATCAGTAGGGGTTCTTTCGTACGCCAAAATGTTTTGTGTTCTTTACGGGTGCATGGGACTGATCTTCATCCCCTTCGCCCTGCTTGGCGGTTTCCGTGATTTCGCAGCAAAGAGGCGGCGCTTTAGGAGGTGCCGCTTTGCTTTTACTAGCAGTTTTCCTTCCCTTCGTATACGGCGGCATGGGCTTTCTGCTTGGTGGCTTGATGGCCTGGCTTTACAACCTGGTGGCGCGCTGGATTGGCGGAATAGAACTGGAGATAACAGCCTCTGGCGTCACGCAACCGCCGCGGCGCGCTGCTCAAAGCTGATGGCAAGCCAGTGCTAGAATCGAGAGTTCAACGGGTCAATCCAGTTTCATAGGAAGCAGTCATGAGTCAAACCATGCAGGCGGTGGTTAAGCCGACAGCCGCTCCCGGCGCAGAGATTCGCGAAGTCAAGGTCCCCGGCTTCGGGCGGAATGACGTTCTCGTTAAGGTCAAAGTCGCATCCATCTGCGGCACGGATCTACATATCTACGAGTGGGACCGCTGGGCGCAGAAGCGCATTCACCCTCCGCTCATTCCCGGCCACGAATTTTGCGGCGAAGTTGTGGCTTTCGGCGATGAAGTTACCAGCATCAAAGAAGGAGATTTCGTCTCGGCTGAAATGCACGTGGCGTGCGGCAAATGTTTTCAATGCCGCACCGGCGAGGCCCACATCTGCCAGAACGTAAAGATCATCGGCGTGGATGCCGACGGCGCTTTCGCGGAATACGTGGTCATCCCCGAGACAAATATCTGGAAGCTCGATCCTGCGATTCCTCTGGAATACGCTTCGATTCTCGACCCTCTGGGCAACGCCGTGCACACAGTTCTTGCGGGCGAGATCGCGGCCAAGACCGTGGCCATCACCGGATGCGGACCCATTGGGTTGTTTTCCATTGCCGTAGCTCGCGCAGTCGGCGCGGCACAGGTCTTCGCAATCGAAGTCAATGAGCATCGGCGCAAACTGGCAAAAGAAATGAAAGCCGATCTGGCGCTCGATCCGGCGAAAGAAAATGTCCGCGAAATCGTAATGGAGCGAACCAATGGGCTGGGCGCCGACGTAGTGCTTGAAATGGCAGGCCATCCCAGCGCCATCCGAACCGCTTTCGACATTGTTCGCCGCGGCGGTCGCATTTCCTTGCTCGGCCTGACTTCCAAGCCTGTCTCCCTCAACTTTTCGGAAGATATCATCTTCAAAGGCATCACAATCCAGGGCATTAACGGCCGCAGAATGTATCAGACCTGGTATCAGATGACGGCGTTGCTTAAGGCCGGTAAGCTTGACCTCCATCCTGTCATCACCGACCGCATCGCAATGAAAGATTTTTCCCAGGGGATGGAGCGGCTGAAGACGGGAGAAGCCAGCAAAATTCTGGTTTATCCCAACGGAAGGAGGTGAATCGCCTACCCGAAACTCTTCTTACTTGGTTTTCGAAGGGACTATCAGGATGTCGTGCTGGATGGCGTAAGTCACCAATTGCGCCTTGTTGTGGATGTCCAGCTTCCGCATCAAATTGAATTTATGCGCTTCCACCGTTTTGACGCTCACGCCCAGCAGTGAAGCGACTTTCCTGGCCGTATTGCCCTCGGCCAGCAATCTCAAGACTTCATGCTGGCGTCCGGTCAAGCGGCCGGGATCCTCCTCAGTGGGTGATGAGCGAACTGCGCCCCGATGCTCCCCTTTTACCAGGCTTATCAGCCGCGGGGCGGGAGCGTTCTTGGGCACGTAGTTCAGAACATCCACGAGAGTTTGGCTGCGAGCTTCTTCGGCGGAAGGTGCACCTAGGAAAATCAACCGGACCCCGGGACAGTCCCGGTGAATCAAACGGGCAGCTTCCACGGTTGAAAACCCGCTCAAGCCCGCGACGACCAGGACTACATCCGGCTTGTGCGCACGGCCTTTTTGCAGCACTTCCGAAATGCTGCAGGCTTCAGCGACGACCTCAACATCGGGATCATCCTCGAGCAGCCGGCGTACCCCTTGCCGCATAAGCACGTGTTCGTCCGCCAGCAGGCAACGGATTTTGCCGCGCGCCGGAGCTCCGCCTAGAACTGCCTGTGGCTGCGAAGACACGAATTGCTCCTAAATAAATCGGCCAGAGAACCTTGCCCAAAGAAAACTACGAGGTCGAGCAGGCGGAAAACCCGAGTTCAACACGGTCCTTGAGAGTTAGGCTATTGTAGCAACTGCGCGGGCTGAAAACAGGATACGCAACAAAAAAATGTCCTGCAACGCTAGGTCGTCCGGGCTAACCCGCCCCATCGGATACAATCGCTAACCATGCTGCGCTACTTCACCGCCGGCGAGTCCCATGGAGAGGCATTGCTCGCTTTCCTTTCTGGTTTGCCCGCCGGAGTCAAAGTGGATCAGTCTTTTCTCGACCGTGAACTTTGGCGCCGCCAGCAAGGCTATGGGCGCGGCGGGCGCATGAAAATCGAAACCGATAAGGCCCAAGTTCTCTCCGGCGTAAGGCACGGCATCACCATCGGCTCTCCCATCGCCGTGCTGCTCGAAAATAAAGATTGGAAGAACTGGCAGGAGTCGCTGCCGGTGGCGGAAGGCGATCCAGCCAAACACAAGCGTGTAGCCTCGCCGCGGCCAGGACACGCGGATCTGGCGGGAGCGCTGAAATACAACTTTCCCGAAGCCCGCTATGTGTTGGAGCGCGCTTCCGCGCGGGAATCCGCCGTCAGAGTGGCGATTGGCGCTTTGGCAAAGTTATTTCTCCGTGAATTGGGCATTGAGATTCTGAGCCATGTGGTCGCGGTGGGCGCCGTAGCGGTCGAGGCGGAAACTTCCTGGGAAAAACTCCGTGAGTTGTCAGAAAAGACAGAAATTCTGCTCAATTGCGCCGACGGCGCGACCGAGCAGTTCATGAAGGAAGAAGTTGACAAAGCTTTAAAGACTGGCGATTCCGTCGGTGGCGTGTTTGAAGTGGTGGCCAAAGGCGTACCGCCGGGTCTGGGCACCTACGCGCAGTGGGATGAGCGTCTGGATGCACTGCTCGCTGCCGCGGTCATGTCGTTGCAGGCGGTGAAGGCAGTCGAGATCGGGGCCGGCGTCACGGCCGCTTCTTCCCGGGGCTCGGCGGTGCATGATGAAATAGGTTACACGGCCGGCACGGGTTTCTCCGGCTTCACACGCCCCCGAAATAATGCTGGAGGAATCGAAGGCGGCGTATCAAATGGAGAGGAAATTCGAGTGCGTGGTTATTTGAAGCCGATTTCCACTCTGCGCCGGCCGTTGCAATCCGTGGATTTCGCCAGCCGCGAGCCGGTGAAAGCCGCGTATGAACGTTCTGACGTCTGTGTCGTACCCGCGGCGGGCGTGGCGGGGGAAGCGATGGTGGCTTTGACGCTTGCGCGTTGCGCAATGGAAAAGTTCGGCGGCGATTCGCTGTCAGAGACTTTGCGAAACTTCAATGGCTATGTGGAGCAACTAAAGAGTTTTTAGGAGTTGGGGCGGCAACAGCTTTCAACAACGAACGAATGATTTATCCCATCGTGAAGTTTGGTAATCCGGTCCTGGAAAAACCAGCCGAACCAATTAAAGTCTTCGACGAAGAACTGAAAAAGCTAGTTGAAGACATGTTCGAGTCCATGTACGCGGCGCGTGGAGTCGGCCTGGCTGCGCCTCAGATCGGCATCTCCAAGCGGCTCGCGGTGATTGATATCACTTTCCAGGAAGATCCCGATGCCAAAATCGTGCTGGTGAACCCGGAGATCATTCATACCGAAGGCCGGCAATCGCAAAATGAAGGTTGCCTCAGCATTCCCGATTTTCGCGAACCGGTGACTCGGCCAAATAAGGTCACGGTGAAGGCCCAAGACGTACACGGAAAATGGTTTCAGAAAACCGGCGAAGAACTTCTGGCCCGCGCATTTCTCCATGAAACCGACCATCTCAATGGCCAACTGTACATCAGCCACCTCAGCGCGCTGAAACGTGACCTGATGAAACGAAAAATCCGCAAGCTGATGAAGGCCGGGGAGTGGTAAACAGCTCGCTTCGAAGGATAGAGCGCGATCAGCGGAGAAATGTCGCCGTTGCCCGAGGGGTGGTTGGAACTGTCTGGCGGGCTTTGGTTTCTGCTTGGATCCGTTTGTAAGTCTCTGCCTGAGTTGTCAATAGAGATCGAACCTGCCCAACCAGCGCGGCTTGCTGTCGTGTTAGCGATGCCAACTGGTCAAAGTGGCGCATGCCATCCCTAGGTCGAGTAACCGGTGCGACGCTGCTGCGCTGATGGGCCCAGTGGGTCAGCTCGGAGGGCACCGCGTAGACCGAGCCACGTTTGGCGTGTTGATGCCGGCGGATCGGCAGGTTTTCAGTTTGTTCCCAGCGTTGTACAGTCCGGACCCCGCGCCTGAGAAAAACAGCAATTTCCTTCCAGGAGTCGAGAAATTCGCGGCTCGGATCGAAGAGAAGTGTGGCCATCTCTCTTAGAACACCCTTAAAAGGGGATTGTACATGATCCTGGCGCCTTTTGGCGCTTGTATACGCCCAGATGCCGGAGGACGATAGAGATCAAGAGTTTGGTAGTTCCTTCCATGTCAAGCGCAGACGACAAGCATATGCCCGACCCCGGGATTTTCGGGACGAGGGTTTCGCTCTCGTTCAACGAGTGGCGCGCACGTTTTTTTGCCGATGCGCAAACCCAAGGCCTCCTCCACAATGCTGAGAGTCTGAATGATATTGCCCTGCGGCTTTTTTGGCGCGATGGGGTCGCGCCCTCGGTACGCGCGTTGTTGGAAAGCACGTCAAAGCTTTCCCGTGATCACGACCGCCCTGAGTCACCGAAAGGGCAGCGGTGAACTTACTCGATTGAAGCCGGTTCTGCGCGGTCTCCCTTCCTGGTGAAATTAACAATCCGTTAACGAACCAGCAACGTTATTGCAACAAATCCCATGTGAACTTGTTGCGGGGTTGTAAGTGAACCTATTAGACCCACTTCGTCGAGGCCCGGCCACAGGCGTGATGATCCCCCAAAACGAATACTCCCCTGGCGTAGAACGACCCATGGTTTTTGTGGTGGAAGATGATATTGATATTGCCGGCCTGATCTGTCATCACTTAAACGGCGCTGGATACCGCACTCGCTGGTTTCCCAGCGCTACCGGTGTCATCGATGAGGCGGTGAGGAACCAGCCATCGGTTTTTCTGCTCGATGTCATGATCCCCGGCTGTGACGGTTTTGAACTTTGCAACCGGATTCGAGGGACCAAGCCGCTGAACCGCTCCCGCATTGTCTTTCTCACTGCAAAATCAGGAGAAGCAGACCGCATTCGGGGCCTGGAAATGGGCGGGGACGACTACATCACCAAGCCTTTCAGCCCGCGCGAAGTTCTGGCGCGGATTCGCAACGTTCTGCGGGGCGCTAACGAGCCTGCCCGTTTGCTGAAAGTCGGCGAACTGGAAATCGATGGCGACGCCATGACCATCGCCGTGCGCGGCCAGGCAGTGGTCACGACCACGCGAGAATTTTATCTGCTGGAATATCTGGCGCGGAATGCAGGACGAGTCTTCACCCGCGATCAGCTTCTCGACGCGGTATGGTCCGAGGGCTCCTTCGTGACCCAGCGTTCGGTGGACGTCTATATCCGCCGCTTGCGCGAGAAGATCGAGGCCGATCCCGACAATCCTCACTATTTGAAGACCATTCGCGGCGTGGGTTACCGCTTCGACGCTCCCAAGTCAACGGCGTAACTTTGTGGCACGGGTCACGCCTGAGGCTTGCGCCGCTTGGCTTCGTGGCGGAGGCTGTGGCCCTCCACCAGGTGGTAAATCTCCTCAGCCAGGTTCGTGCAATGATCGCCCGCCCGTTCGAGCGCCTGCGCGATGAACAATAGATTCGTGCTGTATTCGCGCTGCCGGCGATCCATCCCCGCCAGATGCCGCCGGAAGAAAGCCTGGCAGGTAGTGTCGATTTGCGAATCCTGCTGCATCACCCAGGCCGCCGGCTCAACCTCGCGCTCCACAAAACCTTGATGGATGCGGTCCAGCATCTCCTGAAGGACTCCGGCCATATTCATCAGATCACGGCTGTCCTGGCGGGCCAGGTGAGTGGTTACGCCGCGCAGCCGCTTGGTAGCCGACCAGATCAGGTCACCGATTCGTTCCAGATCAATAATAAATTTCAGGCAGGCGAGAAGTTCGCTCGCCTCAGCCTCAGTAACTTCAGTGATCGCGCCGGCGATCTTCTCATCCACAGAACGCTCGATCCGATCGAGTTCTTTTTCGCAGTCCTTGACGGCAAGCAACGCCATTTTGGAAGCGCCGTTAATAAAGTCGCGGAAGTTAAATGCGGCGTCCCGGGCCACCAGGCAGGCTTGTTGAACCTCGCCCCTGAGTTCCCGGGTGGAATCGGTTTCCTTCCTCGCGGATTGCTTCATCGTCACTGCGCTTCGGGCCAATTTCCATCTCCGCAGCAGAATGCTACGCCTTCCACCACAAAACATACCAGCCTCTTCAACATCAGGAGATGGAGCACAAATTTTTTACATTGCTTCAATCTTTCTCTTAAGGAGACGGAGGTCAACAGGTGGGTACGAGTCACAAGTTTGCCACTGTTTTCTCAAGTTGGCGCGCAATTTTCTCAGGATCGCTCCCCGGCGCAAATCGGATTGGCCCGCCAACCTTGATGGAGATCTGGTACGGGCGCGCGAGCTTTTTGCCTGCTTGCTTCAGTTCGAAAAGTCCGTCGATACGCATGGGCACGACTGGAATGCGTAGATCGTTTACGAGCAACCCTATGCCGGCGCGGAAGGGATTCATCCTCCCGTCAGTGGTATGGCGGCCCTCAGGAAAAATCAGCACACTGTAGCCGCGGTCGACACACTCACCCGCGTAAGAGAAACTTTGCCGGAAGCCCGCTTCACGGGGCAGAGGGAATAGGTTTAGCAGCGAAACTCCTGAAATCCACTTTAGGCGGTCCCAGATTTTGCCCGGCATACTGCGTTCGGGCGGCGGAGTGCGAAGCACTTCCAGCGCCTCGCCTCCGGTAGCCGTCGCGATTTTATGGCGCAGCCGCGCCGGAAGGGCAGTGTAAACGAAACCAACGTCTACGTCGCCGATGTGATTGCAAATCACAATCACTGGCCCGTTGACCCCGCGCAGATTCTCCCGGCCTTCGATACGAGGCCAGCCGAGCAAAAAGACCGCGGGACGAAGTAACAGGTAATGCGCCAGCAACCGCACCCACGTCACCGGCCAACGCAGAACCCAGGCCGGATAGTGGTAAGGCTTCTGCGGCGGAGGCTGGCCGCGCAGCATGCTCTCGAGATCGGCGACGGTTTTTATGGCCGCAAAATGAGTTTCGCTCAGATCAATCTGATAGCGGTCCTCCAACGCGCTCAGCAACTCCACCCGATCGAGCGAACTGAGATTCAGGTCGGTCTCGAGGTTCGCATTGCGATCCAGTTTGCCGCCGTGCTTTGTGGTGCGAGCAATCAACTCCGCCAGGGGGCTGGTTCCCGCGCTCGACAGCGTTTGCGCTTCGAGTTCTGCTCGCACGGCTTGCTCGATGAGGTTCGTACGCGGTTTCTGCGTGGAAGTGCGAGGAAAATCTGTTTCTTTCCAGACGAACCATTTGCGCATGCGCTGATATTCGGCCAGAGATTCGTTGGCCCGCTGCACCGCAGTTTCGGCGTCTCCGCCTTCCCGCATGATCAACACTGCGCACGGTTCAGCATTTCCATTTTGCGGCAATCCGATCACCACACAATCCTGCACTTTCGGCTGGCGCCGCAGCGTTGCTTCCAGATCATCGGGATAAACATTCATCCCCGCGGAAGTCACGATCACATTTTTCTTTCGCCCCTTGAAATACAAATTGCCGTCAGCGTCGATCTCGCCCACGTCGCCAGTGCGATACCAGCCTTCTTCCCCCACGACCGGCTGCAGCTCTTGCCCAGTCCAATAGCCCGCAGCCACGCCGCCGCCGCGAACTAGAATCTCTCCGTCTTTGTCGACTTTCACTTCGCGCCCGGCGAGCACTTTACCGATCGACCCCTTGCCCAGACGGAAAGGATGATTGACGCTGATGATCGAAGTTGTTTCCGTAAGCCCGTATCCCTGAATCACGGCGAAACCTAGCCGTCCCCAGAATTCTTCGGTTACGCGGTCAAGCGCCGCGCCTCCGGAGATGAAAGCCCAGAATTTCCATCCAAACTCACGATGAATGCGCCGGAATCCCCACCAGCGGCGGAGAAAGTGCCTGCCCTCTGCGGCTTGAAATTCTTTGCTGAAAGATTCCGAGCTTCCATGCTCGGCAACATCCCGCTCTATTTTTTCTTTTAGCGATTGCAGCAGGCGGGGCACTGCAACCAACACAGAAACACGCTCGTGCCGGATGGTCGCGATTACTTCTCCCGGCTTCAGGCTTTCCTGAAAAATGACCGCGCCCCCAAGCAGTTGCGGTAAGAAGATGCCCAGAAACTGGCCGAACACGTGGCTCAAAGGCAGCAGGTTGAGAAAGCGAATGGGATGCACAAATCGCTCGTACCTGAGATATTTCGCGATCTCACTCTCCAGCGGCGCGATGTTGCTCAACACATTGCCGTGAGTAATTACTACGCCCTTGGGCTCGGCCGTTGTGCCGGAGGTAAAAACGATCTCCAGCGGGTCCTGGGGCGTTGTGGCCACTGGCTCGAAAGTCGCAGGGGAATGCGGCGAAAGCAGCAACTGCAAATCTTCCAGGATAAGATCTGCACTACAAGACAGCGCGTGTTCCCGTGAACTGACCACGAGTTTGGCGCCGGATTCTCGTTTAACGCGCGCCGCAAAGTCGTCCGAGGCCGCATCGTCCATCGGAACCACGATCGCGCCACGCAGAGCGCAACCAAAAAATACCGCAACCCACTCGGCTGAATTCGGTCCCCAGACCACAATGCGATCGCCTTTGGCAATGCCGAGCTGGCCAAGTTCCCATGCGAACCGAAACGCAGTCTCGGCCACTTGTTGGTAGCTCCAACGTTCTGTCCGGTAACCGCGCCGCTGCACGTAGGCGCATTCGTGCCCGTGGCGCTGAAAGTCATCCAGATATTCAACGAGCGAGCGGCGCTCCATAGACACCATAAATATAGATAAGGATGGTAAATGTTACAGGAACGTCCCGAGCGGAATGCGCAAACGCGAAGAAAGATCGGCGCAGTGGAGGGTAGAAACTGTTCTTTTCCCTGGCCTTTAGAACCGGGAATTCATTTAAAACCAGGAATTCATTCCCGCCCTACGCCCAGCGCATCTGCAACCCGGTTGATGTAGTTGAACCAGGAAGCGATCAGCGTAATTTGCAGAATGGCCTTGTCGTCGAATCCAGATGCCCGCAAGCGCTCGTGGTCATCTTTCCAGACCTTTGTCGCGTCCCGGGTCAGCTTCACTACATAATCGAGCATGACGCGTTCCTGGGGCGTGATCGGCGCCGTGGTGTAGTCCTTCTCCAGCGCATCAACCAGTTCTTTATCCAGGGTCACCCGACGCAGAAACTCTGCGTGAGAGTCGATTCAATAAACACACCGGTTGGTGACGGAGACGATGGTCGCGATCATTTCGTGCTGCCGCCGGGCGAGTGGGAGATCCGGCGACATGAGCACGCCGAAGGTGGCAAAGGCGTAGTAAAGCGCTTCCGGAATCAGGCTGTGGGAAGCGGTGATCAGCGATCCGCCACCCTCCGCGGGATGCACCGGAGTCGCATATTCCTTGGGATAAAGGCCGCGCTGCCTCTCCATAGTCTCGCGCAGTTTAGTATCGGCTTCGGAAAATGGAATAGTGCGAATCCACGTCATCGAACCGCCCCCGTTGGCTTTCAGCGAATGGTGAGCTACGCTAACATGGGAGGTCGGCTTCCTGCCAATAGTGCAAACATGTTATTGAGAGTTGCCGGAGGAGCTTAGCGACCATCTCCTTGCTCTCAGCTAGATCAGCCCGCCCTTCACCCGAATCAGAAAATCCTCCGCGTCTTTCCTGGCTTTTTCTGCCACCTGTGGATCGTTTCGGTGCTCAAAAATAATCTCGTCAAGGGTGATATCGGCAGCGTCTTTCGGCTTGAATCCACGGATAACCAATTTTCTGGCACGTTCCGCAAAACTATCTTGTAAGGGAGTGAGTCGCGGGCTGTGATCGGAGCAGGTATGCGCCCGGAACTTGGCCGAAGCAAGCCGATCGAAAGCCGCTTTTGCTTGCGGGTCAGACAGCAAGGAAGGGATCGCGTAATCCCACCCGCACTCCGAGCAGGTCCAGCCGGTGAAGCCTTCGTTCGATACCCAGGTGATCCATCTACTCATGAACTTCGTTGCAGGCGGACAACATTGTCCGCCCGTTCTTTAGTATCGGTGGCAGTTAGCCCGGTCATGATACTCAACGTTGCACACTGAAGTCCAAGGTAAGCTACTTTCGAAACGAAAATGCCGGCAGAAGCTGAGATTTTCAAACGCTGGTTATCCCGAACCGGGTTTCGCCGCTATTTTTTGGGCTGACTCGGTCGTACACTCCCTTCTGGTAACCCTTAGTAACCATACGATTCCTGTCTGTACGCCTTACAATGGCCCTTGTCCGAAAGACCATCTCTGCAATGGCCATTGGCATGGGCCGATTGGATGGTCAACCAGCCGGTGCACTTCCGACGTCATGCGGTCAGACGAAAGAAGAACCGGAACCGGAGTCCGCACTCACATGGCGTTCGGTTTTGGCTTCAATAAGCAGAAGGCGCTCAGCTCGGCGGAGAAATACGTTCAGCAAGGCAAGCTGCAGAACGCCATTGCTGAATATGAGAAGGTGCTGAAGGCCGACCCCAAAGAGCTGACCGTTTCCAACACCATCGGCGATCTTTATGCCCGCCTGGGCCAGACCGACAAAGCGGTAGAGAGTTTTAAGAGCGTCGGCGATGCCTATGCCGCCCAGGGTTTCACCGTTAAAGCCATCGCCATGTACAAAAAGCTGACCAAGCTCAAGCCCACTCTGGAGAGCGTGCTTCGACTGGCCGAGCTTTACACGCAACAAGGCCTTTTCAACGACGCGCGCGCCCAGTACCTGCAAGTCGCCGAGGAGTTTCTCCGTGCCGGCGAATTAGAACAAGCCGTTCGCATTTTCCAGAAGACCCTGGAAATGGACCCGGAAAACGCCCCCATGCGCCTGCGTCTGGCGGAAGTCT
>Ga0335081_10006131_pt1 | contig 19106 bp, 19 predicted proteins | sample Lox_Sample_35_FD_206713 | JGI IMG/M metagenome (GOLD analysis project Ga0335081, IMG submission 206713) | Soil microbial communities from Loxahatchee National Wildlife Refuge, Florida, United States - Lox_Sample_3.5 | ecosystem: Environmental > Terrestrial > Soil > Wetlands | place: USA...
GCCGGAGAAAAGCCACACGGAGCCAGATTTCCCGCGATCCACACTTTCGACGAATATGTCGACATTTCTGCTCTCGCCGCTGATCGTTCCCACTAGTTCACGGTTGGGTTCCAGCGGGTCCCTGAGGGAGCCCTCGGGATTGTCGCTGATTTGATCAAGCCGTGCCGGTAAGCGACGGTCGAGCACGATAAAGAGCTGGTGGGCAAGATCCGTGGCGGCTTTGCCCCGGAGTCGAGTGTTCAGATACCGTGCCGCAAGTTGATCATCCCCCTTACGGGCCGCTGTCACAAACCCTAATACCGTGCCCCTGGGCGTGGTGCGGCCCAAGGCGTCCTTTGGGACCGCGGGTTGGGCTGCCGCTGGTGTGGTGCCAGGAACGCTGAGTTGCGCCCAGGCCGTTACAGATGAAAGCCAGACCAGAAAAAGCAAACACGTGCCAATGAGAAAACGCGGACCTTGCTTACGTGACAAAACAGCGCTCGGCCTTCGCGCTTTATGGCGATCACAGGAATGCCCTTCCCCACACCCATCGTGCGAGATCGGAGACGCCCTGAGAGTACGCACCGCTTGGAAGAGAATCCCGCCCATCGACCTGCCCCTTATCAAAGTCAGCAGATAATCACGCAGCGAGTGAACTGGCAGTATTGCCAGTTGCTCGGTTTAAGGGGTGGTTCGCACCCTCGGCTGATAAATATCGGAGGAATGAGGATCCAGGTAACGAGATTCCGGTTCTGACCTGACGCGCGTCCATTGCGTCGAGTTTGTTCCCGGGGACGCCCTGTCACCGGCTCACGTATCCGAGAGGGCTCTCAATCCGTTGTAACTCTAGGATCGCTTCTTGTATCGAACGACTGGAGCTTTAATCGTCCACCGAGGATGCCTGCCGAGCGACTGCCTCTTGTCGCGATGTCCGAGCATGGCTCCGTCATTTTGTCGACTCCTCGCCATCACGTGTCGCCAGCTCTCGCAGGTAACCTGCGATTGCGGAGTGGTACCCACGCGCGTTCCGTTTCCCTTGTTTCGCCACTAGTTTGCTGTTCTTCACATAAAGAAGCACCGATGACAAGACTTCATCCTCCGAAGGCAACTCGAGAAACGTTGCGAGATGGGTTGCTGAGCAGAAAGCATGCCAAGGCTTGCGATTGAGAAAGCGCAATCCTGGGGGCAGTAGGATCACCAGCTTGTAGAGCATGTTGGCGCTATGCAGCCAACAGACTTCCCAGGCAAGGCCTGGCGTCTTCCCCGGCACGACAAATACGGCGCGAGCCGCTGTCAGGAAAGAGGTAATTCGACTCTGCCAATCATCATTACCCACGCTGTCTCTAGCCGCACCATCAACTGGAATCAACTGTCCTGGTCTAGAAAGAGCCACCAGAGGACCATAATCCTGGACTGCGTTAGCGACAACGGATTCAAGACCGCCGGCGTAAGTAGAGAATACTCGAAGTAGCTTTTCTAGGCCTCCCACATCGGCTCGAAGCCGGTAACGTTTCTCCTCCCGAAAAGAGCGGATATAGACGAATGGAGGGCGGCGGTCTTCCGTCAAGGCTGATGTGGCAGTTGGAAGCCGACACGCCCGATATAGTGCAAACGAGAACACTGCCAACGTGGCCAGAATCTGCGTTCCAGCAGTTTGCGCGTACTCGGCTTTTCCTGGAAGCAGCTTTCGATCGATAAGAGCATGAAGAACTGCGGCTGACAGAAGCCAGGCAGTCATCAAGGCCGCGATAAAGATTGCCAGATGATAGAACATTCGGGACAGCTTCGGGTGCCTCGCTGTCATGGGTAAGCTTGGTTTTTTCAGCAGGAGCAGCAACCCGAAAAAAAAACTCAACGATGACAAGCAAAGCGCAATAGCAGCAGAGACAAGCAGCGCGGTTGCTTGTAAGGCGACTCGCTCTTCTTCCGTATACGAACCCGGACCTGAGTACTGAGTTGGAGCGTTCTCCAGACCAAAGTCCTCGCCGAGGATGATCAGAAAGCCAGACACGAGAAGAACGGTCGCGAGAATACGCTTCAGCCAGAGTTTCAAGTTCAATTCAATTCCTTTTACCGTCTCCCACTGCAGTTTAAACGAGGTCTTCGACGATGCCGTCGTACGGGTGGTCGGGGATCACGAAAAGGAACTCAGGCGGCCTTTCGATCAGCCCTTTGCGAACCTGCTCGATAACGGCGCTTTCTTGAGGATTGGTGCCATATTGTGTCGACAAGCGCAAATGCCATGTGCCGGCGCTGTGGGGCGTAACGTTCACGAACAGGGTCTGCAAATTCGCATCCGGTGGTTTGAGAGTCACTGCCATTATCGGGAGAGAACTCGGCGTGCTCCGGTTCAGCTGCTTTCCGACATTTTTAACATGCCTACGAAGGCACTCACGGAATAACGGTTTGAACGTCTCGATCCATCCGTGGCAGGCTAGTAGATATCCAAGATAGACTAGGTCTGACGAATCAGAACATCGCAGTCCGAATCGCTGTAAGAGATTCCCAACGCCCTTTCCGATATCAAATGTGCGTGGGTGTTCAGACATCAACCACTTTTCGATCAAGGCTATCTCGATACTGCGAATAGCCTCCAGAACTCGGCGAAATGGATTGGGGTCACAATCGACGGCCAGGAAGCTGCTGCCTTGTAGCCCTCGGTACGAAGACCATGGGTCAGGCAGAGCCATGTCCAGCAGCGGACCCTCGAATGACGACCACCTCGAACAAGATTCGTGGAAAGCGGAGAGATCCTGCTCGTAGGATTGCGTCATAACCTTTGTCGCGAGATCTGTCGCTGTGCCGCGGGGCGCTGGGGGATCGGGGATCAGGACTTTTTCATCCCTGTCCATCCTTCCCATGTCGAAGAAAAGACATCTGGAGAACGACCGAGTACTGGCGAGGAAGAATTCCGAGGCGCACCAACCACGCATGGCGTAGTCATCCGCTGCTTGCCTCAAGGCCAGGACGGTGGATGACATCACAAGAGAATCGAGCGCAAGGAGCGACCTGCGGAACTCTGGCTCATCCTCTTGCGAAAATGGCTTCTGAGGCATGCAAGTGTAGTCCAGCCACACCCCGATCTTGCTTGCCAGCCATGCGTGAAATGCCTTTTTATCATGACCATGTGTCCTAAATCTTTCCTTCACAATCTGTGAGGCTTCCCGCCCACCAATGCACGCGGACGCACCAGCGAAAGGGCCGGAGCCGAGCATGCGCCGCACAACTTCTTCTGCCTGTAATGTCCCCTCCAATGACAATGAGGGTACTAGCTGCAGTCTTTCCCGGGCCGGGACAAGCATCGCTTCGACGCAGATGCAAATCCGGCGCAGAAACTCCTGGATGATTTTGAACTGTCGTCCTGTCGGGTCGGGGTGTTCCAGTGTTTCCCATCGGTGGGAGATGAAAAGAAGAGCTAGGGGCTGTTCCTCACCGTCCAGCCAGTGCACTTTGTCTTTCAGGTTCTGGTGGCGTTCCATTTGTTCCATGGCAAGTACGCCACCGGCCGGTAAGACCCGAAACGACGAGACCACATCACGCCAGTTCAGCTCGCCTTCCTCATCCCCTGGGATCTGCATAGATGTTCCTCTTCAGCCTCGCTCGGAAGAAATGTTGTTCTTGGCATCGCCTTAACCACCGAAGAGCGACATCACGATCCAATCTTGGAAATACAGACCGTCGTTGCGGACAGTTAGCTAGGCTCCTTAAACCGTCATTGTATAGAGGGGATTAAAGTCCGCCCCGGCTTGCTTGCCAGCCATCCACCGTAGGAGGTAAACCGTCCGTGGATCGGTAAGGTGTCCCGTGAATTTGTTTGGCAGAACTTCTACAAAAAAATGTGACAGCAAGTCCTTGTAGTAGTCGATATCCGGCTCCACGACGATGCAGTCCACCGGTCCGTGTGGACTTTGGACGCTCTTGGCATTGCCTTGGTGGAAAGTAAGCTGAACGTTAGTCACATCAAACTGAGTCTGTTTGTAGCTGAGAGTTGCGCCTGGATGAAATACCTCAGGATTTTTCTCCTCTGCAAACGATCCCATCTTGCCTGCTCTCACGACGTCGTCCACCAGACCCTTGTCAACATACGCAAAGAATCTGTCTTGGGCTGGCGGAAATTGGGAGTCGTCCCAAATTGGCTGCCGATAATAGTCGAGAGGGGATTTGTCGCTGGGTAAGGTGATCTGTGACATGGCGGTCAGTAGGTTCAGAAAGCAGGCCAAGACAAGTCCCTGATTCTGTTCCATCAGTTTTCCGTAGCGGTCAGGAGCGTTATTGATTCCAGCAGAGAGAATCTGCGCAAAACGCGGCCGAATGCTACTGAGTGCCGACCAGGTTGCGCCGCTGAAGTTGAGATGCGCATCCTTTGGAATGAGCATCAAGTCAACGGTTGTTGGCTTAGCAGGCGAAATGTGAACTGGCATCCAAGCAGCGTCTTCGTAGCCCTTGGAGTTCACGATCACTGTGTAGCTGTCAAAAAAATTATCGAAGTAGGTAAGCCCTTTTATTAATTCCGCTGGGCCAGCGCCGTCGACGTTCACAAGTCGCCACTCACTCGGTGCGCGGCCATCGTGTATTTGGGCTGACCACCTTACGTTCACGGGAAGCGGCTGTCGTGTTCCGTCCACAATGTTAATGAGGATGCTTCCAGTATTCCCGTCATCCATAATTTCCTCCCAGGAAAAACTAGGGTTCCACAAAGCCTTTCTCATCCCGAATGGACAAGAAGCACCATCCAGAATGCCTGAAAGGCCATGGAAGATCATGCAAGATCCGCGACCTTCATATCCAGTCGAATCAGCAGGAGTAAGGGCAAAATCAATTGATACTGCCTATGCGGGTTTGTGGTCCCTACTCCGGACAGTTCTTAAGCGGCGTCTTGCTGGAGTGTCACGTCTTTCTACACTTGCAGTTCTCGCTCCATGCACCATCGTTAAGCTGCTGCAATCTGCTGCGCTTGGCGTGTCGCAAGGACGGGTTGCGCGCCTCGCTCCACCGTGAGCCTCTGTGTAACGGTCTTGCCGTACGCAGTGTGCGGTGAACCGCCAGCCCAGAAGAGACACACCATGCCCCATGGCTCATCGAACCGAGTCTTGCTCGCTTTGATCATGGCGGCCAGCTTTTTTTGCAGCGCGTCTTGCTTCTTCTTGAATTCATTATTATGGAAAAGGGTTGTGGGATCAGCATTGCCTACGAATGTTCGCATGTCCTGGACGAGCGTGCCTGCCTTGACCATGGCCTCCGCCCAGTCCGTGATCACCATAACATCGCCGATGAGATACTCCACACGGGCATCGGCAGTACTGAGGCCGACCAGGGGACCGAGGTTGACATTTGCACCGATCTCGAGAGCCTTTGTCCAAAGTTTGTCGTCCACGATCTGATAACGGAGGTGGTCGATTGTCTGATGATCTGGGTCGAGAAGCACACGCAACGCCGCCCGCCCAAATTCGAGGTAGTACTGCTTCTCGCGAAGATTGCCTCGCTCATCGAAGAACATCGAAACGCAGTCGGCATCCCCAAACGAAGTTCGCAGCACGCAGGTCGACGGACCGCCCTCAATGAACTGTCCGAGGATTGTCGCCTTGTCCTGCGCCGTAAGAAGTTGCAGTGCGATAAACCAGCGTAGGTAGTCGCCCATGATCTGCTGGTTCGTGTTCTGGTTCAGCGCGAAATGCACCTGCTTGCACTCTAAGTCTGGCAGCGTGACGGCCTTTCCTGCCCGATAGATTGTGGTCGCCAGTACCGAATCGAAAATTGCTTTACGCAGTGCCTCACTGCGCGCCGGCTCGATCAGCGCCGTAATGTGGTTTCCCGTGACTGTCTCCTTGATCGTCACGTCCCCGGTAACAGCATCCTTCAGGGTTTCGCTGTTGCGGATCAACTCAGAAACGGTCAGATAGTTCAGAATCCCGAGCAAATTGATCTTGAGAGTGACCCCGTGGTTGCACGTCTCCGAGAGCACGCTATTCAACACCTTTACTCCCGGAGCCAGGATGTTGCCCGCTTGCATTCGATCTTCCATGGCGGTGAGCTGGCAAAGGTCGCCATCAAGCGCCTTGTGAACGGCATCGCTCGACTCCGCGTTCAATCGCGCCGGCTGAATCTCATACTGGAAGGCGGCTTGATCGTCCGTCATTGCGGAGAGCACGACATCGAGCGAAGCCTGGAGGCTATGATCCAAGCCCCCCTTGATTGCGTCGGTCAGGGTCTTGACCTCAGCTGGCTGCAGATCGGAAAGGAGTTTCTTGTCACCGGCGGGATCTGTGCTGATGGTGCCGAGGATCGTCGCGATAAGATCCGTGTCCCCAAGTTTCGTCGTTATTCCCGCGGACGCCGAAAGATCGGCCTTCAACGTCGTTCCTCTCTCGCGGAAGAAGCTGAGCTCGATCGTATCTGCATCTTTCCGGCGTGAGCGCAGCTGGTAGGACCCCGAGATGGTGAAACTTGCGGAAAGCCCTGCGGCCGCGCCCGCCTTCACAGCAATCGTGCCCGCACCTAGGGGCAGATCTACTGAAGCCAGCGGGTTCGGCGACGCAGTGACTTTCACCCCACCGGAGACCTTCAGGTTGCCCTGTCCTGAGACGGTAGCGATATCGTTCATGCTGAGCGCGTCGAGGTCGGAGAGGTCTGCCGGGATGATATAGGACGAGAGCGTTCGGCCGAGGGCATCCCCCAAAGTGGGCTCCCCCGCACCCAGTGGAAACGCCTTCAGATATTCCAGACTCACGGTGCTGGTCTTGTCGAACCCGAAAGTCAGGTCCCCATCGGAGCCGCTTACCCCAAGGTCGAGCGATCCCTGAAAGCCGAGCGACACGTAACCCGTGTGGTCCGGTACCTTAGCGGCCGCGTGGAACGGGTCGCTGTTGAAGAGATTGGTGCCGGGGCTGGCATTGACGCGAATGGTAGCCTGCGCGGTCGGCGTGAGGTCGATTTCTGGCTTCGTGTTCCCGAGCTGAAATTTGTGCTCCGTCTTGACTTGAAACTGGATGGGCTTTGTGGCAGCTTGACTAAGAATGCTGTCCTTCCGCGCCAGGAAGTCTGGAAACACTGCCAGATGCAGCAGTTCGGTCTTGAGGTATTTGATTAAGGATGAGGGGTGGGTCAGATCGATCTTTATGGTTTCAACCGGTTTGTCGAGTTGATCTGTAACTTGTATGTCGGGCATGATCGCGACTCCTTTCTTGGCTTAACAAATCCAGCAAGAAGGGACGTCCGTTAATTGGACGACCGTCCCATCGATTAGCCGTCCTTCCTCGACCGCACATCTTCACACTTAGCGATACGAATTCCAGAGGGCGGCATGTAGCACCGAGGGCTACCGCATCTGTTCCTACGCCGGTTCTGAACATCAATTCGCACCGCTGCTCTTTCCATTCTCGTCTTCTTACTTAGTTTTGCCTACCTTTCTGCGATCGCTGGTTTCAGATTCGACAGTTGACGGAGTGTGTTGAACCAGAAAGGTGCACCCAAGCTCAAGAGCACGATGCTAGCCAGGACGCCTGCGAGGTGCCGTCGCAAGCTGAAGGCCGCCCACCAGTGCGTCCAGCTGTCGAACACAGTCTGGCCACCGATCGTGGCAGGAATAAATTTGAGATCGGTATTCTCCAGGTCAGCGCGGATCTTAGCAATTTCTTCGTAAGAGTTGCCCGCGGCTTGTAGTGATCTCTTCTGGCATGCGTCGTCGAATTCCTTTTGAACCGTATCGGCGTTGGGAATCGTATTGGCGTTCTCGGCGAACCAACGTTTGCCGGACACACAGCTGCTGAGGTCCATCGGCGCTTTGTCTAAGGCGACAACGATCTGTTTGTCTTGATCCGTGTTCTTGCTGGTGTGGTTGTTCTTCACGTCTGCCAAAGCTGCCTTGGCGCGCTCGCCGTTGTCGAAGATTCTGCTTGCTTGTGAGAGTGCGGGATCAGTCATAGTAGTTAAGCGGGCCCGCAGCTCAGGGCTGTTAGCGATCTGGTGCAGGATTTCGCCGGAATCGATCTGCAGTGCGAGCACAAACAAAACAGAAATCGCAACGGTAATCACACGCGTTTTGCGAGTGAAAATGTCGGACAGTCGACTCTCCATTATGGTATCGAACCACTCACCGACCTGGTGCTCGAGCCTGGACACCATTGCGAATGTGGCGTCGATGGCGGCTTTGACTTGGGCTTGCTGCCCTGGAAGCTTAGCGCCTAGCTGCTGCGCCACCACTTGCACTGCGGCCACGGTCTCGGCTCCACCGGGTACTCGGTCGTCTAAGAGTTGCTTGAGTTTTGTCTTCGCGGCCCCTTCAATTTTCGCAGCTGGATTGTCCGAGCAAAGATCTCGCAGGACCTTGATCAGCTCGCTCTGACTGACGGCCTTGGCGCGAGTGCCGGCGTGCGCGATGGCCGGATGTTTGACGATGGCCGCGGCGAGGCGCTCGGCGATGGTCGAGCCGCCTACAGCCTGGCGGAACTCGGGCTCGATCTGTTCCAACAAGTTTTTCAATCCTAAGGCGAGATTCCGGCCGCGGAGATCGGCGAGAGCTGAGATGACCTGCACAATCGCGGTCACAATCAGACTCAGCATCAACATGATCACAGCGAAGGCGATTGCGTTATCGACTTGTTGCAGCATGGGATTCCTTCCCGGCGCCTGGCCTAGCGCGTGTGTCGCTCAAGATCACGACGTTCTCAAATGCATATTCCAGCGCAGCCTGAGTTTCTTATTAAATTTCTGAAAACGACCTTAACAAGTTGCTCTCCAATTGATTCAATGAAGAGAGATCATAAGCGTGCCAGCGCATTCGTGTTATATCGAATGGCAATTTGTCCGGATGTTGAGTGATCAGAATGGTGGGTTTACCCAGCGAATGCGCCACTCCAAGTTCGTACATCACGTTGGGATTGAGGCCGGTGAGATCGGCCACCACGACCTGGGCTTCGCGTTCGAGCGTCCAGACCTGGGTCATGATGTCGCCCGGCCTGGCGATGTCCGATGCGATGTCAAACTTTTTCCCCGCCGTCGTTGCTGCGCGCTCTACGGCATCACGCACCTGTCCGAACCACGTCGGCCCATAGGGCATCGCAAGGAAGCAGGCCGGTTGGGGAACAGGCTGGGCAAGCGGGTCCCGCAGCGGCGAGCCAAAGATCCAGTTGTGCGGCGGAAAGCTGGCGAGGCTAGCCTCCGCAAGTTTCAGGAAGCCGACGACGCCCGGGGCAAGCCGCCACTCCCCCCGTTCCACCAGGACAACGCCAGTGCCGGATAGCGGCTGTTTTGTATCGGTGTAACAGTAAACGAGCCGCTTCGCATCCGCGTCAGCGATTGCCGGCGCGAAGTAAAGATGACTGATGATATTGACATCGTCTCGGTCCAAGGCTACACCTCCAGCGGCAGCTTTGGCTGCGCGGCCATGAGCGACCAAGCCCTACGACCTTACGAGGCCGGCTGCCTGGCGCGACGCTCCAGCCCTTCTTCGATTGCTTTGGCCCAGGGAAGCGTCTCATCCCGCCGTTCTCGCGCTTCGCGAATCAAGCGCAGGTTGCGGGCGGTGGTCTCGGCCTCCCAGCCCTCGCGGAGCGCGGCCAGCGCCTGGGCCGCAGCGTCGTTGGCGCGTTGCTCATCCTTGGCCAGGATTGCCAGCTCGAGCAGCGTGGCGTGGTCCCAGTAGTCTGGCTTGCCAGCCGCGATGCGCCGGCCCACGGGAATATCTCACTACGGGAAGGATCTGCTCGCGCCGCGGGTCGCAAACTGGGTGAAGTAACCAGAAAGGAGTTGGAGATTGGCATATCTCAGGATCTCAGAGGCCAGGGCCGCAAGCCGCGCCGCTCGCTCGTACGTGAGCAAGAGCGCCTCTCAGATACTCATCGAGGATTCGGCCCGCTTTTCGGACACTGACCGCTATGATGTTTTCCTGTCTCATTCCTATCAGGACGCCGACGCGATTTACGGCGTCAAGAAGATCATCGAATCCCTTGGTCTTAGTGTTTATGTGGACTGGATTGAAGATGCCAGTCTCGATCGCGGCAAGGTCACTACCAGAACCGCCCAGGTGCTGCGGCAGAGAATGAAAGTGTCCTCTTGTCTCGTTTACGCCCACTCTTCGAATGCGACGCATTCGGTGTGGATGCCGTGGGAACTCGGCTATTTTGACGGCATCAAACCCGGCTACGTATGGATTCTTCCCATCGTGACGCAAGATGATTCCGAATTCAAAGGCCAGGAATATTTGGGTCTTTATCCTCCAGTTGAGAAGCTCACGACTCTAGCCCAGCGGTTGAATCTTGGCTTCAGGAACGTAGGCTCAGAGCGCGCCGACATTCCTCTGTCGAAAGCCGCTAAAGGCACTGGAATATACTTCACGGCAAAATGAACGAGCCTGTGTACACATTCAGGAAGGCAAGACCAAGCGGGCACCATGGGCAAAGGTCCGTGCGAAGAAAGCGGCCTAAGACCTTCAGACTCGGGGAGAAAAAATGATTCCTCCCACCTACAAACCGAAGAGAAAGTTTATGCAGCTTGCTATCGCGGAGGCAAAGCGCGCCCGCGACCGCGGCGACTATGCCATCGGTGCCGTCATCACGCAGCTCATTGGAAATAGCGAAGTGGTTATCGCATCTGCCGGCAACCGGGTAAAAACTTCGGGTTCCTCCATCAAGCACGTGGAGCTTGAAACGTTGAAATATGTCTGCTCCGGCTATGGCCGGTACCTACCGGATTTCGTGTTGTATTCCACACATGAACCTTGTGCGATGTGTGCGGGTGCCTGCGTCTGGTCGAAAATCGGAGCCGTGGTGTTTGGCGTTTCCCAGGAAGACATTACCGCCTACGGCAAGAAGCACGGTACCGAGGAATTCAAATGGCGGGCCTGTCTCATTTCGTGCAAATTCGTCCTTGAAAAGGGCGGCCTTCACATTCCGGTCTTCGACAATTTCTTGAGACTGGAGTGCCGAAAGTTATTCGGATATCGAGCCTCCTGAACTGCCTCGCCCCTCGGGCCCCTCCCGGGCGAACCCGTTACGTGAGTACCTTCTTCAAGAACTTGAGCGTTCGCTCCCACGCTGTCTTGGCGCATGCTGCGTCGTACACCTCGGGGCGGGCGTCGTTCATGAACGCGTGGTGCGCCTCGTAGCGATAGATCTCGAACTGTGATTTCGACTGCTTGAGCGCGGTCTCCAGTTCGTTCACTTTGGAGGGTGTGCACCAGTCGTCCTTGTTCGCGAAGTGGCAAATCAGGGGAATTTTGATTTTCTTCAAATCGGCGTCGTCGACGGACGGAATGCCATAGAAGCAGGCGCCGGCGTCCATCTCCGGTACCCGCACGGCCGCCAGGATGGTCAGCGCGCCGCCCATGCAGAACCCGCCCACGGCCACTTTCTTCGAGGATTGTTTTAGGTACTGAACGGCGCCGCGGATGTCTTGACCGGCAGCATCGGGGAAGTTGAGGTTTGCCATCAGGTGGTTTGCTTCGTCGGCGGCCGTGGTGACCTTGCCTCGGTAGAAGTCAGGCACGAGCGCCCGGTAGCCAGCTTCGGCGAGCCGATCCGCGGTCTTCTTGATCTGATCGTTGAGCCCCCACCATTCCTGGATGACGACAAAGCCGGGCGCGCTTGATCCTGCTTTGGTAGGTGCCAGATAACCGGGGCAGGTCCCTCCGTCCGGTCGCTTAAACTGAATCATCTCGCCCATCGGATCCCTCCACTGGATGCGGGATTGCCACCTCATGCTATAGGTTTGTAGCTTTCTTCGCCGGGCGACGACCGTGACAATCAAAGCCATCTACGAAGGCGACGGAACGTTTGCTTGTGCGGATTGGTTCGTCTTCTGCAACATTCCGGGCTGGTACCTCAGCGTCTCAACCAGCCTCAGAACCTCCTGATACTCGGCTTCCTCCATGCGGGGTGTGCGGCTCAAGATCCACAGGTATTTCCGGCTGGGTTCACCCACAATCGCGTACCGGTAGTCTGGGCTCAGGCCAATGACCCAATAGTCGCCGTAGAACGGCCAGAAGAACGTCTCTTTCAGTTTGGCATTGGTCCCTTTGTCGACTGCCTTGGCGGTTCCCCGCGCGGTTGTTATCTTCCCATTCTTCTCGCGGCACGCATTCACGACTTGGACCTTTCCGTCATCCCGCAGCGTGTAGACAGCAGTCGTGTCGGATTGACAGTTACGCTGGAAGCGGTTCGGATACCGAGCAATCTCGTACCACTTGCCGGCGTAGCGGCGGAGGTCAACATGATCCACCGCAGTCAGCGGAGAAGTAGAAGTGGCTTGCGCAGAGCTGCGCTGTGCTCCCAGCAGGGGACCTGCAAGTAATGCGAATGCCCCAAACACGTTCATGGCTAGCTTCTTCAACGCCAGTTTTCCATACTCATGCAGCAACCGGATTCGCCTGGAGATAGTCTTCGATTTCGAGAATCTCATCTGGAGTCAGACGAAATTCTGCCGAGCACACGATCTGCTTTGCCTGTTCGGCAGAACGCATACCCACAATCGCTCCGGTGACGACTGGATCACGCAGCGTCCAGGCAATCGCAACCTCGCCGGGTGTTCGGTTGTGACGCTCAGCGATCCCGCGTAGCACTTCCACCACGCCAAGGTTGCGACTCAGCAGCGGTTCCTTAAAGCTGGCGGTTCTCGGGCGAAAGTCGTCTGGCGGCAGCGACGCGATGCGTTCGCGGGTCATTTTGCCGGTCAGCAGTCCCGACTTCATCGGGGAGTACACGATGACGCCGATCTGCCGCTCACGGCAAAATGGCAAAACGTCCTTCTCGATGTCACAGGTCACGATGTTGTAGTTCGGCTGCAGCGAGGTGATGGGCGCGATCCTCTCGACCCGCTTCATCTGGGCGACATTGAAGTTCGATACGCCAATGTAACGAACCTTGCCTTCCTTTTGGAGTTGGGCCAGTGTCTGCCAACCCTCTTCCATCTCGGGCTCTGGATCGGGCCAGTGGATCTGGTAGAGATCGATCACATCCAGCCTCAGACGCCGCAAGCTTGCTTCCAGCTCGCGGCGCACCGAGGCAGCTTTCAGGCTGTGCCCGATCTCGCGCTGGTCATTCCACACCAGGCTGCACTTGGTGAAGACGTGAGGACGATGTGTGCGTCCCGCGATCGCTTTGCCGACGACCTCTTCCGAGTGCCCCAGTCCGTACACGGCTGCAGTATCGATCCAGTTGACGCCCGCATCGAGCGCCGCGTGAATCGCTGCAATCGATTCAGCGTCCTCCTGCCGTCCCCAGGAGAAAGCCCAGTCGCCACCGCCCATCGCCCATGCGCCAATACCGATGGGAGTGATTTCCAAGTCGGAGTCGCCTAAACGCCGAGTCTGCATATGTTTCCTTGGATGATTCTAAACGCAGGACGACGTCCCGAGGTGCTCTCGTCCCGTTGTGTTGTATGTATAGATGTCTGCTGTTAACGCTGCCTCCCCTTCCATTGGAGGATTCGGACTTGGATTCAACTGAAGCCCAGGACAGAAATGCGACGCGTATGGCTCCTCGAGAGACGCAACCTCTTCATCTTAGCTACCCGTGCAAGGATCGCCGTCTAGCCCCGCGCTGTTCAGCTAAACTGGTTCGTCATGAGTGATCGTCTGAAGGGCAAGATTGGGATCGTCACTGGTGCCGGCACTGGAATTGGCCGCGCATGCGCGATCGCTCTGGCGAGGGAAGGAGCGCAGGTGGCGCTGGTCGGCAGGCGAAGGGATCGCGTCGAGGAGGTTGCTCACGAAATTGGCGATTCTGCCTTCCCGATCCCAGCCGACGTTTCCAGAACGAACGAAATTGAACGCCTGCTGGATCAGACCGTGAGGCGCTTCGGCGGATTGAATTTTCTGCTGAACAACGCCGGGGTCCTGCACATTGGGAGTGCCGAGCAGATTACCGAAGAACATTGGGACGACACCTTCAATGTGAATGTTCGTGCCGTTTGGCTGCTCTCTCGGGCCGCGCTACCCCTCATGAGAAAGGCGGGCGGTGGTTCGATTATTAACGTGGCTTCCACGCTTGGAATTGTCGGCGCACGAAACCGCGCAGCCTATGCTCCATCCAAGGGTGCGGTAGTCCTGCTGACCAAGAGCATGGCGATCGATCACGGACATGAAAACATCCGGGTGAACGCAATTTGCCCGGGGTTCGTAGAGACCGATCTGACTGCGGCGGTCATCGGCCAGGCTTCAGATCCAGCAGCGGTTCGTCGGGAAAGAACCGCCGCGCATCCCATCGGCCGGCTCGGCCGGCCGGAGGATATTGCAGGTGCGGCGGTTTATCTGGCGAGCGATGAATCGTCCTGGGTGACCGGAGCTGTCTGGCCGGTGGATGGAGGCTATCTCGCGGTCTGACAAATGCCATCCGGACGCGGCGTGAGCGCTCGGAGTGCGCTCCAGCTTGTCCCAAAAAGCTCCCAGAACCTTTAAAACCCCCGATCCGACCCGAACCTCATCCCAGCGGCCAAGTCCTCTGATACCCCGAACTGGTCAGGGGTGCAATTTTGCACTCTCGCCGGATGACTCGTTTAGCGCCTCCAACCGGAGCTTAATGGATACATGCGGCAGGTCAGGACACACAGTCGCAAGAGAGAAACGCCCGTGAACTCCGATGCTCAGCGAGTGCCTCGACTGGTCAATACCAGGGAAGCCGCGGAAATCCTCGGCCGCTCGCCGGCCACGCTCAAACGCTGGCGGTACGAGGGTATTGGACCGGACTACGTGGAAATGGAGGGGCGCGTCAGTTACGATGTTGCGGTCTTGTTGGAGTACATCCGACAGAACACACGAGTGCCTTCCGTGCGGGCTGCAATGGAGGAAGCTCGTGAAGCTCTATAAGAAAAAGAAATCGAAATATTGGTGGTACGACTTCACGGTCCGCGGCGAGCGTTTTCGGGGATCGACTAAGGAGACGCATGAAGGCAGGGCCCGTAAAATCGCCGCCCTTCGGTTCGCAGATGCTTGCGAGAATAAAGACCCTCTACCCAGGAAGGCGCCGACGTTGCGAGTTGTTTCAAAGCGTTTCTTGGAATGGGTTGAGTCGGCGCGACTCGTGCCGAAAACTAAGACGTACTATCAGGATGGCTGGCGGCTTTTGACGACGACTTCCATCTTGGGAATGCGGCTTGACGCGATCAACAATGACGTCGCCGAGCGATTGAATTTTACCGGCTCAGCGGCAAACACCAACTGTGCGTTACGAACTCTGCGGCGCCTTCTGCACAAAGCTGAGGAATGGAAGCTGATTCGGAGAGCTCCCAAGATCAAGCTATTGCCAGAGAAAGAGCGTTCACTGAGGTTGGATGATGAGGCCGAACGGAAACTCTTGGCCGCTGCTGAGCAATGCAATTGGCGGTCGAAGACGCTTCAGCTCTTCCGCGACGTTGTCATCCTTGTGCGCGACACCGGCATGCGGAACGAAAAGGAGCTGTATAAGATCCGAATCGAGAACATCGATTGGGATCGTCGGCTGATCTTCGTGCCGGACAGCAAGACGATCAACGGAATCAGAGAAGTGCCCATGAGCGACAGAGCTCTCAATCTTCTTCGGATCCGTTGTGGAACTCGTCAGAACGGCTGGGTGTTCCCGTCCAAACGTTCAAGGGCGGGGCATCTCACTACAAAGGCCGGCAAGTTCCGCCAGGCCCGTACGAAAGCAGGCCTGCCGAGGAGCCTGGTGCTCTACTGTGGTCGCCACGACTTCGGCACTCGCGTGCTGAAGAAGACCGGGAACCTCAAGCTGGTGATGCAAACGATGGGACACGTCGACGTCAAAACGGCCATGAAATACCAACATCCAGAGCTCGATATTGTCCGCTCGGCTTTGAACGACACGCAGCCAGGCGTGCCGCAAGCGGGAGCGTAGCCGCTTTTGGCTACGGCACACCTGGAAAAATGAGTCTAAAGACAACTGGTAAGTGCTTGAAAAGATGGTGAGCGCGGAAGGAATCGAACCTTCAACCTACTGATTAAGAGTCAGTTGCTCTGCCAATTGAGCTACGCGCCCGACTCGTCGATCACAATACTTTTGCAGGAGGATGCAGCGGCAAGTGGAAGCTGATCAGTCCTCTACGACGCGACCGGCTCGGGCGAGCCAGCCATGCGTCGAATTGAGTGTAACACGAACCGCGATTAGCAACCGCGAAGCAGAACTGGGAACAAGGTGAGCAGATTCTCTTGTCGTCACTTCTTTGCCGCATTGCTGTTCCGCCAAGCCCCGAGACCTGGTGCGCCGACGGCCAGGTGGCCAAGAGTGCCTGCGGTTGATTCCTTTGCGGTGTGCTGCTCGACCGCCGGTTGCGAGTCGCTTTGCGCATCGGAATGATCGTCGCCCAATTCATCGCCAAACTCCCGGCCAGTGAAAATTGGGGTATTGGGGATTGTCTCGTAGGCGTATCCGGTTAGAGTACCCGTTATACGAACACCGTTCTTCGCATGTACAGCAATGTTTAAGCGCGCCCACCCGTAGTGTATCTCTCCTTGGATGAGAAACTGGCACCCAAGATAGCGGTCCCCATTGTTCGCGAAGGGACCTCTCGTGGAATAGAATGTACGTTGCAACTGAGTAAGATATTTGCCTGCAAACCCTGCTGCGATAAACCCTGCCCTTTGCGATTCTGTATTAAAGTCCAATCTGTCCGGACCCAGAAGAACTGAACTCGGTAAGGCAGAAGCCGTACCCTTTCCCCGCATTGCATTGTTGCCTACGGGAGTGAAGAACCAAGACGACCCCCCTCCCGCAACTTGCTCGGTGTGGAACGTGTATGTGCGCCGATTGAGTTGGAAATCGACTGTTCCATCGTTATTCAGATCAAGAAATCCCCCGTTCGCCCAGATGTCTTGATTTGCTGGTATATACACGACCTTGGCGTCAACTGGCCCGCACAGGGCCAACACAGAGACACCTGCGGCAGCGGCCGCTCCAGTGTAAGCGAGGAGCCGCGCTTCCAGACCTGATCTGAATGGCCATGCTTTTCTCTTTGGTCCGTCCTTCTTGGTCGTTTCGCGCATTTGCTCCATTGTGTTGTCACCTTCCCTACGCGTTCACCGAGCACCAGTATCAGCTTCAGAGATCTGAGGCCCTAGCAGCAAGAACAGCTTGTTTCAGGGAGTGATCTCAAAAATTACGCCATGACCTGCTCCGCCTCCTGACGTGACGCCGTACAGGTGCCCTCTCGAGTCCTGCATCAATCCGGAATAAGGATATTCCCCGTCGGTTCCACCTTCGAAGCTGTGCAAGACGATTTCATTGCCAAGTAAGTCGAGTTTGTAAACGGTGCCTCGGTTGGAGGTACCGCCGAGAACGGTGGTCCCATAGAGATTGCCGAGTGAATCAAACACCACGGCTGACTGCGGACGCCCTCCGTCGGTCCCTCCAGTAAAGCTATACAGGACGGATTGAATGTGATTGGTGTCAAGCTTAAACACCGTCCCGTGATCAAATACACCGCCCGCTTTCGTCGTGCCATAGAGGTTTCCGGCGGTGTCTAGGGTTAAGGCTGCCATTGGCTGAGAACCGTCGGACCTTCCCTTAAATCGGTATAGTATGGCGTACCCGCCATCCTCGGTTGCTTCAAACACCGTCCCCCAAGTCGTCGAACCGTCGCCGCCGGTTGTTCCGAACAGGTTTCCGGCTTGATCTCGACATAACCCGGCGTAAGGAAATTCGCCATCGGCAAAGTCGGGGTCGGTTAAACCCGTAAAGCGATAGAGAGTGATGAGTGTGCCAGTGGAAGTTATCTCGAAAACGGTTCCCAGCCCACGTGAACCTCGGAAGTTGATACCCCCTAACAAGGTCGTACCATAAAGATTGCCCTCAGAATCCAGAACAAGAGAGGACTGGGGCTGATTTCCGAACTGAGGGTCGGAGAATTTTACCAGTACAGTTTCTCCGCCGCTTGGGGTAATCTTGAACACCGTACCGCCGCCGTATCCTCCCATCGCTGTCGTGCCGTATAGATTTCCCGCTGAATCCTCAACCAATTCGCTCAAGGGGAAAGCACCATCTGGTCCGGTGAAGCTGTAAACTGACCTCTGCGTTCTTGAGAGCGAAAACACGGTTCCCATTTTATTCCTGCCGCCCACCGTGCCGATTCCGTGGACATGGCCTTCAGAGTCGAAAAATAACCCTCCATGCGGATGTGCGCCTTCACGTGCTGAAAACCGATGCAAAACCGTGTAGGTCTGAGCGCATGCGAACGGTGCCACGGTCGCAAAGGCAATCAACCAGCAGACGGTCGAAGTAAGAAACTGATGAAGCACGAAAAGCGGGCGGCGAGTTCGTTCCATGGCGGCACTCCGCAGTAAATTGCCGGAGTATCTTACGCCCGGAGGCCTCGTTTGTACACTTTCGTTGCGAATAAACGATTTGCCTAAATTTGGGCGCACATTTCGTAATCACCCTCCGATTACCTCCAGCCATCCTTTCAATTACCTCAGGGGTCATGTGCTGTTACTGAAGTAGCATTTACAGGTTTGTCCTTCCGCCCTACGATGACGGTGTGCTTTGGCAGTTCTGGGGGAGGGCTGCCAGCCGCCCTGAGCCTGACGGCTCAGGGCGTTTTGTTTTAGCAGGCCAAAACCAGCGCAACATCCTGCCTTTTGCCGGGTTGAATGCCGAGGGGCCTCGCTATGCACAGCTGCGCTCGCATTAGCTGTTCCGTGCTGTTATCCAATCTTCTCCTTGTAGGCTTAGTATGGTGCCAAACCAGCACCTCGCCGTCGAGCCCACCCAGTTCGACCACGCCACCCAGTTCAACTACGGCTCCGAGGACCCGGCCGCGCGCTCGGCGGGAGCCTTGCTGGGAGAAGGCGGGAGTCTCGTCTTCGGTGATGCAGCAACGCCGGGAAATTGCTGGAGCTGCCCGCAGCCAGGAGGAGGCGGTTTGTACCGATAGCTCGCTGACCCCGCAGCAGAAGCAGCAGAAGATCCATGAAATTCGCAACCAGACGCGGCAGCAGGAAGAAGGCCTGGTGACTTCGCAGCAACTCGCCGCGATCAAGTCTTGTCGCGAACAGCGCGGTGAGGGTGGCGGAAGGAGACACGTCGCTACCGGTGATCCATGCGCCTCAGCAGGTGGTGGGCGGCACAGCGCCACTGTGCCGTAGCTTGAGACGGCAGATTTCTAAGAGCCTTGCTGCATATCCGTGGCGAAGGGTACCGTCACGC
>Ga0335081_10006133_pt1 | contig 19096 bp, 16 predicted proteins | sample Lox_Sample_35_FD_206713 | JGI IMG/M metagenome (GOLD analysis project Ga0335081, IMG submission 206713) | Soil microbial communities from Loxahatchee National Wildlife Refuge, Florida, United States - Lox_Sample_3.5 | ecosystem: Environmental > Terrestrial > Soil > Wetlands | place: USA...
AAAGTGTTCGTACACGGGGAGCTCTGGGATGCGGTTTCTTCCACAGATGTGGCGCCCGGCGAACGGGTTCGCGTGAAACGCGTTGACGGTCTCCGCCTATCGGTAGAGCCCATGAAGTAGCTCGGCTCTCTCCTCCTGCTCCCTGCCTTGATACAATCCTCTGTTGCTCTGGAGGTTGCTATGCCCGAGGGGTTTGGACTCATCGTTGTCATTGTCGTAGTCGGGCTGTACCTGCTCAGTTCCATCAAGATTCTTGCGGAGTACGAGCGCGGCGTGATCTTCCGTCTCGGACGCCTGCTCCCCAGCGCCAAGGGCCCGGGCGTGATCCTGGTGTTCGCGCCGGTGGACCGCATGGTGCGCATCTCGCTGCGCCAGGACGCGCTGGAGGTGCCGCCGCAGGACGTTATCACCCGCGACAACGTCACCTTGAAGGTCAACGCGGTGGTCTTCCTGCGCGTCATCGATTCCAACAAAGCAGTGGTCGAAGTCACCAACTATCTGTACCAGACTTCGCAGTTCGCGCAGACCACCCTGCGCTCCGTGCTGGGCGAAGTGGAACTCGATGAGCTGCTCGCACACCGTGACAAGCTGAATACCCGCATCCAGTCCATCCTTGACCAGCACACCGCACCCTGGGGGGTGAAGGTCACCAATGTGGAGGTGAAGCAGGTGGACCTGCCCGAGACCATGCTGCGCGCCATGGCCAAGCAGGCGGAGGCGGAACGCGAGAAGCGGTCCAAGATCATCCACGCGGAGGGCGAATTCGCGGCTGCTCAGCGCCTTTCAGACGCCGCGCACGTGCTCGCCGCCGAGCCGGTCACCATTCAGCTTCGCTACCTGCAGACGCTGACCGAGATCGGCGTGGAGAAGAACACCACCATCGTCTTCCCGCTGCCACTCGACCTGTTCACTGACTTGGGCAAGTTGATGCAGCAGTCGCTGAAGCCGTCGAAGTAGCGCAGTAAGAGCGGCCACGGATTTACACCGATCTTCACGGATATTGTTGTTGATCCGCGTTCATCCGTGTAGATCCGTGGCTGGCTTTTCAGCGCTTGCTATACTGCTCCGTCCATGCTGCAACAGACACTGGAAGAAGGACGGCGCCTGGCCGACGCCGCGCTGGAGCGGCTGTTGCCGGCCGCTGCCGGCTACCCTTCGATCATCCACCGGGCGATGCGGCACAGCGTCTTCGCCGGCGGCAAGCGTCTGCGTCCCATCCTGGCGATGGAGGGCGCCCGGCTCATCGCGGGCGAGCTGCCCGAAGGCGTGGAAGAGTTAGGGGCAGCCCTGGAAATGCTCCACACCTATTCGCTGATCCACGACGACCTGCCGGCGCTCGACAACGATGACCTCCGCCGCGGCCAGCCCACTTGCCACAAGGCCTTCGGTGAGGCTATGGCCATCCTCGCCGGCGATGCGCTGCAGACGCGCGCTTATGAAGTGCTGGCGCGGCTGCGCTGCGCCGCCGACCGCCGCGTGCGCATGATCGCGGAGATTGCCCGCGCCACCGGCACTATCGAGGGCATGATCGGGGGACAGGTGATGGACCTCGAAGCCGAGCATACCCGGCCTGATGCCAGGACGCTCGAGTACATCCACCGTTCGAAAACTGCAGCGCTGATTACCGCCAGCGTGGTGAGCGGCGGTATCTACGGCGGAGCTTCCGAGGCGCAGGTGGATAAGCTCCACGAGTTCGGGCGCGCCGTGGGCGTCGCCTTTCAGATTGCCGACGACGTGCTCGACGTGACCCAGTCCTCGGAACAGCTCGGCAAAACCGCGGGCAAAGACGTGGCCAGCGAAAAAGTGACCTACCCGGCGCTGTTCGGGATCGAAGAGTCGCTTCGGAAGGCCGACGAGCTGGTAGATTCCGGTTGCGCCGCGCTGGACACGTTCGGAGCACGGGCCGAGACGCTGAAGGCGCTGGCGAGATTTCTCGTGGAACGAAAAAAATAAGTTTGATGTTCGACCACACCACCAACGATGTTCCGCAGGTACGGCTGGTGGTCGGGATCACGCCGCCGGCCCGTAGGGCCGTGTCGAAACGTTAGCCCAGCACGGAAGTGCTGGGTCAGGGGCGAAACCAATCTGCAAGTCCCGTAGGGACGAGCCAAAACGATGCCTACCGCCATCCTCGCCATCGCCGCCCACCGTGACGACGTGGAGCAGACCTGCGGCGGGACGCTGCTCAAGATGGCCGAGCGCGGTTACTCGACCGGCATCCTCGACCTTACCCGGGGCGAGATGGGCACGCGCGGCACGGCTGAAGATCGTGCCCGCGAAGCCGACGAGGCCGCGCGCATCCTGCGCGTGGGCTGGCGGCGCGCACTCGACATTCCCGACGGCCGCGTGGAGAACACCTGGGAGAACCGGCTGAAGATCGCGCGCGTGGTCCGCGAAACTCGCCCGCAAGTGGTGATTCTTCCCTACTGGCAGGGGCGCCATCCCGACCACTACACGACCTCAGTCCTCGGCTATGAAGCCTGTTTCCTTGCCGGTCTCGGCAAACTCGAGATCGATCGGCTCGCGCCCCACCGGCCATTCAAGATCGTTTACGCTTCGCTCTACCATGATGTGCGGCCAACCTTCGTGGTGGACATCAGCGGGCAGTTCGAAGCCCGGCTGCAGTCGATCCTCGCTTACCGGTCGCAGTTCACCGATCAGGAAGCCGGCCAGGGACTATTCCCGGAACAGGCCGAGATTCGCGGACGGGTCGAGGCCATGGCGCGCTTCTACGGCATGCTCGCCGGCGTGAAATATGCCGAACCATTCGTGCAGAGGGAAGTCGGCTTGGTAGACGACCTCGCCGCTATGCCGGTGAAGTCGATTTAGTGCCTCTCAAAATAGCTGGAACGAAGTGCGGCGGGCCCACGTACACATATCTCGGGGATAGAAGAATGAAACCAGCCACCAAGACCGCCTTGATAGCCACACTGGTTGCAACCGCGGCCGGCACGTTTTCCTGGATGTTCGGGGTTGCGCAACTGATCTGGCCTGGCCATCCGGTACTGGCTGACGCCCTGATCACCCTGGTCGCTTATGTGCTTGCCCAGCAGGTTTGGTCAGTGAACGCATCCAAAGGGTAAAGCCGAATACCGGCTGCGCCCGAAGTCTGTTTCTTGCACTAAAATCGCCGGCGTGTACTCCGCCAAACTACTCGATCACTTTGAGCACCCCCGCAACGTCGGTGACATCGCCGGGGCAGACGCATCCGCGCGGGTGGAAAATCCAGCCTGTGGCGACATCATGCAGCTCACGCTCAAAATCGCCGAGGGGCGCATCACGGAGGCCCGCTATCGCACCCGCGGATGCGTAGCTTCAATCGCCTGCGGTTCGGCGCTTACGGAACTTCTGCTCGGCCTCACAACGGCAGAAGCGGCGGCTCTGCAACGCGAAGCTATCGTCTCCGCGGTCGGCGGCCTGCCGAACGAATCCGTGCACGCCAGCCACCTGGCGCTGGACGCGCTCAAGGCCGCGCTGAAACAGTTAAGCTGATTCCCCTATTTGGATCCCTGGGTTTCAGAGAAGCGGGCCACGTCTTTGAGCATGTCATACGGAATGCTGGTGATTCCGGCGATCTTGCGGCCATTGAGAAACACCGTGGGCGTGCCGCTGACTCCTGCTGCCTTTCCGAGTTCCAGCGACGCTCGTACCTGTTTCGCCGTATCGGGGCTGGCGGCGCAACTTGAAGCCCTGGCGGCATCGGCGCCGGCGGCAGTGGCGTGTTCTTTCATCTTGGCATCGATATTCTGAGGATCGATGTTGAGCTGGTCGTCATAAACGCCATTCACGAATTTCCAGAACGCACCGTTGTTCTCCCGCCCGATGCACTGCGCCCAGGTGGCCGCCTTGAAGGCCCAGGGATGCGCCGCTTCGAGGGGAAACTGCTGGAAGACGAGGCGCGCATTCGGGAAATCACCCATCAGCTTTTCGATAACAGGCTGCGCCTGCTTGCAATGCGGACATTCCAGATCGCTGAACTCGACAACCGTTAGCTGAGCGCCGGCCGGTCCGCGCGCAATCCCGGTTGTGCTGGCCGCCAGCTCCTTGCGTGCCGGAGCAAACGGATCGGCGCCGAAAGGAATCACTTCGCCGTTGAAGGCATGCTGCTGGTCAGGCGTGACGTAGAGGATCATCTGCTGCTGCTGCCCGCCTCTTTCCAGGGCCAGCACCACTTGCGCGAAACCGGGCACCTCCGAGGGCTGAATCTGCGCCACCCGCCAGGTGATGCTGCTGTCGTAACCGAACCAGTTCCGCATGAACGATTCCACCGTCGCCTTGGACGGGAGACTTTGCGAAGAAGGAGCTGCGGGTCCGCCGGGAGTGGAGGCGCCCTGCTGGGCCAACCCGCTGGCGGACAGCAATACGATCAGGAGAAACAGCCTGCGCTGCATGGTGTCCTTTCTCACACGTCGGATTTCTGCGCGATCGGGAAACGGCGTCCCATGCCGAAGGCCTTCTCGGTGATCTTGATTCCCGGCGCGGCCTGCTGGCGCTTGTACTCGCTGCGCTCGATCATGCGCGCCACCTTGCGCACGACGGCCAGATCATAGTGCCGCTGAGCGGCGATCTGCTCCGGTGTTTTCAAGTCTTCGATGTAGTCTTCCAGAATGGTGTCGAGCACTTCGTAAGGCGGCAAAGTATCCTGATCCGTCTGATTGGGGCGCAGTTCGGCCGAGGGTGCCTTCTCGATGGTTGCCCGCGGAATCACCGGCCGCCGGGAGTTCACGTAATGCGCAAGCCGGTAGACCATGGTCTTGGGAACGTCCGAGATTACGGCCATGCCGCCAACCATGTCACCATAAAGCGTGCAGTAACCTACGGCGAGCTCTGACTTGTTGCCCGTAGTCAGCACCAGCGCGTCAAACTTGTTCGAGAGCGCCATGAGCAGTGTGCCGCGAATACGCGCCTGGATGTTCTCTTCGGTGGCGTCCTCGGCGCGTCCGGCGAAAACCGGCTGGAGCGTTTTGCGAAGATCATCGAATACCTCGCCGATTGGCAGGATCTCAAACCTGATTACCAGATTGGCGGCGAGGGCGCGCGCATCATCGATGGAACCGCTTGAGGAATACGGCCCCGGCATGCCGACTCCGGTCACGTTGGCGGCGCCCAGCGCGTCGACAGCGATGCACGCGGTAAGCGCCGAATCGATTCCACCGCTCAGGCCTACGATTACACGCTTGAAGCCGCACTTCTGGACGTAGTCGCGCGTGCCCAGCACCAGCGCGGCATAAGCGCTGGCCTCTTTGCCGTCTACCTGCGGATGAAGATCGCCGGCCAAAGTCTCAGTGTCGAAAAAGACGAGGTCTTCTTCGAACGATTTCGCCCGCGCCGCCACTTCCCCATTGGGCTTGAGGGCAAGGCTGGAACCATCGAACACCAGCTGGTCATCGCCGCCCACTTGGTTGACCATCACCAGCGGCGCGTTGTACTGGCGCGCAATGGCCGCAAGCATACGGGCTCGGAACTCCCGCTTGCCGAGGTGGAAGGGCGACGCTGAAATGTTGATAACGAAGTTACCGCCAGACCCCATCAGCATCTCCACAGGGTCAATACCGTAGAGGCGACGGTCCCAGAAGTGCTTGTCGTTCCACGCATCCTCGCAGACGGTGAGAGCCAGCTTGCGTCCACCGAAGGGTATAACCTCCTGATGTTTTGCGGGGGCGAAGTTGCGCGCCTCGTCGAAGACGTCGTAAGTGGGCAGCAGCATCTTCGACTGGAGGAATTCGATCCCGCCGTTGCGCAGCAATGCTGCCGAGTTCATCACCGATTTGCCGGTCTCCGACTGGGCGGGCGTTACCAGCCCGCAGATTACGGCGATTCCGCGAGTGCTCTCGGCAATCTGCGATGCCGTCCGACAGTTGGCCTGGACGAAAGAGGGCTTCTCCACCAGATCGCGAGGCGGGTAACCGCACACGCATAGTTCGGAGAACACAACCAGCTCGGCTCCGCCCTCGCGGGCGCGGCGCGAGAACTCGATGATTCTGGCTGCATTGCCGGCAAAATCTCCGACCGTAGGGTTAATCTGGCCGAGCGCGATCTTCACACCAACAGTGTAAAGTCCCGCGGTGCCTGTCGCCAACCCTCAGGGCGAATCATGTGCCTCTACAGAAACCCACCATCCGCCCACCGGCCTGTCACGCTGGGATCACCGGGCGGCGCAGGATTCCGGGTGGGAGGCGGCGTTGCCGGTGGCGGGTTGCGCGGGGGACCCATGGTGGGATCTTGCTGGTTTGGATCCATAGGATCGGGCGTGACCGGCGCGTTCCTGCGCGGCACATCCGGGTCGTCCGGCTCCCCGGGGCGGCGCAAGCTGGGACGATTCGCCACAGGCTGCGGCTTGGCGATCTGCTCCTGCTCACGCTTGCGCGCCTCCGCCTGGCGGACCTCTTTCAAGTCTACTTCTTTTTCCGTGCGGACGATCTTCTGTCCGTCCACCTTCATGATCTTTAACTGCACCACCTCGGGGCCGGAGAAGCGCACGAACTCAACGTCCTCGGGCGGCTCCCCATAAAGCCACTCCTCGTACGGACTGCCGTGCTCATCTGTTTCGCGAATTTTCCTGAGCGGCCGACCTTTGGCGTAGATCACCATCTCCTGGTCCATTCCCACCAGCACCTGGTGGTTCTTGATCGCTTCCTTGGCGTTGGACGGAATCGTGTCGAGATATGCCTCCACCGCGGATCTGCTGCTGAAGTCGAGCACCGGATAAAGCATCTTTCTTATCGCATCAGGTTCCATCTCCGGCACGAATCCCTTGAAGGCCAGGATCAAAATCGTGCCCCGGGGATTGTCCGCCACCTGCTGTGGCGCGGTAGAAACGCCGCCAACGCCCACCTGGACGTGGTCGTACCACCTCTTCTTCCGCGTGGGACCGCCGTTGAGTTCAAAGAAGATGAAATCCTTGGCGATTCTCAGGTTGGTTATCGTCACCCGGTCGCCGGGACGAACCGCGGTTCCCAGAACTCCGAGTTCTTTCGACAGATGCTCGCTGGATGGCACGGTGGTGCCGTCCTCGCGCAGGGTGATGCCCTTCGTGCCCATGGGGAAAGGCTTGCGCGCAAACGCGATCTCGGATTGCAGTCCGCGGATCACATAGAAGCGCGTCTTCTGGGTCATCGGGACGCGCTTGGCTGCCGAGGCGGGCTTGGCGTCTTGCGGCTGGGAATCGGCCCACGCGCCGAAACCGAGAGTCAGCAAAGCGAGAATGGTGCCAAGCCGATGGGTCACGTGCTTCTCTGCGAAGGGGGTGCGACTATGATTCGCCTCCGCGAGCTTTTTTGCAACTGCAGCCGCACTATTGGATGCCGGACATGGGCTCAGAGTCGGAGGTGTTTTCTGGTAGCTGGCTTCCACCCAAAACCATGGCCGGCGCCGGCCGCGACTTTACCATAGCCAGTAAGACCATAATGATCAATAGGATGACTACCGTAGCGGTAGCGCTTGCTTCGATGCCATATTCGCCCCCGGTCAGCCAGCGCGGGCCCTGAGTCTTACCCACCACGACGGCGGAAAAGTCCGAATAACCGCTTACCACCAGCCCGTATCCCATCCCCAGAGCCAGGTTCCAGCCGAAGTGAATCCCCCAGGGCAACCACAGAGATCGGGTACGCACATAGGCGATAGCCAGCAGTAATCCTATTTCCGCCGTATTCAGGGCGCCCCACATCGAGGCATGCGGATTGCGCAGGTGAGCCATCCCGAACAGGCAGGAGGTCGCGATTACGGCAGCCGGTGTTCCCAAAGCTTCCATCAAGCGATGCAGGGGATATCCGCGGAAAGTAATTTCTTCCACCATGGCGGCCGCCACCAGCGCCCACAAGCTAAGCAGAATCGCAGCGGGATGGACGCCGATGTACGCAAATTGCACGCGCCCGGCCAGCGCAACTATGCCAACCACCCCCGAAACCGCCGCCACGCCGACCCCGATTCCAGAAGCTGCGTCCCGCAACGCCCCCCTGCCGGTCGGCAATCCGCCGGCGGCGAGCAGCGGGCTGCGCACCTTATCAAGCAGAAACAACAGACCGCTGAAGCCCACCAGCAGCAGCAACAGAAAAACGCTGGCATACAGCGCGCGGCCCACCGGAGTAAAGCCCACCGCACCAAGAATGAGCCCGGACTGAACAAAGGCCGCAACCACCAGCGCCATCGACGCCAGAAAGCGCAAGATTGCCGGAGGCCGGTCGAGCGAGGCAACAACGATTGGCTTCAAGCGACCTCGAGCCCCTTGCGCGCTACCTTCAGCGCAAGAATCTCTCCACCCGCGGCACGAATGGCCTCCGCCACGCGCTGCTTGGCTTGCGGTTCCACCATAAAAATGACGCAGCCCCCGCCACCCGCGCCACAAACCTTTGCCGCGAGCCCTCCTTTTTTACCGGCTGCAGCCATCAACTTGTCGATGAGCGGCGTGCTTATGCCGGGAGCGTTGGTCTTTCGCAACTTCCACTCTTCGCGCAGCAGACGCGCGACCTCCTGCCATTTCGCCTGGGCGAGGGCGGCATGCATGGAGCGGGCAATGGCGACGATCTCGTCAAAGTTGCGCAAGACGCGGCGATCGCCGTTGATGTGTGCCTTGAACACTTCCCAGTTGTTGATCCCCGACTGCCTGGGCGCTCCCGTGTAGGCCAGCAGAAAGCGCGCGTCGATTTCCTCGGCAGCAACCGGCACCGCTTGGCGATGAATACCGTCCGCATCGAGATGGATGGCGCTTACGCCTCCATAAAGCGCGGGATAATAATCCTGGCACCCGGTGGGAACGCGGATCAATTGTGCTTCTACGTTCTGCGCCAGAACACGGATCTCTTCGAGCCCCAGCTCCCGGCCAGTCCAGCGGGCGAGCGCCGCCGTAGTTGCGATCATCAGCGCCGATGAGCCTGAAATTCCGGCCCCCGCAGGCGACTCGGAGTGTGTCTCCAGATCCAGTCCTCCTTCGGGACGGAAAAACCGGATCAGATAGGCAGCCAGCGCATGCCGGACCTTCTTGGCGGCACACAGTTCGTCGCAATTTGCGAAGTGGTCCTCAGCGCCGGTGTCCATGGACTTGAGGTGGATTTTCTTACCACCAAGCCGCCGTATGGTGCAGCGGGTCAGCACGTTCACCGCGAAGTTAACCGTTACCGCTCCGGGATGAAACAGGTAGAGCGGCCAGATGTCCACCGTGCCCCCGGCAAGATCCACCCGGCAGGGGGCGTGGACCGTGAGAGATTCAGCTTGCGCCATAGCGCTTTTGTATCATGCCGGATGCTCCCATATCGCCTGTCAACCTGGGCGCTTGCTTTTCTGCTACCCGGGCTGCGACTTGTCCGTCTAAGTCGCTGTATCGGCCTGCTCCCTGGGCTTGATTCCTGGGCCAGCTTCTTTTTTAGAAGGAGAATTTGATGCGCTCCATCCTCACGTCTATGCTGCTTCTCATGCTTGTCGCTCCTGTCGCGGCCTCTACTCCGCCCGCGCCTGACCTCGCTGCCCGGCGCAAGGCCTTGAACGATCTGCTCGCCGAGCAATGGGAATACACGCTCAAGACCAGCCCCGAGTATGCCTCCATCCTGGGCGACAAACGCTATAACGACCAGCTTTCAGACGTGTCGCTGAAGGCCGTGATGGATGATCTGGAGATGACGCGCAAGTTTCTTGCCCGCTTCGAAGCCATCGATACCAGCGGGTTCCCGGAGCAGGAAAAGCTCAACAAGGCGCTGATGGTGCGTGACCTGAAGCAGCAGCTCGATTTCGCGCCTTTCAAAGAATGGGAGATGCCGGTCAACCAGATGAGCGGCCCGCATCTGCAGATGGCCCAATTAGTGGCCCTGCTGGCCTTCACCAGCGTCAAGGACTACGAGGACTACATCGCCCGCCTGCGCAAGTTCCCCAAAGTGCTGGACGACACCATGGACCACATGCGCCACGGCATGGCTGACCGCCTGATGCCGCCGCGCTTCCTGCTGGAAAAAGTCGCCAACCAGGCAGATGAAATCGTCACTGCTGACGCGGAGAAGAGCCCGTTCGCCCAACCTCTGCAGAAGTTCCCCGATTCGATCGGCGAAGCCGACCGCAAGCGTTTGCACGAGCAGACGATCGCTGCTATCCGCGAGTCTATCAATCCGGCGTATAGCAAGTTCGCCAAGTTCGTGCGTGAGGAATATGCCCCCAAGGGGCGCATGGAAGCCGGCATCTGGTCGCTGCCCGACGGCCCCGCCCGCTACGCCGCGATGGTGAATCGCAGCACCACCTCGAATCTCACGCCTGAAGAAATACACCAGCTCGGCCTCAAGCAGGTTGCCGATCTCGAATCGCAGATGATGGCTATCGCCCAGAAACTGGACTACAAGGACCTTAAGACGCTCAACGCCGACATCGAAAAAGATCCCAAGCTGCATGCCCACTCGCGGCAGCAGATCCTCGATCTGTACCGCACCTACACCGACACCATGTGGGCGCAGCTTCCGACGACCTTCGGCCGCCTGCCCAAGGCCAAGCTGGAAGTGATGCCGATCGAAGAGTTCCGCGAGAAGCAGGCTGCCACCCACTACAACCAGGGCACGCCCGATGGTTCGCGGCCCGGACACGTGATGGTCAACACCGGCGATTTCGAGCACCGCAAGCTCATCAGCATCGAATCCACTGCCTATCACGAGGGAGTGCCCGGACATCACATGCAGATTTCCATCGCCCAGGAACTTCCCGAGCTGCCGCCCTTCCGGCAGCAGGAGTTCTACGGCGCCTATATCGAGGGCTGGGCGCTCTATTGCGAGAAGCTGGGAAAAGAAATGGGCTTCTATAAGGACCCGTACAGCGACTACGGCCGCCTGCAGGACGAGATGCTGCGCGCCATCCGCCTGGTGGTCGATACTGGCTTCCACTACAAGCACTGGACGCGCCAGCAGGTGGTCGATTACTTCCACGCTCACTCTGCCATCGACGAGCCCGATGTACAGTCGGAAACCGACCGCTACATCGCCTGGCCGGCGCAGGCGCTCAGCTACAAGATCGGGCAGCTCAAAATTCTGGAATTGCGTGAGCGCTCCCGCAAGCAACTGGGAGATAAATTCGACCTGCGCGCCTTCCACGATCAGCTTCTGGGCGCTGGCGCTCTTCCCCTGAACGTGCTGGAAAGCAGGATGGACGAGTGGGTGGTGGCTCAGAACGCCGCCGCCGGCACCTCAGCAGTGGCAAAGTAGACGCCCGGATTGCTGGCCGAGTCTTACGCCAGGTTCAACGCCCGCTTCAGGCTGCCGCGTTCTTTCATGATCTTGTCCTGAAGCAGCATGATGGCATAGATCAACTGCTCGGGACGCGGCGGGCAGCCGGGCACGTAAACATCCACCGGGATCACCTGGTTAACGCCCTGTACCAGCGCATAGTTGTTGTACACGCCGCCCGAAGTCGCGCAGGCGCCCATGGAGATGACCCACTTCGGTTCCGGCATCTGTTCATACAGTTGCTTGATGACGGGCGCCATCTTGTTCGATACCCGTCCGGCGACAATCATCAGGTCGGACTGCCGCGGCGACGGCCGGAAGACCTCCGCCCCAAAGCGGGCGATGTCGAAGCGCGACGCCCCCATCGACATCATCTCAATGGCGCAGCAGGCCAGGCCGAAGCTCATCGGCCACAGCGAGCTCTTGCGCACCCAATTGACCGCCTTGTCGAGTTGGGCGAGCAGCACATCCTCAGGCTGATCGTAGCCAAACGTTACCGATTTTATCCGGCGGGAGTCGTGCTCGGAGCCGACAAGATTGTCAAAGCGTTCCTCGCCGACACCGCTCGGGACAGGATCCGTCTCGCGTGCCATACGCCTATTGTAGATGAAGGATCTGCCGCCGGCTCAGCTTTGCGGAAATTCGCCCGTCAACAGACAAAGGCCGCCGCAGCGGCCTTTGAAGGTGATTGCTCGGCACGGTCACTTGTTCTCTGTTTTCGCGGCCGGCTTGGCAGCCGCAGTCTTGGCGGCGCCGGCTTTGCCTTTCAGTTCTACCAGGATTATTTCGAAATCCTTGTCGCCCGTGCCCTCCGGCAGATGGGTAACGGCGGGAACGAAAACTGCCTGACCCGCTTTGACGGTACTGTCTTCCGTCTTTCCGCCTGGGAAGGTGAAGCGCATCTTGCCGTCCGTAAGGAAAATCGCCACCAAATTGGGATGGCTGTGCATCACCGACTTCTCATGTGCTCCGTAGTGGACCCTCAGGATTCGCACCTGGTCGTTCTCGCTTACCACCGAATAATGCTTGGGATCGGCCTTGGCCGCATCCTGGGCTACAAGCATCGGGACGAGACAAAGAAACACTGCCATGCCAAACAGCGTCAGTCGCACTCGCATGTTCTTCTCCAGATTGAATTGGATTTGCTGAAAAGCGGCGCAACCTTACGCCCGTAACTGAATCATGTCAATGAAATGGTTCGGCCTGGAGAGAGGTACAGGCCCGGTTTCTTTACGTCTTCTTTAGACAGCTTTTATGGACTATTTACGACTTTCTTTATAGCTTCATTGCTGTTGATCAGCACGGGCCGCCGTGGGGGCCGAGTGTGGCGTAAACGAGTGGAAATCAAGAATGGGCGCTCATGTAGTCCGTCATCGCCGGGCAAGACCACTGCCGCTCAAGCCAGCAGGCTGGTACCTATGCGGCGCAATCCTCGCAACGCTGCTTGCACAAGCAGCGTCCGCCCAAAGCTCTATTTCGGATGAACAAGTCCACCTGATTGCGCCTTCGCGGCCAATACGCCAGGCTCAGCGTGAACCCACGCTGAAGGCCAAAGCCGAACTGGTTCTGGTGAATGCTGTGGTCACCGACTCCGAAGGCCGGCTCATCAGCACGCTGAAAGCAAGCGACTTCTCGATCGTCGATGGCAAAGGCCCGCAACCCATTCGCTATTTCTCAGCCAACCGCCCCAAGTCAGAAAAACTCCGGGTCTACGCCAAGAAGGGCTATTACAGCCCTGCGGGCAGATAGAGATTTCCCTTTTATTCGAAATATTTGTGCGGTCCATACAAAATTTTCATGGGCAGTCTTTAGGGTTTCTTTATGCGAAAGATGCTACGGTCAAGGCTGTTTCGGTCAGTCGAATGACAATGCGCAGCCCTGATCCGGTAAACAACACACGCATTTGAGGGAGAGGCTAGATGAAGATCTTGTTGCATGTCGTGGCTCCGGCAGTTTTTGGTTTGCTCGTCGTTACGAGTCTTACGCTGCTTGTGCCGCTTACCTCCGCCCAGACAACCCCCGATTCATCAGCCGAGCGGTCTGCTCACGGCGGATCTGTGGTGGGTGAATCGTCCAGTCGCTCGACCAACACCACGGCGAACCCGGAGATATCGCCGGCCGTGGCCAAGGAACTGGAGGCAATGAAAGAGCGCATCGAGCAGCTGGAAGCCCAACTCCAGGCGAGAAAGACCCAGCAGCAAACCCCGCAGGCCGCCTCCCTGGTTAATGCTGAATTCAAAGCCCAAAGCGCGCAACCATCCGCATCGATGGCCGCCACGACACCAGCGACCGAGCCCACGCAGCCGGAAAAACCAAAACCAGCCGAGCCCTTCGCCTACGCCGACTGGACCTGGCTCAACGGCACCCCCCGCAACAAAGACGCGGTATGGGACTCGAAGTTCTTCACGCCGGAAGTCAGGTTTGACACGAATTTTGTGTCCAGCTTCAACCACCCGAGAGACGACACCCTCGGCGGATCGACCGAGATTTTCCGCTCCAACGAAGTGCAGGTAGAGCAAATCAGCTTCGGCGGAGATTTCCACTGGCAAAACGTTCGTGGCCGAGTGCTGACGCTGGGCGGACTGTTCGGAGTCACCACCCCGCGGAACGACGCCAGCTCCGGACGAGGGCAATGGGACCTTCGCGGAGCTTACCGCTACTTTTCTGAGGCCTATGGCGGATATCACTTCGATGTCAACCATGGTCTCAACATCGACGCCGGAATCTTCGTGTCCTATATCGGTTTGTTCAGTTACTACAACTTCGATAACTGGGCTTATCAACCGTCGTACGTGTCTTCCAACACTCCGTGGTTTTTCAACGGCATACGCATCCAGTGGTTCCCCACAGATAAGCTGAAGATCGAGCCGTGGATAATTAATGGATGGCAATCCTACGGCCGGTTCGGCGGCAAGCCCGGCTTGGGAGGACAGATTCTGTATCGTCCGAAGCCATGGCTCTCCCTGGTCTTTAACAACTACGGCATGGGCGAAGATACGCTCGGCTCGGGCGCTGGCCACTCCGGCCGCTCGCGCATCCACACGGACGACAGCATTGAAGTCAAGTACTACGACAGACCCCACAACTTCCTCGACAAGATGGCCTTCTCCCTTACGGGCGATCTGGGATGCGAATACGGCAATGGCAACGCCGCTGAGGGCGTTGGGGCAACCAACTGCTATCACAATCGGGTGAGTCCGGGTGGTGGCGTCAGCTACAAGCAGACCTTTGCGGGCTGGATGGGCTACAACCGCTTCTGGTTCAAGAAAGACTTGCACGCTATCACGGTCGGCTACGGAGTCATGAGCAATCCGGGGCGCTATCTGACGCTGCTTCCGCCCATTAATGGGGCCGATGCCATTACCGGCTCGCCTTACTTTACGGCGAATCCCGGTGACCCGTTCAAAGGTTGGGACACCCTCATCACCTACGATTACATGCCCAGACAATACATTACCTTCCGTTGGGAGTATGGCTACCGCCATGCGAACGTGCCCTATTGGAGCGGTCGCGGCGGCATTACTCCGCCCGTGGGAACCGGGGGCGCTCCATTAAGTGTCTTCGGAGGCACGTTTGGTCCCGGTGGACTGGTCCCGGGAACCACCTTTGTGCCCGGCCCGTTCCTGTCCGCCACGCCGGGTTCCACTTGCGTGGCAGGAGCAACCGGTTGGTGCCCGGACCTGCGCAAGGATGAACCCAGTTTGCGCATGGCCATCATGGTGAAGTTCTAGTGAGAGGGTGAGCGGGCGGGTTTCTGCAGTTCTCGGCAAGCCCGCCCCCTTGCCTTAAATTTCAGGAGCTTCTCGATATGACGGCTCGATCGAACTTATCTAAGAATTGTCCAGCGTTGAGGGCTGGTCTGCTTTTCCTAAGCATTTCTTTGCCGGCTCTCAGCGGCTGCAGTCACAGAGATGTGGAGGCGGCGGAGGCGCCGCCACCGCCGAATGTTGTAACGGTTGCTGAGCCCAACCTGTTTACGGTTGACCACCCGGAGCAGTTTCCGCTGGCGACAGCCGTGGACCGCCCTGCGACCTCTGAATTGGTGGTCACAGGGACGGTGACTCCTGATATCGCTCGTAACGTTCCCGTCATCTCTCTGGCCACGGGCAAGGTGGTGGCGATTCACGCGCGACTCGGCGACGTCGTCAAGAAGGGCCAGCTGTTGCTGACCGTTCGCAGCGACGATGTGGCCGGCGGTTTTTCGGATTACCGCAAAGCCGTCTCCGCCGAAGCCCTGACGCGGGTGCAACTGGAGCGCGTCCAGGACCTGTACAAACACGGCGCTAACTCTCTGAACGACCTTCAGGTGGCGGAGGACGCGGAGCGCCGCGCCCAGATCGATGTCGAAACTACGGCTGAGCACCTCCGCCTGCTGGGCAACGATCCCGATCATCCCAAGTTTATGGTCGATCTTTACGCGCCCGTCTCGGGAGTGATCACCGACCAGCAAGTCACGAACGCTGCCGGAGTGCAGGCGCTGGGCACCAACCCTTTCACGATTTCCGATCTCTCCTATGTCTGGGTTGTCTGTGACGTCTACGAGAATGACCTGCCTAACGTCAAGATTGGCGATACCGCCGAGATCACTCTGAATGCTTATCCCGATCACCCGCTCAAGGGCAAGGTCAGCAACATCCTGGCGGTTCTCGATCCAAACATTCGCACCGCCAAGGTTCGCATCGAAGTTCAAAACTCCGGAGTGATGAAGGTGGGCATGTTTGCAAAAGCAGTTTTCCGCGGACAGACCGCCGAGATGCATACCATCGTCCCGGCATCGGCCGTCATGCACATGCACGACCGCGATTTTGTTTTTGTGCCTGCGCCGGACAAGAAGTTTCGCCGCATAGAAGTCGTCAGTGGCGACCTGCTGCCGGCCGACGTGAGCCTGCAAGAGGTCAAGTCCGGGCTCAAGCCTGGACAGCAGGTAGTTGCCAACGCTCTGGTGCTGGACCACGTGCTCGCGCAGTAGCACGCTCGAAACAAGACTATGATCCGCGCTCTCGTAGATTTTGCGCTGAATAACAAGTTCGTTGTGCTTTCCCTGGCGGTCCTGCTGCTGGGTTGGGGAGCAATCTCCTTCCACAACCTGCCGGTTGAGGCCTATCCCGATATCGCCGATAACTACGTGACCGTCATTACCCAATGGCCGGGCCGTTCGGCGGAGGAGGTGGAGCAACAGGTCACCATCCCGATCGAAATTCAGATGTCCGGGATGCCGCACATGACGTATTTGCGTTCCGAGTCGATTTTCGGCCTGTCGTTCGTGATCATGATTTTCGACGACAGCTCGGTGAACGACTGGAACCGGCAGAAGGTTCTTGAGCGGCTCACCCAGGTCAATCTTCCTCCCGGGCAAAACCTTCAGCCACAAATCGGCACCGACTGGAGCCTCACGGGTCAGATCTATTGGTACACGCTCAGAAGCACCAATCCCCGCTATGACCTGATGGAGTTGAGGTCTCTCGAGGACTTTGTCCTGCTCAAGCAGTTCAAATCCGTTCCCAACGTGGTGGATGTTTCCGACTTCGGCGGCACGGTGCGCGAGTACCAGGTACGCATCGATCCCAACAAGCTGGTTTCGTATGGATTGAGCATCGGCCAGGTGGAGCAGCAGCTCGCCAACAACAACATCAATGCCGGGGGCAGCTTTGTGGAAGTGGGCCTCCAGCAGATGAACGTTCGTACGCTCGGGCTGTTCGGCAGTGTACACGACATCGAACAGACCGTCTTAAAGACTCAAACCGGAACCGCTCTTCGAGTGAAAGACATTGGCGAGGTCGTCCAAGGTCCCAAAATCCGCTTGGGCCACATGGCTAGGGCCAATCACATGGAGGACGGCCGTATCATCGACGAGCCCGATATCATTCAAGGTATGGTGTTGATGCGCAAAGGCGTGGAAGAGCAACCCACGCTCGACGCCATTCACAAGAAGGTCGACGAGCTCAATAACGGCATCCTCCCACCCGGCGTGAAGGTCGTTCCCATGCTGGATCGCAGCGATCTCCTGCATTACACGCTGCACACGGTGGAGCACAACCTGGTCGAGGGCATGGTTCTGGTGACCATCGTCCTGTTGTTTTTCCTGGGCAATGTTCGTGCCGCTCTCATCGTTGCGCTGACCATCCCGTTCTCGTTGCTGTTCGCCTCCATCTGGCTCGATTTGAGCAAGATTCCCGCCAATCTGCTCTCCCTCGGCGCGCTGGATTTCGGCATGGTCGTGGACGGCGCCGTGGTCATGGTGGAAAACATCTTTCGGCACATGAGCCGCCGCAATAACGGCTCTGACGGCTCCGAATCGGCGATCGTGAGAACCCCGGCGGAAATCATCCGCGGGGCCGCCCACGAGGTCCAACGCCCGGTGTTCTTCGCCATCGCCATCATCATCGTCGCCTACTTGCCGATCTTCACGCTGCAGCGAGTCGAGGGCCGGTTATTCAGACCCATGGCCCTGACGGTGGCTTTCGCCCTGCTCGGCGCCCTGGTCTTTTCCATCCTGGTCGTCCCCGTGCTTTCGAGCATGTTTTTCCGCGGCCGGATCAGCGAATGGCACAATCCCGTTATGCCGTTCCTGATCCAGCGCTACCGGAGAAGATTGCGCTGGGCCATCGAGCATCGCTGGATCACCATCGGCTTCGGCCTGGCTGCCTTGGCGGTTGCCGCTTTTCTGGCCTTCAGCGGGATCATCGGCTCGGAGTTCCTGCCGCACCTGGATGAAGGCGCTATCTGGGCGCGTGGCACTCTGGCGAACAGTACAAGTCTGTCAGAGGGCGAAAAATTCACCCAGAATGAGCGCTACGTCTTCGCATCTTTTCCGGAAGTGAAAACCGTCGTCTCGGAAGTTGGCCGCCCCGACGACGGAACCGACACTGGGGGATTCGGCAACACGGAATATTTCGTTGACCTGAAGCCGAAGGAGCAGTGGCGGCCTATTTTCCATCGCAACAAGGAGGAACTGATCGCCGCCATGAATCGCGCGGTGCAGAAGTATCCGGGCGCGATCTGGAACTTCTCCCAGCCGATTGAAGACAACGTCGGAGAAACGCTCACCGGCACCAAGGGTGCGCTTGCGCTCAAGATTTTCGGGGATGATCTGAAGGTTCTAGAGGAGAAGGGCGAAGAAGTCATTACCATAATGTCGGGCATCGCGGGCATGCACGACATCAAGCTCTTACGCGATTTCGGCCAGCCGAATCTCAACTTAACCATTGACCGCCGTCAGGCGGCCCGTTTTGGAATCAACGTTGCAGACATCCAGGACGCCATCCAGACCGCCGTGGGCGGCAACGCGGTAAGCCAGGTGCTGATTGGCGAGCAGCGCTATGACGTTGTGGTGCGTTACCAGGCGCCGTACCGCAACACCCAGCAAGCCATCGAGAAAGTTCGTCTGCTCTCTCCCTCGGGTGAGCGAGTGTCTCTGGCGCAATTAACTGAGGTAGAGGTCAAGGACGGCGCCTACGACATCTACCGCGAAGGCAACACCCGCTACGTGGCCGTGACCTTTAACGTGAGAGGCCGTGATCTGGGGACCACGGTCGGAGAAGCGATCAGACGGATTAATGACAAAGTGAAGCTGCCGACGGGCTATCACATCGGCTGGTCGGGCGAATACGAGAGCGAAAAGCGCGCGGAGGCGCGGCTGGCCGTGATCGTGCCGCTGACCATCCTCGTCATCTTCATCATTCTTTACACCATGTTCCGCTCGTACAAATGGGCGCTGCTGGTGCTGGCCAACGTGGCCATGGCGCGCATCGGCGGTCTGCTGGCGCTGCTGGTCACCGGCACCAACTTCAGTGTTTCCTCGGGCGTCGGATTCCTGGCGCTGTTTGGCGTTTCCGTGCAGACCGGAGTGATCATGCTGGAGTACATCAACCAGCTCCGGGCGCGCGGCCAGTCGATCCAGCAGGCCG
>Ga0335081_10006136_pt1 | contig 19091 bp, 18 predicted proteins | sample Lox_Sample_35_FD_206713 | JGI IMG/M metagenome (GOLD analysis project Ga0335081, IMG submission 206713) | Soil microbial communities from Loxahatchee National Wildlife Refuge, Florida, United States - Lox_Sample_3.5 | ecosystem: Environmental > Terrestrial > Soil > Wetlands | place: USA...
TTCAGGCATGCCACCAACTGGGCACGCCTCGCGCTCCCAGTCGTACTTCCTGTCGTACTCCCGCCGCCTCCGGCGGCAGAGGCCGAGGCTGTCGTGCTACTCGACGCGCTCGCCGAGGAGCCGCTGCTGGCGCTACCGCACGCGGCGAGCAGGCCACCGGCAGCGATGGTTGCGAGCGCTATCGCCACCCGCCTGGATGAATTAAACACTGCGTTCCTTTCGTAATGACAAAGCTGCTTATCCGCCCCCGCCCCCGAACAGGGAGCCCACCGCGGACGAGCCGCTGGTGCTGCTGGAACCTCCGCTCCCACTGCTGCTGCCACCGCCGCTGCCCCCTGTGAGGCCCGCGCCGGTGTCGCTGAGGGTGGTCGCGGAGACCGTTCCGTTGGAGTTCTTGGCGCCGGCGACGACGACGGTGTCGCCGGGTCGCACGGCCTTCTTGCCAACCGACACGTTCTTTGTGACCTTGGTCGCACTCGACAGCGTGACCTTGACCGTGTTGCCGTTGGCTTCGGTGATGTAAAGGGTGTTGCCGTTGACAGTGCTGACCGTGCCGAACGTCGCCCCGGCGCCGCCTGCGCCTCCGCCACCGCCGAACAGGCCGCGGAAGCCGCCGCCTCCGCCGGTCGCGCCGGCACCGGTCGCGCCGGCACCGGTCGCTCCCGCGCCACGCGAAGCCGCGCCGGTCGCCCCACCCGCACCCGTCCGGCCCGCAGCGGCAAGACGCGCCGCCGCACCGCTCCCGAGCGCACCCGCCCCGGAGGAGCTCGAGGTGTTCGACACCTGGCTCTTCTCCACGCGCACGCCGACGTAGAAGCCGATCACGCCGAGCAGCAGCGCAAACACGGCCGCGCTCGTCTTGTTGAACCATTGCCGGCGAGGACGGCCCGGGAGCGCGAAATCCTCGGTCCCCTCCTCATAGCTGTCCCATTCCTCCTCGGGCCGGTCGTAGGGGATCGCGTTCATCTCGCTACCTCGTGTCTCTTGTTGTTCACTCAAAGCGGAGTGCCTCAATCGGCCGGAGCGCCGCGGCGCGGCCGGCCGGGTAGGTGCCGAAGAAAAGCCCGGTGAGGACCGCGGCGCCGAACGCGAGCGCGATCGAATAGGGCGCGATCACCGGCTCAACGCCGGCGATCTTGAACTGGCTGCCAATGATTCCGGCGATCACCCCTGCGACGCCGCCAAAGAACGACACGAGCACGGCCTCGACCAGGAACTGCTTCAGGATGTCACTGCGGCGGGCGCCGACGGCCTTGCGGATCCCGATCTCGCGGGTGCGCTCAGTGACCGACACCAACATGATGTTCATCACGCCGATCCCCCCGACGAGCAGCGAGATCGCCGCCACCTCGCCGAGCAGGGTCGTGAACACCTTGCTGCTCGCCGTCGAGGTCTGGATGATCGAGCTCTGGTTGATCACGTTGAAGTTGCTCGAGGTCAGCGAGCCTGCCGTCGGCGGATCGAGCTGGTTCAGGATGTCCGTGACCTCGGTCTGCGCCGCGTTCAGCTGATCGCGCGACTTCGCCTGGACCACGATCTGGCTGATGTTCCCGTACCCGGTAAGCGTGTCCTGGACCGCGGTCAGCGGCGCGATCGCGACGTCGTCCTGGTTCGAGCTGCCGTTCGATCCCTTGGATGCAGTCACACCGATGATCTGGAAGTTCGTGCCGTTCACCTGGATCGTCTGCCCCACTGGATCCTGGCCGTTGAACAGCTCGCTGACGACGGTCGGGCCGACGACGAGCACGCGGCTGTGATTTTGCTCGTCAGCACTCGTGAACCATGACCCCTCGGCCATGGTGTAACTCCGTGCCGCCTGATACGACGTTGTCGTCCCGACGAACGACGACGGCGAGTACGTGGTCTCACCTGAAGTCAGTGTCACTCCGTTCGCGGTCACCACCGGTGACGAGCTCGCGACATCGGGCGCCTGGTATGGGTTCACGAGCGCATTCGCGTCGGCCACGGTCAATCCCGTGCCCGCAGAGGCAGAGGTCTGCCGCCGGAACAGCCCGCCGAGCGTCGGAGCGCCACTCACCAGCAACACGTTGCTCCCCAGCTGGTCGATCTGGTTCTCGACCGCGGTCGATGACCCGGTGCCGACGGCGATCAGCACGATCACCGAACCGACCCCGATCATCAGCCCGAGGATGGTCAGCCCGGACCGCAGCTTGTTCGCGGCTAGGCCCGCGAGCGCCACCCGAACGGTCTCGATCACGTCACGCGCTCCACGGAATGGGAGTCAGAGTCGGTGGCCTCGTCGGACAGGATGGTGCCGTCGCTGATCCGGATCACCCGCCGCGCGTGCGCCGCCACGTCCTGCTCGTGCGTGATCAGAATGATCGTCCGGCCCTGCGCGCTCAGCCGCCCGAAGATCCCGAGTACCTCGGCCGAGGAGACCGTGTCGAGCGCGCCGGTGGGCTCGTCGGCGAGGATCATCGCCGGGTTTGTGACGAGCGCCCGTGCGATCGCCACGCGCTGCTGCTGCCCGCCCGACAACTCCGAGGGCATGTGATGCACCCGGGGCCCGAGCCCGACCTGGTTCAGGGCGGCCAGCGCACGGTCCTGCCGCGCGGAGCGGTGAACGCCGGCGTAGGAGAGCGGCAGCTCGACGTTCTGGAGCGCGCGCGTGCGCGGGATCAGGTTGAAGCTCTGGAAGACGAAGCCGATGTGGCGGTTACGAACGTCGGCGAGCGTGTCCTCGTCAAGCCCGCGGACGTCGATCCCGTTGAGGCGATACACGCCGCGCGTGGGGAGGTCGAGGCACCCGAGGATGTTCATCAGCGTGGTCTTGCCGCTTCCCGAAGCGCCGATGATCGCGACGTACTCGCCGTGCTCGATCCGCAGGCTTACACCGCGCAACGCGTGTACGGCGATGTCGCCGACGGCGTACGTCTTGTGAACGTCGACAAGCTCGATCACCGGCGCGCCGCGGGCGCCCGCCACCGGATCCGGCGCGCGCTTGACCGCCGCGTCCGCCGCCCGGCGAGTCGCCTGCTCACGCTTGACCCGCAGCGCCCGCTGCGCCCGCGTCACGGCCGCCCGACGCTGACCCTCGGGCATCAGCCGCCTCCAGCGGCGCGCCGGAAGAATGCGCCGCCGCCGGCTCCGCCGAACCCACCGGCTCCGCCGAACCCGCCGGCGCCACCAAGGCCGCCGCCGCCCAATGTCCCGGAACCCGAGGAGCCGCTAGTCGATGTCGAGCCGAGCGACGGCAGCGTGATCGTGATCGCGAGCTGGTCGCCAGCGCTGACGCCGCTGATGATCTGGGTTCGAGAGTCGCCCCGGAGCCCGACCACGACCTGCTGCGAGGTGTCCTTGCCGTTCTTCACGAGCGTGACTGTCCCGAGAGAGCCGCTGCCGGTCACGGCCGCGTTCGGCACCGTGACGCCCGACGCCTGGCCGGTGACCACCGACGCCGACGCGCTCATGCCGGGCTTGACCCGGGAGTCGTTCTGATCGAGCGTGAGCGTCGCGTCGTAGGAGACGACGCTGCTGCTCGTCGTTCCCACCAGCGAGATCGAGCTCACGTGGGCGGCGAGCTCGACACCAGATAGGGCGTCGAGGGTAACCGTGGCGGGTTGACCGACGTGAACCTTGCTGATGTCGGACTCGCTGAAGGCGACAGTCATCGTCAGCGTATTCGTGTTGATGATCTCGGCGAATCCGGAGCTCGAGCCGCTCGAGGACGACGATCCTGAGCTGCCCAGACTTCCGGCCGTGGAGGAACCGCCCGAGCCGGAGCCGCCGCTCCCCGAGCTCGACGACGATGATGTGGACGAGCTCGACGAGGACGACCCCGAGCCGCCGCCCGACACGGCGTCACCCGGTGTCAGGCTCGACAGGGAAGCGATTGTCCCGCTCGTCGGCGCGTACAGCTTGGTGTTGTTGACTGCGGTCTCGGCGGTGTGCACGGCTGCCTGGGCGCTGTACACCGCCGCCTGGGCCGAGGCGAGGCTGCTCGGCGATGGTGTGGCCGTGGTCGTCGTCGTGTTCGCGGTGCTCGTGGTCTTTCCGGCGCCCGAACCCGAGCCGCCGCCGCTCGAGCCCGACGACCGAGTCGTGCTCGGCACAACCACGGTCACGGTCACGCTCGGCGTGGTCTTCGTCACCTTGGTGCCCGATTTGGTTGTCGAGGTTCCCGACCCGCCCTTCCCTGGGGTGGTTCCTGGCGTGGCCGTACCGGGGTGGTATGCCGCGTACTCCACGCTCTGGGCGGGTGCCGAGTAGCTCGTCGTGGACGCGGATCCGGTCGATCCGGACGCCGCCGATCCAGAGCCCGACGACCCGGACCCCGACGATCCAGATCCGGACCCGCCGCCCGACCCGCAATTGGCCGTGGACTGGTCCTGAAGGCACGTGAGCTGGTCCTCCGCCGAGGTCAACTGCGACTGTGCCTGGCTCAGCTGCAGATTCGCCGACGTCGGATCGAGGTCGGCGAGGAGCTGACCGCCGTTGACGTGCTGACCGACATGGACATACACGTCCTGCAGCGTGCCGCTCGTGTTGAAATTGACGTTGACGTCGGTGCCCGCGGCGACGTTGCCGGTCCCGGTCACCGTCGACTGGACGACGCCCTGCTCCGCGGTGACGATCTCCTTCGAGGTCCGCGCCGAGCTGGTCGGCACCCCGATCTCGGACACCGCGAGGGCAGCAATGACGACTGCCGCGACTCCCAGCGCGTAGAGAAGCCAGGGCCTAGACGGTCGATCCCGGCGAGTCTTCATCGGAGTGGCAATCCATTGCCGAGTTGAGGGCAGGCATACAGCGCATAGCGTTAGACGATGCGGAAGGCACGATCGCTCAGCGTTGTAGCGCCGGGCGTATCAGCTTTGCGTAAGCACTCTTGTGGTCCTCTTAGGAACCGCGGTGATCGTCACCGCCGGCAGCGCCGGAAGGTCGATCAGGACCACAAGCCCGCCGGCCTCGGGCGCCTCGATTTCGAGCGTGCCGCCGTGGGCCACGACCACCGAGCGCACGATCGACAGGCCGAGGCCGAACCCGCCGGCGCCCCGGTCGAGCCGCCGGAACGGTTCGGTCAGGGTCTCGGCATCGGCGGGGTCGATCCGGGGACCGCTGTTGGCAACGGTCACGAGCACGCGGCCACCCGCACTCCGTGTGGTCGCCGTCAGGAATCCCCCCGGGCGGTTGTGGCGGATGCCGTTGTCCACCAGGTTGGCGATCATCCGCTCGAGCAGTGCCGGCTCGCCCCGCGTCCACGCAGGCTCCAGGTCGTCGCGGACCTCGACGTCGGCCTCGCGCGCGCGGGCGCGCAGATCCGTGACGCAATCGGCAGCCAGCGCGGCCAAGTCCGCCGGCTCCTCCCGGCCGGTCGCGGCCTCGCTCCGCGCCAGCATCAGCAGCCCCTCGATCAGGCGCTCGCAGCGGTCGACGGTCTCGCGGACGGCATCGCCCATGCGCCGGAGCTCATCGACAGTCGCGTCCGGATCGGCCAGCGACACGTCGACCTCGGTCCGCATAATCGCCAGCGGCGTTCTCAGCTCGTGCGAGGCGTTGGCCACGAAGTGGCGTTGACTCGCGAACGCCGAGTCGAGACGGCCGAGCATCCCGTCGAACGTGTCGGCGAGCTGCTTGAGCTCGTCGGCCGGCCCCTCCAGGCTGATCCGCTCCCCCAGGTTCTCGCCCGACACCCGCCGCGCGGTGGCAGTGATCGCGCGCAGCGGCCGCAGCGCCCGCCCTGCCAGCAGCCATCCCGCTACCACCGAGACGATCGTCATCGCGCCCAGCGCCACTATGTACTCGACCAGGAGCCGGTGGAGCGCGTCTGAGCGCAGCTGTGCTCGGATGGCGTCGGCGATGCGGAACCCTTCCGAGCCGGGCGCGAACCCAGGCGGGCGGCCAAGGACCGACGGTGGCACCAGCCCGAGCTTCTCCAACTCGTGCCGGTAGTTCGGCGGTGAACTCAGGTTGTGCCGGACCAGCTCGTAGCCGATCGTCAGCAGCACCGCGCCCGTGACCAGGAACACGAGCCCGTATAGGGCGGTCAGGCGCAGGCGAATCGTCGGTGCCGGGAGGCGGAGCGAGGCCCGGCCGAGGCGCATCAGCTCATCCGATAGCCGACGCCGATTACCGTCTCCACGACCGGCGGGTCGCCCAGCTTGCGTCTGAGCGTCATGATCGTCATGCGCACCACGTTCGTGAACGGATCGGTGTGCTCGTCCCATACGCGCTCGAGGAGCTCCTCAGCGGATACGGTAGCCCCGTCGGCGCTCATGAGCACCTCAAGGACGCCGAATTCCTTGCGAGTGAGCTCGACGGGCGTGCCCCACCGGGCGACCTGGCGGCGAGCGGGATCGAGCTCGATGTCGCCGTGAGCGAGCACCGGCGGCCGGCTCGGTGTGGCGCGGCGCGCCAGCGCGTGGATCCGCGCGACCAGCTCGGCGAACCGGAAAGGCTTCGGCAGGTAGTCGTCGGCACCGAGTGACAGGCCCTCGACGAGGTCCTCGAGCGCGCCGGCGGCGGTCAGCATCAGAATCCCGGTCTCCGGGCGCTCCCCGCGGACCGCCCGGCACACATCGTCGCCGTGGAGGCCGGGCAGATCGCGATCGAGCACCAGCACGTCGTAGCGCACAACGCGCGCCTTGACGAGCGCGTCCTTCCCGTCGGCGGACAAGTCGACGGCCATGCCCTCGCGCCGGAGCCCCCGCGCAATTGCCTCAGCCAGCCTCGACTCGTCCTCTGCGATCAAAACTCGCACGCTGAAAACCAGGATGACGCCCGACGCATAAGGAACCCATAAGAGGCAACATTTGCCGGCAGCGACCTGATTGACCTGCACCGGAGCGGGTATCAGCTCTACATCAACTGACGTTACATCGATTAGTGTTATCGTCCACGACGCATGGCCCAACAGAACCTCACTGAGCGGAGCATGGCGGTCGGCCTCCGGGCACTGAATCGCCTCGCCAGCAACGGACTGATCGACCGCTTCGGCCTCAGAGACCCGGCGCAGCGCGTCCTGCACACCGCCTCGAAGGCGACCGTCCGCACCGCCACTCGCGCGGGTCGCACGTTCGCGGCGACCCAGAAGCTGTCCAAGCCCGCCCGTCAGCCGCGGACCGGGCGCAGCGACCTGTTCGACCTGACGCCCGACGACGAGCAGCAGATGCTTCGCGAATCGGTCCGCGATTTCGCGCTCGCCAAGCTGCGCACCGCCGCCCAGCAGGCCGACGAGGCCTGCGCCACCCCGAACGAGCTGCTTGAGCAGGCCAACGAGCTCGGGCTGACGATGGTCGGGGTCCCCGAGGAGCTCGGCGGCGCCGTCGCCGAGCGCTCCGCGGTCACAACCGTGCTGATGGCCGAGGCGCTCGCCCAGGGCGACATGGGTATCGCGGTGGCATGCCTGGCGCCGGCCGGCGTCTCGACCGCGCTTAGCCTCTGGGGCGACGCCGATCAGCAGGCGACTTATCTGCCCGAGTTCGTCGGGGAGAACGTGCCGGCGGCCGCCCTCGCGCTGCTTGAGCCCCGACCGCTGTTCAACCCGTTCGAGCTCCAGACGCACGCCCGCCGTGCCGACGGCGGCTTCGTCCTCGACGGCGTCAAGTCGCTCGTGCCCCGGGCCGCCGATGCCGAGCTGTTCATCGTGGCCGCCGAGCTCGAGGGCGACGGTCCAGCGCTGTTCCTCGTCGAATCCGCAGGCACCGGGCTGGCAATCGAACCCGACCCCGGGATGGGCATCCGCGCCGCCGCCACCGGACGGTTGATCCTCGAGAACGTGAAGCTGCCCACGGGCGCGCTGCTCTGCGATCCCGGGCACGACTTGATGACCGAGTGCGTCCAGCTCGCGCGCCTCGGGTGGTGCGCGCTCGCGGTCGGCACCGGCCAGGCGGTGCTCGACTACCTGATTCCGTACGTGAACGAGCGCAAGGCGTTCGGCGAGCCGATCTCCTCGCGCCAGTCGGTCGCGTTCACCGTCGCCAACATCGCGATCGAGCTCGACGGCATGCGGCTGGCCACCTACCGCGCGGCAAGCCGCGTCGACCAGGGACTCCCGTTCGGGCGCGAGGTCGCGCTCGCGCGCCGGCTGTGCGCCGAGCGCGGCATGGCGATCGGCTCCGACGGCGTGCAGATGCTCGGCGGCCACGGCTACGTCAAGGAGCATCCGGTCGAGCGCTGGTATCGCGACATGCGCGCCGGCGGGGTGATGGAAGGGGCGCTGGTCGTGTGATGAACCTCGAGACTCCGAAGAAGTTCGAGTTCCTGGTCAGCCAGGCCCACCAGGTGGCAACCGAGATCTTCCGCCCGAACTCGCGCAAGTACGACGGCGACGAGCACAGCTACCCCAAGGAGCTCGACATGCTCGCCGCCGTGATCGACGGCATGAACGAGGGCGGCGCGCTCAGCGGCGCGGGCGCCGGCGCGGTCGGCAGCGGCAACGGGTCAAAGGCCAAGGAGAAGGAGGGCGGCAATCGCAACGGCAGCAACATCGCGAGCCTGCTCGGCCTGACCGAGCTGTGCTGGGGCGACGTTGGACTGCTGTTGACGATGCCCCGCCAGGGCCTGGGCCAGGCCGCGATCGCCGCGGTGGCGGACGAGGAGCAGCTGGGGCGCTTCGGCGGCAAGTGGGCCGCGATGGCGATCACCGAACCCGAGGCCGGCTCGGACTCGGCCGCGATCCGTACCACCGCCACCCTCGAGGGCGACGAGTACGCCCTCAACGGCGAGAAGATCTTCGTCACCGCCGGCGACCGGGCCGAGCTGATCGTGGTGTGGGCCACGCTCGACCGCAAGCAGGGCCGCGCGGCGATCAAGTCGTTCGTGGTCGAGCGCGACAATCCCGGCCTGATCCTCGAGCGGCTCGAGCACAAGCTCGGCATCCGCGCCTCGGACACGGCCAACTTCCGCCTCGAGAATTGCCGCATCCCCAAGGAGAACCTGCTCGGGAGCCCCGAGATCGAGCCCAAGCGCGGGTTCACCGGCGTCATGCAGACGTTCGACAACACCCGCCCGCTCGTCGCCGGCATGGCGATCGGCGTCTCGCGCGCCTGTCTCGAGCGCACCCGCGAGCTGCTCGCCGAGGCCGGCGTCGAGATCGACTATGACCTCCCGCCCCACTCGCAGGTTGCCGCCGCCTCAGAGTTCATCGCGATGGAGTCGGACTGGGAGGCCGCCCGGCTGTTGACCATGCAGGCGGCCTGGATGGCCGACAACAAGAAGCCCAACTCGCTCCAAGCCTCGATGGCCAAGGCCAAGGCCGGCCGGACTGCGACGGACATCGCGCTTCGTTGCGTGGCGCTGTGCGGATCGATCGGCTACGGCGAAGGCGAGCTGCTCGAGAAGTGGGCCCGCGACGTCAAGATCCTCGACCTGTTCGAGGGCACCCAGCAGATCCAGCTACTGATCGTGGCGCGCCAGCTCCTGGGGAAGACGTCCGCGGAGTTGAAGTAGGGGCCGCGGAATCCGGCGTCGATTGTGTCGTCGCCGGATCTGTGAGAGCCGGATTCCGCGGCGTCCGTGGGGCCAGGTACCCCGTCCGGACAGGGCACGCAGTCCAACGGACGCCGAGCGAAGCGAGGGCCCCAAATCAGTGCGGGCCGGGCGCCGTCGTTACTTGAAGCACCGCGCCGGCGGGATCGGCCACCACGGCGTGCCGCATTCCTCCGTCGTCGAACGGTGCCGCGATCACGGTGCCGCCTAATGCGGGCGCCTTCTCGGCCACCGCGTCCGCATCGCTCACCCAGAAGCCGACGCTCCAGTGAGGTTCTGCATCCGCCGGCGCCATCACCGCCACCACATCGCGCGGCACGGGCTGGCCCGGCTCGCCGGTGACGCAGCCGGGCAGCCGGCACAGCGACATCGGCCCGAACGGCTCACTTTCCCACCCGAACACGTCGCGGTAGAACGCGGCGCTGCCGTCGCGGTCGGGCGTGTTCAGGACGCTCATGGACCACGCACTCGGCTCGTTGACGAGCTGCGCGCCCCTGCGCTCGCGCGGCTCCCAGATGCCCACTGCTGCTCCTGATGGATCGGCGAGCACCGCCACCCGACCAGCCGGGAGCGCGTCGAACGGTTCCATCAAGATCCGGCCGCCGGCGCCGGCCGCCGCCTCCGTCACCTGCTCGGCGTTCGCAACACACCCGTACGTGTTCCACGCCGCGGGCACATCCGGGGGCTGGACGCCGATTCCCGCCACGTCGCGGCCGCGCAACTGCGCCACGAAGTAACCACCCGGACCCGGTCCGTCGAACTCCCAGCCGAACAGCCCCCGGTAGAACCGCATCGCCGACTCGGGATCGGGGACGAGATTGTCAACCCAGCACGGGACGCCCGGGTCGTATGCGTCACGCTCACTCATGCTATGTCCTCCTTCCGGACCTTATAGTTGGGAAAACCAACTGTAAAGTCTTGGATTCCAACTGTCAAGTGGTAGACTTCTGGACCGTGGCCGGCAAGCGGACATATGGCGATCAATGCGGAATCGCCCGCGCCCTCGACGTGGTCGGCGAACGCTGGGCGTTGCTTGTAGTGCGCGAGCTGCTCCTCGGGCCGAAGCGCTTCACCGATCTGCGCGCCGGCCTCCCCCACGTGAGCCCGGACGTGCTATCCCAGCGGCTGCGCCAGCTCGAAGACGATGGTGTCGTGCGCCGCCGAACCCTGCCCCCGCCGGCGGCGTCACAGGTGTACGAGCTAACCGACCGGGGACAGGAGCTCGAGCCCGTCGTGCTCGCGCTGGGCCGCTGGGGCAGTCGCGCCCCCTTCCCCGCCGGCCATGAGCCGCTCGGCGTGGACGCGTTGGTGCTCGCGCTCAAGACCCTGTACCGGCCCGACCGCGCCGACGGCCTGATCAGCTCAAGCTTCGAGCTCCGTCTCGGCGAGGACCGGTTTCACGCCCGTCTCGACAATGGGCGGCTCGAGGTCTCACGCGGAGCCGCGGCGCATCCTCTCGCGACGATCGACACCGATTCCGGAACCCTCCAGCAGATCTTGTGGCATGGCCACCCGCTCACGACCGAGGCTCTCTCGATCACCGGCGACCAGCAGGCGGCGGTCCAATTCCTGACGCTGTTCCCGCTACCGGAGTAAGGCGCGGGGCGGCATTCCCTCGGGCCGCCCCGCGCGCACTCGGAGACCTACTATTGCTTCATCTGGACGGCCGTCTGCATCATCTGGTCGGCCGTCGTGATCGTGCTTGCGTTGGCCTGATAGCCACGCTCGGCCTCGATCATGTTCGTGAACTCGGTGCCCATGTCCACATTGGACTGCTCGAGCTCGCCGCTTATCGTCTTGCCATATGTGCCGGTGCCCGGCTGACCTGCCGTCTCGACACCGGAGGCGGCGGTGGTGCTCCACAGCGACCCGCCGTCACGCTGCAGACCGGCCTCGTTGGGGAAGGTCGCCAGCGAGATATAGCCCGCGGTCACAGAGGCGCCCGCGGGGGTCTGGTAGTTAACGCTCCCGTCGGGGCCGATCGTCACGTTCGTCGATCCCGGCGGGACCACGATCGAGTTATTCGCGCCGCCGGTCGTATTCGGCTGATAGCCGCCGGCCCCGTTGGACTGCGCGGCGTAGCCGAGCACGTACTGCCCGGTCTGGGTGCACAGGTAGCCCGACGCGTTGAACGTCAGGTCACCGGCACGCGTGTACTGGGTCGTATCGAACGTCGGCGGCGTGGCGCTCACGTTGCCGTTGGCCACGCGGAGCCAGCCGCTGCCCTGGATGGCGACGTCGGTCGCGTTCCCGGTCGACTCGACTCCGCCGGCGGTCATCACGTTGTCGATCGACCCGACCTGTGCCCCGAGGCCGACCTGCACGGGGTTCGTTCCGGCGCTGAACCCGTTGGCCGCGGAGCCCGACGCGACCAATTGTGAGAGCTCATCGGAGAACACCGTGCTCTGCCCCTTGTATCCAACCGTGTCGACGTTGGCCAAGTTGTTGGCCGTCACGTCCAGCATCGTCTGATGCGCATCCAGGCCGCTGATCGCGGCATACATGCCCGACATCATCGATAGATCACATCCTTCTGGCGGCCCCCGGCTGCCGCTGTTGTGGTTTGGTCCCGTCCGCCGAGGTAGTCGGCAGAAAGGGGCTTCCGTGGAGTGGTGCAAGCACCACTCCTCCCGCAGATTGCGTAGGACGTTTGGCTACCGGGCCGGGAATCGAGGGCGTGTTCGCGCCGGCAGAACGCGGTGCGTCAAGCCCACCAGAACGCAGTGCACCAGTTCCCGCAGAGCGCGTCCGCCACCGCGGGCCAGGCGCCGTACCTTGATGGTGGCGTCACACCCGCGCCGACTCGCGCACAAGCACGTCCCACGCCCGGCGAACGTCGTCCTCGGTCGTCGACAGCTGCCCGATTGCCATCCTGAGCACGTAGCGCCCGTTGAGCGCGGCGTGCGAGATGAACATCTCCCCGCTCGCGTTGACCCGCTCGAGCAGCGCCCGGTTGCGGTCGTCCTCGCCCTCGAGGCGGAAGCACACGAGCGAGAAGTGGCGCGGCGCGCACACCTCCCAGCCGTCGGTCTCCTGCACCCAGCGCTCGAACTGCAACGCCAACTCGATCCCGCTCCGGATGTGACGCTGGAGACCGCTGCGGCCGAAGCAGCGCAGCACCGCCCACAGCTTGAGCGCGCGGAAGCGCCGCCCGAGCGCCGGACCATACTCGCTCAGGCTAAGCGCATCCTCGGCGTCAGGTGTGCGCAGGTACTCGGGGACGACGCTGAACGCTCGCCGGAAGTCCTCGCGCCGGCTGGTCCAGAGAAGTGAGCAGTCCATCGGCGTGAGCAGCCATTTGTGCGGGTTCACGACGAGCGAATCGGCGCGATCGACGCCGGCGAACGCCCACCGGTGTTCCGGGCAGACCATCGCCGAGCCGGCGTACGCGGCGTCGACGTGAAGCCACGTGCCGCTCGCGGCGCACGCATCTGCTATCGCCGGCACCGGATCCACCGCGGCGGTCGCGGTCGTGCCGACGGTGGCGACGACGACCGCGGCATCGGAGAGATCGCCGAGCGCATCGGCCCGCATGCGGAACTGATCGTCGACGGGAACTTTCCGCAGTCGCATGCCGAGCATGCGCGCCGCCTTCTCGATCGACGAATGCCCGTGCTCCGCGCACACGATCAGGTCGCGCCCGGTGGCCTCGCGGGCGGCGACGCAGGCCGCGAATGTCGAGGTCGACGCGCTGTCCTCGATGTGCCCGTGCCACCCGGACGGGAGCCCGAGCAGATCGGCCGCCCAGTCGAGCACGACACCCTCGAGCTCGGTCGACGCCGGCGCGGTGCGCCACAAGATCGCGATCGAGTTGAGCGTGGCCGCGAGCAGCTCGGCCAGGATGCCCGGCTCGGCGGCGCTCGTCGCAAAGTACGCGAAGTACCGCGGATGCTGCCAATGCGTCACTCCGGGCAGCAGGATCTCGTCAAGATCGCGCAGCACGGCCGAGAACGGCTCGGGGTCGTCCGGCGCCGTTTCCGGTAGCCGCGCGCGGATGTCCCCTGGCGCCACCTGCGCGAGCACTGGCAGCTCCCCCACCCGCTCGAGGTAGTCGGCGGCCCACTCGACTGCGGCGTGGCCATCGGTCCGGAAGTCGCTCAGGCCGGCGCCGGCAGAGCGGGTTTCGCGGTCAGTCGAACTCATGTCGCTGCCCTCGCTGTCTGGAACTCGTAGTGGACGCCAGTCAGCTCTTCGGAGACCTCCCACAGCCGGCGCCAGGCCTGCTCGTCGTATGCCTTGCCGGCCGCGGTCACGATCTTGGGGTAGCCGCGCCCTTCGCCGCGCCCACCAGGCCCGACGTACGTCCCGCCCGGGAGATCGGCAACCGTTGCGGCGTACAGCGTGGGCAGCGCGCCCATGTCCGCGCTCTGTGCGAACAGTCGATTGCCGATCCACCCAAACGCCTTCTCATAGAAACGGTTGGTCGCGGCGAACTGGAGGTTGGTGCTCGCGTAGCCAGGATGAGCGGCCAAGCTGCGCAGCGAGACGTCCGCCTCGGTGGCGCGGCGTTGGAGCTCGAAGCAGAACATCAGGTTGGCCAGCTTGGACTGGCTGTAGGCGCCCCACCGGTCGTACTTGCGCTCGCCCTGAAGGTCGTCGAAGCGCATCGTGCCGCGGCGGTGGAGGTGGCTCGACACCGTCACCACGCGCGGCGCCGGCGCCTTCAGCAGCGCGGGCAAGAGCAGACCGGTCAGCGCGAAGTGGCCGAGGTGGTTCGTGCCGAACTGACTCTCGAATCCGTCCTTGGTCAAGCGGCGCGGCGCGGCCATGATGCCGGCGTTGTTGATCAGCAGATCGACACGGGCAGGGGCGGACGCGGCGAACGCTCGCACCGAATCGAGATCGGCGAGGTCAAGGACCGCGGGCTCGATGGTCGCGCCCGGGACGGCAGCGATGATGCTCGCTGCCGCGGCGTCCCCCCTCCCGGTGCTCCGCGCTGCGAGCACGACCTGGGCGCCGGCTCGGCCGAGCTCACGCGCGGTGACCAGCCCGAGACCGCTGTTGGCACCGGTCACGATTGCGACCCGACCGTGCTGATCGGGGATGTCGCCCGCGGTCCAGTCGTCAGCCATCGAGCACCTTGAACCCGATACCGGCGGCCTCGAGCCGCCGGCGGAGCGCCGGGCCCATCGCCACCGCCGGCGTCAGCTGCCCGGCGCGCTCTGGCAGGTCGTCGTGCGCGAGGCACAGCGCCGATTCGGCCAGCATCTTCGAGGTCTCGGCGTAGCCGGGGTCGCCTCCGCGGACCTCCGTGCGGACCTCGATCCCGTCGCCGGCGCTTGCCCTGAAACGGACGCTGAACCACGACTTCGCGCGCTGCTCCTCCGACGGACCCTCTCCCGCACTCTTCAGCTTGAGCAGGGCGTCCCGGACCGGTGGGATCTGCGCTAGGGCGACCACGACCCCGGCCGCGGCTCCCAGCCCGACGAGCATCGGAAGCGGCCCGACCACGACGTAGTGGCTATAGACAAAATCGGGTCCGTAGCGATCGAGCGCGCGCGCCGAACGGAGAACCGTTATCGGGTCGATCGTCGGGAACGGCGCGACCCACCCGCCCGCGAACTCGTCCGCGTGAGGCTTGCCCGGCACCCCCTTGACTTTCCGGCCTACCGGGTTGCCCTCGCGCGCGCGCCGCTCACGCGCGAGCTTCGCGCTCGACCGCAGATCGCCGAGGATCTCGATCGCCGACTGATACGTGCCCCCCGAGAACGACGCCTTCGTCCGCATGAACCCGTCGACTGAGATGGCGACGTCCTCGGGCAGCTGCTCGACCGTGAACTGGACGCCGAGGTCGTACGGGATCGAGTCGAAGCCGCAGGAGTGGACGATCCTCGCGCCGCTCCGCTCCGCCTGCTGGTGGTAGGCGAGCCACATTCGGTCGACGAACTCGGGCTCACCCGTGAGGTCGACGTAGTCGGTCCCGGCGGCCGCGCACGCCGCCACCACGGACTCGCCGTATCGGATGTATGGACCGACGGTCGTGATCACGACCTTCGCCGCCTCGGCCAGGTCGCGCATCGATGCTGGATCGCCCGTGTCCGCCGGCAGCAGCGGCATGCCCGCGCACCCTGGGTCGATCACCGCCAGCCGGTCGCGTACCGCCTCGAGCTTGGCCGCGTTCCGACCGGCGAGCGCCCAGCTCGTTCCCGCGGGAGCGTTGCGTGCGAGGTATTCCGCGGTCAGCGCCCCGGTGAACCCGGTTGCTCCTAGCGCGACGATGTCGAAGCGGCGATCAGCCATCGCCCGGGCGGTCAGTCATCCGCCCCGATTTCGCGCGCGATCCGAAGCGCTTCCTCGAGGTCAACCCCGGCGCTTGCGGCGACCCACGTCGCGGCCGGCGCCGCCACCCGTTCAGAGGAATGCGCGGCCTCGCCTGACAGATCGAGGATCCTCTTGAACTGCTCGGTCGTCGGCGGCTCGGTCCCGAGCCGCTCGGCAAATGCGGCCAGCCATTCGTTCGCATTCATGGCCGCCCGGACTCTAGATGGTTGCGTCTCGTAGCGACCGGACGCCACGCGTGGGGACCACCGGCAATTAGTACATTTGTACCACTATGGTCGCGAGCACTCCCAACGGAACTCGACCCCGCGGAACGGCCCGCCGCGAGGCGCTGCTCGACGCGGTTCTCCGGGTCGTCGCGGAGGTCGGGGTGGATGCCGTCACGCACCGGCGGGTCGCAGAGGCGGCCGGCCTGCCGCTCGCCTCGACGACCTACTGGTTCGAATCGAAGGAACAGATGCTGACGGCGGCGCTGGAGCGGGCCGCCGACCGCGACATCGAGCGGCTGAGCACGTTCCTCGGCGAGACCCCGGAGCGCGCCGCGGATCCGCTCGGGCTGGCGGTCGGCGCGATCCTCGGTCCCCGCGAGGACTCGGGTCAGGCCCGCGCGTGGCTGCTGGCGACCTACACGCTGATGCTCGAAGCCGCCCGCCAGCCGGCGCTCCGTGCGGTGACCATACGGTGGACGGAGGCCTACATGGAGGCGCTCCCGCCGCTGCTCGCCGCAGCCGGCTCGCGGCACGCGTGGTCCGATGCCGAGCTTTTGCTCGCGGCGGCTGACGGCCTTCTCATCGAGCAGCTCGCTTCCGACGACGCCTCGGATCTCGCGCCGCGGCTGCGGCGGCTCGCGGACGCCTTGGTGAACGCGTGACCGCGCTCAGGACGCGCCGGCCCCATCCGGCCCAGCGGGCGCTCGATCCCGAGCAGCGAACGATCGTGCTGATTCGCGTGCTGCTCGGTTTCGAGTCGGTCCTCTACTCGGTTCTCACCCCGGTGCTGCCGCACTACGCGCACGCCTTCGGGGCCTCCAAGCCCGCGATCGGCGTGCTCGCCGCGTCCTACCCGGCGGGGATGATCCCGGGCGCGCTCCTCGGAGGATGGATAGCCACCCGCGCGGGCGTGCGCCGCACCACCGTGGTCGGCTTGCTGCTGTTCACCTGTGCAATCGTCGCCTTCGGGTTTGGTTCAGACATCGTGGTGCTCGACGGCCTGCGGTTCGTCCAGGGAATCGCGTGCGGATGCATCTGGGGCGGTGGCTTGGCATGGGTGATCGCGATCTCGCCCCGAGACCGACGCGGCGAGGTGCTCGGATCGGTGCTCGCCTCGGCGATCTTCGGCACTCTGATCGGCCCGATGCTCGGCACGGTGGCTGTCGCGGCTGGAACCGGGGTCGTGTTCGCGTGCGTCGGCGGTGTGTCGCTCGCGCTGACGGCGTGGACGCTCCAGCACCCGGAGCCTCCTCGTGCCGCGCTCGGCGCCGGCGCGCCGCTGCGGGTACTGGCAAAGGACCCAAGAATCGGGCTCGGCTGCTGGCTGATCCTGCTCGAGGCCTGCACGATCGGGGCGCTCGGCACGCTGCTTCCGCTCCGCCTTTCGCGCTTCGGCGCATCGGCTGTTGCGATCGGCATCGCGTTCGTGCTCGCGTCGCTGCTGAGCCTGTTGCTGAACCCGGCTGTTGGGCGCCTCGTCGATCGGCGCGGGGTCCTGATGCCGCTGAGCGCCGGCCTGGGCGTGACCGCGGTCCTGCTCGTGTTGCTGCCGGTACCGCACTCGGCGCTGTGGCTGGCGACGCTGACCGTGCTCACGCTGGGCGGGCCGCTGACCGCCTACGGACTTCCGGCGATCTCGATCATGACCGACGCGATCGAGCGGGTCGGCGCCGCGCTGGCGTTCGGCTCGATGCTGTTCAACCTGGCATGGGCGATGGGGGAAACGATCGGCGCCCCGGCAGCGGCGAGCGTATCCCGGGCAACGAGCGACGCCGTGCCGCTGGCCGCACTCGCTGCTCTGATGCTGGCGACGCTCGCGGTCGTGCGGGCGGGGTACGCGATCAGCTCGGCGTCGCCACGGCGCTGGTCACGTCCAGGGCCTGATCCCCGAGCGTCTCGTCGCGAATCTCGCTCACGCTGACGCCCGGGTCGGGCAGGACGCGCAGCGCGTCGGCAGGAAGGTTCACCTTCACCGGTGTTCCCTGGCTAAAGGGCATGGTGTCTCCCTCGTTGCGCACCAGCGCCTGCAGAGCCGAGCCCGTGGCGAGGCGGACGTAGATGTGCGTGGTCGATCCGAGAAAGACCAAGCGTTCGATCATCCCGGGCAGACAGTTGACCCCATCCGTCTCATACGGCCGGAGATGGATGCGCTCCGGTCGGATCGCGAGCTTGACGTCACCTGTCGCATCGAGCTGGCCAGCCTGCGCCTCGAGCGTGAAATCGCCCAGTCGGAGCTGGCAGGGTCCCTGTCCGTTCCCGCTCTTCTCCACTCGAGCGTCCATCAGGTTCGACACACCCAGGAAGTCAGCCACGTAAGCATCGGCGGGCTCGTTGTACACCTCTTCCGGCGTGCCGAGCTGGGCGACGCGACCGTGGTTCATGACGGCCAGGCGATCGGACATAGTGAGCGCCTCTTCCTGGTCATGAGTGACGTACAAGAAGGTGATGCCCACCTGCTTCTGCAGGGCGCCCAACTCGACCTGGAGTGTTCGCCGGAGCTTGGCGTCCAGCGCCCCCAGTGGCTCGTCGAGCAGGAGAACCGACGGGCGCAGCACCAGGGCGCGCGCCAGCGCGACGCGCTGTTGCTGGCCACCCGAGAGCTGGTTCGGGCGTCGCTTCTCGTACCCGGAGAGCTGGACGAGCTCCAGTGTCTCTTTCACCCGGCTCTCCCGCTCGCCCTTGGGCACCGACTTGTACTTCATGCCGAAGGCGACGTTCTCGGCGACCGTCAGGAATGGAAACAGCGCATAGCTCTGGAAGACCGTGTTGACATTGCGGCGGTGCGGCGCCCACCGCCCGACGTCGGTGCCGTCGAGCAGGATCTTTCCGCTGGTCGGCGGCTCGAAGCCCGCGACCATGCGCAGCGTGGTCGTCTTGCCGCAGCCGCTGGGCCCGAGCACCGAGAAGAACTCACCGGCTTGGATCTCGATCGAGATCTCGTTGACCGCGGTGACATCCCCGAACCGCTTAGTAAGTGACTCGAGCTTGACATGTCCTCCACTCATATTTGTCCTCTCAGATTCCCGCGATGCCGGTTAGTGCATCGGCGCCGCCCTTGGTCCGCTCGCCCCGGCTCATCCAGCGGTAGCCGACGTATCCGATCAGAGCGGCCACGAGCGATAGGAACAGCATGATCGTGGCCAGTGCGTTGAGAGC
>Ga0335081_10006137_pt1 | contig 19090 bp, 16 predicted proteins | sample Lox_Sample_35_FD_206713 | JGI IMG/M metagenome (GOLD analysis project Ga0335081, IMG submission 206713) | Soil microbial communities from Loxahatchee National Wildlife Refuge, Florida, United States - Lox_Sample_3.5 | ecosystem: Environmental > Terrestrial > Soil > Wetlands | place: USA...
AAAGGCTTGTCGGCCCGTTTGCTCCAGGAATGGATGGCGCGGGCGAGCACGGTCTTACCTGTTCCACTTTCCCCGCGCAAAAGGATGGTGGCTTCGGTGGAGGCCACCTGGTGCACCAGATTCACAGCACGCTGCATGATGGCACTGGAACTTGAAAAGTCCATTTCAGGATTTAACCGTTTCAGGTCTTCTTGTAGAACTGCAACTCTTTGCTCCAGCGTACGCATTTCGAATACTTTGTCGACCGCCAGTTTTACCTGGGCGGGTGTGAATGGTTTCGGAATGTAGTCGGTTGCCCCGCGTCGCATAGCCTCGACGGCCGTATCGATAGAAGCGTAGGCTGTAATGACAATAATCTTAAGCCACGGCGCTGCTACCAGCAGAGGAGGGATTAAATCCAGCCCGTCCTCCGTGCCAAGCCTTAGATCTACGAATGCAAGTTCAAAGGACCTTCGTGACGCCTCCGCTAAGGCATCCTGAAAGTTGCTGACCGCAATTACTTTGTGACCTTCGGTCTCAAGGCAGACGGATAGAGTCTTGCGGATGTTGACCTCGTCATCCACGACAAGGATATTGATCGACTGGCTTATTGTTGCGGGCATCTACGGCTGAAATTACAGCATCTGCCGGAGGGCTTGTTCGCTTTCGCGTTTGACAAGAGCGAGAACTCTATCCTCCGGCTGAAATTCCGTTTCTCCGTAGGGGATAATCACTTCCTCCCCCCGAATTACAGCAATGAAGATGGATCCTGTAGGAAGAGTCAGATCTTTGATTTTCTTTCTCACGATATGCGAAGACCGCGTCAGCTGGACTTCCACGATCTCAATGTCTCCGGCTTTCAACGTAAGGAGCGGGATCATCATATCTCCTGCTCTGACCTGCTCATGGATAATGGCGTTGATCAGCTTGGTCCCGCTTACCGAGGCATCGACGCCCAGACCGGTAAAAAGCTCTTCATTCCGGGGATTGTTCACCCGGGCGATGGTTCGAGGACGGAGAAACATTAATTTGGCAATCTGACAGATGACCAGATTATCTTCGTCATTTCCCGTCGTTGCCACAAGGACATCGGCGCGGTTTGCTCCCGCCTCTTTCAAAGCCTCCACCGTCGACCCGTCCCCCTCCATAATGGCGTCGTGAAACTCCAGTGAGAGAACGTCCACCTTGGCCCGGTCCTTCTCGATGAGCATCACCTCATGGCCATGACCTTCCGTCATCACCAGCCTCGCAAGGTGGTACCCCACCTTCCCCGCCCCCACAATGATGATATACATTTGGCCCCCTCTCAACTTCCTTGGATCGTCTTTAAAATATTCTCAATCACCAGGTCGGTGGGACAGACCGTCTCCACCGCCAGTTCTTTATACAGTCCCGCCAGGATGGAGTCGTGAACCACCGCGATCACCCTTCCCAGCTGAAAATTCAGCTTCACCCTCTGGGCAATCATGAGATTGATGTTATCCTTGTCCGTAATGGCAAAAAGAATATCAGTCTTCTTCTCAAGTGTCGGCCGGACAAACTCTTCCACCAGGCCATTGCCGACAACCCGTTCCCCTGAAAATTTTTCCGAGAGCCTGCGGAAGGCCTGCTGGTTCCTGTCAAGAACCACGACATGATGCCCTTCCTCGTCTAAACGGCTGGCCAGAACAGATCCTACCCTGCCACATCCGATGATCATTACTCTCATCCGGTTCCTCCCGTTAGGTTTCTGCGGAGAGCCTGTCCACGATCACCTCGCAAGGCGCGCGGCGCAGTATCAGATCGGAGGTCCGCCCCAGAATCTCTTGCGCCATTCGAATCTCTGACCGAATCCCCATCACAATCAGATCCGCCTCGCTTTCCGCAGCCGTTCTGATGATCTCTTCCCCTGCGACCCTGCCTCGCTTCACCTTGGCTTTGACGGGAAGTCCCCGCAGGGTCACGATCTCCTCTCCTCTCTTGATGACATCACCGGCCTTGATCTCCGCTTCAAGCAGGGGCGCATCCAAAGGCAGCGTCCTCGGAACTTCAATCACGTTGATCAGGTAGATCTCCGCCTTTTGTTCTTCACCCAGGCGGCAGGCCAATTCAATTCCCCGTTCGGAATAGATGGTCCCCGACGTTGGAACCAAGATCTTCTTAATAGCGCCGACAGCCCTCCTGGCCTTGGCTGCCGCCTGGGGAATAGCCCTCGGAACATGGAACATCCACCAGAGTAAAATCCCCATGGAAGCTGCAAAGAAAAAGGCAAGTAATGCCCCTAAAAAGGTGATCTGAATTTCAGATCCCATCTCTTCTGCCTCTCTTTTGAAAGTATGCCCAGATCATTCTGATTCGAAACAGGCCGAAGAGCAAAAGAGCGGCTCCAAGGATCAGCGAAGGGAAAGCCCAGGCTACGAAAATGGTCTGCCACAGAATATAAGATCCCAGTCCCACCATAAGAAAAGTGGTAACGACCTGAAAATAATCCCGCCATGCCAGCTGTTCGGGTAGCTCAGGTGTTTTTCTCAACGGTCTTCCTCTTTTCCCGCTTGTCTCTCTCCGCCAGAGCGATATCGTATTGTTCGAGCAGATCAAATTCCTCTGCCGAGGTCAATATGCTCTTCTGCTCTTCCTCCCAGTTGTGTTTTACACTGCCCAGCAGCGGGAACCCCTTCTTCTTCCGAAACCAGAAATAGTAAATCAAACAGGCCAGAATCCATGCCGGGCCTGCAATCCGACCGATCTTATGGGTCAGGATGACCTCAAACAGAATGAAACTGACGCCGATCATCCCAATGAATCCGAGCACCGGAATATCTACAGTCTTCCCTCTGTGCTTCCATTTGATGTTAAGGGGCATTTTATAAGGCCTGGGAGAATAAGGATCTGAGAAACGAAGCTTAATCATCGAGATAAAAACGAGAAGATAGCCGCTCGCCGCCCCAAAGGCATACATGTTCCCCAGCGTGTCCATGGCGCTCGGTGTTAAAAAGGCAAGAATGGCTTCCAGCATTCCGATAAGGGAGAAGAAGACGATGGTCCGAATCGGAGTGCGATATTTCGCATGGACTTTGTCAAACCATGGGGTGATCAGATGGAGTTCGCTCATCGAATAGGTAAGTCTCGACGCACCCATCACGCCTGTATTGGAAGAGATCAAGAGGATGGTGGCACCCAGGATCGCCGCAAAAGGCCCGGCCATAACGCCAAAAACGGGAATCGCATGCGCAAGCTTGGCCACCGGGTCTCCCTGAGGAAACTCTTGCCATGGGAGGACACCGAGGCCCATGGTGGAAAAGGCCAGGGCGAAAATGAAGACGGTAAAAATCAAAGTGATGGAGGTTCGAGGAATGATGGTGGCCGGTCTCTTGGTTTCCTGTGCTGCCTGTGAAATGGATTCTAACCCGACGAAGGAAATAATTGCCAAAGAAGAGCCGTACATGAACTCCTTCATGCTCGGAAACTGCGTTTTCCATTGAAACGCGAAAAGCTCGGGTTTCCACGCCAGGAGAAAACCCAGGACAATAATGGACGATTCAGTGATGATATCGATAGCACCGATGACCTCGTTGAACAGGGAGGATTCGCGGACCCCTCGGATATTGAGCCAGACGAGAAAGGCGATCAGGACGAGTGCCTCAGCAGCCCATACAGGATTGATTTTCTTGAAGATCCAGATATCCACGGCAAAATATTCCGGGGGAACGCCGATGAGAAAGGGCATGAAAAAGTTCATATATCCAGCTGAAGCCGTGGCAAAGAGGGCGATGTCGATAGTATAGTCCAGTAGAAGGGCGACGCCGGCGGCATAGCCCCAGAAATCTCCGAGGCCTCTCAAGGCATAATAATGGCCCCCTCCGGCGACCGGGTAGGTAGATGCCATCTCCGTATAGGAGAGTCCGATCATAATATAGATCAGTCCGGCTACAAAAAAGGCGAGGCTTGCTCCCCCATGAGCAGCGCCCATGACCAGACCCAGGGCCGCATAGATGTCCGCTCCGACGTCGGCGTATCCCCACATATAGGAGCCCCAGACCGTGACGTCTCTGCGGAGTTCCACCTTCTCAACCGGACAAGACGCATCTGCTAATATACCATTTGCCACATTCATCCCCAAAAAAAAAGTAGAGGAAGAACCCCCTACCCTCGATTCTCTCCCTTAGTCGCCTGCGGAGTTAGCTGGCGGGTTAGGATTAAGGGATATCCTTTCCAGAATACTTGGAATTCACCCCAAGAAATCGGTTCCCCCGCTTATTTCAATTCGGCCGGCATCGTATGAAGAAAATATATATAAACTACCGATCCTTGTCAATCATTATCGAACACGGAGCCCCGGAGAGCAGTTGGCTGGGATGGATCAGATCACACGAGCGATGGAGAGCATCAATCAAGGCGCAACCCAAACGCAGAAAGGCATGCCGCAGGTGGATGAGGCAGTTCAAAACCTCAATGACCCGGCCAGGCAATTGACCAGCATTGCGCAGACATACCAGGTGGGATGACAAAGAGGCGAGAGGGCTAAAAGATATCCGCTGAAAAGATGTAAATTTCGGTATCTTTTTCTTTCCATGCATTGGAAGGAAGGCCTGCCTTCTGGCAGGTGTGTTCCAAAAAGGTCTGGCGCTCCCAGCCGTACTCGGTAGCCACCTGGGGCAGGAGCAGACCCGAAGACCACCCTTTCTTAATATAGATCCCGTGCTTCCCCACTTGAATCTCATTGGCGTCGGCGATCCTTTTGAGAGGGGTTAGAACGGATATTTCAATATCGAGTTCTGGAAGTTCTTTCTCTTGAACAGGGGTGAACCGGGGATCATTGAATGCCGCAGCCTCGGCCATCTTCTCAATCGTCTTGTGAAGTGGCCCATGCCCTTCAATATATCCGATGCAACCCCTCAGCTGTCCTCTCTTCTGAATGGTAACGAAGGCCCCCCTGTTTTCCTTCAGAATAGGCGATTCGATCTTGAAGTCAGGGATCGGTTTCCCCTTCACCTTATTCTCGATGACGGTTTTCGCGATATGATGGAGGGTCTTCTTTTCCTCCTGATTCAACCCCAGATCGACACCGACCCTTTTTTCGTCCTTCATTTTCTCTTTTCCCCCCGTTGCTTTATAAAAAACTGCCGCCCCATACCCTACGACGCGACTGCGATCCCCGGTCACATCTCCAGAGTTAAGATATTTGACCACTCTCCCTTTATTTGCCCCTAAGGCCTTGGCCGCCAGCATGATAGAAATGATAGGCCCTCCGCCGCAGGCTTCACAGATGCTCTTCTTCAGATCCCGGTTTAATCCTTCCGGATCAAATCGATCGATATCGCCTAAAACAATCTTATCAAGCTTAACCGCCTCCTCGTAAGAATGAAAATGCGAGAGGTCTGAGCTCGCAATCAACAAAACCCTTTTCCCTTTGACCGCTTCGGCAATCGCCGATGCAAGATACTGGCAACTCTCCCAGCTCCAGTACGGCTCCATCACAATAGGAACCAGTTTAAATGATTTTAAGGCAACCTGCAGGAACGGAATTTGAACCTCCAGGGAATGCTCCTGGGAATGAGCCTCTGGAAGAAATTGAATCTCTTTTCGCTGCCCCATCATTTTTCTGGAGAGATCTACGTCCACAGGGACTGCGCCGAGGGGAGTCCGGTATCCTCCCCGATCATAAACGGATGCTCCTTTAAAAAGCGCCCTATGGCTCGGAGCGACCACCACAACAGAATCAAACGCCTTTCCCTCGATGAGTTTGTAGGCGTAGGCCGCCACCTGGCCGGAAAAGATATATCCGGCGTGGGGCGAGACCAGGGCAACGATTTGACCGTCCAGCTTCTCCTTCTTTGCATTTTCAAGGTAACGCTTCACGTCCCGCGAAAGGACTTCCGGGTTGTCCGGATAGAATGCCCCTGCGACCGCCGGCTCCCTGATCTCTTTCATCCCCGTCTCCTTACCTTTCCCAAAAGTCTGGGCAATCGCTGTTGAACCCATGAGGAGAAATAGACTGATTAAAAAACCGAGGCTAATAGACCTTCTCATGACTTGTCTCCCCGTCCCTGTCTGCTATCTAATAGAAGCGTTACCGGGCCATCGTTGATAAGATGAACCTGCATCTTCGCCTGAAACTCCCCGGTCTGGACAGAAATGCCCTGCTCTCTCAATTTAAGGATGAAGTGTTCATACAGATGGTTTGCGACAGTCGGTTCCTCTGCCTCCGTGAAAGAGGGCCTCCTCCCTTTCCGACAATCGCCAAAAAGGGTGAACTGGGAGACAACCAATATCTCTCCACTTATCTCTTTCAAGGAAAGATTAAACTTCCCGGAGTCGTCTTCGAAAATTCTGAGTTCGGGTATCTTGGAGGCCAGAAAAGAGACGTCATTCTCTCCGTCTCCCTTCCCTACGCCGAGCAGCACCAGAAGGCCCTTTCCAATCTTTCCAGATACTCGGCCATCCACACAAACCTGCGCAGACTTTACCCTCTGGATGACGGCCCTCATGCTACACCCAAAATTCCAAATGTCAAAGTTCAAGGTTCAAATAAAGCTCAAAATCCAAATGTCCAAAGAACATTTTCGAATTAAGGCATTTGGGCATTCCTTTGGTGTTTGAGTCTTGGCATTTGAAATTTGGCCTTCTTGCAGATTAATCTTCTTTCTCTTTCTCCTTCTTGGCCTGAGCAATCACCTTCTCAGCCAATTGGGCAGGGACTTCCTCATAGTGGGAGAATTCCATGGTGAAGGTTCCGCGACCCCCCGTTTTGGAATTGAGGTCTGGAGCATATTTCAACATTTCCGACATGGGAACATTGGCTTCGATTACTTGATAGTTTCCTTTGGAATCGACTCTCAAGACCCTTCCCCGGCGGCTGTTGAGGTCGCCGATCACATCACCGATGTTCTCATCCGGTGCCGTCACCACCACCTTCATAATGGGCTCAAGGAGCACCGGGTTGGCTTCCTGGACCCCTTTCTTGAAAGCCATGATCGCGGCGATCTTGAACGCCATTTCCGAGGAGTCGACTTCATGGGATTTCCCATCGTAGAATCGGACCTTTACGTCCACAACCGGATAGCCGGCCAGGACGCCGCTTTGCATCGCTTCCGTAATTCCCTTCTCAACCGCCGGGACAAAATTCCTTGGGACGTTCATCCCCGTAAGGGCGTTTTCAAATTCGAAGCCCGACCCTCGCGGAAGGGAAGAGACGTCAAAATGGACTTCGGCGAACTGCCCCCGGCCCCCGGTCTGCTTCTTATGACGATAGATCACCCCGGCCTTCGATCCACGGATTGTCTCTTTATACGGAACTTTCGGGACGCTGAGGTTGACGTCCACCCCGAATTTCCTTTTTAATTTTTCAACGATGACTTCCACATGGGTCTGCCCCACACCGGAGAGAATGATCTCCCCGGTCTGCTCGTCTCGGCCCAACATCATCGTTGGATCTTCTTCGTGGATGCGTGCCAGCGAAGCGGTGATCTTGTCTTCATCTCCTTTGCTCTTCGGGGTCAACGCGTAAGAGATGACTGGAAGCGGAAGTTTCGTTTCTTCGAACACGATGGGTTTCTTCTCGTCGGAGAAGGTGTCGCCCGTCGTGGTTTCTTTCAGTTTTGCAACCGCCACGATATCCCCTACCCCGGCAAAGCCTACGGGCTTCTGCTTTTTTCCTTCCAACAGAAAAATCTGACCGATCCTCTCCCTCACATCCTTTTTGGAATTGTAGAGGGTAGAATCTGCATTCACCGTCCCGGAATAAACCCTGAACAGACTCAGCTTTCCGGCAAAGGGATCGGCGATCGTCTTGAACACAAAGGCGGAGAAGGGCGCGTCTTCTTTTGGCTCACGCGTCTCGGATTCTCCCGTCCTGGGATTCTTTCCCTGAACCGGTCCCCTCTCCAACGGTGAAGGGAAACAGGAGATCATCAGATCCAGAAGGGGTTGGGTCCCTATGTTTCGGGTGGAGGAGCCGCAAACAGCAGGAACCAATTTTCTTTCCAGGGTTCCTTTCCGAAGGCACCGGACTATTTCCTCTATGGAAACTTCTCCCGATTCCAAATATTTTTCCATTAATTGATCGTCCATTTCCACCGCGGTCTCGACCAGCTTTTCACGAAGTCTCTCCACCTCTTCTTTTATGTCTGGAGGGACATCCTTGAGCTCAAATTGGCCGCTTCCGTCTTCACGATAGAAATAAGCTTTCCTCTGAATCAAATCCACTACTCCCTTAAAATTCCCGTTTCCTCCGATGGGAAGTTGAACAGGGACGGCGGCTTGAGAAGGAAACGTCTTTTTCACCTCCTCCACCACTTTGAGAAAATTGGCCCGCTCGGTATCCATTTTGCTGACATACAGAATTCGCGGGACTTGAAATTCATTGGCGTATCCCCACACCGTTTCTGTTTGCACCTTGACCCCCGAATTTCCGCTGACGACGATGATCGCCCCGTCCACCACCCTCATGGAGGCCTTTCCCTCGGCGATGAAATTGGCGTACCCCGGTGTATCAATCACATGAAACGAATGCTTATTCCACTCAAAATGCGAAAGAGAGGCGCTGATGCTAATCTTCCGATTAATCTCCTCCGGTTCAAAGTCCATCAAAGAGGAACCGTCATCCACGCGGCCAAGACGAGTATTTCCGCCCGCGTCAAAGAGAATGGCCTCGACCAGGGAGGTCTTCCCTTCGCCGCCGTGGCCGAAGGTTCCTATGTTTCGAATCTGGGTTGGTTCGCCTCGCTTCATCTCTTCTCCTTTCCGCTACTTATCCCAACAAAAGATCGATACATTAAATTACCTTTTTTCTCAATAAAAAGTCAAATTTTTCAAGCTTCTCCACATACTTGCTCGATGAAATAAGGGTCAAAGACAAACGGTCCATCCCTACGAGTTCTTTCGCTTTGAATCTTCTTCTGACCTTTACACCCCGCGAAACCACGGGAAAGAAGTCATTCCTGCCCCGAATCCCGATGCGGGTCTCCGCGGAGGGTCGCTCCGACAAGTACGGAGTAAACTCCAGCGGGAATACAGACGTCATCCCTGCGAAAGCAGGGAACCAGTTTGGGTTACTGGATTCCCCGTGTCAAGCACGGGGCAGGCTTGGTCAAGCGCGGAATGACAAACTAAGCAGATTTATGTCGTCATGTATTGTTTTGAAACTACAATGCATTGGATCTTGAATTTAGAGTTTTAAGTCTTTCTCCCTTAGCACTCATTGACACAGGGGGCCCCACTTTCTTAGAATGTTTGGCAGCGAGGTTCTCTCATGAAAAGCACTGTCTTTTTTTCGGATCTAAAGGTTGAATCCGGGAAAACCCTTCTGGACAAATTGGACATCCTTCTGGACCGGGCTGACCTAAAGGGAAAGGTCAAAGAAAGGGATTTGGTGGCAATTAAACTCCATTTTGGGGAGAAAGGAAATACAGCTTATGTTCGGCCCATCTTTTTGCGAAGGGTGGTGGATCGGGTCAAACAGTACAAAGGAAAGCCTTTTTTGACCGATACCAACACCCTTTACGTTGGAACCCGGGCGGAGGCGGTCTCCCATCTGACCACTGCTCTTGAAAATGGGTTCACCGAGTCTGCAGTGAACGCACCCACCCTGATTGCCGACGGGCTGAGGGGCAATAGTGCTGTCAAGGTTCGAATTGACAAACCTATTTTCAAGACGGTTTCCATCGCCCGAGAAATCCACATGGCGGACGGACTGATTGCGGTCACCCATTTCAAAGGTCATGAACTTTCGGGGTTCGGAGGGACCTTGAAAAATCTGGGGATGGGGTGTGCCAGCCGCGAAGGAAAGTTAAGTCAACACTCAAATATCTCCCCCCAAGTCAACGGGAAAGCCTGCAAAGGATGTAAAGCCTGTCTCAGCTGGTGCGCCCAGGAAGCCATTTTGATGCGACCGCCCGAATCTGGAATCGAGACCAAACGCAGCATTGCTTTTATCGATCCTAAAAGATGCGTCGGATGTGGAGAGTGTATTCTCACCTGTTCTTCAGGAGCGATTCAGGTCCAATTGAATGAGAGCATCCCTACTTTCCAAAAGAAAATGGTGGAGTATGCTTACGGAGTTATCCAGAAGAAAAAAAGGAAGGTTCTCTACTTAAACTTTCTCACTCAGATCTCTCCCGCCTGTGACTGCTATGGGTATTCCGATACACCGATTGTCAATGATATCGGAATCCTTTCTTCTGAGGATCCGGTTGCGATCGATCAGGCTTCCGTCGATCTGGTGAACGGGCAAGAAGGAAACCGATCTTCCAAACTCCCAGGAGCCTGGAAACCCGGAGAAGATAAATTTAAGGCGATTTATCCAAAAGTGGACTGGAGCATTCAGCTTGCCTATGCTGAAGAAATCGGCCTGGGAACAAAAGAATATGAATTGATTAAAATATAGAAGGGTAACCCTTCTGGTTTCTTGAAGTGCTTGGTGCATAAGCACCAAATCCCAAATAAGTTCCAATGGACCAAACTTTAAATTTCCAAACAGAATTGTTTTGATCATTTGGCCGGAGCGTGCCCCGCAACCCCCCCCAGCACACAGGCGGGTTAAGGGGCACAGTATGAATGAAATTTCCCTTCCGGGAAGCCCCGCCCTGTGGGCGGAGAGCTTCACATTGAAATTTGGAATTTATTTGGAGTTGGGGATTTGGATATCGAAATTTAATATCTCACTTCTTTCAAGAAAAGTCCTTTGGCTGGGGCGGTGGGGCCTGCTTCTTTTCTGTCTTTGGAATTCAAGATCTTCCGAAAATCCGTAGCCTTCATTCTTCCTTTTCCAATCTCGACTAATGTCCCGATGATGGACCTCACCATTTGCTTTAGAAAACCATTGGCCTCGATCTCGAATCGGATGAGGCCGTCTCGGCCCCTCTTCCATTCCGCCCGGATCACTCTTCGGACCGTCGTACGAGTGGGAGAGCCTACTGTGCGGAAAGCGGAGAAGTCGTGTTCGCCAATCAAACTCTGGGTCGCTTTCCTCATCTCCGTCAAATTCAGCTTCTGAGGAATATGCCATACATACCCGCGGTGAAAGACTGGCCGAAGATTCCGGTTGAGGATTCGGTATTCATAGACCTTGCTTTTTGAATGCTTTCGTGCGTGAAAGTCTTCGTCAACCTCTTCTACTTCTTGAATCACAATATCGGCAGGGAGGAGGCTATTGAGCGCTCTTTGAATCGTACGGATATCCATCGGGTTCTGCGTCCTGAAGTGAGCTACCTGGCCGAACGCGTGAACCCCTGAATCCGTTCTTCCAGATCCGATCACATGAATTCTCTCAGAAGTAAGACGTGACAGCTTCTCTTCAATCGTCCCCTGGACGGTCGGACCTCCCGGCTGAACCTGCCATCCCAGATAATTCGTCCCGTCGTATTCGATGATAAGCTTGATATTGCGCATCAGCCCCCGCCCTCGCTAAATGAGGCGCCACGTCACTTTGACATTTGACATTCATTTGACATTTGGATTTTGGAATTTGGATTTTAGTCTTAGAGCCCATCCTGGCTTGATTGATATCGCCCCTGATGAGCAGACTTCCTGACAACAGAAACAACGGATACACTCATCATAATCGAAGGCAAGCCCTTCACGCGTCTTCTTCAAAGCCTTTGCAGGGCAGATCTCGGTGCAGCGTTCACAATCTTCGCATAACTGACCGTCAATCCAGGGTCTGGAGGTCAACGCATTCTTCAAGGCCTTTGTCATAAATCCAGGAAGATTCCAGGTGACCGCAAAGGGCGGAGGAAGTTTGAAGCTGAAAATCTTCGACGCCTCGACCGATTCTCCCACAACTTCGACCGGCTCCCATCCCATCCCGGCCTCGAGGGCCACCTGATTGGTAGGGATCGACTTCCTCGGGATTCCTAAGAGATCGCACACGACGAGGTCAATGCTCAGTGCGTCTTGACTCGCCAAAATCAATCCAAGAGGAATCGGATCTCCGGTTCCGGGCCCATTTCCTTCCATGCCCACCACACCGTCGAGAATTGTCAAGGTGGGTTGAATAACCCTGTATAGATCCAGGAGAATCTGGGCAAAAGCCTTCCGGTCCTCTCCGGCCTTGAGATGCCACAATGGTTTCCTCGGCCCAGGAACACATCCGAAGAGATTCTTCACACCCAAGGTAAGAAGCATCTGGGCGTGGGTCTTCCATTTCGGAAGATTGATGATGACATCCGCATCAAGAACCGCCTGGTCAATTTCCAACTGTTTAAATATCTTCCCTTCCCTTTTCGGAGGGAGGACAGGCCTGTTGAATTCCATAAGGGGGCATTCCATCTCATCCGCCACTACCTTAAGCCCGGCTTTCTCGGCAGTCCTCAATAGACCTCCGACCGAAGGACTATCCCCGATGAAAGGGACGCCTCCCGCCTCTCGAACGATCTGGATCATTCCTCTAACCACAGAGGGGTGAGTGGTCACAACTTTTTCGGGAGGTTTTCCGTAAAGGAGATTCGGTTTAAGGAGAACACGACTGTCCTTATTTACAAAAGCCTGAATCCCTCCGATCAGGTCAATGGCCTGACGAAGCGCGCTCAAGACTTTTTCTTCATCATAATTTTTGCACTTGACGACAGAGACCGAAGATCCCATCTAACCCAAATGTTCCTTTCCGGTTATTTCGTGAATGGAGATTTCGATTACCGCTGTTCTCTTGAGAACCTCTTTTGCTACTCCTTCATAGCCACCCTCCGGTTGGTATTTCTCCATCAGCCTCTCAAGAATTTCTAATTTTTTGTCAAGCCGGCTTACAATGACAGCATTCCCCTTGACGATGATGCTTCGATAGTAATAGGTGCTCCTACAGGCGGGCCCCGTAGCCGCCACATAGGCAATGGGCTCGTCCACCTCAAAACAGACTGGACTGCCTCGGCGGATATCACTGATCTTCTCCCCCTTCGTTGAGGAGTGGAGGTAGATCTTTCCGTCCCAATAGAGGAAGTTGACAGGCTTGATCACCGGAAAGCCCTTCCGATTGACGGTGGCCATCCTTCCTACGGGAGACTGCTCTAAAATGGCTGAGATGGTTTCTCTTATCCTTAGTTCCCGATCCCGACGTCGCATCGTTCGTTCTCTCCTCTTTGCTGAGAAAATAAAAAATTTCCTCCCCCCTTCGCGGGGGAGGATCCAGGTGGGGGGGTAATCCAAATTGTTCACCCCCTCCCCCACCCTCCCCCATCAAGGGGGAGGGGAATACTTTTATTTTCATGGTTTGTGGGTGTTGCAGCCCTCATGACGAATCATCTTTATTATACTCCGCATTGCCCAATATCTGCCTGTCGGCAGGCAGGCGCATTAAGCAATCACTTAGCCCTGATCACCCCTTCTCTAAATATCGGGACGAGACGGGTAGTATCAATCTGAGCGCAATAGACGAGGTCGTCCTCGAAGCCACGGTTAATCAGCTCCTTTCCGTGATGTGAGAGGGGAAAAGCCCCTAATAAATTATCTTTGAATCTTTGATAAAGGATTTGAGCACTGCAGGAGGCATCGGTCAAAGAGATGGATTTCCTTCCTTTTTTGGTGATCAGTTCGATCAACATCCCTCCGCAGATCGTGTCTTCCAGAGAAAAATCTCCTTCGTCCCCCGACGGGAAAATAAGGAGGTCTCGGTCCGATTCAAGACATCTCTGGGCTACGGCACCAATATTAAAGAAGCTTCCCACTAAAATCTCTTTCCCGGAAGAAATCAAATGAAACGCCTTTGTTCCGTTGGTTGTCGCCAGGATCAATTTTTTTCCCCTTACCCTATCCACGACATACTCTTTGGGAGAATTCCCTAAATCAAATCCCGGGATCTTCTTGCTTTCTCTCTCTCCTCCCAGAAGTATAGAACCTCGTGGAAAGATCCTCGCCATTTGAAAAGCCTCCTCTGCACTCGCCGATGGAAGGATCTCTAAGGCTCCTTGGGAAATGGCCTGGACCATAACAGAGGTTGCTCTGAGAACATCGATGACAACGACGACTCGATCAGAAAGAAGATTAGGATTGGGAGCAAAAGGTACCAGCTGAATATCGATATTCATGGAAAAAAATTATCACACCTCTCCGCCCAATTCAAGGATATTAGCCTTATCCGTATTTGATAACCACCTTTTTGACAGAAGAGGTTGCAATTTGAAACGGGAGATGTTAGTTTGAATTTTGGGGTTTGATAAAATCGACCACGGATGTCCCAGATCTCTTTTTCCGAGCGGGAAGGCTACCGAACGACCATGAGAGCATTCTATGCAGCAGTTACTTCACTGTTCCTGCTGTTTTTTTTCGCTTTTTCCGCCATGTCAGTCGTTGAAGAATATATGCCTCCTCCGATGACTGAAGGAATGTTCCCGTGCAGCAACTGCCATGCTACGATGGAAGTGAACCGAAGGAAGAGAGTCCTGAAAGAAGAGCACACGGATATCAAGCTTCATCACGCCGAATCGATGCGCTGGTGTCTTGATTGCCATGATGCGAAGAATCGGGACAAGCTCCGGCTGTATAATGGAGATTTGATCTCCTTCACTGAAAGCTATCGGCTCTGTGGGGAATGCCACGGTTTTGTGTATAAAGACTGGAAGGCTGGTTCGCATGGAAAACGGGTGGGATACTTTGCCGGTTCGGGCAAGAGGATCAATTATCTCTGCGCCAACTGCCATAACCCCCACGACCCCAAATTTAAACCGTTGAAGCCCGAACCCCCGCCTTATCGTCCGGAAGAAAACCACGATGCCCAATCAAAATAATAGGCGTTATACGCGACGGCAGTTTCTGCGCAATCTTTCCCTGACCACACTGGCAGGTGTGTCTCTCCCAATCCTCTCGTCTTGCTCGAAGGAAGAGGCCGAAGATTTTCTGCAAAAGCATTTTCGGGAAATGACCCGTGAGGAAAAGAAACAGGTCATTGCCAAGTTGGAGGAAAGGTATTACCAAAAGTACGGAAGAAAATTTGATATCAGCACAAAGGAAGCCCTCCCCGATACACTTTGGGGATACGGTCTTGAGCTTTCCCGGTGTATCGGATGCCGCCGATGCGTTTACGCCTGCGTAAAGGAAAACAATAATTCTCGGTACAAGCCACAGCTCCATTGGATCAGGGTTCTCAGGCTTAAGCGAGGAAACCTTATCAATCTTGAAAACTCCGAGCATTACTACAACCCTCCTCAGGTCCCGGAGAAAGGATTCTTCTATATGCCTGTGCAATGTCAGCATTGCGAGAACCCACCTTGCGTGAAGGTATGCCCTGTCCACGCCACTTGGAAAGAACCGGATGGATTGGTGGTGGTCGATTACAACTGGTGCATCGGTTGCAGATACTGCATTGCAGCATGTCCCTACAAAGGGCGGGTCTTTAACTGGGCAGAACCAAACCTCCCGACGGAGGAGTTGAATACGTCGGTTCATTACCTCGGAAACAGGCCCCGGATGAAGTGCGCGGTAGACAAGTGCACCTTCTGTATCCAGAGGGTGAGGAATGGAAGGTATCCGGCTTGCGTGGAGGCCTGTCCCACCGGAACAAGAAAATTTGGCAATCTTCTCGATCCGAACAGCGAAATCAGATATATCATCGATCGAAAGCGGGTTTTCCGACTCAAAGAAGATTTGAATACGGAGCCTAAGTTCTATTATTTTTTCGAAGCATAGAGATACAGATGCAAAAGGTCCGGGAAATATTGAAAGAAACATGGCATTTTTACCGGAGGACCCTCTCCCTCGTGGCCAGAGGAAGCAAAGCTTACTACGCCTGGTGCCTCTTCCTCTTAGCCATCATCTGGGTCGGCCTCACGTATTACCTGAAGCAGCATAATCTTGGTTTGGTCGAAACGAACCTGGCGGATCAGGTTTCATGGGGCCTATACATTGCAAATTTCACGTACCTGGTCGGGATGGCCGCCGCAGCGGTTCTCCTGGTGATCCCATCCTACATTTACTCGTTCAAACCGATCAAAGAGATCGTCGTCCTTGGCGAGCTCTTTGCCGCGTCATCCATTGTCATGGCCATCCTCTTTGTCATGGTAGATCTTGGAAGGCTCGACCGGTTCTGGCACATGGTCCCCTTGATCGGATTGATGAACTTTCCGGAATCGCTTCTGGCCTGGGATGTCCTCGTCCTCAACGGCTACCTGTTTCTGAATCTCCTTATACCTGTTTACCTTCTGGTCAAATTCTATTATCGCAAAGAGCCTAACTGGAAATTCATCCTTCCGTTTATCCTGGCCTCCGTCCCTTGGGCGGTCGGCATTCACACAGTGACGGCGTTCCTCTATAACGGCCTTGCCGCCCGTCCTTTCTGGAATGCATCGATCCTCGCGCCAAGGTTTTTGGCAAGTGCCTTGTGCTCAGGCCCTGCGATCATGATCATCATCTTTCAAATCATTCGGAAGATATCCGCCATCAAGGTTGAGGACAGGGCACTCTTTAAGATTGCTGAGCTGATCGCCTATGCCATGTTTATTAACCTCTTTCTCCTCTCTGCGGAACTGTACAAGGAGTATTATTCCAATACGATCCACATTGCTCCCCTCAAATACTTATTCCAGGGACTTCATGGACATAAGCAACTTGTGCCCTGGATATGGGCAGCCATGGCAATGAACGTGATCGCCTTTTTCCTTTTCCTTATTCCAGGTGCGCGAAAACGGCTGGCTACCCTTAACCTGGGCTGTCTTCTCGTTATCATCGGGGTCTGGATTGAGAAAGGGCCGGGTTTCGTCATCCCGGGATTTGTTCCGGACCCACTTGGAGAAATCTACGTCTATATTCCAAATCTCTTGGAACTTATGGTTTCCTTCGGCATTTGGGCAGTGGGGCTGCTCGTCTTCACCCTCTTGATGAAGGTGGCCATCCCCATTGAGGCCGGAGAATTCAGCCACGTTACCTACGTTGAACGCAGCTCCAGGCGCGAAGAAGAAGATCAAGCTTGGAGACAAGGGTCTTTCAAGAAATTTTAGGCTCTCCTGCAAAATACGGGTTTTTTTCTTCAAAAATACGTAATCTATGGTATTGATCTGTAAGGCCCTTCCCCGTAAGATTCACTCCAATAACAATCGTTGTTTATGGTCCAATCTATTGGAGCCGGGCGATCCTCCGGATCGTCCGATACTGATCAACTGGGTCACACTATGAAATTTTTCCTTATTGGATTGGCGGCCGGATTCTTTATACTGTTTCTCCTGATCCGCTTGGGTATTAGCTCCAGGACTGAACAACCGATCTCCTTCAACCATAAGAAACATCTCGAACAAGGGTTAGAGTGCGACTCCTGCCACCGCTACTTTAAAACGCAGAGCTTTTCTGGATTGCCTGATATTAATGTCTGTCTGGAGTGCCATAAAGAAGCCATCACAAAAAGTCCGCAGGAGGTAAAGATCAGGCAATTTGCTAAAAAAGAAGAAGAGATTCCCTGGAAACGGATTTACGGAGAACCCGATCACGTCTTCTTTTCGCATCGTCGGCATGTGGTCCTGGGCAAACTATCATGTCAGACCTGCCATGGAAATATTGCTGAAAGCGTGCGCCCCCCCTCCAGGCCATGGGTGAACATGACGATGAGCTGGTGCATGAACTGCCACACCAAGAAAAAGGTAACCAATGATTGCCTCGAATGCCATGAGTGAAACGAAAAGGGGTCAAGTGGCCAAGGGTCCGAGTCACTTCAAAAAAGACAAGTGAACCCTTGAACCCTCGAATCCTGGAATCCTTGAATCCTTATAAAGCGAAGGCTCTGAGATGAAGATCAATCGTCGAGATTTCCTAAAGATAGGAGCAGGAGCCGGGACCGCCATTGCCCTTGGCGGCGGCTTCTGGAAATGGTCCCAATTCCCGGCTGTCGAAAATCTGAACCCTCCCGGCGTGGAAAGGTGGATTCCTACCATCTGCGGGCAATGCATGGGGGGCTGCGGCGTACTGGCCAGAATCATCGACGGATGGGCCGTCAACATCGTCGGAAACCCCCTCCATCCCGTCAACCGTGGAACCCTCTGCCCCAAAGGAATTGCAGGGCTTCAAGGTCTCTACGATCCCGACCGCATCCGCACTCCTCTCAAGAGGGCAGGCAAAAGAGGCGAAGGTCGATGGCAGCACATCTCGTGGGACGAGGCTTTATCCACTGTCGCCGAATCATTAAAAAAACTCCGGAATAATGGAGAACCTCATCGCCTTGTGGTTCTTGGAGGGAAATATCGGGGATTGATGAGAAGTCTCTGGGAACGTTTTCTTGAAGCCTTCGGCTCGCCCAATTATATCGATAATCAGTTCCAATGGTCAGGATCTACCATGGAGGGTCTCTACCTCACGCAGGGAATCTATTCCTTGCCGGCCTATGACTTTGAAAATGCCCGATACATCCTCTCTTTTGGTTCGGACCTCCTCGAATCGTACTGGTCTCCGGTACAGGCCCTGAGCGCATATGGCCAATTTAGGAGAGGAAATCCCGAACATCGCGGAAAGCTGGTCCAGATTGAACCCCGCCTCTCCATCACCGGCATCAAAGCTGACGAATGGGTTCCAACGCCGCCCGGAACAGAAGGACTTGTTGCCCTTGCCATTGCTAATATGATTATCAGGGAGGCCCTCTACAACAAGGAGTTTGTCACAAACCATACTTTCGGATTTGAGAACTGGACAGACCCCCGTGGGAAAGAACATATCGGTTTTGGAGAGTTTGTCCTTTCGGAATATGGACCCGATACCGTTTCTAAACAGACGGGAATTCCTGTCGACACCTTCATCAGGCTGGCGCGGGAGTTTGCATCAAACCAGCCCTCCATCGCCATAGGCTTCCGTGATCGTCCTTTCCACCAGATGGCTGTTTCAATCCTGAACGGATTAATGGGAAACATCGATACTCCGGGAGGGCTTCTCCTCCCCAGGACGGTTCCCCTTCAATCGCTTCCACCGTTTACAAAAGATGCAATCGCCGAAAAAGGAATAAGGATCGATAGAATGGACGGCGGGAAGAAACCCTCTTTGATGATCCAGCAGCCCTATCTCTTTGCTAAGAATGTAGTTTCTGGCAAACCCTATCGTCCGGAAATTTTGTTTCTTTATTATACCAATCCTCTCTTTTCGAATCCCAGTCCAGACCTCTTCTCGAAAGCTTTTGCGGAAATTCCCTTGATCGTTAGCTTTTCTCCGTACATGGACGACACGACCCTATTTGCAG
>Ga0335081_10006138_pt1 | contig 19088 bp, 18 predicted proteins | sample Lox_Sample_35_FD_206713 | JGI IMG/M metagenome (GOLD analysis project Ga0335081, IMG submission 206713) | Soil microbial communities from Loxahatchee National Wildlife Refuge, Florida, United States - Lox_Sample_3.5 | ecosystem: Environmental > Terrestrial > Soil > Wetlands | place: USA...
CGGTTTTTGACGACACAGAACAGTACGACAGGTTTCGAACGTGGTTGTCGTCCCAACAAAGCATGCTTCCCGGTGTTGAAGCGTTCAGACTCTATGAAACATACGGCCTGCCGCTTGATTTCATCCAAGATGCATGCCGCGATCAGAACGTCATCTTGGATTTGGAAGGATTTGAACAAGCGAGGGCGGAAGAGCAAGCCCGCGCTCGTGCCTCCTGGAAAGGTGCGGCAAAGCAGACCGCGAACCCTGCCTATCAGAAGCTGCCGACGTCGACCTTCGAAGGGTATCGGCAGACACGCTCAGAAAATTGTGAAGTGCTTGCGATCCTCAAGGGCGGGCAGGGCGCGCAGGAACTCATGCCCGGTGATGAGGGCGAGGTCATCCTCGACCATACGCCGTTCTACGCCGAGTCGGGCGGGCAGGTAGGCGATCGCGGATGGTTGTATTCCGACGATCACAACACCGTGGTCGCGGAAGTTGTCGGGTGCTATTACCCCATTCAAGGGGTGCGCGCACATAAAGTAGTTGTGAAGTCCCCACCCTCCGCAAGGGGCGCGGAAGGGTGGGCCACCCCAGTGGATGGACGGGGCATCCCCGCAATTCGAGTCGGCGATAAAGTCGATGCCGTAGTCAACACAGACATTCGCGAAGCGACCATGCGGAACCACACCGCGACTCATCTTCTTCATGCCGGGTTGCGCGAAGTTCTGGGCAAGCATGTGAAGCAGGCGGGCTCGCTGGTCGATCCCGGTCACCTCCGCTTCGACTTCTCGCACTTCACCGCCGTCGCCGACGAAGAACTCCAGGACATCGAAGACATCATCAATAAGGAAGTCCTGCGCAACGAAAAAGTCGAGATCATCGAGAATGTGCCCATCGATGTGGCGGTGAACGAGTATCACGCCATGGCGCTGTTCGGCGAGAAATACGGCGATAAGGTGCGGGTGATCAAGATTGGTGATTTCTCGACCGAGCTTTGCGGCGGCACCCACACCGGCGCGACGGGCGAGATTGGCCTGATCAAGATTCTGAAAGAAGGCAGCGTGTCTTCGGGCGTGCGGCGCGTGGAAGCAATCACGGGCGAGGGATCGCTGAAACATTTCCGGAAGGATCATGAACTGGAGAATGTGGTGGCGAGTTTCGTTCCCACCTTTGCGCAAAGAGCACGCAAAGATGGGGCGCCCGCCGGACAGGATGGGGCATCCACAAATGGAGTACCTGAAACCGAACCCGCTGTACTGTCTCCCGCGGAAGCGCTGAAGGCTGAGCTTGAGAAAAAAGACGCGGAGATCAAGCGGCTCACGCGCGAACTCGACCAGGCGCGTATGCAGTCGGCATCGTCTTCGGTGGCGTCGGTCGCGGAAAAAATACAGGATGTGAAGGGCGTGAAAGTTCTTGCTCACCGAGTGGACAATCTGGAGCGTGCACAGATGCGCACTCTGGTCGACCAGTTGCGCGACAAGCTGGGTTCAGGCGTGGTCGTGTTAGGCTCGGCTTCGAATGGCAACGTCGCTCTGATCGTTGGCGTCACCAAGGATTTGACCAGCCGGATTCAGGCGGGCAAGGTGATCGGTCCTGTGGCGCAGAAGGTAGGCGGCAAGGGAGGCGGGCGCCCTGACTTAGCCGAAGCGGGCGGCAAGGACCCCGGCGCGCTGGATGCCGCGCTGGGTGAGGCTTATGGGGTGGTGGAGTCGCTGCTGAAATAAGCTTTACGGTCGTCGATTATCCGTCGCTAGTCCTCCGTCGTTAGTCGTTGATTTCGGCGTCTTCCTATAGGGAAAAAGGGGATCCTTGTTGCGTTCAGCGGGGCATCCAGCTTCTGTTCGGAATTTGGAACAGGATGCGGATTGGGGAAGAAAGGGCCGGCGGGATTGCTAGCGTGTAGCCGCCCATGATCCCGGCCCTTGGAACTCCCGCTCGGCGGCTTGCGGAGGTAGCGATGGGACAAGACCGGGTCCGCTTCATCGAGCATAAAGGGAAGCAGATTCTTCTGGTCGATCTGTCCCACTGCAGCGCCGCGGAAGTCGAAAAGATTTCCCGTCTGGTTCCCTCCTTTCTGGCCCCCGAGCCCAAAGGATCGGTGCTGGTGCTCGGCGATTTCACGGGCGCCGAGGTTACAAAGCAGACGGCAGAGAAACTCAAACAAAGCACTGTCTTTGACCGGCCGTACCTGAAGCGCTCGGCCTGGGTGGGTACGGATGCGATCCCGCACGTTCTCTTCGAAAACATCAAGAGCTTCTCGCGACGCGAGCTGCCCAGCTTCAAGACCCGAGAGGAAGCCATGGAGTGGCTGGTGCAGGAGTAGCCGCGCAACACTTCCGGTTCATGCCGCTCCAAATTGCGCGAAGGTCAAGACGTGCCCGGCAGGATCGGTGATGCCGATCTCGCGCGCGCCGTAGAAAGCCTTGCGCTCCGGCATTACCACCTTCGAGCCCTTCGTGGCGGCAATCACGGCATCGAGGCTGTCGACTTCGATGTACAGGAACGTCGGCCCCTTGGCATGTTCCTGGGCTGAAAACGAGGCGTCTTTCTCCACGCTGGCGTAGCTCTGATACATGAGCTCGACGCCGCCTTTGTGCAGCGAAACGAACCCGATCCTGTCGCCTTCGGGCACTTCGATCGCGACTTCAAAGCCCAGCCGCTCTTTCCAGAACTTCACGCAAGGCTCCACTTCGTCAACCAGCAGCACCGCCGTAATCTTTTTCACCGTCATAGCGTCACCTTTCGATTTTGGTATCCGGGAATTGATGGCAGCGTCGCGCAGCCCAGTTGAGCGCCGGTACCGGCGCGATTTTTCGCTTGCCCTTCGTTACTAGTCTAATTTAGACTACTTACACTGTAAAGAGGCTGTAAGTTTCGTCAAGGAGATTCTCATGAACGATGAACGGCAGTTGCGCGACCTGGTTTCGGTCGGACCCGCGATGTTGCGGGATTTTGACAAGCTCGGGGTGCGCACAGTTTCACAACTGGCGCGCCGGAACCCGGAGAAGCTTTACGAAAAGCTCTGCGCGGTGACCGGGCAGACGGTGGATATCTGTTGCCTCGATGTGTTTCGCGCGGCCGTCGAGCAAGCGCGGAATCCGAGCCTGCCCGCAGCACAATGTCAGTGGTGGCACTGGAGCCGCAAGCGAAAGGCGAGCGATGCGCGCTCGTGAGCGCGAACTGACCACGCCCGATCTGGTTCTACTTAGCTTGCTGGCGGAGGGCCCGTTGCATGGCTATCAGGCCAACGCCGAGTTGGAACGGCGCCAGGTGCGGGACTGGGCGGGCATCTCGCGGCCGCAGGTTTATTACTCACTCGACAAGCTGGCACAGCGCGGATTGATCCGCACACGCGGGGATGACACGCCCGCGGCAGGTCCCGAGCGCAGCGTGTTTGCGACCACGGCCCAAGGCCGGGCCGCGCTGGCCGACGCGCTGGAGCGCGAAGACTGGACCACGCAACGCGAGCGCCCGTCATTTCTTACCTGGATTGCACTTTCGTGGCAGGCGCGGCCAGGAGTTTTTCGGCGGCAGATCGGGCGCCGGCGCAGGTTCCTGGAAGCAGAGCTGGCGCGGGAAGAAGACACGTTGCAGGCGATCAAGAAGGAAGTGGGGCACGAATTTCACGAAGCGATCTGGATGGTCAGCCTGGTGATCGAACAGTTCCGCACCGAACTGCGTTGGCTGCGCAAGCTGGAACGCGAACTGCCGCGGCGTGCGCCGGCGCGACAGCCGGAGTACGCAGGGGGGGACGAAACCGGGAAAGCAGGTCCTTCGCTGCGCTCAGGATGACAACATTAGTTTGCGGCCACTTGATTTCGACCTGCTCACCATGGGGCGCGGGTTCAGCTTCGCCACTTCAGCGTGACCGGGCCGGAAATGGGATGGCGGAACTCTCCGCCGTTGCGCTTCATTTCCAGATAGGCACTTTTCAGACCGAAGTACCATTTGGCGGGACGGTCGGCGTCGTCGATCAGCATCAAGTGTGGGTTGTATTTCAATCCTTCCGATTGCTGCTCCATGGTGCGGCGGTCTTGCTCCACAAATTTCGCGAACACAAATTTCAGCAGGCTCGCGCCGAAGGGCAGCCAGCGAAACAGGTTCCAGCAGGCGACGACATCGATGCGGCAGTGAGTGCGCGTGATGGGCGTGACGGTTGTGAGGCTCGAGAACCAGTACTTCCCTGCCCGGATGGTCTCCAGACGCAAATTCGGCAAGATGAAATCGATGGTCGTGGTGATCGAGTCGGCGTCGGCGTGGAAGCGCAATAGCTTGTAGGGCGCACTGTTGGAACTGGGCGTGTGGGCACTCATGCGGAAGCCGTAGGGAATGGGCTCGAAATTCTTCTGTTTCTCATGAATGCTGTGGCGACTGCGCCACCACCAGGCCTGGTGCACAAAAGGCCCGTGAGCAGGATCCATCAGGCCGATAATGCCGTGGTCGACGCTTACCGGCATGTCGGCGGTGAGGTACGCGGTCTTGTATTCACCATCGAAAGTCGGGACTTGGGGTGCTGGTCCGGGCGGCACCGCAGCCTGGGTAAAGCCGGCTCCGGCGGGCGCAGGCTCGGGGATGTAAACCCAGATGTAATCGTCGCGCTCCTCGCAAGCAAAGCTGCCGGCGTAGATGCGATCGATCTTGAGGGTCTGATCAGCGGTGAGCGAAGGAATGACGCGGCACTGTCCCGAATGCGCGTCGAATTTCCAGCCGTGGTAATTGCACTCGATCTGTTCGCCATCGAAGTGGCCGCAAGATAGAGGCATACCACGGTGCGGGCAGGCATCCCGCAGGGCGAAAGCGCGGCTCTGGCGGTCCCGGCCGATCAGCAAAGGGGTTTCCAGCAGCATCGCTTTGACATGCTCGCCGCGGCCGACCTTTTGGCTGGGCAAAGCCCGATACCAGAATCCGAAGAGCATGAGGGCGTCAGGGGTCTGGCGCTGCGGGCTTTCCAATTCGGTGATTGGAGTCATCGGAGATGATTTTCGGAGAACAACGCAGCCTACTACAGTGGCGGTTTCGAGAAAAGGAGCAGGGGAGCCTGGAAAGGCCCGCCGCCGTCCCGCTGAGGGCTGGTTACCGTCGGATTAACATGCATATTTTCAGCAGGTTACTTTGTTACTTCGGTGGTTCTATGGACCTTGGATAGATTGCCCGTCCACCCCCGCGGCCCTATAATCGAGGGACTCTGGTTAGGTTCTCCGTCAGGCTCCGGGTAGGCAGTGCTGGAAGTGTGTTTGTGGCTTTTGGCAAAAACTGACACCCGGATATGCGAAAACGCCTGCAACTCGCCCTGATGGCAAGTACCGTAATCGCGACTTCCCTTTCTCTCACCACGCCCAACGTGCAGGCGGAATCCGCCAGCGAATCTTCCGGCATGATCACGGCCACCAATGAAGGCGGCCACAAGGTCTACGTGAACGAGAGCGCTCCCGTGGCCAAGCCGGCGCCCGAAGCGGCGCCGGTGAAGCGATCCAATCTCGAGTACTGGAGCGCAAGCGAACATCGCTGGAAGCCAGTGCCTCCGGCGAATGGCGCGACCATGCGTGCGGCGCGCTCGGCGGCGGCGGAAGTGGACCGCTATCTGAGGAAACCGGCCGGGGCGCCGAACTCTGCGACCTTTGGTGGCGCGCGAGTCTTCAGTTCCCTCGAGGTCGATGCTGCGATCGAGCAGGCTGCGGTCCGTCACAACGTGGATCCGAACCTGGTTCGATCAGTGATCAAGGTGGAGTCGAACTTCAATCCCAATGCCGTGTCCCGCAAGGGCGCGATGGGGCTGATGCAGCTCATGCCTTCGACCGCGCGGCAGCTCAACGTGACCAATCCCTTCGATCCGGAACAAAACGTAGAAGCCGGGGTTCGACATTTGAAGAAGTTGCTGGAAAGCTATGGGGGAGACGTGAAGTTGACCCTGGCCGCATACAACGCCGGGGAGGGCAACGTCGCACGCAGTGGCGGCGTTCCGCACTTTGCGGAGACGCAGAATTACGTGAAGCGGATCACCAATCTTTACTATGGCGGAAGCGGCATCAGCACACGCCTTCTTGGCAATCCGGTGCACGATCCCGTGCGGGTTCAACGAGATGTACGGGGCGTGCTTTACATCAGCAACACCGAGTAAGAGTAAGCGCATCTGTAGGTAGGTACGTAAACCCTTGGTTGGTTGCAGATTATCGAATTTGGATGACACCGGCGATTGATGGAAAAGAGCTGGGCATCGAAAAACTAGCGACCGGCAGTTGGTTCAGGCGATTACGGACGAGACAAATTGAATATCCCAGGTAGGAATCGACGCCAGTGGTGGCGCGGGGTTGCGGTATTCGGGCTGCTCGTTTCCAGCTGGCCCGGGTACGGGCGCGTGACGCATGGGGATGCATGGGCACGCGAACGGTTCGCGACCGCCGAGCGCATTCGCGAAGCGCTGAACGGCCGCCCGGCCGCCGATCGATCTCGCCACGACTATCAACGCGTGATCGACGCCTACCGCCGCGTTTACTTTGGCGCTCCCAGTTCCTCCAAGGCTGATCCCAGCGTGGTGGCAACGGCGGAGTTGCTGGTCGAGATGGGACGGCGCTTCGACGACGACCAGATTCTGCATTCCGCCATCGATCAATATCAGTTCCTGCGGCGCGAATATCCCGGCAGCAAGTACCGCTTCGAGGCGCTGTTCACGATCGGCGAAATTTACAAGGACGATCTCGACGATCCCGCCAAAGCACGCTCCAGCTTTGAAGACTTTCTGCACCACTATCCGCATCATCATCTCGCCGACGATGCGCAGTCGGCGCTGAACGATCTTGCCCAACAAGCAGCGCAGAAAGAGCAGGAAGCCCGGAAGGCGAAGGAGTCGGGGCGAAAGAAAAAGTTGCTGGCGGACAACCGCTCGGGGAAAGGTCCGGAAAGCGAGGAAGCGCGAACTACGTCCGAGCGGAAGGCGGACAAGCCGGTACGTGTGACCGGCATCCGCCACTGGTCGACGCCCGACTACACTCGCGTGGCCATCGACCTGGAACAAGACGTGAAGTACGAATCGCAGCGCATTGCGAATCCGGGCAGGATTTTCTTCGATCTCGCAGACACGAAGCTGGCCTCGATCCTGGTCGGGAAGACTCTCGAAGTGGACGATGGCCTGCTCAAGAAGATCCGCGTGTCGCAGTACCAGCCCGGAAAAACGCGCGTGGTTCTGGAGGTTGACGATCTCTCCGACTACAACGCATTTCTTCTGTCGAACCCGTCACGGCTGATCGTGGATATCCACGGTAAACAGGGCGGATCGGTTGCGAGCGCCCCCAACGCTGCGACGGACAGCACAGCCACAGAATCGGGCGCGGGGGCTGCGCAAACGAGTAACACGCCCAGCCGGACGAGCGAGCTTAACGGCGGCAAGACGGCGATCACAGCAAAGGCCGACGACGCGGCGGACGATGATTCCGATGTGACGACGACCGTGGTAAAGAAGCCTGCGATCGCAGCTAAGGCGAGCGATGGCAGACGCCAGCCCCAGCCCGCCGCAGGGGCACCCCTTGTCAGTATCACTGCGACGTCGGTTCCCAAGAAGATCGTCGAGGCTGATGACGACGATACCGCCGCGGCCAACGAATCATCGGCGGCAAAGGCGGCGCGCGACAAGACCACTGCGGCCAGAAGTTCGGCGCGTGAGAATGCGTCGGCCGACAAATCCGCAGCCAAGACCGAGGCACCGCGCCAATCGTTCACCGACAATGCCAATGAAGTCGCAGTCGTGACTCCGGCGGACACGCCCCTGGCGCCCAAGTTTTCCCCGCCGGCCATGACTTCTCCAGCAGCTATTACTCCGCCAGCCATGTCCGATCGGCCCGCGACGGCGACTCGGGGCAAACATGGCAAGACGAAATCACCGGCGCTCGAGGCGCGCGAAGCACGGCCAACCTCCAGCGGTGACCGCTCCCTGATTCGTGCGTTGGGCCTGAAGATCGGGCGCATCGTGATCGACCCGGGCCATGGCGGGCATGACACGGGCACGGTAGGTCCAAACGGTCTGTACGAAAAAGATGTGGTGCTCGACGTGGCCAAGCGTCTGGGGAAATCGCTGGAGACCCGGCTGGGTGCAGAAGTCATCTACACGCGTCAGGACGACACCTTTATTCCTCTCGAGACGCGCACCGCCATCGCCAACCAGGAACAGGCTGACCTGTTCGTGTCGATCCACGCCAATTCGAGCAGCGACGCCAGCGCCCGCGGCGTGGAGACCTATTACCTGAATTTCACTTCCTCGGCCGACGCCCTGGAAGTGGCGGCGCGAGAAAATGCGGTGTCAGAGAAGTCTATCCACGAACTGCAAGACCTGGTGAAGAAGATCGCGCTCAAGGAAAAGATCGAAGAATCGCGTGAGTTCGCGGGCGACGTGCAGACCGCGCTACACACTGGGTTGGCCTCGAAGAGCCCGGCCATCCGCGACCGGGGCGTGCGCAAGGCGCCGTTTATCGTGCTGATCGGGGCCAACATGCCCTCGATCCTGGCCGAGATTTCCTTCGTCAGCAATCCCACCGACGAGCACAAGCTGGAAAATGCGGAGTACCGCCAGCGCATCGCCGAGTCGCTCTACCGGGGTATTTCCAAGTACGTGAACGGGCTGAGCGGCGTGAAGGTAGCCAGCCGGATGGCGAAAAAGGAAGAGCAGTAGCCATTCACGGCGAGCCACGGGCCTCGCGGCTGGAAACTTTCCCAGCGCCTCTGTAGTCTAATCATAAGGGGCATCAGCGCTTCCCCATTTCTTCATGAAGCTTTCCGACAGTCTATGGATCGGTCTCGCCTGCCTGATCAGCGGGCTTGCCTTCGCCGCAGAGCAGCGTGGCACCGTTCAAGCACCGCCCAGTGCGACCCAGTTATCGCAAAGTGCGGGATTGTCATCCGTCAACATCCTCCCCAAAGAATTTGGTGGATGGCAACGCCAAGGCAATGGAAAATTGAGCAGCGACCCCGCGGTTGCAGACGCCGCGAATGCCGCGGTTCTGAAGGAGTTCGGCTTTAGCGGCGTCGAAAGCGCGAATTACGCCCGCGACGATGGCCGCAAGTTGGCCCTGCGCGCAGCCCGCTTTGAGGACGCAAGCGGCGCTTATGGCGCGTTCACCTTCTACAAGCAGCCCGAAATGCTAAACGAGAAAATCGGTGACCAGGCATCGTCGCTGAATGACCGGGTCCTTTTCTATCGCGGAAACATTCTGATCGATGCCGTATTCGAGAAGCTGAGCGTGATGTCAGCGGCCGAACTGCGGGAACTGGCGGGCACTCTGCAGCTTCCCGCAGGTGTGGCGCTGAATCTGCCATCCTTGCCCGCGTATCTGCCGCGCCCGTCCTACATAAAGAATACGGCGAAGTACGTGATGGGACCGGTCGGCCTGGAGCGTGTAGGCTCGTCAATTCCGGCATCGCTGATTGGATTCGAAATCGGCGCCGAAGTCGCGATGGCCAAGTACACCGCCTCCGGGGGTGAGGCATGGTTGACGTTGATCTCCTATCCCACGCCGCAGATTGCCGCCGACCGCCTGCGTAAGATCGACGAAGCGCGGCAGCAGACGGCGCCCGGTGGAAATGCTTCACCGATGCCTGATGCCGGAGCAATCTTCGACAAGCGCACTGGGCCGATCGTAGTGATCGCGTCGGGAGCGCTCTCGCAAAGCGAAGCAAAGTCACTGCTCGCATCCGTGAATTACGACGCGAACGTCACGTGGAACGAGAACACTTCCAACCACGACCAGAAGGATCTCTTCAAACTTCTGATCAACATTCTGATTCTCAGCGCAGTGCTCAGCGGGTTTGCACTGGTAGGCGGCGTGGCCTTCGGTGGCGTGCGCATCCTGATGCGTCGCTTTTTCCCGGAGCGCGGACTGGGTCGCGGCGAGGAACTGGAGTTCATCTCCCTGCACCTGAGCGACCCGGCGAAAGAGCCTCCTCTGAAGACCTAGGGTGGCCTATCCTGAGGCGTAAGTGACTCAATAAATGCGGCTTAGGGTGCTTGGCGAGCCCTTTTGGGAGCAAATTGCGGCTTTGCACGGACTGTTGATGGATTTTGTAAGCCATTGATTCTAAAGATATTTATTCTCCAGAAATTCCTTGACACCCTGCTTTTGCGGCTCATAAGATTTCGCCAGAAAGTTTTGACGGCTTTGCCTCCGTTGGAACTATTCTCCCTTAGAAGAAAAGGCCGCCTTTTGCCGGGCGGTCTTTTCGTTTTGGGGAGAAATCGTTCCTCCAATTCAGTACGGTGGATATTTTCTGCTGACCTTGCTCATGAATAAAGGAAGCGGTTACATCGCCGGCCTCACCCCAGCCGGGTCTCGTGAGTGAAGTACCCCGGGCCTAGCCAAACGACTGCGACCTTCCACGACGTGCGACATCGAAAGCCGTATGGGTTGGCAATCAGGCAAGTCACACTACGAGCGGAGAGTAGAGGATGCTCTCATTGAGTTGTCAGTCTCTGTCCCACTCTGCTCGGACTACAGGTACAACCGCAGTACGTGGTTCAGCGGCAGGCTGCGGTATGACTTCGTACTCGGCATGAGTATTCCATCGACCTGTATCTCGCCTTACCTTATTGAGGTGCATGGTGAGCAACACTATCGTTGGCATCACGACAACGGAAACGACGCTGTCAAGAATCGTCTGGCTCTCGATCATGGGTGCCCGTTCCTTGTGATCCCGTATTACGACGCATGTATCGTTTCCGACAAGTTGCTTGACCTGATTCGAGGGTTCCTCAGTCCGCCCGATGTCGGTCAACCTGGTAAGTCCCTAACGTCCATTGGGAGTCCCGCTCGTCCCAACAGGGCGCACGTAGCTCTGTGACTTCGGCGTCCTTTAGGAGAAGAGTGTTGAAGCGATGGACAGGCTTGAGGCTGAACTTCGCAAACCTGTGAAGTCTGTGGGCAAGGGCCGTAAGGCAGACGCAGTCGTCCCGGTCGGGATGGCGTAACGGTGCAAGGAATGCAGCTTTTTGCGTTCAAGGCAGAGATGACGAAGTATCGACTAGCCATTGGACTCTTGTGGGGCATCGGATTCACTTCGCTGCTCTGCTTGATGATGAATTGGAATTGGTTCATCGGAATGTTGCTCATCCCGGGCGGCTTGTTTGCCTTCTCAGTCCCGCTGCTAGTGTTGCGTAGAACACGATTGGAACAACTGAGGCGAATTGCAGGTTGGTCTATAGTTCCGGTGACTGTTGCTGCGGTTCTGGCTTGCATCCCGGCACTGAATCCACTGTGGCCGCACGGAATGGGCGAACTCACAAAGCAGGAGTCGGAACTTCAGACAGCAATTCCGTTAGGGATGAGTTTGGAACAGGTTCGAGGGGCGCTCAACTCAAGGAAGATTCAGTTCTACGAGTCTACTGAGCAGAGCGATGGGCTCGTACTTCAAAATCCAGAGCAAACAATCACGGCACAGTCAGGAGATACGGTTCTCGTGACTCGATTCAACACGGAAGCGTTCGAGTATCCGTGCGGGTACGACATGCAGATTGTTCTGCTGTTCGGGCATGACCGCATCCTGAAACAGCGGTACATCCATCGCTTCAGGATGTGCCCTTGATACGGCAAGGTTGGGCTTTCCGTGCGTCTCTGTTGGATGTTATTCTTGATGTCGGCATGAGCGGCTAACCTGTTGACATGCCGACTTCGGGTAGACTTGGAACAACTGGAACAACGAATCCCCGTAAGTCATTAAGCCGACGTAGCTCAGTTGGTAGAGCAGCCGATTCGTAATCGGCAGGTCACCAGTTCAAGTCTGGTCGTCGGCTCCAGTATTCATGCGGGTTTGCGCATTCCGCGCACCGGCCCGATGTGAAGTCAATGTGAAGTTAGCCTGGTGGTGGCTCACGCCCTTACCTGGGTCGCTTTTTGGGATGGGGCCTGGACGGTACGATCTTGGGGCTGAGCGGCACTGCCGAGCAGAGTGACCATGCCGCCGACGACGAGCGCTCTCCAGACGGAGTCTGTGGAAGCCGAGCGGAACCCGAACGGGAAGCTGGATACGCGCACTCGTTAAACCCGCGAAGTCTTGCGATGCAAGGACATACGGTTACGATTTCTCAGACACAGGTCTGGTAAAGTCCGGTTTCGGGGGCGAGCAAATGGATTCAAACCACCGGCTGATGTAGACCTGCGCATGGCCCTCTCCGCAGAAATGGCGAGCTCCAGGCGCATTCGCAGCATTGGAATTCCACTTGTGCACGGTGAGCTCAGCGTCACTGCATTGGATCACGAACCAGTGATTTGGGTTATGAGTGATGCTGCCACAAATTTCGCAGCGATACTCCCGAAGAGTCGTCATGCAGGGCACCTTATCTCATAAGTCTGCACCAGACTCAGAATCATGTTGGCGACGCACTCGTCGCCGATCACGGTGTTCAACATGGTGTGATAGATCACGCGAGCGGGCCATTCGACATGGAAATACTTCTGAATGAAGTCGGCACGTTCGCCATCGACGGTATCGACGAGTTCTTCAGCTTCCTTTTCACTTTTCCCGCGACTAAGGAGCCGCCGAACCTTGTCCTCTCTCGGTGCATAGAGAAATATGCGCAGCGTGTCGGTACGGTTCTTGAGAAATTGTTGCGAGCCTCTGCCCACAATCACGCAATTCCCGCGTTCTGCTGCGTGCTCGACGACGCGCTTTGTGATCTTGAGTATGGTTTCGCTGTCCACCAGATTCAGTTTGGGAGCATTAATGCTCCCTTCATAACTGCCGCGCATGAACGACTTGAATAGCCGGTAATAAAGGGGATCACTCCGTTCCTCTCGGGCTTCGACCACTGCCTTCGGACAATGCGCGAGCCTCGCGATCTCTTCCGTGAGCTGCTGGTCCCACAGCTTCCAGCCGAGGCGTTTGGCCACGAGCTGAGCGATATCGCCGCCTCCGCAGCCGTATTCGCGTTCAATGGTGATGATGTTAACCATAAGTTCAACTTCCTTCCAAGCGCCGCTCAAGTGTGAATCGCGAGCACCGGGCACGGCCCCAGCTGTATCACCCGATAGGTAGTCGAGCCGAAAACAGCGCGGTCCACTGCATCACCGCCGCGTGCGGTCATGATGATGAGGCTGGTTTGCGTTTCGGTTGCATGCCGAACGATCTCTTCGTATGCTTTTCCGAACCTCACGACCTCTTTTACCTTGAGGTTCTTGCGTTCATCTTCTGAAACCAGTGTAGCGAGTTGTTTTGTGCATTGGGCAATGATGGCTTTCGACCGTGCTTGATCGGGAGCATCCTCCGCCACGTGCAGCAGCATGAGCTCCGATTTGTACTCCGCCGCCAAGGAAAGAGCGTACGAGCGAGCGCGCTCGGAATTGTGCGAAAAATCAGTGCAGTAAAGGATGCGGGTCAGGCGGTGGCGTCCATCGGGTCCAGTAGTCAGGTGTTTGTGAGAGGGACTCGAAACTACCAGGACTGGGCATGCCGCCTTGCGGATCACGCGGTCAGCGGTCGAACCCAGCACCAGACGGTCAAATCCGCGCCGGCCGTGTGTTCCCATAACGATCACTTCGATATTTTCCTTTTGAGTAAACCAGAGAGTACAATCCGCCGCGTTCCCCACACGAACCACGAGCTCCGGGGTAATGCCGCGCCCCGGATATTTTTTTACGAATTCCTGTAGCTGCACTTCGCCACCCTCGCTCAAGGCTTGGCAGAATTTCGCATAGTCAACATCCTGGGCAGCGTAATCTGCATAGGGATATCTCCAAAGCTCGACGATGTGGAGACACAGCAGCCTGGCCTGGTAGTACTCAGCCAGCGACAGCGCGTATTGATACGCCGCGCCTGAGAACTCTGAAAAATCAACGGCGCACAGAATGGATCGCAGTTCCATAATATTTCTGGTTATTCGGCCACTTGCACACCACCGCCGCCGGGATCGTTCTTCTCTAACATAAAGCTCAAGAAGAACATAATCCCTGCAGCTATCGAAAGGACCATAAACGTGTCAATGTAGGCAAGCGTTCCCGCCTGTGCCTGCAGGGACTGATAAATCCGCGCATACGCGGTCGCAAGGGCCTCATGCTTGCCGAGACCGCCTTTCATAAATTGCTGCGCCATGCCGTGCGCGGCATTGGTGAAATTAGGGTTATCTACCCTCGCTTTTTCTACGAGCCGGAGCTGATGGAATTGCGACCGACGGGCGATCAGGGTTGTGACCAACGAAGTCCCCACGCTGCTCCCCATGTTGCGCATGAAGTTCGCAATTCCCGCGACCGAGTTGTTCTTCTCGGACGGAATCCCGATGTAAGCGACCAGCGTAATCGGTACAAACAGGAAGCCCAGGCCAATCACCTGGGCAATGCGCAGCCAAGTGGCGGCGCTGAAACTCATCTGTAGATCGATTCTCCTGGTGGAATAGAACATGGCCAGCGATAGTCCCAGCCAGCCAAAGGCAATCAACCTGCGGGCCTGAACTTTCGTTGTCAGTTGACCCGTGATGGGCGTTTCCAGGAGCAAGACCAGGCCTCCGGCAGAAAGAGCAAGACCAGCCAATTCTGATGTGTAGCCTAAAAGAGTTTGCAGAAACTGCGGCATCAAAACCAGGCTGCTGAACAGCAGGATACCGAGCATAAAAAGCATCAGACTCGCGCTCGCGAAGTTGAAGTTCTTGAACATGTGAACGTCGATAATCGGTGCCTTTTCAAACCATTCCCAAACGACTAGAGAAATCAGACACACCGCCGAAACCACCACCAGGGTTGTAATGAGGCGTGATCCGAACCAATCGTCTTCCTGACCTTTATCGAGAAGAATCTGCAGTGCACCTACGCCAAGAGCGAGCAGTGCGATGCCGACGTAATCCAGCTTGACTCCGCCCCGTTTAAGCCGCTGCAAGTAAGGAGGGTCCTCGACGAAGCGCCGGACCAGCAACCAAGTGATGACGCCGACGGGAAGGTTGATGAAGAAAATCCAACGCCAAGAATAGTTGAATGTGATCCATCCGCCCAGAGTCGGACCAATCGTGGGCGCCATAATTGCGGTGATGCCATACATAGCAAATGCGAGTCCCCGCTTTTCCGGGGGAAAAGTATCCGCCAAAATGGCTTGCGCCATGGGTTGCAACCCACCGCCACCCGCGCCTTGCATGACCCGGAAGAGAAGAAGAAAACCCAGAGTGGGCGCGAAGCCGCACAGCAGTGAACTGACAGTGAAAATGCCGAGACAGCTCATGAAGAAGCGCTTTCGACCAAATGCGCCCGCGAGCCAGCCGGTCATGGGTAGGATGATGGCGTTCGATACCAGATAAGAAGTGAGAACCCACGTGCTCTGGTCGTTGCTTGCCCCCAGATTCCCTGCCATGTACGGAAGCGCGACGTTGGCAATGCTCGTGTCGAGCACTTCCATGAAGGCGGCGAGCGCCACTACCACCGCAATCAGCCACGGGTTATAACGCGGCCGCCAGATATCCTGATCGAGTGTGAGGGCAGCAGTGGTCATCGCAGATCTACATCGGGCACAACGTTCATGCCTGGACGAAGTCTTCGATCACGGTTCTCCCCAGGCTCGAGAACGATCTTCACGGGGACTCGCTGCACAATCTTTACGTAGTTCCCGGTAGCATTTTCGGGCGGAAGCAAGCTGAACAGCGGCCCGGTCGCGCCCGCGAAACTGTCGACATGGCCATGCAAAGTCCTGCCACTTGAATCTACGTGGATCTCGGCCTTTTGTCCGACTTGCATGTGCTTGAGTTGTGTTTCTTTGAAATTGGCTGTGACCCAAACCTCGTCGAGAGGGACAACCGTGAGTAACTGCTGTCCCGGCTCAACATTCCATCCGACGACAACGGTTTTATTTATTTCGCCGCTAACCGGAGCGACGATCTTCGTGTATTGAAGGTTCAACTCGGCCTGCTGGACTGCCGCGCGCTTTTGTTGGACATCGGCAATTGCAGCCTGCACACGGGCCTTGGTGGATGACACCTGCTGCGGACCGGTCTGTGCGTACGCGTGATTAGCGGTGGCTTGCGCTAATCGGCTCTGCGCTTGTTGTATGAATTGCTGGGCTGCGGATTCGCTGGCTTGCGCGGCCGCGACATTGGCGGTGCTGGATTTAGCGGAGGCCAGCGCCTGGTCGTAAATCTGGGGCGAAACCTCCCGCTTATCGACAAGCAATTTGTACCGGCGGAGATCGTCTTGCGCCTTCACGTCGTTCGCCTGCGCTGCTTCCACCTGTTGATGAGCAGCGGCAAGTTGCTTTTCAGCCGCGCTGACCGCCGCACGCGCATCCTCGATCCCCGAAGCGGTGAACTGCAACTGGCTTACGCTGTTTACAGACGTGATGGGGACGGTGATGTTGAGAGAGCGCGCTGTCGCTTCCGCGTTCGCCAGACTTGCCTGCGCCTGCGCCAGCGCGACTTGATAGTCCGTTGGGTCAATTTCGACCAGAACGTCGCCTGTGTTGACCCATTGGTTGTCATTGACGGCCACACGAATCACATAACCCGACACACGTGCACTGACCGGATAGAGATGCACATCTGCCTGGGCGTCGTCTGTCGACTCATAGCTGCTCAAGTAACGCCACAAGAACAGGCCTGCGACGACGACCACCACCGCCGCGATCAGAATGATGAGATTTCTGCGGCGCTTGCGACGTTCAGCAGGTGAATACTGTTTCACCGGCGGAGGCTCTGAATACACCGAAGCCCCGGTTTCAGGATGCGAAGGAGATGTATTTTCGTCCGCCATATCTATTGTCCTGGGAAGTATTGTTTAATGCCCTGTTCGCCAGCACCGAGGGCACGAATAAGGGAAATTTTCGCGAAATTATACTTGTACAAACTGGAAATGTACTGCTCGTGCGCGCTCGCGACTGCCTCTTGCGACTGCACGACTTCTACCGTGTCAGTAACCCCCGCCGTGAAGCGGTCCCGCGATTGCGCCAAGGTTTGATCGGCCAAATCGACGTTGCTGCGCGCAACATTAACTTGCTCCGCCGAAGACTGCAGGTTGAGCAGCGCCGTGCGGACATCAGCCTCGATCTGCCCTCGCAAGTTGTCGAGCCGCTCGCGAGCCTGTTCAAGCCGCGCATCGGCTTGCTGAATATCACCATGGACGCTGTTGCCAGTGAAGATCGGAATCGAAAGCGTCCCGCGAACGTCGTACACGCGGGTCGAATCCGAGGGATGAGCTCCTCCCGTGCCGTAATCCGCACCGAACGAAAGCGAGGGGAAATAGCCGGCAACTGCTGCCTTGCGCGAAAGTTCTGCAGCGCGCACATCGGTCATGGCTGCCCGGTAATCAGAGCGGGAAGCGTACGCACGTGTCATGGCCTCATCTAGGGTGAGATTTTCCAATGGTTGGTATGGCGACTTGTCCGCGAGATCGAATTCCTGTCCGGGTGACAAGCCGATCGCGCGTGAAACCGTGATCTTCTGAATGGCGAAATCGTTCTTTACCTGAATCAGCTGTTGCTGCCGAGTTTGGAGTTCGACCTTACTGCGCAGCGCATCGATATCCGCGGCCGTGCCCGCGGTCACCTGGTCAGTGGCTTGATCAAAAAGCGATTGCGCGGTCTGGACTTGAGCCTCGGCCGTCTCAATTCGCGCTTCGTCAGCAACGGCCTGAAAATAGGCGTACCCGACCGCCAGCACCACAAGGTCGCGGGCGTCCAGAAGCGCGTTGTCAGCGGATTTCACACTCGCAACGGCCGAGCGAGCGGCGTTGATAGACTTCCAATCGAATATCGTCTGGCTCACCGCGGCGCGAGCGTCAAAGTAGGAGAATGGGCCGACCGCTGGCGAAATATGGAAAACATTTGCGGCAGCGTTACCCAATCCGACCTCGGCGAGGTTAACCTTCGATTCCGCCACGTAAGGAGCTGCAGTGACGTGGGGCAGCAAGGCACTCAGTTCCTGCCAGCGCAGGCCACGTGCTGCGCGAGTATCAGCGCGCGAAAGCAGGAGCCCGAGATTGTGCTTCAGCCCCAGATTAATGGCGTCCTGCAAGGACAACGGCATGCGTCCGGGGACGAGTTTTGTCGGCACGCTTCCGGCAAACGCATTTGCTCCCGATCCCGCAGGAATACTTTGACCCGCGGAGCCCGACGCAGAGGTCGAATACGTTTGCGCATGACACGTGACCAGCGCACATATCAACGTTTTTGCCCATAAAAGACGCAGTAAGGCTCCTGTACGAACCACAAAAACCTCCTACTCGTCGGTAAATCCCTGGAAACACTTCCTTGTCCCTGCCAGCCGATCTTTTCCTGAGCGCTTAATTATTAGCTTTTGCCGTGAAGTGCCGATGCAATGACCAGCGACCGGCTGAGATAGACACCCGAGTGCGCGTGCGAGAGATGTTGTCGCATCGGATTGTCACCAAACTCGGGCACATTTCCCGTTAGCATACCGAGAAGATCTACCCACCTCTTTAGTGGCTGCAGGTCCAACTCTTCTTCCCTCAATGCGGTCGAGGAACGTCACAAGATCCGGCCTTCCCAGGCAGGGAAGGCCGGGTCACGCTTACGCTGCCACTGCTTGGCTTTGCTTGACGAACGCGAGCAGATCAGCATTGATTTGGTCCGCGTTAGTTGTCGGCATCCCATGCGGGAAACCCGGATACACCTTAAGCGTCGCACCTTTCACAAGCTTTGCCGACTGCAGGGCCGCAGCGCCGATGGGCACGATCTGGTCGTCATCGCCATGAAGAATGAGGGTTGGCATATCGAACTTCTTCAGATCTTCGGTGAAGTCCGTCTCGGAGAAGGCCTGGATGCAGTCATAGCCCGCCTTCATCCCACCCATCATCCCTTGGAGCCACCATTTCTCCCGGATGCCTTCCGATATCTTCGCGCCCGGCCGATTGTAGCCGTAGAACGGAAGAGTGATGTCCTTGTAAAACTGGGGCCGATTCTCTAGATACGCGGCTCGCAGGCCATCGAAAATCTCGACCGGAGCGCCCGCGGGATTTTTTTCCGTCTTCACCATTAGGGGCGGTACGGAGCTGATGAGCACGGCCATGGCAACACGCTCGGAACCGTGACGGCCGATATAGCGCGCCACCTCTCCGCCGCCGGTGGAGTGGCCAACATGAATAGCGTTTTTCAAGTCCAGCTTTTCCGTGAGTTGCGCCAGATCGTCGGCATAGGTATCCATGTCG
>Ga0335081_10006139_pt1 | contig 19086 bp, 19 predicted proteins | sample Lox_Sample_35_FD_206713 | JGI IMG/M metagenome (GOLD analysis project Ga0335081, IMG submission 206713) | Soil microbial communities from Loxahatchee National Wildlife Refuge, Florida, United States - Lox_Sample_3.5 | ecosystem: Environmental > Terrestrial > Soil > Wetlands | place: USA...
AGGCAATGTCCGCACACGATGTGACCCTCCGCCGTGACCAGCTGACCCGGCTTGATTTCGGTCACACGCTCGCCGACGGCTACAACTTCACCGGCGAACTCGTGTCCGATCGTGAGCGGTGGACAGACGCGGCCCTCGGCCCAGCTGTTCCAGTCCGCGATATGGAGGTCGGTTCCGCACACACCGGCGTGCCGGACGGCGATCAGTACTTCGCCCGGTCCCGGGCCGGGTTCCGCGACGGCGGTTACCGCGAGGCCTTTGGCCCGGCGTTCTTTGCGGATGGCTTGCATGAGGCCGGCTGGAAGATAGCTCCCGGCCGGCCGGATCTGCCTCAGGCTGGATGGGGATCGATTGGCAGCGCGAGATGCGGCGGCGCACCGGCGTCATCCTCGTCGGCGCACCAGCAATACGCCCAAATGCGCGCGGGCCGCAGCAGCTTACGACCGGCGCTCAGGATAATGCCGAGCGGTTCTTCGTCGAGTACCAAGGGCAGGCTCGTCATGACGATTCCAAGACAGGAGACGAGGCTTGAGTCAGGCAAAACACCTGCCAGTTAGTGATCGCATGCAAGTACTTGTATTTAGCTGGTTTATAAGTGCGCCTGCGGCGCGAACTACGTCGAATTAGCTAGTCCGACACGTTCGCTTGTGTGTCGATATGACGCGCTGGCTTTGTCGCGACGAACCCATCACCGCGGCGTGCTCGCTTGCGCCGCACGATTTCCCAGTCCGCGTACTGCGTCTGCAGCGTTTCCGCGGCCAGCGGAATGACTTCGGGATTTGCATTCGTCGGCAGAACGAGGTGCACGCCGCCCGGCGGTGTCCGCATCTGGAGACCGGTGATGACGCTGCTCCGATCGCGGCCCGCGAGCGGCGCCAGCGCCGCCGGGTCGATCACCGCCAGATCGGGCGCGACGTCGGGAAGCCAGCCGCCCAGCTGTATCACGAGCGCGTGAAACCGGCCGGCGAGCTGTTCCGAAACCGCGCGGCTTTCGGCCGCTTCGATGGCCCCGAGGTTCTGATCGAGGAACAGCACCTCGGCGTCGTGCGCCGCAAGGAACAGGGCGCCCGCAAGCGCGCCCGCTCCCACGATCACGACCGTATCGCCCGGCTCTACCCGCCGCGCCAGGGTCGCTAGCGGCGCGTCGCGGTCGAGTCCCCAGTGCGCAGCCTCGCGCTGCGAGATCCGGAGATTGCGGTAGCGCTGGCGCCAACGGGGGAACGCCGGCAACCGCAACCGCCGCGCGATCACCCGATCGACGTGCTCGAGCAGCAACACTTCCGTCAGGAAATACTGTCCCGCGGCGTTCGTCTCGAGCTCGCGCACGGCCTCGTCGCCGATCTCGAGCAGCTCTCCGCGCGAAAGGGAGTTCTTGTACGCCTCGATCCGCTGGAGCATGAACTCTTCGTATTCCTGCTTCAGGGAGCGTGGCGGGCGCCGGACGCCGCGCGGCGCCGCGGCCGCATCGGACAGGGGCGGAGGAGCGGCGCTCAGCATGGTTCCACGTGCACGACCACTTCCCGGAGGTGGAGATCCTGTTTTAGGCGTTCCTCGACCTCGTCCGCGATCGCGTGCGCGTCGGCGACGTTGGCGCCGCGATCCACGGCAATTGTGACCTCGGCGTACCGAACCGGGATCGTTCCGCGAGAGCGGATGCCGTAGGCGCTCCTCACCCCGCTCACCGCCTCCGCGCGCTCCTGGATCGTGCGGGGTGGGAGTGCGCGCTGGTCCACGAGCACGGGCACGGCACGCGACAGAGTCCCCCAAGCGACGCGGAGAATGAGGAGAGCCACAACGATTGCCACAACAGGATCGGCCCACCACCAGCCATGCCGCGCCAGCAGCACGCCGGCGATGATGCCGACCATTACGAACGCGTCGACCCGCGTGTGGGCGGCGTCCGCGATCAGCAGCTGGCTGGACAGTTCGCGGCCACGGCGTTGCTCGTACCAGGCCACCACGCCCCCCACGCCGAGGGTCAGTGTCAACACCGCGAGCTGCAGGTCGCTGGCGACAACGGGATGGCCGCCGGTGATGAGATGGTGGATCGCGTCGCGCAGCAGCTCGAAGCAGCTCACGAATAGAAACGCGACCACCGCGATCATCCCCAGCGTTTCGAATTTGTCGTGACCATACGGGTGGTCCTCGTCGGGTGCCTTGGACGCAATGCGCACCAGAAACATTCCGAGCCCGTTGTTGAGCGCGTCGACCGCCGAATCGAGGGCGCCGCCCATGATGGCGAGCGAATTCGCGGAGATGCCGATGGCCAGTTTGACGGCCACAACGGCGAGGTTCGCCGCCAGCAGGCTCAAGAGGACCCGGCGGACGAGGATGAAGCGTTCGAGCGGTTGCGAGGACTGAGGGACGGGGGCGCTCGCCGTGCTCATGAGTGCAAGCTTGTGAAAGACAGGGCTTTAGTCAACGGCTCGGAGCGACACCCCCTTGAGGTAGCCGCTTTCCGGAACATTGAGGATCTCCGGGTGGTCCGGTGCAGCGCCGGTCCAATCCACTAGCTGCATGCGGCGCCCGCTGTCGTGCGCGGCATCCGCCAGCATGTCTCCGAATACCGCCCGGTTCACGTGATACGAGCAGGAGAACGTGAACAACAGCCCGCCGGGAGCGAGCAGCCGCATCGCCCGGAGATTGATCTCCTTGTATCCGGCGACGGCCCGCGTGACGTTGTCTTTCGTCTTCGCGAACGCGGGCGGATCAAGCACAATCAAGTCGAACCGCTCGTCCTGACGTTCCAACTCGCGCAGTAGATCGAACGCGTTCGCTTCGCGCCACACAATGTTTTCCAGACCGTTCAGCGCCGCGTTGTCGCGGCCCCGGGCGAGCGCCTCGGCGCTCGAATCCACGGCCAGGACGCTGGCGGCGTGTCGCGCGAGATGCATGGCAAACGAGCCATGGTAGGTGAACGCATCGAGCGCGCGGCCCTCGGGGCGCATGCGCTCCCCCGCGATTTGGCGATTCACACGCTGATCGAGAAACGCGCCGGTCTTCTGCCCGGTCCAGGGTGCCGCGACATACCGCACCCCGCCTTCGCGCACTTCGACAGTCTCGGGCACGGATCCGTACGCCGCCACGACTTCGAGCGGGAGACGCTCGTGCCGGCGGATCGCTGCGTCATTGCGAAGCAGTACCCCTTCGGCCTTAAGCGCCGCGCGGATCGCCGCCGTCACGTCGTTGCGCAGTGCGTCGAGCCCGGCGGAGAGCAGCTGTGCCACGACCCAGGGGCCATAGCGATCGACGATCAGGGACGGCAGCCCGTCGCCTTCCGCGTGGACGACGCGGTACGCGGAGTCGGGAATCGTACCGCGCCGTGCGAGCGCGGCAGCGATACGCGCCGTCCACCATTCGGCGTCGATTGGCTCGTCGCCCCGCGTGAGGAGACGCAGGCGGATTTCCGACTTGGGCGAATAGAGCGCCTGTCCCAGCAGTTTGCCGCGTCGGTCCGTGACGTGAACCAACCCAGCCTGGTCGCGGGGCTCGGCATAGACGTCCGAGCGGTAGATCCACGGATGGCCTGCGTTCCACCGTGCCGCGCCTCGTGCCGAGACGACGGCGGTCCGTTTCACCGGCTGCGATCGGGTCTGAGCTGGGCCGCGCCGCGGAGATAGATATGTTTCAGGTCGCGCGGCGGCTTCGATGTGTAGAGATGCAGCAGCAGGCGGACGCAGCGGGGTAACCCGCTCGGCACGCCCACTTCGCTTGCGCCGAGCAGCGGAACCGAATCCCAGCCGAGGCGGCGCGCGGCGCGGGCAGGATACTCCGCCGTCAGATCGGGCGAAGACGTAAAGATTGCGCTCTCCACGTCGTCCGGCTCGAAGCCGTTCGCGTCCTGGAGCGCGCGGATCAATTCCTCAGTTGCCTCGAGGATTGCTTCCGAAGTGTTCGCCGCGGCGGTCGTCGCGCCGCGCAACCCACGCAGGACCTTGGTCATGGGAATCCGGGATCAGGTGCGCTTGATGGTGCTCACGGACGCCTTGTTATGGAAGGGGCGTGATGCGGTCGAGTTGTGCCGGGCGGCGGTGTCTGGAGGGGCAACCGCCATCCAGGTTCGCGTCAAACCCGCCTCCCCGCTCGAGCTCGCCGAGCTGGGCCGCTCACTTGTCGCGGCTCTGCCCGTTCCCGTACTGATCAACGATCGGGTGGACGTGGCCCTGGCGATCGGGGCGGCCGGCGCGCATCTGGGGCAGGACGATCCGCCGCTCGACGTCATGCGGTCTCTCGTGCCGCCCGGTTTCCTGCTTGGCATATCGGTCGGCTCAGCGGACGAGGTTGCTCGCGTCGCGCATTGGCCGGCCGATTACTGGAGCATTGGCCCGTGTTTCGCCACTTCGCATAAGTCCGATGCCGGGCCGCCGCTCGGGGCGGGGGGTTTCGCGGCACTGGCCCGCCGCGCGCCGGCGGGGATGCCCGTCATTGGGATCGGCGGAATCACCACCGCCAACGCCGCCGAGATCGCGCGCGCCGGGGCGGCGGGCGTCGCAGTGATTGGAGCGGTCTGGGGAGGCGACGCTACGGACCCGGCCGGGGCCGCGCGCGCGCTGCGCTCTGCATTCGCTTGACCTTCGCGATCGCCAGCTCATGTTCGGCGAATGTGGTCGAGAAAATGTGCTTCCCGTCGGGTTGCGCCACGAAGTACAGAAACGGAACCTGGGCCGGATACAGCGCCGCGATCAGGCTGGTTTTCCCTGGTTGGGCGATCGGTCCGGGAGGCAGTCCCGCGTGAATGTAGGTGTTGTAGGGAGACCGGACCTCGAGGTTCTTTTCCCACACCCGCTTGAGCCGATGACCGTAGGCATAAACCACCGTCGGATCGGCATCGAGCTTCATGCGTCGGTCGAGCCGATTGTGGTAAACGGCTGAGACAAACGGCCGATCGGGATCGTAGCGCACCTCCGCTTCGACGATCGAGGCCAGCGTAACAAGCTGGTGCCGCGTCAGCCGCAAGGTATCGAGCCGTGCCTGCCACTCGGGCTGCCATTGAGTGAGAAACTCTCGAACCATGAACCCCACCAGCTCCCGCGCCCCGGGGTGGAGCGGGATCACGTAGGTGGTGGGGAAGAGGTACCCCTCCAGGGTCGTGACCTCGCGCGGGAGCCCGAGCTCACGGCGTAGCCCCGAGTCCCGGGCGGCGATGAGGAATGAATCGCGTGGGATTCCAAGATCCGCGTGTGCGAGGTCGGCGACCTCGGTGAGCATCAATCCCTCGGGGACGGTCCAGCGCGTCTCGACCCCGCGCCCGTGCTCGAGCGCCGTAACCGTTTCACCCCACGGGGCGTCTTCCGCGAACAGGTAGTCGCCGCTCTTCAATGAGCGCCGCAGCCCGCGAATTCTGGCGTACAGCCGGAACAACGTGGGCGAGCGGATCACACCGTGCCCGGCGAGCGAGTCGACCGCACCTTCGAGGGTCGCGCCGGGGGGAATGGTCACGGGAACCCGGTCCGCGCTGGGGTGCCCGGAACAGGCGGTGGTTAGCGAGAGCAGAAATGCGAGACCGCGGATTCGACGCGCGGAGGCCCAGTCCGCAACCCGCAATCCACAATCCACCACCCTATCGGCGCGCATCCATGTACTGCTGCAGTACCAGGGCCGCCGCCATCGCATCCACGTCGTGCTTGCGGTCTCGCGTGGTCTCCCCCATTTCGCGCACCGAGCGCAGCACCCGGGCAGTCGTAAAGCGTTCGTCCTGGAAATCTACAAAAACGCCGGACCGCGAGGTGATTTGGTTTCCGAGCAGTCGGACTTCCCGCGCGGCGTTCCCTTCCGAGCCGTCGGATTCGAGTGGCAATCCGAGCACGACGCCGACGGCATGGTGTTCGTGAATGAGCGTGAGCAGCGTCTGCAATGGAAACCGCTTGCCCCGCCGGCGAGTGAGCGTGGTGTGCGGGGAAGCCAGAATCTGGTGTTCGTCGGACAGGGCGATGCCGATCCGGCGTTCGCCCCAGTCCACACTGATGAGCCGCCCAGCCTTGGGCGGCTCACTCACCCCTGAGCCATCGTCGCAAAGAACTCCACGTTGGTCTTGGTTCGCTTCATCCGCTCGAGCAGGAACTCGATGGCTTCCACGGGCGGCATATCCGACAGGAAGTTGCGGAGCAGATACACCTTGTTGAGTTCCTCCTTGGAGAGCAGCAGCTCTTCCTTACGGGTCGAGCTCCGCTGGACGTCGATCGCTGGATAGACACGGCGGTCGGCGATCCGGCGGTCGAGGATCACTTCCATGTTGCCGGTGCCCTTGAACTCTTCGAAAATGACTTCGTCCATCCGCGAGCCCGTGTCGATGAGCGCGGTGGCGATGATCGTGAGCGAGCCCCCGCCTTCGATGTTGCGGGCGGCACCGAAGAACCGCTTGGGTTTCTGGAGCGCGTTCGCGTCCACACCGCCCGAAAGAATCTTGCCCGAGTGAGGGACCACGACGTTGTGGGCGCGTCCCAGGCGGGTGATCGAATCGAGCAGAATCACCACGTCCTTGCCGTGCTCGACCATCCGCTTAGCCTTTTCGATCACCATGTCCGCGACCTGGACGTGGCGGTCGGCGGGCTCGTCGAACGTGGAGGAGATCACCTCGGCGCCCTTGACGTTCTCTTCCATATCGGTCACCTCTTCGGGTCGCTCGTCGATCAGCAACACGATGAGGTAGACTTCGGGGTGATTTTCGATGATGGAGTTGGCGAGCTTCTGCATGAGGATCGTCTTACCGGCCTTCGGCGGTGAAACGATCAGCCCGCGCTGCCCCTTGCCGATGGGGCAGAGGATGTCCATGACGCGCATCGAGAGGTCGCCGTCTTTCCGCTCGAGTCTGATGCGCTGCTCCGGGTAGCGTGGCCGCAGGTTGTCGAACGCGACGCGGTGCTTGGCCTTCTCCGGCTCGTCACCGTTCACCACCTCGACCTTCAACAGGGCGAGATAGCGTTCGCCCTCCTTCGGCGGACGGACCTGGCCCATGATCGTGTCGCCGGTGCGCAGGTCGAAGCGCTTGATCTGACTCGGCGACACGTAGATGTCGTCCGGACCGTACAGGTAGTTCCAGTCGGGGCTGCGCAGAAACCCATACCCCTCGGGAAGGATTTCCAGCACGCCTTCACCGCGGAGAACGGTGTCAGAGTCGAGCAGCGATTGTTCGATGCGAAAGATGAGGTCCTGCTTGCGTAGGCCCGAGTAGTTGGTGATGTTCAGATTCTCGGCCATCGCGTGCAGTTCGGCGACGGATTTCTTCTTGAGTTCCGCGATATCCACTTGTGCGTTGGCTCCGTTGTACGCTACGGCGGGCGGACCCCGGGTGTGCGGGAATGAGCGCGTCGAAAGTGATGAGAACTAGGGAATTAACAGACGTGCGAGCGATTTATAGTAGAGCGCGCTTCTATTTCAGTCAAGAGCGCTCGTGAGCCTTACCAGGTTCCTGATGGCGTGGCGCACGACCGTCCTTCCCGACCGGGAAGTCGTTGATGCGCTTGTACATCCATCGTACACCCACAGCTCTCCCGAGCTGACTCAGGCGCTCGCGGATTGGCCTGGCGTGCATTACTGGTCGCGTGAGCTCGACGGGACTCACCTGATCCTGACGCGTCATTTGGGTCGTCCACGCCGCGAGCGGTGGGTGCTTCACGGACTGCTGTTCCTCGCGACGCTGTTGACCACCACCTTCGCTGGCGCCGTCCTCGCCGGCGCCATTCCGCTCGAGAACATTCTCGACGCGCTGAGTGGCGCAACTCGCGTGCCTTCACTCGCGGCCGAGTGGGCGAGAGGACTGCCTTTCTCCGTCCCGCTGCTTGTCATTCTGCTGTGCCACGAAATGGGTCACTACATCACGGCACGGCGCTACGAGCTGGACGTTTCACCTCCCTACTTTATCCCCGTCCCGTTATTCCCCTGGACTCCCGTGGGCACGCTCGGCGCCTTCATCCGGCTGCGTACGCTGATGAGCGACCGCCGTCAGCTGCTCGACGTGGGGGCCATGGGGCCACTTGCCGGCTTCCTCGTAGCCGTGCCGGTGCTGTGGTTGGGATTGTTGGGAAGCCATCCGCTCCCCGGTCACGGTCCGCTGGCAGGAATGCTGGTGTCGATCGGCGGGATGGATTGGGCCCTGGGTGACTCGCTCGTTACCCTGGTACTTCGTCATCTCGTGCATCCGGGAGCGCAGGCAGTGCTCATGTCGCCGCTGGCATTCGCGGGCTGGTTCGGCCTGTTCGTGACCATGCTCAACCTGCTTCCGATGGCGCAGCTCGATGGCGGACACATTCTGTATGCCGCTCTGCCACGCTGGCATCGGCGTATCGCGGTGGCGATTCTCATACTCATTCTCGCATTGGGATGGCTCTGGAGCGGCTGGCTGTTGTGGGGAACGCTGGTGCTGCTGCTGTCCCGTGGACGGCTTGGTCATCCGCCAGTGCTCGACAGCTACCGACCGCTGCCCCGGTCGCGGACCCTGCTCGCCCTGGGTTCTCTGCTCCTGTTCGTCATCACCTTTGCGCCGGTGCCGTTTCGCATCTAGGGGGCGTTCCCCCTGACCTTGCATGATCCGCCTATTTGCCGATCCGCCAGTATTGCACTGGCCTTTCTCTGTTATATCTTTGCCCAAACCAGCCCAGGGCACCGCATGCCCGCACAGCCGGCGCGCTACAGCAGTCCCGATTCACCGGACATCGTCGTTCACGATCTTCCCCCAATTCGATTTGACGGACAACTCATTGCCGTACGGCTGCTCGTGCGCCGCTCAGAGGAAGGCGTCTGGCGCGGTCGGATGATGTACGGCGCGCCGGACACCGAGGCGGAGCGATCGACCGCTGAGATTTTCTGCGCCGGCACCGAGCAGGACCTCTGGCAGTCGGTACGCGACCTGCGGGATCATCATCTTCGCGACCTGTATCGCTCACTGCTGTAATGGCCGGTGATGCGCAGGAGGAGCAGCTGCGGGCCCGGCTCCGGAAGTTCCGCCACGACCTCTCGAATCCGCTGGCGGCCATTCTGGCGGAAACGCAGCTACTGCTGCTCTCGCCGGAGCAGTTCAATCGGGAGTCGCTCGACAGTTTGAAGCAAATCGAAACCCTAGCACGGAGGATGCGGCAGATCCTGGACGACGCTACGGCGTGAAGCGCCCGCACCCCCCTCGCGTCTCTCCCGTTTCCCGCTGGTGGGCGGGTCGCCTTCCCCGGCGACTCGGGTTCGTCCGGGTCCCCAGGTGGTTACGCTGGCCCCGCACGCTGCGGCGCTTCCCGATCTGAGCCGCCGTTTTTCAAGTAGAGGAAAAGGAAAAGGACACTCGCCGCGCTCGCCGCGAATTTGTAGGGAGCGGCCGCGTCGCTCGCCGACAGCAACCCCTCGATCAATCCGGCAAGCACGAGCAGAGTCACCGTCGCCCCGACCATGCGGATGGCGGCGTGCCCCTCGATGACCAGTGCATCCGCCCGGCTCCAGTCTCCCGGTGCGATCAGCGCACGGGCAATCCGGAGCCCGGCGCCACCCGCGATGAAGATGGCGGTCAACTCGAGAATGCCGTGGCCGGCCACGAACGTGAGCAGCCAGTTCGCCACGTGGTAGTTCGCGAACAGGCCGAGTACCGCGCCGAAGAACAGCCCATTCGTGATCAGCAGGGTGAGCGTGCCGATTCCCGCGGTGATACCGAAGGCGAAGGCGAAGAATGCGACCTGCACGTTGTTCGTGATGATGCGCGACGCGACCACGGGCAGATAGAGAGAAGGGGCCTCGGCGTAGCCGACGCCTTCTTGCTGAGCGTGCGGCCCCATCCGCGCCCGCTCCACCATTTCCCCCGGGAGAATCTCCTCGCCGAGCGTGGGGTTTTCGCGCAGCAGGAGATATCCGGTGACCGCGGGAAGAGCGAACGCGAGCAGCGCGACCAGCACGTAGGGCCGCGATTGGATCACGGCGGCCGGAAACGATCTGAAAACCAGGTTCCACACCCGCACCGGCGTGAGCCTCGGCACGCCATATAGCGCATTGTGCCCGGCGCTCACGAGCCGTTCGAGATATTCGAGTACCCGTGGATCGACGCCGTAGGTGCGAGCGCGTGCGAGGTCGGCGGCGACCTCGCGATACTGCGACGCGAATCCCGGCAGGGCTTGAGCGCCCAGCTGTTCGAGACCGGTACGCTCCGCCTGGGTCGCCACGACGCGAAACGACTCCCACCGATCCCGTTTTTGCGCGATGAATCGCTCCGCGGTCACGGTGCTGCGGCCGATCCCGTCGACCTGTCGTGTCGCCAGCCGGCCACGGCGCCGTGATAACTCGTTCTCGTGGACCCCGGCGAGATAGAGCAGTGGGTCGGTGTCACGGCGCGGCACGCGCGGCTCGAACCGCGCCGCCAGCTCCGAGGTGAATCGGTCTCTGAGTCGCGGATCGAGCTGGTCGGCGCGCTCGATGAATTCGTCGAGCAGGCGGAACTCGTCGTCGGAAAGCTCAGGCGGCCCGAGGTCCAGGGCCTGCTGGGGATCGCCGGGCGGCGGAGCCGCGCTCGCGAGCTGCAGCTCGTCCGGCCGATCGCGCACGACCACGGTGCCCGCCACGATGTCGCCCAGGCGGCGGTTTTCGCGGTGCAACAACACGAAGGCGAGTCCCACGATGTAGAAGAAAACCGGCTGCGCATCGACGACGCGCACAAGGTTGCGGACCGCGGCCGCGGAAAACGTGAGGGGGTGACCAGTATCCATCACCACCCGAATTCCGAGCAGCTGCTTGCCAGGCGTGCGTCCCCGGTGCAATCCCTCGAACAGGAGGAAGTAGCCCCAGAACAGCGTAAACGCGGCGAGCGTGATGACCACCGTGACGAGGGTGCCCGAGAGCCGCGCGTCGGCCTGCGGCAGCACCGCGCCGACGCCCACGACCAGCGCGAAGGCGAGAAACGCGAGGATCGCGGCGTCGCACAACGCGGCAAGGATTCTCGAGCCCAGCCCCGCGAGCTCGAGCTCGAGGACGACTTGCTCGGGAGTCTCGATGTCCAGGCGCCTCGCAAACGAGGCGCCGGCCGGTACTCGCGTGGCAGGCGTCACCCCGCCATGTTAATCACGGCAAAGGACTCGTGGCCAGCATTCCGCTTCGTCCCATGTCGACGGGAGAGATCCTCGATGCGTCGTTCGCTCTGCTGCGGCGCCACGCCGGGGTGTTTTTCGGCGTCGCCATCGTGTGCCAGGGTCCACCGACGGCCCTGCAGCTGTTCGTGCAATTCGGCGGCGGCGTGGGGGCCCACTTTGGGTTGTTCGTCTTCGCCCGCCTCCTGAACGGCCTGGGCTACCTGTTGATTACCGCCGCCTGCATTCGCGTGGTGTCGCAGGCGTATCTGGGTCAGGAGCCGGGCATGGGGGAGGCGCTCGCGTTCGCCTGGCAGCGGGTGTGGCGAACGCTCAGCGCGGCGCTCTCGGCCGTTTTCCTCGCGACGCTGGCCGCATTCCTGCTCGTCGTACCCGGAATCATCGTCGCGTGCGGTTTTGCCGTGGCGGTGCAGGCGGCTGTCCTGGAATCCCTTCACTCGGGGAGCGACGGGCTCGGGCGCTCCTGGGTGCTCACTCGCGGATACAAGTGGAAGGCGTTCGGGCTGTACGTGGTGGTGGGGATCATCGCCACCATTGTGCTGTTTGGATTGAGTGTCGTCGGCGCAATCGCCACGGCGCTCTTCCCCCCGCTGCTCGTGCCCGTCGTCGTCAGCTTCGCGCTCGTCTTTCTGTTCGCCTATCCGTTCGTCAGCTGTGTCTTCACGCTGTTCTATTACGATCTGCGCGTGCGCCGAGAGGCGTTCGATCTCGAGCTGCTTGGACGGCATCTGGGTGTGGCCGTCGCGCCGGTGTGACGGTCGCGCTTCAGCGCATCGATCCAGACAGCATTCGAGCGGCCCTGCGGACGGTGTTCGCGGGGCGCGAGTATCGCTGGCGGGGAACGAGCAGCGCGTGGCTGTGGGTGACGGACCACCTGTTGCGCGCGCTCGAGTGGCTCAGAGAGCTCCGGATTTCCTCGCCGTTCCGCTACTACCTGCTCGTGGCGTCGCTCACCATCATCCTCGGAGCGCTGCTGGTGCAGCTCGCCACCGTGGTTCGTCGCTCGGTTCGTTCGCGAGCGCCGGGGCCCACCGCGCCCCGAGACGTTCCCGCGCGTGACGCGCGCTGGCATCTCGCGGAGGCCGCGCGGGTTCTCGCGGCCGGCCAAATCGGCGAAGCGTTGGCGCACCGGTTCATCGCGATGCTCCTCGAGCTCGATGAGCGCGGCTTGATCACCTTCGACATCGCGAAGACGCCGGCCGAGTACGTCGCCGGGGCAAAGCTCGATCCGCGTACCCGTGCCGAGCTCGAGCAACTCGTCGACAGTCTCTACAGGCATCTGTTCGGCGCGGCCCCCGCCGACCTGACCACCTGGCAATCCTTCGACCGGAGGGCGGCGACGCTCGTGACCGATGCTCAAGCGGGGTGAACGGGCGCTGGTCGGCGCTGCGGTGGGGGCGATTGCGGTTGCCGCGATTCTTGGCACCGTGCTCGCGCCCGCATCGAGCCTCACCGACCGGCGTCTGTCGACCTATCTCGCGGGTCCGTATGGCGCCAAAGGGCTGGGTCAGACATTGGCGCATCTCGGTGCGGAGGTCGTCCGCTGGCGCAAGCCATACTACATGCTTCCCGACAGCGCGCACCCGGACACCACGCGGTTGTTGGCATTTCTCGACGTTTCACTGCCGCGGACAGGACTCGAGACGGCAACGATCCGGGGCTACGTGGCCAACGGGGGACGCGTGTTCATCGCAGGCGTCGAGGGCATTGACGCATGCTTCGGATTCAAGACGCGGTTTGTCCGAGACAACGCGTCGGGCGCCCTCAGGAATCCTGATGTTCGCCACCTGTACGCGGCGCGCCGCGTGCTCGAGCCCGTCAGTCCTGAGTCCCTCGCGCGGGCGCATCCCGTCAGGCCCGGAGGCGAGCGTGCGTGCGTACCGCGTCCGGCCACGCGGGTGGATACGCTTCTCGTGACCAATGCGGGTGAGCTCGTCGCGGTACGCATCAGGTGGCCCGGATCGGGCACGGCGACCCTCCTTGCCGACGAGCATTTCCTCACAAACCGCAGTCTCAAGGAAACGGATGCCGGAATCGTCGTGATTCCCTGGATTCTCTCGGGCGGCATTCGTAAAGTGGTGTTTGACGAATATCATCTCGGGTTTGGGAGCGGCGGATCGCTCGTCTCGGTATCGTGGGACTGGCTGCTCGACCATCCGCTGGGCTGGGCCATTCTGCAGGGTGTCGGCGTCGCTATCCTTGCGCTGGCCGTTCAGGCCGTGCGCTTCGGTCCAGTGCGGTGGCGGCGCGAACGCCGGCGCCGCTCCGCGCTCGAGCACGTAGACGCACTCGCGGCGGGGCTCGAACGATCCCACGGTGAAGATGTCGCGATTCAGATGATGATTTCAGGCCTGCGCCGGCGTTTGTCACCAGCCGGCCGCTCGAACACGGACAGCGCGCGCGAATGGATCGAGCGCCTCGAGGATGCGATGGTGAAGCCCGAGGGCCGCGCGGCCGCGCACCGTCTCCTGACGGCAATGATGGCTCCGGACATTCCGGACCGCCTGCTCATGGTCGCAACATCCGTGGAGGAAGTATGGGAGGAGCTTCGACCGCCCACGACGCGCAAGCCGTTCTGACCGCTCTCGACCGGGTCGTGCTCGGTCAGGGCCGCGCCACGGGCGAGGCGCTCATCTGTCTGCTCGCGCGAGGCCACGTCCTGCTCGAGGGCGTCCCCGGCACGGCGAAGACGCTGCTCGTGCGGACGCTGTCGCTCGCGCTCGATGTCCGGTTTCAGCGCATTCAGTTCACGCCGGACTTGATGCCCGCCGACATTACCGGCGTCTCGCTGCTCTCGGGAACCCACGAATTCACGTTTCGCCCGGGACCCCTGTTCGCGGATCTCGTGCTGGCCGACGAGATCAACCGGGCGCCCGCAAAAACGCAGGCGGCGCTGCTCGAGGCGATGCAGGAACGTACAGTAACGGTCGACGGTGTGGCGCATCCGCTCTCGCGCACCTTTACCGTGTTCGCGACCGAGAATCCGGTCGAATTCGAAGGCACCTATCCACTCCCGGAAGCCGAGCTCGACCGATTCATGATGAAGGTGATGATCGACTATCCGTCGGCCGAGCTCGAGCAGGCGCTGCTCACGCGCTACAGCGAGGGATTCGAGGCCGACCGTCCGGACACCTACGGCGTCACTCCGCTCGCCGATGCCGCGGCGCTCGAACAGCTGCGGCGCGCGGCGGACGGGGTGCGGGTCGAGCCCCGGATCATCGAATACATCACCGCGATCGTCCGGGCCACACGCACCGCCCCGGCCTTCACGCTGGGCGCGAGTCCGCGCGCGAGCGTGGCGTTGTTCAAGGCCGTGCGCGCCGCCGCGCTGCTCGAAAATCGGGACTACGTCATTCCTGACGATGTGAAGCGGCTCGCTCCGGCTGTCCTGCGCCATCGCGTCGCCGTGGCTCCCGAGCTCGAGCTCGAAGGGACGACCCCGGATCTCGCGCTGCGCGCGCTGCTCGAGCACACTAAGGTCCCGACAGCCTGACGATGCCGTACGTGTTTCCGCTGCCCACGCGAGCGGCGCTCGCCGTGGCCGCGGCATTCGCCGTCGTCGCGCTCGGCGGCATCTGGTTTGCCTCGGCCCTGAATCTGCTCCTCTTCTTCGATATCCTCCTGCTCCTCGGGGTCTGGTTCGATGCGCTCCGCGCGCCCCAGCCCGCACCGTATGCAATCACCGTCGAACGCGAATCCGCTCCGACGTTCACCGTGGGCCACGAGAGCGTGGTGACCTACCGCTGGGCGAACCAGGCACACCGCACGGCCCGGCTGCGTGTGCGGGAGGTGCGTCCCGACATTCTGGGCGGCGTCTTGCCTCCGCGCATCCTCGAGATCCCAGCTGGCGCCGAGCTGGTCGAGACCTCGCGCGTCGTACCGGTCTCGAGAGGCCGAGCCCACGGCGGGGCGTTCGTGGTCGAGAGCGTGGGGCCGTGGAGGCTCGGCCGGAGCCGGTCCCAGGTGCCGCTTCCCTGGGAGGCCACGGTGTATCCCGCGTCACCTCTGCGCGCGCGGCACGGCGCCGTTTCCGGCGTGCAACGGCGCCGCGAGCCCGGATCCGCGGCCGCGCGCAGACTGGGCGAAGGGCGCCTGTTCGAATCGCTGCGCGACTTCGTTGCGGGAGATGATCCGCGGCACATCGACTGGAAAGCCACCGCCCGGCGCCGCAAAGTCATCGCGCGCCAGTTCCAGGCGGAGCGGCGCCAGCATGTTCTCCTCGTACTCGATTGCGGCCGGCTCTTGAGCGCCGAGCTCGCGGGGCGCGCCGCGCTCGAGTACGCGGTGCAGGGAGCCGTCGAGCTGGCCCACGCGGCCATTCGGCAGGACGACGACGTCGGCGTGATGGCCTTCTCGGACGGCGTGCATCACTATGTCCCGCCACAGCGCGGCCGGCGCGCGCTGCGCGAGATCATGGATGTCCTCGCTCGCGTCGAGCCGCACCTCGTCGAGTCGGACTACCCGGGAGCCTTTCGCTACCTCGCCGTGCGCAATCGCAAGCGGGCGCTGACCGTGGTATTCACGGACGTCATCGACCGATTTGCGTCCGATGCCCTCGTTGCCAACGTCGCGAGTCTCAGACCACGGCATTTGCCCCTTGCCGTGACGCTCAGAAACCCCGATCTGGACCGGGCCGCGTTCCACCTCCCGCGCGACCGGCACGACGCTTTTCAGATTGCCGCGGCGCTCGAGCTGCTCCGCGCTCGCGGCGAGGCGCTCCTCCACATGCGTCGGGCCGGGGTCATGGTGTTGGACGTTCCCCCGGCCCGCGCCGCGCAAGCTGCGGCCGCACAATATCTTGAGTTGAAGCGTCGCGGCAGGCTCTAGAGCGGTGCTGTTGGACCGGGAAACCCCGTCCTTTAGATTGGGGCCCGCTTTTCCCCGGGAAAATGGATGGCACCGAAGGGTGTCGCGGCCGCCGCGGTCTGTCTCGTCGTCTCTCTCGCAGCCTGCGTGTATCCGGCCGAGCGGGATGCGGACGTGCATGTCACGCTCACCCCCCTCCACATCCTGCTGCGCGGCGGCGATACCGTGGCGACGGCTCGGGCATGGCAGATGATGGGCACGAACGACTCGGCGCCGATCTCAAACGTCGTGTTCACGTGGACGTCGAGTGATCCCGGAATCGCGACCGTAGATGCAAGTGGCCGCGTCGTGGGCGTCAATTCCGGTGTCGTCGTCATCACTGCCGCGGCGGCCAATTACGATCGGGAGTCGCGCGCCGCAAGCGAAACGCTGCGTGTCTCCGCGCCGCTCGAAATCGACAGTATCCGACCGAAAACGGTGCAGTACGGCCAAATGGTTGCGATCTACGGCGTGGGAGTGGATTCCATTTTTTCCGCGACGCTGAGCGGCGCCCCGCTCATCCCGGTGCCCTATTCGGACACGGTGTATGCCGGCGGTACCGCGCGATCGAGATGGTGGGTCCCGCCGCCGGCACGCACTGACTCATTGTTTTTCCTCGGCATCTCGGGAGGGAACGGCATCTTCGGGTACGTGCACGGCGACACCACGAACGTCCTCGAGCGCGATCTCTACGAGCCGAATGACACGAATTTCCAGCTGCTCGACCTCGACGCCCCGCCACCGTTTCCTCAATACCCGGCCCTCGTGTTCTACAACCCGGCCCTCGCATTCGAAGTCCTAGGGCGGACCCAGAAGTCGGGAGCCGACTGGTATCGTCTGAAGCAGGCCGAGCAGCGCGATGTCACAGTCATCCTGTCGGCGCCCGATATCGCGGGCACGTTCGTCACCTACCTCACCGATTCACTGGGGTGGAGCAGCGCCGGGCAGAAGTTCGTGATCGGACATGACTCCTGGACGTTCGGTCCCGGTATTCACGCCTGCCACGGACTGCCGTTCACACCGAGCGAAGCGATTGCCGACTCGACGGTCGTCGCGTTCAAGGCGCTTCGGGCGGGGACGCTCGACGCGCTCGCAGTCTACGCGAAAGCGGGGCGCTACGGCCTCGGCATCATCGCGGGGTACCAGAGCGAGCTCCCGGCCGATGCGCATGAAGACGACAATTCCTGCAATGCCGCGGACCTGCGCGGCGTTGCCGCTACGCCTTTCCGCGATACCCTGACGATCGAGAACCCGCACGACATGGACTGGATCCGGTTCCACTATACGAATCCGGGCCTGGGATACACGGCGCAAATCCGCATGCACGCGTTCACCGGAATCCATCCCGACTCTCTCAAGGACCTGGATCTGTATGTGTTCGCGGTTCCCAACCCCGGCGATGTCGCGCTGCAGCTGCAGGCGGCCGATACGTCAGCGGGATCGGACGTAAATCTGCGACCCAATCTCGCCACAGGCGACTATTACCTGGCCGTCGTGGATTACGCGGGGACCGCGACGACGTATGAGGTGTGCGTCGCGCCGGTGAACACGCTACTCGGCAACGGATCGTGCGCCGCGACGGGATTCCCCGCGCCTCCCGAGCGTGCGGCAATCAAGTCCGCAGTACGGCGCGCCGCCGCGCCGCGACTGCCACTCGCCCGATGACGAGCAGCACGATGGAATGCATTCAGTGCCATACGCCGGTGCCGGCCAACAGCCGGTACTGCTCCGCGTGCGGAGCCGATCAGACGGGCGGTGGGGCAGCGCCGAATACCACGAATGCCGCCGCGCTCGAAGTGAGGTTGCAAGCCATCGTGCAGGGGAAGTACAAGATCGCGCGCATACTGGGGAAGGGCGGGATGGGCACCGTGTATCTCGCGCACGATATCACCCTCGAACGCGAAGTCGCGATCAAGGTCCTCCCACCTGATATCGGGCAGGATGAGCAAATTATCCGGCGCTTTCAGCAGGAGGCCAAGACGGCCGCGAAGCTCGACCATCCCAACATCATCCCGATCTATCGCGTCGAGAGCGAAGGTGGACTCAACTACTTCGTGATGAAGTACGTCTCGGGCACATCGCTTGAAGACGTGCTCGAAACGCGAGAACCGCTGGCGCTCGACTACATCCAGCGCGTGCTCTGGGAAGCCGGCTGTGCCCTGGGCCACGCGCATCAGCGCGGCGTGGTGCACCGGGATGTGAAGCCGGCCAACATCATGTTCGATCATGACGGTCGCGTGATGTTGGCCGACTTTGGAATCTCCAAAGCCTTGCAGGCCGCCACGGGATTCACCGCGACCGGAATGATCATCGGTACGCCGCACTATATGGCCCCGGAGCAGGCGAAGGGAACGCCGGTCGATGGGCGGGCCGACCAGTACTCGCTGGGCGTGGTTGGCTACCGGATGATCACGGGTGAGCTGCCGTTCAGCGGCGACTCGATTCACACGATCCTCTACAAACAGATCTTCGAGCCCGTCCCGACCCCGAAGGCGCTGCGCGCCGAAATCCCGGGATTCCTTTCCGCCGCGATCACCCGGGCCATGTCCAAGGACCCGGAGCTGCGGTTTCCGACGATGGAGGCGTTCGCGACGGCGGTCTGGCCCGAGCAGCCGGTGTCGGCCGTGGCGACCACCACACCACAGCGCCCCATTCGCGGCCCCGGCACCCGCGCGGCGGCGGATGCGCCGACCCAGGTTTCGGTGCCGCCCGCCTATGCGGCGACCACGCCGCTGCCGGCCGCGCGTCAGCCGATCGCTCCCCCACCCAGACGCCGCTCGCATGCTGGTGTGATTGGTGTCGCGCTCGCTGCCGTTCTCGCGATCGGCGGCTACCTCGTGTTCGGACGTGGCGCAGAGCCTCAGGCTGCCACGCCAACGGTTCCCACGCATGTGGACACCGTGCGTTTGGCGGACACGGTCCGTGTTCCCGCCTCACCCTCCACCTCCCCGCCTCCCGCAGCACAACATCCGCGAGTGCGTGTGGCGCCGGTCGTGACGGCTCCCACCGACGCGCAGGGATATCTCACGGTCAATGCCGACCCCTACGGCGAGCTGTACGTGGATGGCATCGACGTGGGGCCCACCCCCGTGGTGCGGTACGCGGTACCGCGAGGTGGCCACACGATTCGCATCGTCCGCGAGGGATATCGGAGTATTACGGACCACGTACAGGTCGAGGCGGGAAACAC
>Ga0335081_10006140_pt1 | contig 19083 bp, 12 predicted proteins | sample Lox_Sample_35_FD_206713 | JGI IMG/M metagenome (GOLD analysis project Ga0335081, IMG submission 206713) | Soil microbial communities from Loxahatchee National Wildlife Refuge, Florida, United States - Lox_Sample_3.5 | ecosystem: Environmental > Terrestrial > Soil > Wetlands | place: USA...
ACGGCGTGGTAGGAAAGTTCGTCGAGTTCTATGGCGAGGGCGTCGGTGCCGTTCCGCTCGCCAACCGCGCGACGATCGGGAACATGAGCCCCGAGTTCGGGTCCACCTGCGCCATCTTCCCGATCGATGAGGAAACCCTCACCTATCTGCGGCTCACCGGCCGGTCGGCGGAGCACGTCGCCCTAGTCGAGACCTACGCCAAGGAGCAGGGCCTGTGGCACGACCCGGCCAGCGAGCCGCGGTTCTCTGAGTGCCTGGAGCTTGACCTGTCGACCGTGGTGCCCGCGCTGGCCGGCCCGAAGCGCCCGCAGGACCGGGTGGCGCTCACCGACGCGCGTAACGCCTTCCGCGACGTTCTCCCTGACTACGTGTCTGACACCCGCTCAGCGTCGGTCGACGCCGGCCTGGCGGGCACCTTCCCCGCATCCGACCCGGTGGCCCCGGAGCCGGCCGGCCGCGCGTCGTCGCCGGTCGAGGTGAGGCTTGAGGACGGCACGAAGACCTGGGTGGACCACGGGTCGGTCGTGATCGCCGCCATCACGTCCTGCACGAACACCTCAAATCCCTCGGTGATGGTCGGCGCGGCGTTGCTGGCGAAGAAGGCGGTGGAAGCCGGCCTGTCGCGCAAGCCCTGGGTGAAGACCACGCTGGCCCCCGGGTCGAAGGTGGTCATGGACTACTACGAGAAGTCGGAGCTGCTCCCATACCTGGAGAAGCTCGGCTTCAACCTGGTTGGCTTCGGCTGCACCACGTGCATCGGGAACTCGGGGCCGCTTGACGAGGAGATAAGCAAGGCGGTCAATGACAGCGATCTCGCCGTCGCGGCCGTGCTGTCGGGCAACCGGAACTTCGAGGGGCGCATCAATCCCGACGTGAAGATGAACTACCTGGCGTCCCCGCCGCTCGTGGTGGCCTACGCGATTGCCGGCACGATGGACATCGATCTCACCACACAGCCGCTCGGCTCCGGGCCGGACGGCCGACCCGTCTATCTGGCCGACATCTGGCCGTCCGCGGGCGAGATCGACGATGTCGTAAGGTCCGCGGTCGCAGCTGAGATGTACGCGCGGGACTACGCCGACGTGTTCGCGGGCGACGAGCGGTGGCAGTCGCTGCCAGTTCCCGAGGGCGACACCTTCGACTGGGACCCGGAATCGACGTACGTGCGACGGCCGCCTTACTTCGACGGGATGAGCCCCGAGCCGTCGCAGGTGACGGACATCCACGGCGCGAGAGTGCTCGCCGTGCTGGGCGACTCCGTGACCACCGACCACATCTCACCGGCCGGGGCGATCAAGGTGGACAGCCCGGCGGGTGAGTACCTGACGGCGCACGGCGTGCAGCGCCGCGCGTTCAACTCCTACGGATCCAGGCGCGGCAATCACGAGGTGATGATCCGGGGCACGTTCGGCAACATCAGGCTCCGCAACCAGCTCGCGCCCGGCACCGAAGGCGGGATCACGGTGAAGCTGCCGTCCGGTGAGCAGATGACGATTTACGATGCGGCGCAGGCATACGCCGCCGAGGGCACGCCGCTGGTCGTGCTTGGCGGCAAGGAGTACGGGTCAGGGTCGTCGCGTGACTGGGCGGCCAAGGGCACTGCCCTGCTCGGAATCCGCGCGGTGATCGTCGAATCCTACGAGCGGATCCATCGGTCCAACCTGATCGGCATGGGTGTGCTGCCGCTGCAGTTCCGGCCCGGTGAGTCGGCCGCGTCGCTCGGTCTGACCGGGCACGAGGAATTCTCCGTGACCGGCGTTGAGGCGCTGAACTCGGGTGAGGTACCGCGCGAGGTGACGGTCCGCGCCGACGGAAACGAGTTCCGCGCGATCGTCAGGATCGACACGCCGGGTGAGGCTGCCTATTACCGGCACGGTGGCATCATGCCCTATGTGCTCCGATCGCTGCGCTGACCCGAGTATGGCGCCCGGCGAATGCCCGGCTGGGCTCACGGCAGGCGAAGCGGGCGGATCGCACCATGATCTGGTGCTTGCCGACTGTTCGGCTGACGACGTGCTCACCGGGCGCCGGCGGCTCGCCACCCTGCTGTTCGTCACCGGGATTACCGCCCTGGCGTTCAACCTCCGACCGGCCATAACCAGCCTTCCGCCGGTCTTTCCCGAACTGGCTTCCCAGCTCGGATTGTCGTCCGCCGCGCTGACCGCGCTCGCCACGATTCCCGTGGTGTGCTTCGGCGTGTTCTCCGGCGTCGCGGCGCGGCTGAGCCGCGGGTTAGGCGACGAGCGGGCGCTGTTTGTGTCGCTGATCGTGGTGACGGTCGGGCTGGCGCTGCGCGGTGCCTTCCCCCATGTGGCGCTGTTCCCCGCGACGGCACTCGCGGCGGCGGCTATCGCGATCATGAATGTGCTGCTGCCTGGCCTGATCAAGCGGCGCATGCCGCAGCGAGCGGGGCTCCTGATCGGGATCTACCTGCTCAGCCTCTCGGTCGGCGCCATCATCGGATCATTGATCAGCGTGCCCATCTATCACGGCTCGGGCGGATCATCGCAGCTCGTGCTCGGGCTCTGGGCGCTACCTGCCGCTGTGGCCGCGGTGATGTGGCTGCCTCAGCTGAGGCGGCGGCGCACGGCGGCCACGCTCGAGGAAACCGCGGACGCCCGTGTAATCGGCCGGGTGGCGGGCCGGCGATCCGGCGTGGCGGCCGGGCGATCAAGCGCGGGGCATGCCGTGCACAGGCACCTGCTCGGCTGGCAGGTGGCCGGATTCATGGGCTTGCAGAGCCTGACGTACTATGCCACCTTGTCCTGGCTGCCAAGCCTGTTCCGCGAACGGGGCGCGAGTCCAGCGCAGGCCGGCGTTCTGATCTCGGTGGCGGCCCTGGGTGGCGCCGTGACGTCGCTTGTCGTCCCTGTGCTCGCTCATCGCGCCACCGATCAGCGCCTGCTGGTCATCCTGACAGTGCTGGTGAGCGGCGTGGGGATCGCGGCGGCAGGGTTCGCTCCGATGAGCATGGCGACGTTCTGGATGTTCGTGCTCGGCCTCGGCCAGGGCGCGGCGCTCGGCCTGGCGATCTTCTTCACTATGGCCAGGGCGGCGACACCCGAGATCGCGGCATCCCTGTCCTCGCTCGCACAGAGCGCCGGATACCTGCTGGCGAGTACCGGTCCGCTGCTAGTCGGCTTCCTGCACACGGCCACCGGTACTTGGACCGTCCCGATTGTTCTGCTGATTGGGTTCACCGTGATGGAACTGTTCACCGGCTACCTTGCGGCCCGCGCGCGCGTCATCGCCTGATGCTCGCTTTCCGTGTGTGGCGGGCCGTCGGCCTTGCGGCCCCGTCCGCGTCTTAAGCCTGGCCCAAATTCCCGCGCATCGTGCGGTACCTGGCGGCCCGCGACCGTCCGAATGGCGCCCGCTCCGCGGTCATTGCCTGGCGGTTCTCCCCTGTGAATCGCGGGTGCGCGGGAAGCGCTTCCGCGGTCATTGCCGGGCGCTCGCTCACTGCGAATCGGCCCAACTCCACGTAACGTTAGGCAACGCCACCGCGCCAGCCCCCGACCCTGTTCTCGGTTGGGTCAGTCTTTGATCAAGGGTTAAGAAGCTGCTCCTCATCCCGCGGTACCGGGCCTGAGCGGGTGTGTCTGGTAGCTCAGCGGTATGGCGGAATCGGCCCGCGGCCGGGCGGGGATGCGTTCGCCCGCCCCGGCCACGCCAACCAGCTGCGTACGAGGCGGTCCGCGCCTACCTGTACGAGGGGGCGCCCCTCCGCTACGAGGGGGCGCCGCTGCACGAGGCTGCCGCGCGGTTCGGCTACACCCGTTCGGCGCTGCCTAGCTGGTCCACGACTTCCGCACGGGGAAGCCGGTGCTGTTCGCCTAGCTGAGCCGGCCTGGCGGCAACGTCACCACCCGCGAACCCGCCGAGCCAGCCCCACACCTCATAGCTCGAACCACTCGGAGCGATGACTTCTTGGCCAGGCCGGGCTCTCCTGCGGATTCCATAGCTTCCGTACACCGTACTCCGGAGGCAACAGCAATAGAGCGCAAAGCCGGTTCTCAAAGTCCTCTTCAGAAGAAACAACATCGGGAGAGCCTTGAAACTGGCCGGCATCGTAGTGGACCTCGTGGCCGAGCCGGTCAGCTTGCATACGGAACGACCGGTAGCGCTTAACCCCGCCCTTATTCACGCCATAGTTCCACCTGTGCGGGTACAGGTCGAACCATGGCCGGTTCGGCGTTTGCGGGCACAGGTCGGCGTGGAGCATGACCTCGCCGGTTTCCGGCCCGCGGCTGCGTCCAATGAACCGGTGTGCGCGAAGGCCGACGCTCTTCGGGAACTGGGCCGCGATAGCCCTTGCTTCCTCCGGAGTTACTGTCCTGTGAGTGGTGGCCTTAACATAATCCAAGCCGCCACATTCGGCGTCGGTGGCAGCGTACACCTTGAACTGGACCCTGGTAGGGTTCTTAAGTGGGCTCATAGAATCTCCCTAGTACTGGGCCGCATTGCGAAGTGACTCGGGTAATTGTAGGGGTGTACGCGAGGCCACGGTGCGGCGCGGCGGTCCTCGTGGGACCTCACCACGAGGGTACCTGAGTACCTTCCGTTGGGCAGCGGTAGTCGTGATCAAACTGCCACGTCTTCATGTGACCCAGGTCTCCATGTGACCCTAGAAATAGAGCATCCAGAGGCTTATTCAAAGGTCCTGGCGCTGGCCTCGTACCATGGCTCTGACCTGGTGGTACCTTGATTGTTTAGCTCAATAAGGCGAACTCTCGGATAAACCTCATCCTGAACGTTAACGCCGCGCGGTGTGATTTTATTGCCGGTAGGGTTCTCGTAGAGTTTACGTGGGTTCGAGCGCGGGTCGTATGCAGGGAGGGGCCAATGCAGGGCCAGTGAACAGCTGGCGCAGCGTGTAGAGGCAGCGTGTAGAGGCAGCGTGTAGAGGCAGCGTGTAGAGGCAGCGTGTAGAGGCAGCGTGTAGAGGCTGTCGATGCCCGATTTGGTGGCCCGTGGATGGGACTGGACGACGTGGAAGCCAAACAGGCCCTTGGAGGGTCCGTCAGCAACCTCCTTAGCTGCGCATCCTGACCTTGCGCATCCTGACCTTGCGCATCCTGACCTTGACGGGTCTGATCGTTCTCGGCTTCGTTGTTGGTGAACTCGGTGGTGGCCGTGTCGGTCACCACCGAGATCATGTCTTCGAAGTCCCGGAGGCGGCGGGCGAGGCGCACCAGGCGGTGGCGCCGCAGCCAGGTTGCCGGTGATGCCCCCTTTGGCCCGGCACACACTGGGGCAGGGCTTCGGTTGCGTAGATCTTGCGTAGGAGACGCAGGGCTGGCGCCGGCGTTTGGCCCGTGGTTCCCGCCGGTCAGCCTGCCGGGGGGGTCGGTCATGTGCGCACCAGGGCGTAGCTGCCCGTGCTGAGCGTGGTGATAGGGCGCTCGATCAGCTCACCGCTCGACTCCCGCGCCGCCCACAGGTTCTCCCGGGGTGTACGCGGTTGTGAGCTCTCCGCGTCGTGCAGATCCTAGGTGATTGCCAGGCAGGGACGGCTTTGCGATAGTTGCAAGCATGCAAGTAGTCGGCGACGACTCTGCTCCCAACGTAGCGATCCTTGGTCGCTCGCACCACAAGGGACACATCGAATGACCACACCCCTACCGCCTGCGGTGATGGCGTTTGCGCCGAAGCAAGGTCACCTCCGTGACCAAGCGCTTTGGCCACGGTCAGGGCCATCTGGCCCTACAGCACCAGGCAGCGCAGAACTACCGCCTGGGCGGGATCGCGTGAGTCCCGAATCCTCGGACATCGTCACCGGCACGCTGGCGGCTAACCGCGCGAGCCGCCTTTTTGCCAGGTTGTGGCGGCTGATCGGTTATGGTGGCCGACGCTGTTACGCCTGCCGCACGTCTTGGGTGACGCATCACATCCCGGCCACGGGTAAGCACGTCTGCGCCAAGTGCGCCAACTAACGGGTCCGCTCGCGGTCGTCGCGGTCAACTTGGTCCACTCGGCCGTACCGTCGCCAGCAGCGGGGCGTGTGCGGGCTGCTGATGGGCCTTGCGATGGACCATGCGGCCAAGGACATCGCGGGCGCTGCGGCATACCTCGCTGACAGGCCCGACTGCACGTGGCAGATTGGCACCGTCGGTTTCTGCGTGGGCGGCAGCTTGGCCCTGTGGGCGGTGACCTTGTCTGCGCACGCCATCGCCGCGGTGGGATAATGTCCGCCGATCCCGTGGGAGCGGATGCGGTCAGCCTGGCAGAACTACAGCGGAAAGGCGGCGCTGATCCATGCCGGCGAGTGGGACAGCGGCCTCGACGCGCCAGGCATCCAGCAGGCCAGACGGCTCATCGAGGAGACCGACGGCGAGGTTACGATTTACGGCTACCCGGGCACACAGCACGCGGTCTTCAACGACGAGCGGCCTGAAATCTTCGACGCCGCCGCGGTGGGGCTGAGCTTGGATTGAACACTCGCCTTCCCGCGGTCGAGGCTTGCCAGCCAATAGCTCCCGGCGTTCGCTCAACAGACCGCCAGGGCGAGGGCGCCAACGCCCACTGTCGGCCTTCTACTCAACCGGCCGTCTGCACGTCGTCGCGCGAGAGGCAATCCGCGCCCGTGTCAGCTAGCACGCGGACAGTGTCGCGGCCCGAGTTCTTGGCCTGATAGAGGGCGCTGTCCGCGGCCGCGATGAGGTCGTTGAGATCACGGTGCGACCCGCTGAGGGTGGCGACTCCAATCGAGACGGTGACGCGCAGCCGGTATCCCTCCCTGCTGCCATCATCGATCGTTATGACCCGCTGCCCGACTTGGTCGCGGATCCGCTCCGCGATCTGCTCGGCCTCGATGGGGTCGGTATGTGGCAGCAGGAGCGTGAACTCTTCGCCGCCGAACCTTCCGACGATGTCGTAGTCGCGAAGGCTGCCGTGCAGCGTTTGGGCCAGTTGGCGGAGCACGCGATCGCCGGCCAGATGACCGAACGTGTCATTGACCTGCTTGAAGTGGTCGATGTCGGCCACAGCGACCGCGAGCGGTGTGCGAGTCCGGACAGCGCGCGCCAGTTCGGCGTCGGCCTCCCGCTGCCAGGTGGCCGCGTTGAGCAGCCCGGTCTTGGTGTCGATCCGCGTCTGATTGACCAGCTGGCCATGAAGCAAGTGACGGCGGTGCAGCACAAGTGAGGGCAGCGTCAGGGTCATCAGCACCGGGTTGATCGCTACGAGGAGGCAGAGGGACACCGCGAGGCTCAGTTCGACCACGTCGGAGGTCACCGACTCGCGAGAGGCAATCAGGTTGCGGAGCCGCACACCCGGATCGGATAGCCGGACGGCGCCGAAAACTGGCGCGTAGTTGATCAGCCATGCCAGGGCTCCGCACGCCATGACCGCCACCGTCCAGGTGACCACATGGATTCCGCGGCCGGGCGCGGGACCGGCGATCGTGCGCGGGATGGTCTGGAATGCGAGTGACGCGCATCCGTACGCCAGGCAGAGCGTGGCATTGCTGAACACCCGCCGATACACCACCATCCGGGGCACCCGCCACAGCTTGTAGGCGGTAAGCGGAATGGGAGCGGCGAGCGCATAGACGGGCGGGAGCGCTATCGCGATGGCCAGATACCAGACCGACTGCAGGTCCCTGGTCACAGTGCCGCGAGGCTCGTTCACAGTCCTGGTCGCCTCGATCGCGATGGCCGCGCAGACGACCAGGGCGGCGAATACGATCGGCCGGCCGGTTGGCCAGTGCGTCCGGATGATGCCTAGGCAAAGGGCAGCGGTGGCCAGCGTGGGGAAGGCAATGACGTAGCCACGCAGCGGCTCATTGAGCGCCCACACCGGCCACCGCGCGATGGCCGATATGCCACCGCGGATACCGGCACATAGGCGGCCTGGTAAGCGGCGGATCACAGGGGCTATGCGCATGGTGGCTCCTGGGCAGCTCGCGGAGCTTGGCCAAATCCACCGATTGCGGGTGGTAAGCGGCTATCGCCACATCGTTACGGGAACCTGGCCAGCGCGTCAAGGGATGGCCGACGCTCCTGCGGCAAGCTAAGGCAAGATCCTTCTATTACGGACAGAAGGCACAAATCGTCCAGCCTGAGGAGGTTGTGATGCGCGGCGAGTGGACCTGATTCGGGAAGGCGTGGCGAGGTCGGATGGTGCGGATCGGACGGCGGAGGAGGTTGTGATGCGCGGCGAGTGGACCTGATTCGGGAAGGCGTGGCGAGGTCGGATGGTGCGGATCGGACGGCGGAGGAGGTTGTGATGCGCGGCGAGTGGACCTGATTCGGGAACGCGTGGCGAGGTCGGATGGTGCGGATCGGACGGCGGAGGAGGTTGTGATGCGCGGCGAGTGGACCTGATCGGTTATCGAGAATCCGTTTCTGTTGCCAGTGCACGGCCGTGTGCGCTGGCCTGCTGTCGTTGCCAGCTCAGCGTGAGAGCCACCGCGAGCATCGCGCCTACAGCGCCGCTGACGGCTATCATCGCTGCGGGCCCGACCGCTTCTGCGACCGCTCCCGCCAGCACGAACCACACGCCCTGCGTCACCTGCATCCCGCCATTGGCGAGCCCGAACGCCTGGCCGCGGCGATGGTTAGGGATCGCGGAGACGAATGCCGCGTTGGCGGCTAGCTGATATGCAGCGCACGCCCCGGAGACGACGAAGATCGCCAGCGACGTCAGCAGACTGGGATGCAGCGCGCAAAGCAGCAGTGCGCAGCAGCAGGCGACCGCCAGCGGGCCCATCCAGCGAAGCCGTCGTGGCGGATCAACCATGCGGCCGAACGCGATGGCGCCAAGGGCGGTCCCGAATGGACCAGCGGCGAAGACGAGCCCCGCCGCGACGGCCGGCGGCATGGTGTGGAATCGCGCCGCATAGGGGACCGCGAGGCCCTGCGGTAAAACATAGAAGGCGACAAGCCAGCCAAATAAGATGAGGGTTCGCAGTTGCCGGTCGGCGAAGACGAGCCGCGTCCCGCTTGGCATCGCCGTCCCATGCTTGCCGCCGCGTGCCGCCAGCGAAGCTGCGGCGGCGGGCCGTGCTCGGACGCCGGCCAGAACGAGCAACGCCGAAGCCGCGAATGTGGCGGCGTCAGCGAAGAGGGCCACCTGGGTGCCGAGAAAGGCCACCACGACTCCGCCAAGCGCGAAGCCTGAGACCATCCCGATCTGGAGGGTCGTCTGGGTGATTGCGGTGCCAAGCACATAGACATCCCCGGTGAGAATGTCAGCGTACATGGCAGCGCGTGCGGACTTGAACGGCGAATCGAGCAGCGTGACGACGAACAAGAGCGTGATCATTGCCCACAGGCGCATCCCTGGCATGGTCATCGCGAGCACCAGTGCGGCCCTGGCCACATCGCATGTGATCATGACCAGCTTGCGGGGAAGCCGGTCGGCGAATCCGGAGAGCGCCACCCCGCCGATCACCCAGGGCAGGAAAGTGACGGCGTAGGTTACGGCGGTCCACAGAACCGACTGGGTGCGTTCAAAGACCAGAAACGTCATCGCCACCCGGGCTAGCTGATCCCCGGCGACGGACAGCAGTTGCGCCAGCCAGAGGGCGCGGAATTCGGATCTGGCGAAGACATCCCCGAACCGCGCCCGCTCGCCGACTGTGCTCAAGCGATCTCCTCGAACAGAAACCGTCCAAGCCCGGCGGCCCGCTGCCACCCTGTCCCCGGGTGACACCTCATCCTGCAGCCCGCTACTAAGGAACATAACAAGATGTTCCCCACCGGTCATATCCGGAAGCTGCACGGCAGGCGGTGGGTCGGACGGCTGGCGGTGGGTCGGACGGCTGGCGGCGGGTCGGACGGCTGGCGGTGGGTCGGACGGCTGGCGGCGGGTCGGACGGCTGGCGGCGGCCGGGGCGGCTGGCGGCGGTCAAGATGACTCAGGGGCTACCGGGGCGGCGTGCGTGACGAAGATCACCCACGTGCCCACGCGGTGCGGACAACATGGCGCGGGTGTGGCGCGTGTGCCAATTACGTGTCTGCCAATTGAATGGTGGCACCGCCGATGGCGCGACCGGACTCGGATCGCGCCCGAGGCGCGCAATGCGGGTGCCGCCGACGCCGTATCCGCGCTACCGCTTAGACTCGCCTACGCTTGGCTTGCGCCCGACATCCGCCGAGACGACCGGACCGAAGGAGCAGATCACTGTGACCCTGCTTGAGTCCATCGGTGGCCCGCGAGACGTGAAGCGGCTGAACCAGGAGCAGCTTACGCAGCTGGCCGGAGAGATCCGCGACTTCCTGATCCAGGCGGTCTCGCGCAGCGGCGGCCACCTCGGCCCGAATCTCGGCGTGGTGGAACTCACGATCGCCCTGCACCGGGTCTTCGACTCGCCGCGCGACCGTATCGTGCTTGATACCGGCCACCAGTCCTATGTGCACAAGCTGCTCACCGGCCGCCAGGGCGGGTTCGCGAGGCTGCGCCAGCGCGGCGGGGTATCTGGCTACCCGAGCCAGGGCGAGTCCGAGCACGATCTGGTGGAGAACTCGCACGCCTCGACCTCGCTGTCCTACGCCGATGGGCTTGCCAAGGCCTTCAAACTGCGGGGCGAGACCGGGCGGACGGTCGTGGCCGTCATCGGGGATGGCGCGCTGACCGGCGGCATGGCCTGGGAGGCGCTCAACAATATCGCCGCCGCACCCGACAGTCACCTGGTCATCGTGGTCAACGACAACGGCCGCTCGTACACGCCGACCATCGGCGGCCTGGCCAGCCACCTGGCTTCGGTCCGTATGTCGCCGAGGTATGAGCACGTGCTCGACTACATCAAGACCACGCTGTCCCGCACACCAGTAGTCGGGCCGCCGCTCTACGAGACCCTGCACGGCATCAAGAAGGGCATCAAGGACGTACTGCAGCCGCAGGTGCTTTTCGAGGACCTCGGCCTGAAATACGTTGGGCCGATCGACGGCCACGACGAGGTGGCCGTCGAATACGCGCTGCGCCGCGCCCGCGGCTTCGGCGCGCCGGTGATAGTGCACGTCCTCACCCGGAAGGGGTTCCGCTACGCGCCGGCGGAGAGCAACGACGAAGACTGCCTGCACCAGGTCGGCCCGGATACCGACCCGGAGACCGGCGTGCCGAACGGCTCCGCGGTACGAACCTGGACCAAGGTCTTCGCCGAGGAGATGGTCGCGATCGGCGCGCGCAGGCCGGACGTCGTAGCGATCACAGCCGCGATGCTTTACCCGACGGGCCTAGCGGCATTCGCCGATGCCTACCCGGACCGCGCGTACGACGTCGGCATTGCCGAGCAGCACGCCGTCACCAGCGCGGCCGGACTTGCCATGGGCGGCCTGCGCCCCGTCGTCGCCATCTACTCCACGTTCCTCAACCGGGCGTTCGACCAGGTCATCATGGATGTGGCGCTGCACAAGCTGCCTGTGACGTTCGTGCTCGACCGGGCCGGAGTGACCGGCGTGGACGGCCCGAGCCACAACGGCATGTGGGACGGCTCCATTCTCCAGGCGGTGCCTGGCCTGCGAATTGCCGCGCCGCGCGACGCCACGCGCCTTGCCGAGCTACTCCGAGAGTCGGTCGCGATCGACGATGGCCCGACCGTCCTGCGTTACCCGAAGGCCACCGTTGGCGAAGACATCGCCGCTGTCGGCAAGATGGGTGGCATGGATGTGCTTGCCCGTCCCGTATACAGCACAGAAAGCACAGAAAGCACAGAAAGCACAGACGGGCCAGGCCGCACCTACAACGCGGCTGGCACAGGGGGCACAACGGGATGCACAGACGGGCGGCAAGACGTGCTCCTCGTGGGGGCCGGGGTCATGGCGGGTGTCTGCGTCGAGGCCGCGGGCAGGCTCGCCGATCAGGGCATCGGCGTCACGGTGGTGGACCCGCTCTGGCTGAAGCCGGTGGACGAAGCGCTGGTGAACGCGGCACGCGGCAGCCGTTTGGTTGTCGTGGTTGAAGACAACGGCCGGGCGGGCGGCTTCGGTGACGCGGTCTGCCGCCTCCTGCGCGACCACGATGTGGACACGCCGGCCCGCACGTTCGGACTGCCGCAGGAGTTCCTGGGGCAAGGGGACCGGGCCACGATCCTGGCCGAGGCGGGCCTGACACCGCAGCACCTCGCGCGGCGGATCACTGAGATCGTGGCGCACGCCGCGAAACGGACGTCACCAGTCGAACAGCATTCGCAGGCGGGATGACAATGGCGGGGCCGGGCGTGACATCAGTGGTGTCCAGTGTGTCCATCGAATCCACCGCCCCGGCAGTCGCCGCGGCTTCCGGCGCCTGGAGGCGGAACTTGCGGGTGGCCGTAGTCGGCTCGGGGCCTGCGGGCCTGTACACGGCGGAAGCGCTGATCAAGCAGGTCGCCGCGCTCGGGACCGGGCTGGGCATCGAGGTGGACGTGCTGGACCGGCTACCCACCCCGTACGGCCTGGTGCGCTACGGCGTCGCGCCCGACCACAAGTCGATCAAGTCGATCGCCGTGTACCTGCAACGGGTTCTCGAGGATCCGCAGGTGCGGTTCCTCGGCGGCGTGCGTTTCGGCGCCGACGTGACCCGCGAGGAGTTGCTCGCTTGCTACGACGCCGTCGTCTACGCGACGGGCGCGATGCGCGACAGGCGGCTCGGTGTTCCGGGCGAGGACCTGCCTGGAAGCGTGGCGGCGACCGACTTCGTTAACTGGTACTGCGGGCACCCGGACATCGACCCGGCCATGTTCCGTCTCGACGCGCGGGCGGTCGCGGTGATCGGAGTCGGGAACGTCGCGGTCGACGTGGCCCGCGTCCTGGCTAAGACCGCCGCCGAACTCAGTAACACCGACGTGCCGGAACCGGTGCTCGCCGCGCTCGCGGCCAGCAAGGTCCGCGAGATTCACGTGATCGGCCGACGCGGGCCCGCGCAGGCCAAGTTCACCACCAAGGAACTGCGGGAGCTCGGTGAACTGCCTGGCGCTGACATCACGGTGGATCCGGCCGAGGCCGACCTTGACCGTTTCGACCCGACCGGCGAAAGCAGCAGGCTGGGCGAGTCCGACCGGCACGTCCGCGGCAACGTGGCGGTGATCAGGGACTGGGCCAGCCGGACGCCGCAGGGCAGGCCGCGGCTGCTGTCGGTCCGGTTCTGGCTCAGGCCGGTGGAGATCATTGGTACCGAACGCGTGACCGGGCTGCGTCTCGAGCGGACCAGGCTCGACGAATCTGGGCGGGTCATCGGCACCGGCGAGGATGAGGTACTGCCGGTGCAGATGGTCCTGCGCTCGGTCGGGTATCAGTGCGTCCCCTTGCCCGGGGTGCCGTTCGACGAGCGCAGCGCCACGGTGCCCAACGCCGAAGGACGAGTGCTCGGCGCCGACGGGAATCCGCGCCCCGGCGAGTACGTGGCTGGCTGGCTCAAGCGCGGCCCGACCGGCGTGATCGGCACCAACAAGTCCGACGCGGCCCAGACGGTCCGCGCGCTGCTCGCCGACGTCGCAGGCGGGCCGGGGCCCGCCTGCGCCGGATCTGGGCCAGTGCGATTGCGTGACGTGCTCGCCGTGCGAGGCATCCGGCCGGTGAGCTACGAGGACTGGCTCGGCATCGAGAAGCGGGAACTCGAGCTTGGCGCCAAACTCGGCCGTGGCGAGCGGGTCAAGCTGTGCGGCTGGGAAGCCCTGAACGCCGCATGCGGCATAGGGCCCGTCGCCAACGCATGACCAGGCATCTTCGCGCACAGCTGAACGGTTGTTTGGGCAGGACCTTCGGCCCTGCACGAGCGGAAGGGCGGCGAGCCACGCTTGCTGGTGTGGATCTTCGGCCCGCATCGGCAGGCCGACGGCGCACCACGCCAGCGGAAAACGGCCCTGGCGGAGGGGAGGGGCGGCGCCGATGAACGTCGGGCTGCGGGAGCTCTTGCGGGGCGGCGTAGGCGAGAACGTGCCACGCATCGACGGGATCCCGAAGGTCAGCGGAACGTTCGCGTACGCGAGCGATCTGGGGATGGACGGCATGCTCTGGGGGGCGACGCTCAGGTCGCCTTACCCGCACGCGGCGATCCGCGGCATCGACATCGGCGGTGCGCTCGCAAGCCCGGGCGTGCACGCGGTGCTGCTTGCCAGCGACATCCCAGGCCAGAACCGCTTCGGCCTGAACTTCGACGACCAGCCGGTGCTCGCCGACGCGGTCGTTCGCTACGACGGCGAACCCGTCGCCGTCGTAGCGGCGGAGACGGCAGAACTCGCGCGACGAGCCATCTCACGGATCGGTGTCGAGTACGAGCCACTGCAGGTCCTTGCCGACATGGAGGAGGCGCTGCGTGCGGGCGCGCCACGGTTGCATGAGTTCGGCAACGTGCTGCGGCACGTCCATTTGCTGCATGGCGACCCCGACGCCGTCGCGGCCGACCACTGGGTAGGGGGCTACTACGAGACCGCCATGCAGGATCAGGCACCGCTCGGGCCTGAGGCCGGTCTCGCGGTCCCGGCGGAAGACGGCGGAGTTGACCTGTACGTCGCGACCCAGTGGCTGCACGTGGACCGCGAGCAGATCGCGCCGTGCCTGCGCCTGCCCGAGGAGAAGGTGCGGCTGCACCTCGCCGGCGTCGGCGGCGCGTTCGGGTCCCGCGAGGACATTCACATGCAGATCCACGCTTCCTTGCTTGCCCTGCGCACCGGCCGGCCGGTCAAGATGAGTTTCGGGCGCGAGGAGTCATTCCACTCGCACGTGCACCGCCACCCGTCGCGGATCTGGATGCGGCACGGCGTGACCGCCGAAGGCAGGTTGCTGAGCGTGGACGCGCGGCTGCTCTTCGACGGCGGTGCCTATACGTCGTCGTCACCCGCCGTGGTCGGCAACGCGGCTACCTTCGCCGCGGGACCCTACGACGTGCCGAACGTCCGGGTGGAGGGCACCGTTGTGTATACCAACAACCCGCCGTGTGGCGCGATGCGGGGCTTCGGCGGCCCGCAGGTCTGCTTCGCGCACGAGGCACAGATGGACAAGATCGCGGCCAGGATCGGCATCGACCCCGTGGAGTTGAGGCTCGCCAATGCGCTGAAGACCGGTTCTGTGCTGCCAACCGGCCAGGTGCTGACGGGCGCGGCCCCGGTAAGGGAAATCATCGAGGGCTGCAGGGACCTGCCGCTGCCACAGCCGGATCCTGCCCGCGGCCGCGACATCCTGCGCTACCCGGGCGGCACCGGCGCCGTCACGCGCGGTGAAGGGCTGAAACGAGGAGTGGGATTCGCGGTCGGCTACAAGAACGTGGCGTTCAGCGAGGGATTCGACGACTCCGCGGCGGCCCGCGTCACGCTCAGCTTCGGGCCCGATGGGCCGGTGGCCGAGATTTACACCGCGGCGGTCGAGATGGGACAGGGCCTGTACACCTTACTTACCCAGATAGTGCGCACCGAGCTTGGTGTCGACCGCGTCGTGTTCCACCCGGCGGACACCCTGGTTGGTAACGCGGGCTCCACCTCGGCCTCCCGGCAGTCGATGATGTCCGGGGGAGCCGTGCAACTCGCGTGCGCGCAGGTCCGCGGCGCCCTGTTCGATCGCGCCTGCGCGCATCTAGGGCCGGTCGGCAGGGAGGACCTGGTGCTCGAAGATGGCCAGGTATTCATGGGTGGCAGCGCTGGAGCGGCCCGCTCGGTTGGTCCGGTAGGCGACGCCCTTCCCGCAGGCGCTGAAGGCCCGCCGGTCGTGGACATCGGGGCGTTCCTCGGCGAGCCGATCGAGCGCGGTGTCGTCTACCGCCACCGGGCTACCGAGCATTTCGACGAGAACGGCCAGGGCGACATCCATGTGTCGTTCGCCTTTGCCGCCGAACGTGCCGTCGTCGAGGTCGACGAGGAGCTTGGCCTGGTGCGCGTCCTGCAGGTCGCCGCGGCCGTGGACGCCGGGCGGGTACTCAATCCCAGTGGATTCGAAGGCCAGATTGAGGGCGGGACGGCGCAGGGCCTCGGGCTCGCGCTGATGGAGGAGGTCCAGGTCCGGGAGGGGATCATCCGCAACCCTTCGTTCACCGACTACCTGATCCCGACCATCCTCGACATGCCCCCGGTGGTTTCAATGGCGATCGAAGCGCCGGAGCCTGGGGTTCCCTACGGCCTCAAGGGCATCGGCGAGTCGCCCACCGTGGTCGCCACGGCGGCGATCGTGGCCGCGCTGCGTGACGCCACGGGCAGGGAACTCAACCGTGCGCCGGTCTCGCCTGACGAGCTCGCCGGGCTGCGCGGACCCGCGCCGAGCGCTGGCGCGCCGCCGCCGCCCAAGGTGCCCGGCCAGTGGCCGGTCCCTTACTACCACGACATGCAGTCCGGACAGCAGAGGCTCATGTGAGCGTCGGCCAGCCCCGGCACGTCACGGGCCCGCTGCCGGGCAGCCCGGGGAATCCGGAGATTATCGTCATCGACGGCTGCGCGATCGCGACGGTCGACCCGGTCGGCCGGGAGTTCGCGAGCGGCCACGTCGTCGTAGCTGGTGGCAGGATCTCGGCGATCGGCTCAGGCCCGGCGCCCGGCCGCTACCCGGCTGCGCGGCGGATCGATGGTACCGGCTGCCTCGCCACACCCGGGCTTGTCAACAGCCACGACCACCTCTACCAGTGGGCCACCCGGGGGCTGGCGCAGGACGCCACCTTGTTCGAATGGCTGACCACGCTGTACCCGGTGTGGGCGCACATCGACACCGGCGTCGTCTCCGCTGCCGCCCTGGCCGGCCTCGTCGCGCTCGCCCGGTCGGGCTGCAGCATGTCAGCCGACCACCCCTACCTGTTCCCCCACGGCGGCGGCGACCTGCTGGCCGCGGAGATCGCCGCGGCCGCCAGGGTGGGGATACGGTTCCACCCCTGCCGCGGCTCGATGGATCTCGGCGCGTCCTCGGGCGGTTTGCCGCCTGACGAGGTCGTGGAGGACAGGGACACCGCGCTGGCCGCCACTGAGGAGGCGATCGGGCGCTGGCACGACCCGTCGCCGGTGGCCATGGTGCGCATCGCGGTCGCGCCATGCTCGCCGTTCTCGGTCTCCGCCGGGCTGATGCGCGATGCCGCACTACTGGCCCGCCGCCGCGGCGTCCGGCTGCACACCCACCTGGCGGAGACCCTCGACGAGGACAGCTACTGCAGGGAGCGCTTCGGCTGCGAGCCGGTCGAATACGCGGACAAGCTCGGCTGGCTCGGCAGCGATGTCTGGCTGGCGCACACGGTGCATGTCGGCCGGGACGGCGTGCGGCGGCTCGCCGCCTCGCGCACCGCGGTCGCGCACTGTCCAAGCTCGAACGCGCGGCTCGGCGCCGGCACCGCGCCCGTGCGCCCGCTGCTCGACGCGGGTGCGACGGTCGGGCTCGGCGTGGACGGCGCGGCGTCGAACGAGTCGGCGTCCTTGGCCGGTGAGCTTCGCCAGGCCCTCTTGCTGGCCAGGCTCGGGTATGGCCCGCACGCGATGAGCGTGCGTGACGCGCTGGCCCTCGCGACCATCGGCGGCGCAAGGTGCCTCGGCCGCGAGGCCGAACTCGGCTCGCTCGAGGCGGGGAAACTCGCCGACATCGCGCTGTGGCGGCTGGACGGCTTCGGATCGGCGGACATCGTGGACCCAGTCGCCGCACTCGTGCTCGGCCCGCAGCCGCCGCTCGCGCTGCTGCTTGTCGGCGGGCAGCCGGTCGTGGTCGACGGCGAAGTGGCGGGCTGCCCGCGCGATGAGGTCGCAGATTCGCTGGTCGCGGCGAGCCGTCGGCTGGCCGGCCTGGCCAGGGCCGGATGACCGTGCGGCGCCGGACCGTGTGGCACCGGACCGTATGGCGCCGGACCGTGCGGCGCTGGACCGTGCGGCACGGCGGAGGTGCAGCATGAGTTTCCTGCAGCCGGTGAGCTGGCCGGAGGCGCTCGCGGCGCGTGCCGCCTACCCGAACGCCGTCGCGGTGGCCGGAGGCACGGATGTCCTTGTCGACATCAACTTCAACCGCCTGCACCCCGCGGCCGTGCTCGATCTCGGCCGGGTCCGCGAGCTTGGCGACCGCTCACGCGCTGACGGGACCATCAGGCTCGGCGCCGGGGTCAGCTACCACGACATCATCACCGGCCTCCGCGCCGATCTGCCCGGGCTTGCCATGGCGGCCCGCACGGTCGGCTCACCGCAGATACGCAACCGGGGCACGGTGGGCGGCAATCTGGGCTCGGCGTCCCCGGCGGGGGACGCCCATCCGCCGCTGCTTGCCTCGGGTGCGGACGTGGAGGTCGAGTCGGTCCGCGGCCGGCGGCTCATCCCTATCGGCGATTTCTTCCTCGGCCCGAAACGCAGCGCGCTCGAGGCGGACGAGCTGATCGCGGCGGTGCATATTCCGCCGGCCACGGGACCACAGCTGTTCGCCAAGATTGGTAGCCGCAACGCCATGGTCATCGCGGTCTGCTCGCTGGCCATCGCGCTGTACCCGGACCGTCGCAAGGTGGGTACGGGGATCGGGTCGGCGGGACCGATCCCGCTGCGGGCCGTGGCGGCCGAGCGGTTCCTCGAGGGGGTGCTCGACGCGGGGAATTACTGGCAGAGCCGCGAGCCGCTGTCCGACGGTGTGGTGTCGAGGTTCGCCGACCTCGTCGGGCAGGCGGCCCAGCCGATAGACGACGTGCGCGGGTCCGCCGGCTACCGGGTGCACGCGCTGCGGGTACTCGGCCGGCGGATGCTCGGCTGGGCGTTCGAGGATTATCGGAGGGTGGCGCGGTCATGAAGGTCTCGTGCACGGTCAACGGCGAGGCACGGGTGGCGGACGACGTCAGGTATGACGAGTCACTGCTGGAGTTGCTGCGCGAACGGCTGTGCCTGCCCGGCACCAAGAACGCCTGCGAGCAGGGTGAGTGTGGTTCGTGCTCGGTGCAACTTGACGGCACGCTCGTCTGCTCGTGTCTGGTGCTCGCCGGGCAGGCACAGGGGTGCGAGATCGTCACCATCGAAGGACTCGGCGACGGCGCCGGGCTGCACCCGATACAGCAAGCGTTCATCGACGCCGGGGCCGTGCAGTGCGGCTTCTGCACGCCGGGACTGATCATGTCCACGCACGACCTGCTGGCCCGCGTGCCCGATCCGGGCGACGACGAGATCCGCGAAGCCCTGGCGGGGAACCTGTGCCGCTGCACCGGCTACCAGAAGATCCTCGAGGCGGTGCACCTTGC